>NPIE01002894.1_pt1 | contig 32613 bp, 25 predicted proteins | sample 8637661 | NCBI WGS metagenome assembly NPIE01 (sample SAMN07420842, study PRJNA396082) | bioreactor metagenome | isolation source: sample BA12 brine-fed electro-methanogenic bioreactor BA | place: Japan: Kochi | collected 2016-12-09 | reverse complement strand
CCGCTGCGCATCGCGGTGCTGGGGCTGGAGAACAACCCGTTCTGGATCCCGGTGAAGGAAGGCACGTTCGCGGCTGCAGAAGAACTGGCCCCCTACAACACCACGGTAGACTGGATCGTGCCGGGCGACACGCACACGGCTGATGACTTCAGCGGTGGTGTGGAAGCCGCGGTCGCGCAGCAGTACGACGCGATCGCGACGATCGCCGGTGACGCGGGCCTGGTGCCGTTCATCAACGCGGCGGTCGAGGCTGGCATCCCGGTGGGGACGTTCAACTCCGAGACTGACGCTGAGAATGCGCGGCTGTTCTTCGTGGGTGCGGACCTGTACCTGCAGGGCCAGACGGCTGCCCATGCGATGGCGACCGCCATCGGCGGCGAGGGCAAGGTCGGCGTGATCACGGGCTTCTTCGCGGTGGAAGCGCATGAGCTGCGCCGCACGGGCTTCGTGGACACACTCGCGGCAGAATATCCGAACATCCAGGTTGTGGCCGAGGTCGAGAACACCGACCAGGGCGACATCGCCTTCAACCAGGCGCAGGACATGATGCTGGCCAACCCGGATCTGAAGGGCATCTACGTGACGGCGGGCGGCCCCTTCGGGGCGGCGGCTGCGGTGGCGGATGCCGGCAAGACCGGTGAAGTGTGGGTGGTGTCGTTCGACTTCGTGGACGAGACGATGCAGTACGTGCAGCAGGGCGTGATCTACGCCACGATCGGGCAGAACCCGTTCGCGCAGGGCCATGACCCGGCTGTCCGGCTGTTCAACTACCTGGTGGCCGGTGATGTGCCGCCGTGCGCCCGGCTGGCGACGGAAGCCTCCGTGGTGACCCAGGCCAATATCGACCAGTTCTGGACCGCGCCGTAAGGCCGGTTCAGTATTACGCGTGGGGTCGGGCAGCCTGCCCGGCCCCACTTCTTCCCGGGGCCTTGATTGCGCTGGCACGCTGGTACCGGGCATTCAAGACCCCGTGAAACCTTACTTCGCTCATCTGGCGGTTCAGCAAAAGGTCTCCTTGATATGGCAAACGGCGAGCAAATCCTGAGGGTTGAAGAAGTCCATAAGCATTATGGTGGCGTGCACGCGCTGAATAACGTGCACTTTGACCTGAACAAGGGGGAAGTGCATGCCCTGGTGGGGGAGAACGGCGCGGGCAAATCCACGCTGGTGAAGGTGCTGGGCGGCGTGGTCCCGCGGGACAGTGGGAAGATATTCTTCGAGGGCCGTGAAGTGGCATTCCACCGGCCTATCGAGGCGCAGCAGGCGGGTATTTCCATCATCCACCAGGAACTCACCGTGATGCCCTCCCTGAGCGTGATCGAGAATCTGTTCATGGGCCGGATGCACGGCCAGTTCGGCTGGCTGCTGAACTGGGGGGAGCTGGAACGCCGCGCGCGGGCCGCGCTGGAGATCGTGCAGCTGGACGTGGACCCGCATGCCACCGTGCGTGACCTGACGATCTCCCAGCGCCAGATGATCGAGATCGCGCGCGCGGTCTCCGATAACGCCAAGCTGATCATCATGGACGAGCCGAACTCGTCGCTTTCTGAAACCGAGACCGAGCGCCTGTTTGAGGTGATCCAGAACCTGCAGGAACGCGAGATCGCCATCATCTATGTGTCCCACAAGATCGAGGAAGTGCTGCGCATCTCGCAGCGCATCACGGTCTTTAAGGATGGGCAGTACGTGGGCACGCTCCCGCGGGAGGAAGCCAGCGAGGACCGCGTGATCAATATGATGGTGGGCCGCGAGCTGGACCGCAGCAGCATCAGCATCCCGGAGAATGTGGGGGCGACCCTGCTGGAAGTGCGCAACCTGACCAGCAAGCGGTTCAAGGACATCTCGTTTGATGTGCGCCGTGGCGAGATCGTGGCGTTTGCGGGGCTGGTGGGGGCCGGGCGCAGCGAAACGCTCCGCGCGATGTTCGGGGCGGATCGCTATGACAGCGGCGAGGTGATTTTCGACGGCAAGCCGGTGCATTTCAACTCTCCCCAGGATGCTATCCGCCAGGGTGTCGCGATGGTGCCGGAAGACCGCAAGGTGCAGAGCCTGTTCATGGGCATGCGGATCGTACACAACATCGCCATGGCGAAACTCCCGTTCCTGACCAGGAGCAGCATCATCTACGGGAACGCGGAACGTGAAATAGCCCAGGATTTTGTGCGCAAGCTCGATATCCGGCTGGCTTCAATTGACGACCCGGTGAACAGCCTGAGCGGCGGCAACCAGCAGAAGACCGTCCTGGCGCGCTGGCTGGCGACCAATCCTCGCCTGCTCATCCTGGACGAGCCGACGCACGGGGTGGACGTGGGCGCGAAATCCGAGATTTACGAGCTGATGCGCCAGCTCGCCCGGGCGGGGATGGGCATCATCCTGATCTCGTCCGAGCTGCCGGAGATCATGATCCTGGCGCACCGCATCGTCGTGATGCACGAGGGGCGGATCACGGGCATCGTCAACCGTGAGGACGCCACGGAAGAACTGCTGATGGCCTACGCGACCGGGCTGGCTGATGACCTGGTGCCTGAGAATAACCGGGCAGCGGCGCGATGACCGCCGAAACAGCATGTGAGGTATTCCAGGCGGATTACCGGGGATGGGCGGCTTACTACCTCCAGAACGGCCTGATCCGGCTGGTGGCCGTCCCGGCCATTGGCGGGCGGATCATGGCCTATGACCTGGGGCCGTACCCGTTCCTGTTCGTGGATCGTGACCTGGCGGGCAGGCTTTTCACGCCGGAGGAACACCAGGGCGATGGCTCCCTGGCGGCCTGGAAGAACTACGGCGGGGACAAAACCTGGCCCTCCCCGCAGGGCTGGGATAACGAGCAGCAATGGCCCGGCCCGCCCGACCCGGTGCTGGACAGCGGACGTTACAGCGTGGAAGCCTTTGAGGCCAGCGCCGACCGGGCCACGATCCGCATGGTCAGCCCGCCAGACCCGCACACCGGTGTGCAGATCAGCCGCCAGGCCACAATCCGGCGGGGCAGCAGCCGGGTGACGCTGGAGCTGACGTTCAGGAATGTGAAGGACAGGCCGATCCGCTGGAGTATCTGGGACGTGGTGCAGCTCCGGGCGGAGCGCGCGCTGCCAGACGGCGGACTGACGCACGAGCCAGCCTGCATGATCACCGCGCCGCTGAACCCGCACAGCCGTTTTCCCCACGGCTTTAATGTGATGTTTGGGGACACGGATAATCCCCAGTGGCAGGCCGATCATGTGGCCGGGCTGTTCCGCGCGCCTTACCAGTGGCAGATCGGCAAGGTCGGGCTGGATTCGCCCGCGGGCTGGATCGCGTTCAGCAACGCGACGGCGGGCTACGCCTTCGCGGAGCAGTTCACCTATGATCCGGCGGGCGATTACCCCGATGATGGCGCGACCGTGGAGGTGTGGACGGTGGGCGCGGGCGAGGTCGGCAACCTGGATTACGAGGGCAGCGACATTTACCTGATGGAAGCCGAGGTGCTCAGCCCGTTCCGCACAATCCCGCCCGGCGGGACGACCGGTTTCGCGCTGGCCTGGGGCAGCTGCCGCGCGGATGGCCCCGTGGTGGCCGTTACGGAGGCGGGCTGCCTGACCGCGCCCCTGGCGGTGGAGGCGCTGCCCGATGGTTATGCCCAGGTAACCCTGCGCGGCGGGGTTTTTGATGCCGGTGAGCTGCGCGTGGCCTGGCTGGATGAGCAGGGCGGCCTGCTGGGGGAGATCGCGCTGGGCGCTGTGGACCCGCTGGCTGCGCTGGCGATTGACCGGGTGATGCGCCCGCCGGAGGGCGCGCGGCGGCTGGCGCTGCGGGTAATTCCCGCTGGGGGCGACCAGCCGGTATTATTGGCGGAAGCGGAGGTGTGACCCGATGAGAACGCGCCTGATCCAGTATCTGCGCCCGGACGAGATCCTGCCGGAGCTGGCCCGCGCCCCGGTGGCGTACCTGCCGCTGGGCCTGCTGGAATGGCATGGCCCGCACCTGCCGTTTGGGGTAGATTCGTTTAATGCGGAGGCGGTGGCCCTGCGCGCTGCGGAGCAGACCGGCGGGCTGGTGATGCCCACGCTCTATTTCGGCACGGAGCGCGAGCGCACCCCGGAGATGCTCGACAACTTCGGCTTTGCGGGTGAGGAGTGGATCATCGGGATGGACTTCCCGGCGAACCCGCTGCCCAGCCTGTACGCCGCCGAGGAGTACTTCGCCCTGATGCTGCGCGAGCACCTGCGCCTGATCGCCAACTTCGGGTTTAAGATCATCGTGCTGCTCAGCGGGCATGGCGCGGAGAACCAGCTTGAGGTGCTGAAGCGGCTGGCCGCGGAATTCAGCGCGACCGCGGGCGTGCAGGTGATCACGGCGCTGGCTTTCACCCATAATGAGGAGGGTATCCTGGCGGTGGGGCATGCCTCCCGCGTGGAGACGGCCGTGATGCTGGCCCTGCAGCCGGAAAGCGTCCGGCTGGAGAACCTGCCCGCGCTGCCCGAGCCGCTGAAAAACACGGACTGGGCCATTATCGACTATTACACCTTCCCCGGCTCCCCGACCCCCGACCGCACGGTGCATGACGTGGACGACCCGCGCCGGGCGACGGCTGAGGAAGGCGAAGCGAATATGAACCGGGCCGCAGCCCAGATTGTCGCGGCGGTGGAGCAGGCGCTCCGCCACCGTGCCGCGGACTGACGGCTGGCAGGCTGCATACGCACGTACGACCACCATTCACGATTACGGAGGATGACATGAACTCACGCCAACGCGGCAAGCTAGCCCTGGAGCACAAGGAGCCCGATCGCATCCCTTTTGACCTGGGAGGCACGGTGCTGACCAGCATTAACGTTCACTCGTATGAACGGCTGCGCGAGTACCTCGGGCTGCCGCCGGTCGAAACCCGGGTGATGGACATCTTCCAGCAGATCGCGGAGGTTGATGACGATGTGCGCGAGCGCCTGGCGGTGGACTGCCGGAATGTCGCCCCGCGCTCTTCCGCCACCTTTAACATCGAGATCAACGAGACCGATATGCCCGGCTACAAGTTCTTCCACGATGAGTGGGGCATTGGCTGGCGCATGCCGAAAGAAGGCGGCTGGTTCTATGACATGTTCCACCACCCGCTGGCCGATGCTCGGACGAAAGAGGATATCCGGAATTACCCCTGGCCCGATCCCACCGACCCGGCCCGCTTTATCGGGCTGGCCGAGCGCGCGAAATACGTGGCGGAGGAGCAGGGCGAGCTGGTGATCCTCGGCGGACTGGCTGCCGGATTCGTGGAGCTGACGGCCTGGACGCGCGGCTTCGGCAATTTCTACCCCGACCTGGTGAACAACCTGGAGCTGATGGAATACCTGATGGACACCATCATCGATCTCAAGCTGGCGTACTGGGAGATCGCGCTGCCGATGGTGGGCGAGTACGCCGACGTGGTGCAGGAAGCGGACGACGTGGCCGGGCAGTTCGGGCTGCTGATGAGCCCGGAGGTGTACCGCAAGGTGATGAAGCCGCGCCACAAGCGAATCTGCGACTTCATCAAGGCCCGTTCCGACGCGAAGATCTTCTTCCACAGCTGCGGCGCGATCCGCGAGATCATCCCCGACCTGATCGAGATCGGCATTGACGCGATCAACCCGGTGCAGGTCAGCGCGGCGGGCATGGAAAGCAAGGGGCTGAAGCGTGACTTTGGCGATGAAATGACCTTCTGGGGCGGCCTTGTGGATACCCAGGGCGTGTTCACCGATGGCACGCCGCGGCAGGTGCGTGATGAGGTGCGCCGCCGGGTGGATGACTTTGGCCCCAGCGGCGGGTTTGTCGCGGCGACCGTGCACAACATCCAGGCGAATGTGCCGCCGGAGAACATCGTGGCGATGTGGGAGGCGCTGCAGGAGTACGGTGTCTTTGCGGAAGATAACGCGCCGGGCCGCCGCCCGGAGGGCTACTGGGAGGGCTACCCCGAGGCGCCCGCCATCAAGGTGAGCGTGAACACCAGCCCGGACGCGCTGCCCGCCCGCGCCCTGACGCCGGAAGAAGCCGCGAAGCTCTACCAGTCTGCTGAGGCCAAATCCCCGGCGCTGAACGAGATGAAGGATGCGATCATCGGCGGCAACGCCCCGGTGGCCCTGGATGCGGCGAAGAAGGCGCTGGCGGATGGCGTGACGCCTGAGGTGCTGATCAATGAGATCGTGATCCCGGCGATGGAGATCGTGGGGAACAAGTTCGAGACGGGCGAATACTTCCTGCCGGAGATGATGGCCTCCGCGGTGGGGACGAAGGGCGTGATGCAGCTCCTGCGCCCGCTGCTGGCGGAAACCGGCGTGGAGCCGGTGGCGCGGGCCGTGATCGGCTCGGTGAAGGGCGACCTGCATGACATCGGCAAGAACCTGGTGGCGATGATGTGGGAAGGCGCCGGCTTTGAGGTCACGGACCTGGGGCCGGATGTCGCGCCGGAGAAGTTCGCCGCCGCGATTGCGGAGCAGAACGCCCAGCTGGTGGGCATGTCGGCCCTGCTCACCACGACCATGCCCATGATGGGCAGGACGATCAGGGCGATTGAAGAGGCCGGGCTGCGCGACCGGGTGAAGATCATGGTTGGCGGGCCGGGCGTGAATGCCACCTTTGTGGAGGAGATCGGGGCGGATGGCTACGCGCCGAATGCCAGCGTCGCGGCATCCCGCGCGAAGGAGCTGCTCGGCCTCCGCTGACGCAGACGACCCCGTAACAATGAGCCTGCCCTGACCGGCAGGCTCTTTTTATGCGGAGGGTTCGACCAGGTCCGGGGTCCCGGTGGTGTCCTGGTTGGGAATGTAGCGCATCACCACGAAGATGGCGGACAGGATCATCAGCAGCGCGGCCACGAACACGGCTTCATAGCCCAGGGTCTGGGCGATGGTGCCGCCGATCAAGGGCGCGAACAGCATGGTCAGCGCCGCGATCGTGTTGAACAGGCCGGTATACATGGCCCGCTGCTCCGGGGCGACATGCATGATCACCCAGTTCAGGTAGCTGGCGAACAGGTTGCTGAGGGCCATGCCCGCCGCCAGGAAACCGATATACAGCGGGGCCGGGCCGAGCTGGCTGGCCAGCAGCGCGCTGATGGGCAGGACGCTCGCGGTGAGCAGCGCCAGCCGGATATAGAGCAGGTTGTGGCGATTGCCCATCCAGGCGTAGATCAGCGCGCCGATCAGCGTGCCGAGGGTCTGCATCTGGAGCAGGTTGGCGACGGCCACGCCGCTGGACAGCCCCAGGTTCACCGTGGCGAATCCGATGTAAAACGGCCCGCCCATCATGAACAGGCTGGAGAGCATGCGCGTGACGATCATGGCGCTGAAGGGGCGGTCATCGCGCAGGACGCGGCCCAGCGTGGGGATGAATTCCCGAAAGGTGGGGACGCTCGTCCCGGCCGCGCCGCTGGGCAGTTCTCGCAGAAACAGGGGCGGGAAGATTGAAAGGATGAACAGCCCGCCCGAAATGGCGAACAGGATGCCGTAATTATGGGGGAAGGCGAAGCGCTGGTCATTCAGCAGCGCGCCGATCCGGGGGGCGGCGATCAGGAGGATCACGCCGCTGATCGCCGTCTGCAGGCCGAAGTAACGCGCGCGCCAGCGGTTATCCAGACTGTTGCCGGCCAGGTCCACCCACGGCACGCCTACAAGACCATCCCCGAGGGCCGCCAGCCCGTAGCAGATCAGGAACGCGGCCAGCACCAGGCCCGGGCGATCCATCCCGAAGAGCAGCACGATGGCGCCAAAGATCGGGATGGCGAAGCGCACGAAGATATTCGGCCCGGCGAACCACCATTTCTTATGCGACACCTGGACAAGGTAGCGCGCCACAAAAAGCTGGGGCAGCATCCACAGAATCTCAAACATGCTGCTGGAAAACCCGATCAGGATTTCCGAGTCAGTAAGCTGGCGGATGAAATCCGGGATTACGGTGTGCGAGCTGATCAGGCCAATCGCCACGGTGAAGAAAATGCCATCCGCCAGGAACAGGAAGAAGTTGCTGCGGTACAGCCGTTCCAGCTGGATCACGGACAGCGCATGAGGCTTGGAGATCGTCATGATACCCCGGCAGTATGTTTGCCCAGTACAGGATCGCTGCGGACAGGCTGTCGTGTCGTGGCTCCGGCGGGCCTGGCCCGCAGCGCGACAGCACTGCTTGCATGGTTGTACTCCTCCCGGGTCGTTTGGTCAAGGCAGAATATCGGGGGGCGGGCTGCAAATTGCCCTGCCGGGCAAACTGCCGCATACTACAGCCAGTCAGCCCGTACGCAGCCAGTTTCACAGCGATGAGGATCACCCATGGCCATCAAACTCCGAACCTTCTGGGAGAAGCTAAGCGGATCCTTCTGGTTTGTGCCGGTTGTGATGGCCCTGGCGGCGATGGCGCTCGCGCTGGCCGCGCTGGCGGTTGACCGGCTGGATTTGCCCTTCCTGGAAGATTTCTACGCAGGCAGCCCGGATGCTGTCCGGTCGCTGCTTTCCACGATCGCCGGGGCGATGATCTCGGTCGCGGGCCTGACTTTCTCCATCACCATCGCCACGCTGTCGCTGGCTTCCTCCCAGCTGGGGCCGCGCCTGCTGGATAACTTCATGCGTGACCGGGGGAACCAGGTCGTGCTGGGCACGTTCGTGGCGGTTTTCATTTACTGCCTGATCGTGCTGCGCGCCGTCCGCAGCGTGGAGGAAATGGTGTTCGTGCCGCACGTGGCGGCTACGCTGGCGATGGGGCTGGTGGTGGTCAGCCTGGGCGTGCTGATCTACTTCTTTCACCACGTTTCCACCACCATCCAGGCCCAGAACGTGATCAGCAGCATCGGGCGGGAGCTGGAAGCCAGCATCGAGCGCCTGTTCTCCAGCGAGTACAGGACCACGGCCTATGAATTCCGGCTGCGCGGTGAGGATGACATCCCCGCCGATTTTGAGGATGAGGCGCAGTTTGTGACGGCAGGCGCCAGCGGCTACCTCCAGGCGGTCGATTATCAGGCCTTGCGCAAGGCGGCCAGCGATCACGAGGTGCTGCTGCGTCTGATTTACCGGGCCGGGGATTTTGTCGCGAAGGGCAGCAATGTGTGTGCCGTGTATCCCGGTGAAGGGCTGACGGAGGAGCTTGAGAAGCGCGTGCAGGGGGCGTTCACTGTGGGGGCGGGGCGGCTGCGCATCCAGGATGTGGAATATGCGCTGGATCAGCTTGTGGAGATTGCCGTGCGCGCGCTTTCGCCGGGGGTAAACGATCCCTTCACGGCGATCGCCTGCCTGGATCAGCTGGGGACGACGCTCTCGCAGCTGGCGGAGCGCAGAATCCCTTCCGGCTACTACTACGATCCGGATGGTCGTTTGCGGGTGGTCAGCGACCCGGTGACATTTGACGGGATTGTGGATGCAGCCTTCAATCAGATTCGTCAGCATGGCCGGTCGGATGTTGCCGTGACGATTCGGCTGCTGGAAGTGATCGCGATCGTGCTGGTCCGCGCGAAGTCTTACTCTCAGCGCCAGGCCCTGATCCGCCAGGCAGAGATGATCAAGCGGGGCAGCGATGAAGCCATCCCGGAAGAAAATGACCGCCGGGACATCACGCAGCGTTATGAGCAGATCATGAGCCTGGTTGAGGGTGGCAACAACGCTGGCGGGAGGTAACACCCCACATGCCAGCGCGCAGATGAACGATGCATCCAACCGGATTTGTGTAGCTTAATGGGTACTCTCAGGGTAAAGTAGAGGTGTGACTCAGCCATGTTTGTCCTGTTTCGTAGTTGATGAGGAGTCCTCATTACCATGCCCGGCAAGACACGCGGCGAGCTTGAGGCCGAATTCAGCAGGTCGATGGTGAAGCTGGAGAAGGAATTCTTTGGCCGTGGACCCACGGATATCCGCACCTTTTTCGTCAGCGATATGATCCTGGTCCGGCTGCGGGGCATCCTGACCCCCGCGGAGATCAGGCTGGCCGAAACCCCGGAAGGCTTCGAGCTGATCAAACGCACGCGGCGCCAGCTGCTGGAGAGTTCGCGCGGCAAAATGGAGCAGATTATCCAGGACACGCTTGGCTGCGAACTGGTCAGTATCCATACCGATATAAGCACCCAGGCGGATGAGCGCGTGATCGTGCTCACCGTCAGCCAGGATCTTGGTGACTGCCTGTAAACCCGGCGGCCGCACGATTCTATGCAAATACTTACACATAAGCGCTGATTTCTAATTTTTTGCTTATACAGATGTGGTACAAATTAGGGTAGTTATACAGGTGATCATGCAGGCAGACTAGTCAAAACATAGGCTCAGCGGATGGCGCGTTGGGCAGATGAGTTGAAGCGTAGGCCGGAACTGTTCCAGACATCCGCTTTGGATGAACGAGCCGTTCCGGCTTTTTGTTTGCCTGTTCAATTCCGGAAATGTGAGGCCAGCAGTACAATGCTTGCAGCGAGGGAAAACACCATGAACGCGCGCCAGATTATGACCGAAGATCTCATCACCGTGAGTACGTCAGCTACCGTGGAGGAAGCTGCCCGGCTCCTGGTTGGCCACCAGATCATGGCTGTGCCGGTTGTCGATGATTCCGGCCAGGTGGTGGGCATTGTCAACCTGAACGACCTGTTCCCCAAGCTGCGGGATATGCGTTTTTCGGGTCAGCGGATGGCACACCTCTTTAACAGCCTGATCAACATGGCCGATCTGCCGGAGTACTACTGGAGCGCGCGCAAACTCCCGGTGACCGAGGTGATGAACCGCCAGCCGCCGACCCTCAATGTGGACGATACGCTGGCCGAGGTCGCCACCCAGCTGCTGTACAGCGACTATCACAGCTTGCCTGTGGTGGAGGGGGATGGCAGGCTGGTGGGCATTATTTCGCGGACGGACCTGATTCGGGTTTCCATGAAGATTGATGAGGGTGGGACGAATGAGTGATACACAGGCTGCAGAGGCGCGCTCCTGGGGAGGAGCAGGCTGGCTGGTGGCGCTGCTGCCCCTGGCGGTGACGGTCTTTTTCGCCAGCCAGATTGGGGCTGTGGCCAGCGGTGAAACCCTGGCGCTGCGCCTGCCCTGGGTGCCAAGCCTGGGGGTGGCGCTGTCCTTCAATGTGGATGGCCTGGCGCTGCTGTTCGCGCTGATCATCAGCGGGATTGGCACGCTTGTGGTGCTGTACGCCAGCAGCTATTTTGGCCCTGGTGATGCCATCGGGCGTTTTTATGTCATCGTGCTGCTGTTCATGTTCGCCATGCTGGGCACGGTAACCGCCGACAATGTCATTACCCTGTTCATCTTCTGGGAGCTTACCAGCATCACGTCTTACCTCCTGATCGGCTTCAAACACGAGGCGGAAGAATCGCGCAGCGCGGCCCTGCAGGCCCTGCTGGTGACCGGCGGCGGCGGGCTGGCCCTGCTGGCCGGGCTGATCCTGCTGGGCATCGTCGGGGGGAGCTTCGAATTCACGACGCTGCTGCGCGGCGACGTGGACGTGCGCTCCCATGCGCTCTACGCGCCGATGCTGGCCCTGATCCTGCTGGGCGCGTTTACCAAGTCCGCCCAGATGCCCTTCCATTTCTGGCTGCCGGGCGCGATGGCCGCGCCGACCCCGGTCAGCGCGTACCTGCACTCCGCCACGATGGTGAAGGCGGGCGTGTACCTGCTGGCGCGCATGACCCCGGTGCTGGGCGGCACGGCGCTGTGGACCGGCGCACTGGGCATTGTCGGCGGGGTGACGATGCTGATCGCCGCTTACCTGGCGCTCCAGCACCGTGACCTGAAACGCATCCTGGCGTATTCAACGGTCAGCGCGCTGGGCACGCTGGTGCTGCTGATTGGGCTGGGGACTACGCTGGCGCTCAAGGGTATGCTGGTTTTCCTGCTGGGGCATGCGCTTTACAAAGGGGCGTTGTTTCTGGTGGCCGGCAGTATCGATCATGAAACCGGCACGCGGGATATCAGCCGCCTGGGCGGGCTGCGCGGCAAGATGCCCGTGACGGCCTTCGCGGCCGGGCTGGCCGGGTTGTCTATGGCCGGACTGCCGCCGTTCCTGGGGTTTGTGGGCAAAGAGGTGATCTACGAATCCACGCTGGGCGTGAGCGCGGCCGTGCTGGTCACGGGGGTGGCCCTCCTGACCAACATCCTGACGGTTGTTGCGGCGGGTATGGTGGTTATCCGGCCTTTCTTTGAAGCGGAAGCTGACGAACCCACGCCCAAAAAGGCGCATGAGGCCCCGCTGCGGATGTGGCTTGGCCCGCTGACCCTGGCGCTGCTGGGGCTGGCCTTCGGCCTGTTTGTCGGGCCGGTGGGAAACAGCCTGATCGCGCCGGCGCTTTCGGCCGTGCGGGGGGAGCCGACCACCGCCAAGCTGGCGCTGTGGCACGGCCTCAACCTGATGCTGCTGCTCAGCGCGATCACGCTGGCGGGCGGCGCGCTGCTGTATGTCTGGCGGAGCCGCCTGGCCTGGACGGAGCGAGTGGCGGCGTGGGTGGAAACGTGGGGGCCGCAAAGCTGGTACACGCGCTCGATTGGCGCCCTGTTCACGGTTGCCCGCGTGCAGACGCGCATCCTGCAGAATGGACGCATGCGCTACTACCTGCTGGTGATCATCCTGACCACGACATTTCTGGGCGGGGCCGCCTGGCTGCGGGGCCGCGTCATAATTGGCACGCCGCTGGTCTCGGAAATATGGCTGCACGAGCTGGCGCTGGGCGGGATCATCATGGGCGCGGCCATTGCGGTGCTTTTCGCCCGCACGCGCCTGGCCGCGGTGGCTTCTCTGGGGGTGATCGGGTTTGGGATTGGGCTGGTTTACCTGCTGTTTGGCGCGCCAGACCTGGCCATGACCCAGTTCGCGGTGGAGACCCTGACCGTGATCCTGCTGGTGCTGGTGCTGTATCGTTTGCCGCGCTTTGCCCAGTTCTCCACGACCGCCAGCCGTCTGCGCGATGCGCTGATTTCGGTGGGCTTTGGGGCGCTGATGATCGTCGTGGTGCTGACGGTGACGGCGGGCCCGGTGGGATCGCCGCTGGCAGCCTATTTCTCGGAGAACAGCTACGCGCTGGCTCAGGGGCGTAACGTGGTCAATGTGATCCTGGTGGACTTCCGCGGGCTGGATACCCTGGGGGAGATCACGGTGCTGTCCATCGCCGCCCTGGGGGTGTTCGCCCTGATCAAGCTGCGCCTGAACGTGAAGAAGTGATTTGAACCTTTTACTGGTAGCTGAGGGTGTCGATTCTGGAGGCTGGTTGAGATGATGAACCATATCAAGGTGGGGCGTATCCGGGAAGTTCCCATTGGGGTGCATCCCAGCTGGTTTCTGATCTTTGCGCTGGTGACCTGGTCACTGGCCAGCGGGTATTTCCCGCAGGAATATCCCGATCTTTCGGTCCTTGCCTACTGGCTGATGGGCCTGGTGACGAGCCTGCTGTTTTTTGGGTCGGTCCTGGTTCATGAACTGGCCCATGCCTTTGTGGCCCAGCGTAATGGCATCCCGGTCGAGGGCATTACGCTGTTCATTTTTGGCGGCGTTGCATCCATTTCGGAGGAGCCGCCCAGCGCGCGGGTAGAGTTTCAGGTGGCGATTGCCGGGCCGTTGGCCAGCCTGGGCCTGGCGATCTTCTTTGAGGCGCTGTTCCTGCTCGATCAGCAGATTCCGCTGCTGGCCGCGCCCAGCGTGTGGCTGGCGCGCATTAACCTGATGCTGGCGCTGTTCAACATGATCCCGGGGTTCCCGCTGGATGGTGGGCGGGTGCTGCGGGCCGGGCTGTGGCAGCTTACCGGCAACTTTTACCGCGCCACGCAGATCGCTTCCGGCGCCGGTCAGCTGGTGGCGCTGGGGTTTAACGTCGTGGGCATCTTTGTTATGGTGACGGGCAGCCTGTTCAATGGCCTGTGGCTGATCTTCATCAGCTGGTTCCTGCAGAATGCGATCGCGGCTAATCTCTCCCAGACCAGCGTGCGCTACCTGCTGCAGGATGTCACGGTGGCCCAGGCGATGGAAACCCAGTATCGCCAGGTGGAGCCGCTGATGTCCCTGCAGCGCCTGGTGGATGAGCAGGTGATGGGCGCCGGGCGCAGTTTCTTCGTGGTCAGCGGCCCGCAGGGCGTGGAAGGGGTGCTCACCCTGGAAGCGATCAAGAGCCTGCCTTCCCGTCAGTGGCCGTTCAAGACGGTTGGCCAGGTAATGCTGCCGCTGGAGCGCCTGCCTGCCGTGGCGCCGGAGGATGGCCTGCTGGATGCGCTGCGTACCATGGAGAAACACAATCTGAAGCACCTGCCCGTGCTGGATGGGGGGCAGGTCGCGGGGGTGCTGGATCGTGAGGCGATTTTGCAGCTGGTGCAGGTGCGGGCCAGGCTGCAGCCACAGTTTGGAGTGAAGCAATGATCCGATCGTCAATCCTTTCTACAGCCATGCGCTACCTGCTGCCGCTGCAGCTGCTTTTCGCCTTTTTTGTGCTGGCACGGGGGCATAACGAGCCAGGTGGCGGTTTCATCGCAGGGCTGGTGGTGGCGGCGGGCTTTGCCCTGTACGCGATTGCCTACAGTGTTCGCGAGGCGCAGACGATCCTGCGCTTCAAGCTGCGGACGTATATCGCGAGCGGGCTGCTGGTGGCGCTGCTCAGCGCCCTGGCGGGCTGGCTGGCCGGGCTTCCGGCCATGACCGGCCTGTGGGGGACGGTCCAGATACCGGTGATTGGCAAGCTGGGCACGCCGTTTATGTTTGATATTGGCGTTTTCCTGACGGTGGTTGGCGTGACCCTGCTGATCATCTTCAGCCTGATGGAGGACTGACGATGGAAATCGTACTGCCCTTTGTGATCGGGGTCCTGTACGCCGCCGGGCTGTATATGCTCCTGCGGCGGGGGAGTGTCAAGCTGCTGCTGGGCCTGATGCTGCTGGGCTATGCCACGAACCTGCTGATCTTCGCTACCGGTGGGCTGACGCGCGGCAACCCGATTATCATCCCACCGGGGATGCAAACCCCGCCCGACCCGGCCCCGGACCCGGTGCCTCAGGCGCTGGTGCTGACGGCTATTGTTATTGGATTTGGGATTCAGGCGTTCGCGCTGGTGCTGTTCAAGCAGCTTTACCAGGCGGTGGGCAGCGTAGACCTGGATCGGCTTGAGACTCCGGCGGAGGAGTCCCCTGAAAAGGATGCTGTAGGGTGATCAATAATCTGCTGCTGTTACCGATATTCATCCCGATGCTGGGGGCCATTATCGGCCTGCTGGCCTGGCAGCACCGCACGATCCAGCGCTTTTTCGGCGTGATCGGGGCGGGGGGACTGCTGGCGGCGGGGGTCGCCCTGCTGACGATCGTGTACGCTGATGGCCCGCTGGCTATTCAGATCGGCAACTGGCCGGCGCCGTTTGGGATCACGCTGGTGGCGGATTTGCTCAGCGCCCTGATGGTCGTGTTGACCGGGCTGATGGGGCTGGTGGTCATGGTTTACTCGCTGGTCAGCATTGACCCGGCGCGCGAATCGTATGGCTACTACCCCCTGGTGCTGTTCCTGCTGATGGGGGTCAGCGGCGCCTTTCTGACCGGTGATATGTTCAACCTGTACGTGTGGTTTGAGGTGCTGCTGATCGCTTCGTTTGTGCTGCTGGCGCTCGGCGGGGAGCGCGCCCAGCTGGCCGGGGCGATCAAGTACGTCACGCTGAACCTGATCGCGTCCACGTTCTTCCTGGCGGCGGTGGCGATTCTGTACAGCACCACCGGCACGCTGAACATGGCCGATATCGCGCTGCGCCTGCAGGCGCTTGACCAGCCGGGCATGGTTACCGTGATCGCGATGCTGTTCCTGGTGTCATTTGGCATCAAGGCCGCGATCTTCCCGCTGTTCTTCTGGCTGCCGGATTCCTACCATACACCGCCGCTGCCGGTGACCACGCTCTTCTCCGCGCTGCTGACCAAAGTCGGCGTGTATGCCCTGCTGCGCACCTTCACCCTGATATTCACGCAGGATACGGCCTATACCCACACGCTGCTGCTGGTGCTGGCCGGGTTCACGATGGTGACCGGCGTGCTGGGCGCGGTGGCGCAGGGGGAGGTGCGGCGCCTGCTCTCATTCCATATCATCAGCCAGATTGGGTATCTGCTGCTCGGCCTGGGGGTGTATACCCCGCTGGCCCTGGCGGGCGCGCTGGTCTTTATGGCCCATGTGATGATCACCAAGGCGGCGCTGTTCCTGGTGAGCGGGATCATGTACCGCCTGCGCGGGTCGTACGAGCTGGCCCAGCTGGGCGGGGTGTATCGCGCCAATGTGGGGGTCGCGCTGCTGTTCCTGCTGCCGGCGCTGTCGCTGGCCGGGCTGCCGCCGTTCTCCGGCTTCTGGGCGAAATTCGCCCTGATCCGCGCCGGGCTGGAGGCCGAGCAGTACGCAATCGTGGCCGTGGCGCTGGGAGTCAGCATGCTCACCCTGTTTTCCATGACGAAAATCTGGGCAGCCGCGTTCTGGAAGCCGGCCCCGGCCGACGCCCCGGCTCAGCCCTCCCTCCGGCGCTATGAACGGTGGTTGTACCTGCTGCCCACGGGCCTGCTTGTCGCGCTGACGGTGCTGCTGGGGCTGTTTGCCCAGCCGCTGATGGAGCTGGCGCTGGTTGCCGGGGAGCAGCTGCTGAACCCAAGCCTGTATATTGACACGATCCTGGGAGGCGGGGCATGACCACCTTTCTTCTCAATATTCTGCTGGCCCTGGCCTGGGTGGCGCTGACGGGAGAGTTTACGCCGCTGAACCTGCTCATCGGTTTTGTGCTGGGGCTGCTGGCCCTGTGGTTCACCCGGCGCAACGGTGGGCGGCCACAGTACGTGATCAAGCTGTTTGTGGTGCTGAATTTCACCCTGTTTTTTGTGAAGGAGCTTGTTCTGGCGAACCTGCGCATGGCGGCCCTGTCCTTTAGGCCAAAAAGCAGCCTGCGCCCGGCAATTGTGGCCGTGCCGCTGGATGTTACGTCCGACCTGGAGATCACGCTGCTCGCGAACCTGATCACCCTGACCCCCGGAACACTGACGCTGGACGTTTCTGATGACCGGCAGATGCTGTACGTGCATGTGGCCGACATCAAGAGCAGCCCGGATGCCGTGCGGCAGGATATCAAGAGCGGGTTCGAACGGCGGATCAAGGAGTTGTTCACATGACCCTGACCGATGTTGCCCTGCTGATTGTGCTGCCGCTGCTGATCGGTTCGGTGGTGCTGACGGTGATCCGCCTGGTGCGCGGCCCGCACCTGCCTGACCGGGTGGTGGCGCTGGATTTTCTGTCGATGACCGGGATCAGCATCACGGCGGTGTATGCCATCGCCACCGGCCAGCCGCTGTTTCTGGATGTGGCGCTGGTGCTGGCGCTGATCTCGTTTCTCGGCACTGTCGCGCTGGCCTTTTACATTGAACGGAGGAATGCCCGCAATGCTTGATATCCTGAGCATCGTGCTGCTGATTGTCGGCTCCGTCTTTCTGTTCCTCGCGGCGCTGGGGCTGCTCCGGATGCCGGACGTGTTCCTGCGCATGTCGTCGACCACCAAAGGCGCCACGCTGGGGGTGGGCGCGGTGCTGCTGGGCGCGGCGCTGTACTTCAATGACCTGGCGGTGGGGGTGCAGGCGCTGGCGACGGTGGCGTTTGTGCTGCTGACCACGCCGGTTGCAGCCCACATGATCGGGCGCGCGGCGTACTTCGATGGCTCGCCGCTGTTCCAGAACATCCTGTTTGATGAGCTGTGTGACCGCTATAACGCGGCGACCCACGCGCTGGACAGCCGCCCTTGCGGTTCGACAGATGATGAGGAAATGGCTGCGCCTGAGAGCGCGTCTGATGCGGTAGCGCTGGAGTGAGCAGTATAACTGCGCGGTATGCAGCACGTTCCGTTTATCGGGAGTGACTTACTTTAATGGTACAGCAAACGCAATCCCCCCAGGCTGAGCTGGCCTGGCACACTCAGGCGGCGGATGCCGCCCTGGCCCGGCTGCAGAGCCAGAAACAAGGCCTGACCGAAGCCGAAGCCACAGCCCGGCTGGAGCAGTATGGCCGTAATGAGTTGTCCGAGCGCCGGGGGCGTTCCCCGCTGCTCATGCTGGTGGAGCAGTTCACCAGCACGATGGTCCTGATCCTGATCGCCGCCGCCGTGATTTCCGGGCTGCTGGGCAAGCCGCTGGAGGCTGTCGCGATTTCGGCAATTGTGGTGCTTTTTGCGGTGCTGGGATTCGTGCAGGAATACCGGGCGGAGCGCGCGGTGGCCGCGCTGAAACAACTGGCCGTGCCACAGGTGCGCGTCCGGCGCGGGGGGGAGCTGGTGGAGCGCCCCGCGCACAGCCTGGCGCCGGGTGACGTGGTGCTGCTGGAAGCCGGGAGCATCGTGCCCGCCGACCTGCGCCTGCTGGAGGCGGCCAGCCTGCGCGTGCAGGAGGCGGCGCTGACCGGCGAAGCGGAGCCCATTGACAAGCTGACCGATCCCCTGGCAGAAGAAAGCCTGCCGCTGGGCGACCGGGTGAACATGGCCTTTATGGGGACTATGGTCACCTATGGGCGGGGCAGCGGGGTGGTGGTGGCGACCGGCATGCAGACGCAGCTGGGCCGCATCGCCGAACTGCTCCAGGACGTGGATCAGCAGCGCACGCCGCTGCAGGAACAGCTTGACCAGGTGGGCAAACTGCTGGCGGCGTTTGGCGTGGGGGTGGCGCTGCTGGTGCTGCTGGTCGGGGTGCTGCGCGGGGAGACGGTCAACGAGATGTTCCTGACGGCGGTGAGCGTGGCTGTGGCCGTTGTGCCGGAAGGGCTGCCCGCGGTGGTGACGGTGACGCTGGCGCTGGGGGCGCAGCGCATGCTCCGGCAGCGCGCCCTGATCCGCAAGCTGCCCGCGGTGGAGACGCTCGGCGCGGTAACCGTGATCTGCTCCGATAAAACCGGCACGCTGACCGAAAACCGGATGACCGTGACCGTGATCGATGTAGCCGGGCATTACCTGGAGCTGGTGGGGACGGCGCGCCATCCGGCGCCGGCGCTGGTGGAGGGCGGGGCCGACCTCTCGCTGCTGACGCACCAGATCGCCCCGGTGGCGCTGACGCTTGTCAGCGGCGCGCTGTGCAACGATGCCTCGCTGCGGCCCGACCCGGAGACCGGGCGCTACCTGGCGGTGGGCGATCCGACCGAGGGCGCGCTGCTGGTGGCGGCCAAACAGGCCGGGCTGGAGCCTGACGCGCTGAATGCCCTGCTGCCCCGCGTGGCCGAGCTGCCTTTTGACTCGGACCGCAAGCGCATGACCACCGTGCATCGCCTGCCAGCCGATGTGGAGACGCTGCCGCCTGCGCTGCGTCCGCTGGATAACGGCCAGCACGGGTATATTGCGATCACGAAAGGCGCGGTGGACAGCCTGCTGACCATGACCCGCTGCGTGTGGGATGGCGACACGACCATACCACTGGATGAAGCCTGGCGGGGCCGGATCGAAACCGCCAACGATCAGATGGCGATGCAGGGTAAGCGCGTGCTGGGCGTGGCCGTGCGCTGGCTGGACGCGCCGCCCCGGACACCCGGCCCTGAGCTTGAGTCTGAGGCCATCTTCGTCGGCATGATCGGCATGATTGACCCCCCGCGCCCGGAAGTGAAGGCGGCGGTCGAAACCAGCCTGATGGCGGGTATCCGCCCGATCATGATCACCGGGGACCACCCACTGACGGCGCGGTTCATCGCCACCGATCTGGGCATTTCGACGAACGGGCGGGTCAAGACGGGTGAGAACCTGGACAGCCTGTCGGAAGCCGAACTGGATGACGTTGTGGATGCGGTCTCAGTGTTTGCGCGGGTGACGCCGGAGCATAAGCTGCGGATTGTGGAGACGCTCCAGAAGAAGGGGTACACCGTCGCCATGACGGGTGACGGCGTGAACGACTCGCCCGCGCTGAAAAAGGCTGATATCGGGATCGCGATGGGGATCACCGGCACGGATGTCTCCAAAGAAGCATCGCAGATGGTGCTGCTGGATGATAACTTCGCCACCATCGTCGCCGCGGTGAAGGAAGGGCGCTCGATCTATGACAACATTCGGCGCTTCGTGAAGTTCTCGGTGGCGGGCAACCTGGGCAAGGTGATCGTGATGCTCTTCGCCCCGCTGTTCGGCATTCCGGTCGCGCTGTTGCCCCTGCAGCTCCTGTGGCTGAACCTGCTGACCGATGGGCTGCTGGGCCTGGGGCTGGGGATGGAGCCAGCCGAGGCGGACACGATGCAGCGCCAGCCACGCCGCCGGGATGAGGGCTTCTTCAGCGGTGGGCTGCGGGCGCACATCCTTCGCGTGGGGCTGATCGTTGGCGTGGTCGCGCTGGGCGTGGGGGTGTGGTTCCATGACCCCGCCAACCTGGCCGATACGCGCTGGCAGACGATGATCTTCACCACGCTGGCGTTTCTCCAGATCGGGCAGGCGCTGGCCTCCCGGTCGACTCATGCGCCGCTGGTGACGATCGGCCTGCGCTCCAACCCGGCCCTGCTGACCCTGGCCGGCGTGACTCTGGTGCTGCAACTGGCCGTGATCTACACCCCGTTCCTCCAGCGTTTCTTCCAGGTCACACCGCTGTCGCTGGCGGAGCTGGCACTCGCGGCAGCGCTGGGCAGCTTGGCCCTGGTGGCTATCGAAATCGAAAAACGCCTGCTGCCGCCCGCGGCCTGAGTGTGAGGCTGTGGGGCCGGCGATGGTGTACGCAGGAGCCTGCCAGGTTTTAGCGCCGGGCAGGCTCTTTGCTTTGAGAGATCGCGGTCAATTGACAGCTATCACCTGCTGACCGTATAATGCGTGAACAATAGTACATTCAACTTGCAATTGTATAGATTGTTAGAGGCAGCCCACGGCCTGACCTGTGGCTGCGCTGTTTTGTGTCACAATGGTTGTGATCAGGAGATTGATGCCCGGTGACCCCGTCCAGCGATGATCTGATGCTGCGCGCTGCGTGGCTGTACTACCATAATGACCTCACCCATGCCGAGATCGCCCGGAAACTCAAGACTTCCCGCGTCAAGATCACGCGCCTGCTGCAGCGCGCCCGCGCCGAGGGCCTGGTGGAGATCCACATCAAAAAGCCCCTGCCGATCATGTACGAGTTGGCCGACCGGCTTGAAACAACGTTTGGGCTGAATAACGCGGTGGTAGCTATGAGCGGCAGCACACTGGAAGAAAGCCTGGAAGCGGTCGGGCAGGCCGCGGCTGAATACCTCATGAGCAGCGTCAGGCAGGGGTGTAATGTCGGCTTCGGCTGGAGCACGACGGTCAGCCGGATCGCGCCGTACCTCAGCGCCCCGCCAGAGCCGGTCAACTGCGTGGTCAGCGAGCTGGCCGGCAGCATGCTGGGGCAGGGCAACCCCTACAACATCAGCGCCCGGGTTGCCGAGATTTTCGGCGCAGCGTTCAAACCGCTCTCCGTGCCGGTGCTGCTGCAGAGCGAGGCCGCGCGGGCCACGCTGCTGGACGAGCCGCGCATTCAGGAAGCGCTGGAGCAGGCCCGCCGCTGTAACATCGGGTTTGTGGGGATCGGGGATGTCAGCCCGACAGGCACGGTAGTCAATACCGGCTATCTGACCGCCGAGCAGGTAGATGCGCTGAGCCAGCGCGGCGCGATCGGCGACATTCTGATGACCTACTATGATCTGGAAGGGCGGCGCATCTCCAGCCCGTTTGACGACCGGCTCATGGCCCTGAACTGGGATGAGCTGCGTGCGATCGAGCATCTGGTGGTGGTGGCGGCCGGTCCGCACAAGATCGACCCGATCCTGGGGATTCTGCGCAGCGGCCTGTGCAATTGCCTGATCACGGATACCTCCACCGCCCAGGGCGTGCTCGATCGGGCGTAGTCCGCTGCCGGAACCGCCCGAACTTCCCCCCTTTGTTGACTCTGATTCCGCATAATGCTATACTTCGATTGAACTATAGTAATGATAGTGTACAATTGTGCATTCAGGCGAGTCCGGCACCCCGTGATTTGCACTCCTCTGGCCTGTGCCTGCGCCGGGGTTATTACGCCTGATCACCGAGCCGGACCTCCACACGCCCGGCCCGTCTTATCAGCACCCTCTGCAGAAAAGGAGTTAGGCATGCCCGGCACTGACACGCCAACCTGGGTCACGGAGGCGCGTGAAGTCGCGCGCCGCATCCGCCTGCGAGTGTTTGACCACGTCATGCAGCACAACGGCGGATACCTCAGCCAGGCCTGTTCTTCCGCTGAGATTTTCGCCACGCTTTACACCCACATCATGAAGCTTGGCCCCAGCCAGGGGCCGATGGTTCCCCCACCGTTTGCGGGCGTGCCCGGGGCAGAGAACCCGCATTACCAGAACGGGGGCATCTATAACGGCCCGCAGGCCCCCGACCTGGATCGCTTCATCTTCTCGCCCTCCCACTACGGGCTGGTGCTGTATTCCACCCTGATCGAGCTGAGCCGGATGGCTCCGGAAGCGCTGGAGCAGTTCAACGCGGATGGCAGTACGGTCGAGATGATCGCGGCGGAGCACTCCCCCGGCGCGGAGACCACCACCGGATCGCTGGGGCAGGGCATCAGCCAGGCCGGCGGGATCGCCCTGGCGCGCAGGCTGCGCGGCGATACCGGGCGGGTGTGGGTCTTCATGACCGACGGTGAGTTCCAGGAGGGCCAGGTATACGAAGCCCTGGCGACGATGGCCTACTACCGGTTGGACAACATCGGCATCTATGTGGATATGAACGGCCAGCAATGTGATGGCAGGATGGATGACGTGATGGAGATCGAGCCGCTGGATAAGCGGCTGGAAGCCTTTGGCGCGCGGGTGTTCCGGGTGAACGGGCATGATCCGGCCGCGCTGGCTGAACCGGCCGCGCTGGAGCCGGACGGGCGTCCGCTGATTGTCCTGGCCATGACCAACCCGGTCTGCGGGGTTGAGCTGCTGGGCGAACGGGCGCCGAAGCTGCATTACCTGCGCTTCAGCTCTGAGGAAGAGCGCCAGGCGTACAAGACTCTGTACGATCAACTCGCTGCGGTAGAAGGTTAAGGAGAGCGCTACCATGGAAATTGTCAACAGGCCGCATGTGCAGAACTTTATCAACTGGGCGAAGGACAAGCCGGAAGTGATCGTGCTCTCCGCCGACCTGACCAACTCCTGCGAGGTCGGGGACTGGCGCCAGGCGTACCCCGACCGCTTTTTTTCAATGGGCATGGCGGAGCAGAACATGATGGGCTTTGCCGCCGGGCTGGCCCGGGAGGGCTACACGCCCTGGATTCACACCTTCGCCGTGTTCATTTACCGCCGCCCGCTGGACCAGCTCCAGATGTCCATCGCCTACCCGAACCTGCCGGTGCGCTTCATCGGATTCCTGCCCGGGATCACCACGCCCGGCGGGGTTACCCACCAGGCCATTGAGGATGTCGCCGTGCTGCGCGCCGTCCCGAACATGACCATTCTTGAAACCGGGGACGCGACCGAAGTCGAAAGCGTGCTGGATGTGGCCCACGCCGTTAACGGCCCGGTGTACGTGCGCATGCTGCGCGGGCAGATTCCGCGCCTGTTCGATCGCTCCGAGCCGATGATGCTGAACCAGGCCCGCGTGCTGAGCGAAGGCACGGACATCACGATCCTGTCCTCGGGCATCTGCACGGAAGAAGCGATGCGCGCGACCTCGGTTCTCACGGCGCTGGGGCTTTCGATCCAGCACCTCCACATCTCCACCCTCAAGCCCTTCACCGATCCGCAGGTGGTGGATGCGATCCAGAAGGCGAAATTCGGCGTGATCACGATGGAAAATCACACGATCATTGGCGGGCTGGGGTCGGCCACCGCCGAGATCATCGCCGAACAGGGGATCGGCAAGCGCCTGACCCGCATCGGGCTGCAGGATCGCTACGCCCACGGCGCCAGCCGCCATTACCTGATGAAGGAGTACGGTCTTGACGCGCTGGCGCTGGTCCGAGCGATTGAGGCTCAGACCGGCCAGCAGTTCGACCTGCAGGAAGATGACCTGACCGCCGTGCGCATCGAGCCGGTGCACAGCACGGCAAAGGCGGAAGCGCTATGAGCCTGCCTGCTACATACACCGTTGAAGGATTGTCGGGGGCGCGGTTCCGCGTCACATACCGTCTGGTGGGGAATGAGGCCGAAGCACGGGAAAAGGCCGCCGATCTCGCGCTGGAGCAGACGGTTGAATTTCCGGGCGACCTGCTGCCCGCCGGGAACATCCCCACGGCGATCGTCGGGCAGATCGAAGCGCTTGAACCCGCCGACGTCGGGCATTCCACCGCCGTGATCAGCTACGCGGTGGAAACGGCGGGGGACGAGCTGACCCAGCTGCTGAACGTGATTTTTGGCAATTCCAGCATCAAGCCCGGCATCCGGGTAGAGCGCCTGGACCTGCCCGGCGCGCTCCTGGCGCAGTTTCGCGGGCCGCGTTTCGGGCAGCGCGGGCTGCGAGAGGTCCTCAATGTGCATGACCGCCCGCTGCTCAGCACCGCCCTTAAGCCGATGGGCCTCTCCGCGGCGGCGCTGGCCGAGCTGGCTTACGCGTTCGCCCTGGGCGGGATCGACATCATCAAAGATGATCACGGCATGGCGAACCAGCCCTTCAGCCCGTTCGAGGAACGGGTGACTCTCTGCGCGGAGGCGGTGGCCCGCGCCAACCGGGAGACCGGCCTCAGTTGCATCTACATGCCGCATGTTTCCGCGCCCGCGCATCTGCTGCTGGAACGCGCCCGTTTCGCCCGGTCAGCCGGGGCGGGCGGCCTGCTGGTTTGCCCGGGGCTGACGGGCATGGATGGCATGCGCCTGCTGGCGGATGACGACTCGATCGCGCTGCCGATCATGGCGCATCCCGCCCTGCAGGGCAGCTTCGTGACTGCGCCGGATAACGGCATCGCGCACTATGCGCTCTACGGGCAGCTGATGCGCCTGGCCGGGGCGGATGCCAGTGTGTACCCCAACTATGGCGGGCGCTTTTCCTTCAGCCGGGAGGAATGCGCCAGCATTGTCGCAGGCTGTACTGTGTCGATGGGTGAGATCAAACCGATCTTCCCCACGCCCGGCGGCGGCATGAACCTGGAACGCATCAGGGATATGCGCACGCTGTACGGCCAGGATGTGATCTACCTGATCGGCGGCGGGTTGCACCGCGCCGGGCCCGATCTTGTGGAGAATGCGCGCCAGTTCAACCACCTGGTGAGTATGCGCGCCTCTGCCTGAGCACAGCAGCGCTTGTTCGCCGGGGTTTGCGCGAAATGAAAAACGGATCGCCTGTGGGGTTTTGGGGCGATCCGTTTTTGGCTCTGTGCGTAGATGGTTACTTCTTGTCCTGGCCGGGCGGTGTGCCGCCATGCCCCGGAGGAATCCACCCTGAGCTGCCGCCATCGGGTGGCGGGGTTGGCTCGGAGGGAGGTGATGCTGGCTCGCCGGAGCCGCCATCACCGGGCGGCGGTGGGACAGGCTCGCCCGTGATCGGATCGACGGCGGTCCCGGTGCTGGTGCCGCTGGAAGAAGCGGTGCTGCCGGTCGTTCCCTGGGTTGAGGCGGTCTGCGTGGTGGGGCCGTAGATGGCGGACTGGGTGGCCAGCCACTGGCCGAGCTGGCTGGTGATGGCCTCGTCTGAAAGCGGCGCGCTGATCTCCACCGGGTTGCTCAGGTTGGCCACCGGCAAGGACTGCAGCGCGGCCAGATCGTAAGGCTCAGGGGCAGAGGGCATGCCACTGGGTGTGCCTGTCGCGCTCAGCGGGACGGTGACGCGAGTCCCGGCGAACACCGGCTGGCGATGCCCATCTACCTCGACTTCCGCCCAGCCATCCACCACCATGATGCTGAATTCATTGTCAGGCTGCGCCTGAAGAAAGGCAGTCGCCTGCATGTCAATCGTGATCTCGTTCACCAGGAGCGTGATCTCGGCCACGCCCTCCGGCGTCTGGATCAGCAGCCCGCTTTCGGGGCTTTCCGGGCAGGGGGCGTCATTCTTGCCGCTTTCCATGGTGAACGCCTGCATCGGGCCGTAGAAGGTGCTGGTGCCATCAGCGACTACCAGGTCTTCGATCGGGTCTTCCACGCTGAGGACATCCGCAAAGACCCAGCCCAGCCGCCGGTTTTCCGGCAGTTCCACCAGGAGCCACGCGCTGTCTTCAGTGCGGGCGCGGGCCTGCACGACCTGCCCCGGCGACAGCACGGCCAGCACCCCGGCGCTGGGGTGCGGGTTGATCCGGGCATTGGCGTAGAAACCGGGGCGGACGGATACCTCAAGCGTCGTGAACGGCGCCGCGCTGTTTTCCAGCGCCACATCGCCGAACAGCAGGAAGGTCACGCTTTCCGGGGCGGCGTATTGCAGGTAGGCCATCACCTTGAGCAGGGCAACGCCCCACATGCCGGTTTCCGGATCCATCGAGCTGAGCCGGAACGTCTGAATATCATGCAGCTGGGCAACATCGCCCTCTCGTTCAAAGTTCAGGGCGCTGACCCCGAAACGCGGTAACGCTTCAATCCGCACATGACCATAGCAGGCCTGGTTGGTTCCCAGCTGGGTACAGGATTGATCGGTCGCTTCCAGCGCCAGCGTGACCAGCTGCGGGCAGGTGGAGGCGGGCGGAGATTGCGCATCGGCCTGCGGCACCGCCACCATCAGGAGTGCCATCACAAGGAGCAAGCGACGCATGGTTTACCTCTTAATAAATAGATAAACTCTGGTGAATTCTGCTGAGTCATACCTCAATACTACCACTATAACTGATTCTGGTCATGTTATTCGTAAATTCTGTGTTAATTCTTGCCCCGGTAGCGGTGCAGTTTTCTGCCGGGCCGCAGAGACACCGTTCGCCACCCGGAATAAGGAACAAAATCACTGGTAATCGGCTGGTCTCTTACGCTACTGTTCCAGTAAGCGCTGGCGGGGGAGCGCGCGGCCTGTGCTTCCCCGCGATGCTGCGCCCCGCCCACAGAACAACCCGGCAGCCTGCCAGTCCGCGCCCACCGGCGTCGGTCTTTGGATGGGCTGGCTTTATGCTATGCCGAAATGGGATGGTTAACCCAGGCCAGATGGCCTGCTGATGGTGCGCCACTGTTTGACCGAATTCTGTCTGAATGGACGAAAGCTCATGATCACAAGGCAAGAAAAGCTGGATTACTATCGTTCCAACCCGGAAGTTTCGGTGTTGATTATCGGGGCCGGCGTAAACGGCATCGGCACCTTTCGGGATCTCGCCCTGCAGGGGGTGGATGTCCTCATGGTGGATAAGCAGGACTTCTGTGCGGGGGCGAGCATGGCGTCCTCCCACATGCTGCATGGCGGCATCCGCTACCTGGAAAACGGCGAGTTCCGGCTGGTGCGGGAAGCGCTGCACGAACGCAATCGCCTGCTGCGCAACGCGCCGCACCTGGCCCGCCCGCTGCCCACGGCGATCCCGATTTACCGCTGGTTCTCGGGCCTGCTCAACGCGCCGCTGAAGTTTGTGCGCCTGTTGAACAAGCCCGCGGAGCGCGGCGCGCTGGTGATCAAGATCGGCCTGATTTTTTACGACCTGTTTGTTAAGGGCGATTCGCCCATGCCCCCGCACAAGTTTTATTCGCGGGAAGATGCGCTGCTCAAATGGCCGCGCGTCAATAAGTCCGTGCGCTTCATCGCCACGTATTACGATGGCGCGATGCCCTCTCCGGAGCGCATCTGCGTGGAACTGCTGCAGGATGCGGAAGCCGATTATGAGCAGGCCCATGCGCTGAATTATGTCAGCGCGGTGGGCGCCACCGGCGATGCTGTCACGCTGCGCGACGAGGAAACCGGCGAGACGTTTGATGTCAGGCCGCAGATCGTGGTGAACGCGGCCGGGCCGTGGATTGACTTCGCCAACGAAGCGCTGGGCAAGCCCACCGGCTTTATTGGCGGGACAAAGGGCTCGCACCTGATCGTGGACTACCCTGCCCTGCGCGAGGCGCTGGGAGACCACGAATTCTTCTTTGAGTATGTGGACGGCCGGATTGTGCTGATCTTCCCCTATGAGGACAAGGTCATGATCGGCACGACCGATATTCACATCAAAGACCCGGATGAAGCCCGCTGCACCGATGAGGAGATCGAATACATCCTGGGCATGGTGCCGAAGGTGTTCCCGGACCTGAAGGTGGGGCGCGAGCATATCATCTTCCAGTTCTCCGGCGTGCGGCCGCTGCCCACCAGCGATGCCAGCCGAACCGGGCAGATCAGCCGCGACCACAGCATCCGCGTGGTGGAGGCCGGCCCGCAGCGCCGCTTCCCGATCCTCAGCCTGGTGGGGGGCAAGTGGACGAGCTATCGCGCCTTCTCCGAACAGACGACCGACGCCATCCTGACCCGGCTGGGCAAGACCCGCCGCGCCAGCACCGCCGACCTGCCGATTGGCGGGGGGCGGGAATATCCCCGGGCTGAGGCGCAGCGCGCCGCCTGGCTGGCCCGCGTTGGGGAGGAAACGGGACTCGCGGCGGATATGCTCGACACGCTGTTCTACCGCTACGGGACCGGCGCCGCCACGATCGCGGCGTACATGGCCGCCGGGGACGACGCGCCCCTTAAGACGCTGCCCGCGTATACCCGCCGCGAGCTTGCGTATCTGGCGCAGCAGGAGCAGGTGGTTCATCTGGACGATGTGCTGCTGCGCCGGTCACTGATCGCGTGGATGGGGCAGGCCTCATCCGCTGCCGTGCTGACCGAGATCGCCGCTGTGGTGGGCGAGGCGCTGGGCTGGGATGCCGCGCAGCAGGCCGCCGAGGTGCGCCGCACCGCGGCGATCTTCGCCGACCAGCACGCGGTTGAGATCGAGCTGGAGGCCGGTGCTGCCGAATAGGACTCCGATCGACTCCTGAAACAACACCATGACCGGGCTGGTCGGGCGGCTGCGCTCGAACAGCCCGGTTTGTTTGCCGGCAGGGTGTCGCGGCGCACAGGATGAGCGTAGGTAGAGAATCGGGCGTCGGCCCTTGCGGAGGCAGGGCGGGGTGGGTAGAACCAGTCTGCAACGCAACGCATGCCCATACGTACTAAGGGGATGAGACACCTGTTAAGCCAGGCTTGAGGAAAACCGGGATGACTGAAGCACCGTATGTACTCCGCACCGAGGATCTGCAAAAGAGCTTCCGAACAGGCGAGGTCACCGTTCACGCCCTGCGCGGCATCAGCATGGAGGTGCAGCGCGGGGAATTTCTGGGCATCATCGGGCCGTCCGGCAGCGGCAAATCCACGCTGCTGGGCCTGATCGGCGGGCTGGATACCCCCACCGCAGGGCGTGTCCTGATTGACGGCGCCGATATCACGCGCCTGAGCGAGCGCGCGCTGACCCGCATCCGCAACGAGAAGATCGGGTTTGTGTTCCAGTCCTTCAACCTGATTCCCACCCTCACCGCCCTGGAAAACGTGGCGCTGCCCGTCCAGTTTTCGCACCGGCGCGAATTTACGCCGCGCCAGCGCGCCCGCGACATCCTGGAAGCGCTGGGGCTGGGTGACCGTCTGCATCACCGCCCGTCCCAACTTTCCGGCGGGCAGCAGCAGCGCGTGGCGATTGCGCGGGCGCTGGCCAATAACCCGCCGCTGCTGCTGGCCGATGAGCCTACCGGCAACCTGGATACCGCGGCCAGCGCGGTGGTGCTTGACGCCCTGCGCGACGTTCAGCGCCTGACGGGGACGACCATCGTGGTGGTGACGCACGATATGGGAGTCGCGTCGCAGGTGGATCGCCTGATCACGCTGGTGGATGGCGAGATCGCCAGCCAGGCCAATGACCGGATCGCGGCCCAGCGCGCCGCCGTGAGCTGGCTGAAGGATAAACGAGCCACGGGAGAGCTGAAGGCGCTGACGCCGGAGCAGATCGAGCAGGCCCAGGCCGTCCGCCAATCGGATGCGCTGCTGGCGGAGGCGCGCGCGATCCTGGAGCGCCTGCCCGGTGATCCTGCGGCCCGCGCCTGGCTTGCGCAGCTCGGCGGCGGCGCGCCCGCGACCGACGATCAGGGAGGGCTGTCGTGATCAGGCGCCTCCAGTTTGCCTTCTCCTATGCCTTCCGCAACATGCTCCGCGACCGGCAGCGCGCGGCCTTCACGATTCTGTCGGTCTGCGTGGGGATCGCCACGGTCGTGGCGCTGCGCGCGCTGGGGCTGATGATCGGCGATGCGCTGACCACCAACGCGCAGGCGTTCCTGCGCGGGGATGTCCGCGCGATCGGCCCGGCCAGTATCAGCATCAACCTGCTGGATCTTGGCGGGGATGACAGCCCGTTCACCGCTAACAACATGCCGGCGATCACGGAGTGGGCGGAAGAACGCGGCTATGCGCTCACCTTTGTCACCAACTCCGAGTTGATGCAGGCGGCGGTGGTGGAGGATGGCCGCGCGGGCACGCCCGCCCTGACGCTGGGCTATTTCATCGACCCGGATGTGTATCCGTTTTACGACATCATCCGCGCAGAGGAGCCAGCCGGGGTGCTGCTGGCGGAGCTTTTCAGCGGGCCGAACCAGGTGGTGCTGGGCCGGCGCCTGGCGGAGCAGATCGGGGCCAGCGTGGGCGACGTGATTCGCATTGGCGCCGCCGATAACCTGCATGCGGTCACCGGGATTGTGCCAGACTCGGCGGAAACCACGTTTGAAGGGCCGCAAAGCCTGTTCTTCAGCTTCGTGTATCTGGATCGGGCGGAACTGCCGGACTTCGGCCTGCCGGTGGCGGCTGACCGGGCGTATCTCAAGCTGCCGCCGGGGACGGATCAGGCGGCGGTTGAGCGTGAGGCCGGGACCGACTGGCGGCAGTTCAGCCCGCGCGGCACGCGCCTGCGGATCACCACAGCCAACGAGACGATGCTGGAAAACCAGCAGATCGCGGACCTGCTCTCCCGCTTTGTGATGATTCTCAGCCTGGTGGGGCTGGTCATTGGCGGCGTGGGTATCCTGAACACAATGCTGGTTGCCGTGAACCGCCGGGCGGGGGAGATCGCTGTCCTTAAGACGCTGGGCCTGCAGGGGGATGATATTTCGCTGGTGTTTGTGGCGGAGGCGATCCTTGCCGGGCTGGCTGGCAGCGTGCTGGGCGTAGGGCTGGGCTTCGGCCTCAGCTATGTCGCGCGGAACCTGGGCCAGCAGATTTTTGCGGTGGCGCTGCCCTGGCGGCTGTACCTGGACCCGCTCCTGCTGGGGCTGGGGCTGGGGGTGACGGCGACCGTCTTTTTCAGCTTCCTGCCCACCATCACGGCCGCCCGCATCCGGCCTAACCTCGTGCTGCGCCAGGAGCCGGGAGGGCTGGTGCGCGCCGGCAAGCGCTGGACGCTGCTGAGCCTGGCGCTGCTGATCATCGGCTTCGGGCTGCTGATCGACCTGATCATCGGCGATCTGTTCTTCATCAACGTGCCGGGCATTCTGACCCCGGGGATCGTGTTCACCCTGGGTGTGTTCATCGTGATCATGTTCATGCTCCTGATGAGCTGGGTGCTGGTCTGGCTGATGGGCCGGCTGCCCGCCTTTCGCAACCCGAACCTCCAGATCGCGATCCGGGGGCTGACGCTGCACCGCAGCCGCACCGCGCTGGCGATGCTGAGTCTTGTGGTGGGGATGGTCGCGCTCAGCGGCACGCTGATCATGGCGCGCAGCATCAGCCTGCTGCTCTATACCAGCGTGAGCCAGCCGCTGGGGGGCAACGTGATCATCCTGCCGCTGCCCGTGATGCAGGAGACCGTGCATAATCGCCTGGATGCCCTGGAGGGGGTGAGGGCGTATCGTGACATTCGCTTCAGCACGACCACCTCCCTGCGGGCGATCAACGGCGACCGGCAGTACAACGACTGGTTTGATTACGACGATCCACAGTCCGCGATGCGTTCCGTCCAGCTTGAGGGGCTGATGGGTGTTCGCGTGCATGGTGAGCCTCAGCGCGGCACACTGGTGGCGGGGCGTTACCTCACCGCGGAAGATGCCGGGCAGCCCCTGATCACCATCCCGTACCTGCCGGAATGGGATGTCTATGGGGTAGGGGTAGGCTCTACCTTCACGTACTTCGAGCGGAACGGCGGGCAGCGCACCTATGAGGTGGTGGGCGTGGTAGCCCCGCCGCCAGACGCCGGCCTGATCCCGTTCAGCCTGAATGACAGCGCGGTGCAGGCCCCGCTGGAGATGGTGCCGAGTGGGGTGCCCTTTGACCTGACCATTGTGGATGCGCGGCCGGACGCCGTCAATGAGGTTATGGCGGCGGTTGCGGCGGTGCCGGGCGTTTTTGTGTTCGATATCAGCCTGTTTGATTCGATGCTGAACCGCCTGGCGGAGCAGATGGCCGCCCTGCCGCTGCTGGTGGCCGTGCTCAGCCTGTTTGCATCGGCGGCGCTGATCGCGACTACCGTGGCGCTTGCCACCATGGAACGCCAGCGCCAGATCGCCATGCTGAAGGCGATCGGGGTCAGCCGCTGGCAGGTGCTGGGCCAGCTCCTGGTGGAAAACGGCATCGTCGGCGTGGTGGGCGGGCTGTTGAGCCTGGCGCCTACGCTCCTGATTCTGGGGCTGATCCCCACCCTGACGATGGGCGTGATCCGCCTGCCGGTGCCGTGGGACCTGGTAGCGCTGATGCTGGCGCTCGCCATCCTGGTGACGATTGGCGCCACGCTGGTGACGGCCTGGGGCGCTTCTGGGGAGAAACCGCTGGTGGCGCTGCGGCATGAATAGGCCGCGGCCCGACAGGTGAACCTGAGACAGGCAGATTCCATAAGTATCTATCCGTAAATTGCC
>NPIE01003737.1_pt1 | contig 32626 bp, 47 predicted proteins | sample 8637661 | NCBI WGS metagenome assembly NPIE01 (sample SAMN07420842, study PRJNA396082) | bioreactor metagenome | isolation source: sample BA12 brine-fed electro-methanogenic bioreactor BA | place: Japan: Kochi | collected 2016-12-09 | reverse complement strand
AATCAATATTAAGTATTAAAATCAGTATTAAGTATACCTACCGTTGTTCGCAAACAATGGTAGGGAGATTAGTAAAATATTATAAGTATAGAAACATATATAAATACAAGGGTTAAAAGCGCTCTTTTTATTTTTATTTTAATAACCATTTCCATAAAGGTATATATTTTATTATTTTACCATCTATTTTTTCTTCTTTTTCTAGATCTTTAGTTATTATTGTTCCTGTTTTTAATTTAAACTCATTTAATCCAGAAAGCAACCCTCTAATTTCTCTTTCTTTAGTCTTAAGATTACTTAAATCATAAGTTACTTGAATTAAAGAAGTTACTTTATTTTTTTCTACAGTTATAAAATCTATTTCATAATTAAGTTTATCTTTCCAAAAATAAATGTTTTTATTTCTTCTTTTTAATTCTATAAATACTAAATTTTCATATAATCTACCTATATTTTCAGAAAAACCAAAAGCAATCTTATTTATAAGTCCAGTATCTATTGCATATATTTTTTTTGCATAAGTTTCTTGTTTTTTTAAAGAATAATCATATTTTGTTAACTCAAATAATAAATAAGAGTTTGTTAAATAATAAACATAGTTTTTAACAGTATCTGAATTACCTAAATTATACATTTTTTTAATTGAATTATAAGAAAATTCTTTAGAAACATTTGAAATTAAAAATAAAGATATTTTTTTAAAAATAGAGACATCATTTAAATTATATCTCAATAAAATATCTTTATTAAGTATGTCTTCATATATTTCTTCAAGTAAAGAGGTATTATTTTCAACAACCACTTGTGGGAAGCCACCATTTTTTAAATAATTATTTAACTCTTTTTCTATTTTTATTAAATTTTTTGTATATCTATAATCTATATCTATTTTTTTATAATCCAAGTATTCTTTAAATGAAAAAGGGTATAGTTCTACATCTAAATGTCTACCAGTTAGATATGTAGATATTTCTTTACTTAAAAGTTCTGAATTAGATCCAGTTATATAAAATTTATTTCCTATTTCATATAATCTATTAACAAACTTATCCCAATTTGGTTTTCCTTGTATTTCATCAAAAAAGAAAATATTATTTTTATTAAAATTAGCTAAAAAAACTTCATATATTTTTTGATAATCTTCTATTTGTATATTTAATAATCTTTCATCTGCGAATCTTAAATAATAAAATTTATTTTTATAATATTTATTCATTATCTGTAATAATAAAGTAGATTTACCACATCTTCTAACCCCAGTTATAATTATATTTATTTTTGATTTTATATGGGAATCTAATTCTAAAAGTTTATCTCTAGGGAGACCTAAATTCATTTTTTTAAGATCTTCTGACTGATCTAAAATTATTCTTTCTAAATAGCTTTTATCCATACAAATATAATATATAGCAAAGTATATAAACATATTTCTTTTGATAAAAGGAAAAAATAAGTTATTTACTCACTATCAAAGAGTGTTTTTCCAAGCTTCTGGCGGGGATTGAACCCGCGACCCCAACATTACGAGTGTTGTGCTCTACCACTGAGCCACAGAAGCAAACTAAATAAAATAACTTGCTTCAATTATCGCACCAACAAACAACAATAACAAAGCAAAAAAGAATATTAAAAACAAGTCTTTAATTATTCTATACCTAAACTCCGTAGATAATAGCCCTTTAAACAAATCCCTCGCAAACATTGCACCAGCAAAACTAACTAAAAAATATGCTAACAACTCAGGAAGGCCATGAGGAAGATATCCTATAAACAAATAAAGAGAGTTTATAAAACCAATAAACAAACCTTTAAGACCCTCAGAAACTAAAGGCGCCATTGATACAAATATATCTAAAGCAACAACACTTGCGAGAACAGAAGCGTTCCAGGCTATCAAAAACAAAGCACCTGCTCCATAAAAAAACGACATTATGGTTGCTTTTATGATAACATCTAAATTGTTTCTAAATATTAAAGAAAAAGCGTTTGAAAAGTTGTTATTGTTAGTTTTATTTATTATTTGACCAGTCAAGCTAGATCTAACAACATCTATACCTTTTCTTTCTTTTAACTGAACAAAAAATATGTTCTCTCTTACACCGTTACCTACACTAAAAGTAACTTTTGTATTTATATCTGTTATCAAAAAAGATCTGTCTAGCTCATAACCTTTAAAGTCAACATACTGGCCTTTATAAAAAACACCTTGCCTTATTGGTTGGTTTTCTTGATATAAGATAACTCTTATGTTGTCGTCGTTTATTTCAGAAATTTTTAAAGAATAGTCTTGTGTAGATGTGCTTACAGTTATTATGTCATTAACATCATAAGTCTCTAGATTATAATTAATAGACAATAAAAAGAAAAAGCCAACAAAAGAAACAAAAACACCTAAAAAAAAGTAACCTAAAGCAGTAAGCAAAGAAGAATGTCTTTTTATAAAAGATTTATGGTAACATGAGATATATGAGTTGTATGTAAAAAGTTTTGCGAAAATAGGAATAGAACCTAAAGTTAAAAACATTAAGATACCAAAGCTAAGATAATCGTTAGGAAAAATAAATAAAGACAAAAAAACAGAAATTATTGTAAGAAAGATAGCTTCAAAAAACAAAAAATGTGGCTTGTGATATAGTTTTGAAGAACTATATATAAATTCAAAAATCATAATTGATGGTTTTTTCTCCAAATATCATATATATATTTAAGATAACAAAGAAATATAAAAAGAATGTATAACAAAAACATTATAAAAAGGTTTCCATATATAATATATATATCTAATTAGAGAAAAATAGAAATATTTAATACTAATTATACAAAACATCAAAAAGTGATATTATATGAAAGAAATACAAGCAATATTAAAAAACATAAAAAAAAAAGAGCCTGTAAGCGTAGGTGACGTTGTGTATGGAAGAATAGTTGTTTTAAAAGAAAAGATTGCTGTTGTTAATCTAGATTATGCTGATAACAACAAAGTCTTGTCACCAGCGGAAAGCGGAGTTGTTTTTATAAGTAATGTTGCACAAGGATATGTAAAAAAAATAGATGACTTTTATAATAAAGGAGATATTATAAAAGCAAAGGTGATAGAAATAACACCATACGAATATAAGCTGACTACAGCAGAAAAAAATTTAGGTGTAATAAAAGGTTTGTGCAATAACTGTAAACAAGAGCTTAGTAACACACCAGACGCAAGCCAAATAAGATGCTTTAACTGTGGGACAATTCAATCTAAAAAATTTGTGAAGGTTGGTGAGTGATATATGGATATAGAGTATTTGAAAAAAGATAAATATGAAATTGAATTTTTAGTGAAAGAAGAAGATAGTGCTATCTATAACCTAATAATAGACTGTGCAGGTACAAAAAGAGATGTTGAGTTTGTGTCTAAAAAACAAGACAATAAAATTAAAAAAGAGTATACTATATATTTAAGAACAAAAGACAGACCAGCAAAAGACGTTTTACTAGATTGTATAAACGAAGCAGAAGAAAAGTTAGTTGTTTTTTTGAACAACCTAGAAAAAGCTGTGAAAAAGAATAAAGAATGAGCTTTAAAAAAATTAGTAAATGGTTAGATCCGTTTACATATCTTGATTTTTTATTAATAAAGTATATTGGCGAACCAAAAACAATTTTAAAAAAAATTCTCTACTGGGTAATATATATTGTATATGCTTTTCTTTGCGCATACGTTTTATACTCATTAATAGGACTGATGTTAGGAGTAAATATGCCTATGGCTATCGTCGTTAGCCAGTCAATGGAACCTAACCTATATAGAGGAGATATTGTTGTTATGAAAAACATAAACAACCTTAAAGTAGAAAAAATAACCGTTAATGAAGATGTTGGCCAAAAAGACTTAAAAGAATTTTCAGAAATAAGCTACAGAATAAATAAGTATGGATTAGAAGAAGTAGAATCAATAACTATTGGTGAAAAAACAATAAATATCGACGATATTAAAGAAAATGACGTTGTTGTATATTACTCAAATGTAGAACATAAAGACATTGTACATAGATTAGTTGTGTACATTAAAGCAAATGACGGCGAATATGTGTTAACAAAAGGAGACAACATAAAAACAAATAGATTGATTGATCAAGATTGCGATATTGTTAATGGAGTTCCAAAAAACAACTGTTTAAATATATATCCAACCCCAATTAATTTAGTAAAAGGAAAAATTATTGGGAAAATACCTTACCTTGGAAAACTAAAGTTAAGTTTGTTTGGTGGATAGAAAAGGAGGAAATAAAATGATAAAGTTAGTAGTAAAAGATGTAAAAGAATTTTATAAAAGTATAGATGCTATTGGTGTGTTAATAAACGAAGGTTTATTTACTATTGATAAAGAAAAATTTTATTTAAGAGCAACAGACCCTAGCCAAGTGAGTTTGGTTGATTTTGTTATGCCAAAAGAAGCTTTTGAAGAGTTTATTGTTGATTTAGAAAAAACATCTGAAGAGAAAATATCTTTTGGAATAAATATTAATAATCTTTTACAAATATTATCTCACTCAAACGCAGAAGATAAACTATCATTAGAAGTGCAAGAAGAAAAACCAACCTTGTTGATACAGTTATTAGGTAAGTCAAAAAGAACGTTTGTTATTCCTTTGATAGATGTTTCTGACCAACAACATCCATTACCACAGATACAGTATGATGTGACTGTTCAAATAGGTGTTGAACAGTTGGTTGCTGGAATAAAAGATGCTGGTTTGTTTAGCTCTTATCTTATGTTTGTTGTTGAAGATAACAAATTTATAATAAACACACAAAGCAGTAAAGGTCATTTTAAGCAAGAGATAGAGTCAGGTAATGTTGTAATATCTGGAACAAAAGCAAAAGCAATGTATCCATTAGACTACTTACAAAACATGATCAAAAACTCAAAAGGAAACATAACATTAAAACTAAAAGATGACATGCCTGTTGAGATAAGTTACACAATAGGAAACTCAGCAATAAGATATTTTTTAGCACCAAGAGTAGATAGTGAATAGTCCTAAAAACTACAACAAATCTTTTTCAAAGTTTAAAAATATCTTTCTTGATCTTCCTTTTCCTGAGTTTATTTCTTCTATTCTTATTATATTTAATTTTTCAAATATAGAAAGATATCTTCTCACGGTTCTTTCAGGAAAAACGTTTTTATTGTAAAGATCAGAAGTTAACATACTATCTTCTAGTTTTTTAAGCAAAAGAAGATGATCGTCAGATAAGCTTTTTTTCTTTTCAGAAAACTTAACAACATCTATTAGCTTTGAAGCCTCTAAAACATTTTCTTTAGAGATTGTTAAAGAACCTTGTTTTTCAGCAAGCTTAGCGGACTTGTATAAAAGATCTATACCTACTCTTGCATCGCCACCTCTTTTTGCTGAAAAACCAGCAATATACCCTAATAGGTCTTTTGACAAAGCATCGTCTAACAAACCATAGTTTACTCTATCTGACAAAATATCTTTTAGATCCTTAGGAGAATATCTTGGAAAAGATATGTTATTTAAAAATAAAGAGCTTTGTGTTCTTGCATCTAGTTCTAAGAAAAAGTTTTTGTTGTTGGTTATTAAAATAAAACAAAAATAGTTGTTGTTTTCTACAATTCTTGAAAGATCATATAAAAGATTTGAACAGTCGTTAGAAGGTATTTGGTCAATCTCATCAACAACAACAACAGGAATAAACGGAGATTTTGAAAGCCCTTCTTTTATTCTTTCAATAACTTCTGTTATAGAAAGGCCTCGTCTAGGCAAAAAAACATCAAATATTAAAGAAATCTTATGTAAAACAGAATATCTTGTATTATGTTCAATTGCGTTAATATACGTGTGTTTTGCGTTAGAGGTATACCCTGTTAAGTGGTTAAGAACATATTTAGTAACTAACGTCTTTCCTGTACCAGGAGGCCCACAAATAAGAAGGTTTTGTGTTTTTTTCTTTCTAATTAATGGGTCTAGATTGTGTTTTATGTCTTTAATTTGAGAGTCTCTTGCGTAAATCTCTTCAGGAAAGTAGCTAATATCAAATATGTTTTCATCTTTAAAGATGCTTTTTATCTTGCTTGAATCAGAAAATATGTTTTTTTTCAATAACGATCACTATATAACATATGAACAAATGTTTATAAAAATAAATTGGTTTATAATTTTGTGGTTTTTTAGGAGAAGATTATAGAATTAAAAAAAAAAAAGCTAATGGTCACACTGGCCAGCTACTCTCTATCAAAAATAACACTTGTTTTAAACACCTAATTATTATATAAAATAATTTAAATAAGGTGATAATATGCAAATAATTGATAAAAAAAATTTATCTCAATTTCAAACAAGTTTTTTAATAAGATTAAAACACACGATCTTAAGGAGAATAGATGTAGAAAAAGAGATTGACAGACCACACACGAAGATGCTTTTTGATGTTTTGTCTGAACTTGATAATAGAAAAGTAAGATATTCTTCCTAGATTTACAAAAAAAATAACAACAAACAATATATATTCAGAGATATTAAAAATATTAATGACATATAAACAAAAAGGGTTTTTTAGTATAGTTACGTTGTTGTTTGTGTTAATGTTTATTTTAGGCACAAGCAACCAAAAAGAAAATATTTTAGATATAGGAATAATAACCTTAGCAGAAACGAAACAAGCCTCGAAGATGATAGCGTTTGAGCAGATAGTAGAGAACAATCTAGATAACGACATAGAAAACCCGTCTAGGTTAAAGAAAAAAGTGAATGACGATCTTTATGGTTTTTTTGAAGATAAAGATCTTTATGTGTATAACCTTATCACAAAAGAGAAACAAAAGATGACGCTCACGAACCTGGACCATATAACGCACGTGATTGTTTATAAGCCAGCAAGAAACGTCGTTATCAAAAGATACAAAATAACAAATGGAGCAAACAAAGATCAAAGCCTTGTTTTTTTTATAGACAGTATAAACTATCAAGCAACTTATTTTTTTCCAAAAGATTATATGAAAGAGGTGGTTGTTTATAAAAAGTAAAGGTATTTTATCTTTGGAGTTTTTGTTTTTTTTGTTAATAATACTTATTATTCTTTCTTTTTTTATAACAACCAACGTAAAGATACTCACAAACCTTGAAGATCAAAATGTAGATGATGTGTATAAAGAATTAGTAAATGACATAAAAACAAATCTTCTTAAAAAAACAAACGGTGTTTTTTATGAACCAAGTAAACAAAGGACAAATATATATACATGAAATATTTGTTGTCTTAATTGTTGTTGTGGTTATTGTCTTTTTAGAGCTAACAATCGTTAACAACTATATGTCAAACAAAAAATCATCTGTTTATGAAACAAAAACACTAAGAGAGATGATTTTTGTTGAAAAACTTGTTTCTGACTGTAACTTTCTTGCTAAAAAAGATAATGTTTGTTACAGAAACAACCTTAATCTTAATAACAATATAGATTATGAACATCAAAAGATATCATCAATAAAAATAGATGGAAAAAACCAATTATCCTTTAAAAAAGATGTGCGTTGTTATAAAAGAGGTGTTATTTATAACAAAAAGTTTTGTGTTTTGGAGGTTTGTTTCTATGACCAATAAAGGTTTTGTTCTTGTTGTTGATGTGATGATTGCATTAATTATGTTAATCTTACTTATAAACATAACCACCTACTCAGAAACCAACGACTATAAAGAATATGAGAAGATAATGATAACACAGCAGATAAACGACCTGCTAATAACCTCACAACAACTAAACCTAGAAGAGAAAGAAATTGTAAAGAACGCAGAAGCCTTGTTTGAAAATAGACAACTGACACTAACAATAAACAATAAAAAAACAAATATTAATCAAAATATAGGATATTCAGAAAAAACATCTAATTCCATAACATATATTAATAGTTCTAACAAAGAAATATATATGGAGATAGTTGTTTATTATTAAAAATATGATAAATATGTTTTATATTATAGGAATTGGTTTAACAGTAAAACAAATAACAAAACAAGCAATAGATGTTATCTCTACGTGCGATGATGTCTATATAGATGGATACACAAACATTTTCTCAGAAGGAGAGATAAAAGACTTAGAAGAAATCATCTCTAAAAAAATCATTTTACTTAATAGAGAAGAACTTGAACAAAAACAAGAATATCTAAAAGATAACTGTTGCTTGTTGGTTATAGGAAATGTTTTTTCAGCAACAACTCATTTTACAATAATAAACGACGCAAGAAAAAAAAACTTAAGTACAAAAACAATTGCAGGTTTATCAATATTTAACTACAAAAGTTGCTGTGGTCTTTCTGAATATAGGTTCGGGAAAACAACAAGCATCGTCTATCCTGAAAAAAATTATTTTCCAACAAGTTTTTATAACACGATTGTCGATAACCTAAAAATAGACGCGCACAGTTTTTGTTTATTAGATATAAAAACAGATCAACAAAAGTTTATGAGCGTAAAAGAAGCTTGTGAGATTCTTGAAAAAATTGATGTAAAAAACTTGTTAACAAACCAAGACTGTGTTTTACTTGCGGGTGTTGGTGGAAACAAACAAACAATAAAATCTTTTGTTTTTAAAGACCATATAAAAATATCTTGTGACATATATCCACAAACATTAATAATCTGTTCTAAGCTTAATAGTATAGAGAAGGAGGGATTAGATGAATGTCGATTGTAAAGAATATTCTATAAAATATAAAAAACTGCTTGAAAAAGCATTGTCAACAATAAAGATAAACATAGAAAACGAATCTTTTCTAAAAGACATTGCTGACGACTATCTTTCTATGAGTAAAAACTATCTAAGTGATGGAATGCATTTTGAAGAAAAAAAAGATTATCCTCGTGCTCTTGCGGCCTACTCTTATGCATATGCGTGGATAGATGCAGGTGTAAGAGTTGGTTTGTTTTATGGTGTAGATAGAGATATGTTTACTTTATATAAATAATGTGATAAATATGAACCTTATACTTGAAAATAACTTTTGTAAGATAGAAAATAATAACCTAAAAAGCCAACTTGTTAAAAAAAACATTGGTTTTAAGAAAGATCTAGATTATTTTATTGATCTTTATGAAACATATTATCTTTTTCTTAAAAAAAAAATAACTGTAAAAAACAAAAACAAGAAACAACTAAAAGAATACTGTTCAAAAAAAATAAAAGATTTTGAGACAAAATATCTTGTATATGAAAATTTTAGGGATTTGGGTCATATAATAAAAGATGGAACAACATTCGGTTTTGATTTTAGAGTCTATAAAAACAAAAACTCACACACAGACTATGTAGTAGACGTAAAAAAAAGTCATAAAGATAGTTTACAAAAAGTAATAAAATCTGAAAGACTTGCAACAACAATAAACGCAAAATATGCGCTATGCGTTGTTACTTTAGAAAAAAAAATAATAAAATTAAAAATAGAAAAAATATAGATTATTTGCAAGTGGCTCTTGCCTCAACTGTTGGGCAAACACTACTATTTATTTTTAAAGAAATTGGTGTAGATAAACCAGTTACGTCTATATACGCTAACTTTGATGTACCACTATCTAAAGACTCTGAAGCAAAAACATTTGATTTTGTTTCAAAAGTATCGTTAGCATCTGACAAGATTGCAAAAAACTCGTTTGATGTTGAAAAATCTACTTTTCCTGTGTTAGATAAAGCTACAGAGATTTTTTCTTCTGAAGAATTATAATTACAAGAAACGATTTTTATATCAGCACCCACACAACTAAAATCTATTGCTTCGTCAGCGGCGTGTGTACTTTCTTTTACAAAAGTAGAACCCCAATTAAGGATGATTGTAGTTATAATTACTACAACCAATATTAGCAAGATTGTTGCAATGATTGGGGATACGGACTTTTGTAACGTCATAACAAAACCTTATTTAACGGCAAGTTATATTTGTGTAACCGTCTGTAGGGCAATCTTGTGACTTGATAGTAACATCAAATGGACCGTTTGCTGAAGTATAGTAAGCATCTGTGATTGTAACTATCTTTGTTACTCCAGGGTCTAATCCAGCTACTGTAACTACATCTGTGTGTGAGTTTACGTCTAAACCTACAGGATAAACATCTGCATCAAAGTTGCTTACATATGTATAAGAACCTACATTTTTCAAACGTAATGTTATTTCACCAGTACCTATAGCACAGTTAGATGCATAAAGACTACCAACAGCAGCTGTACAGTCATCTGTTATTCCTGATGTGTCTGCTAAAGAGTCTGTTGCAAATGTTTTACCCCATGTTAAAACAACAGTAACTAATATTACTGCAACCACAATTAACAAAATTGTTGCTATTAATGGTGAAACTGCTTTTTTATTATTCATGTTTTTTTCCTCCACATATTTTATTTAAAAAAACTAACGACATGTTGCTGTCGTAAATTGGTCTGGACAAGAACTAACAATAACTCTAGCTCTTACTGGCGACTCTAAATCTTGAAAGTCTGTTGGATCATTTGGATCCTCAAACTCACTTGACTTAATCACCATCGCTCTATTTGAAAAGTTTGGTGTGAGTATCGCTGTTGCTACATTATAGTTAGCATCTGTAATAGTTATCAACAAGTTGTCTGAAATCTCAACCGTTGAATTATCTATAAGAACAAAAGAAACTCCTGTTGTTGTATTATATAAACATTCCATATCTATATACAACTTAACATGATTACATTCACTCCACTTTGTGGTTGTGTCAGTAATCGTGTCTGTTGTTTCTCTTGCACTTTGAGAAGACCAAGAATATAATATCCCTGCTAAAGATAAAGCAACTGCTACTAATAATATTGTAGCAATCAGTGGGGATACAGCTTTTTTTTTTATTTTAAAATTCATATTTTCTCTTTTTTAATAAATTTTATTTATCTTTATTATATATATATATTACATAAACATATATAAATGTTTGTTATTTGAAAAATAAATCAAAAACCTATGCAATAAACAACAATGAAACAACAACATACACAGGAATAGACACAGACAATAAGATAATCGAATGCTTTATTCCCGCCATCATACTCCCTTCAGATATTTTGCCAATAATTGGTCCAGCAAAACCGCCTTGAATAACTAAAAGATATAAAAAATATGCATTAAAGTTAATCTCCTGCATAGATGCAGAACTACCACCAGATGCACCAGACAAGTCTGTTGATGTTAACATTGGTAAAAAAACAATCTGAATTATTAAGATTATTGCAATAAATATAAAAAACATAAAATATGAAGAAAAAACAGTGGAAAACGTTTTAGACTTTCTTTCTTCTGTCATCTCGTTGATTGTTTTTACATACGTAGCAACAGATGAAAATATCTTTATAAGGTTACCACCATATTTTGTGCTTTCAGAAATTACTTGTGCAACTTTGTTAAACATCGCACTATCTATATCAACAAAAACATCAACAAGAGCTTTATCAAAAGGAATACCTATCTTTACTTGTGCAGCAATTCTTTTTAGTTCCCTGTTTAGTGCACCATAATCGTTATCACAAATAATCTCCATAGACGTAACAATATTCATTCCACCTCTTAGCAAATCTTTAAGATCTTCAAGAAAAACAAACAAATTTTGTTCATAAGATTTTATTCTAGAACTATAAATAATAGAAGCAACACCAACAGATATAAGCACAGGAAATATTGCAAAAATAAATATTTTTGTGTTATATAGCAAGATTGATAAAATAACACTTGCTATTCCGCCTTTTATTGCATAATTTTTTAAATACTCTAATTTTTTATTCATGTTTAACACACTATGAAATTAACTCCAACAAAACCATAAAAATAATATTTACTGCAGGGATAATAGCAAAGATGCCTATTAACAATATTGCAGATATGCTCATACCACCAATAGCCACACCACCAATCATACCAAGCAACATAACTGTAGAAAATAAAAACAATGGCCCAGCAATAACAACAGCAGAATATATGTCACCAAAAGTTTCTGCTTTTTTATTCATATTGTCAAGCATTAGATGATAAACAAACTGAGAATGTTCTGCTTTTTTTTTCATAAAATCTGATATTGATCCACCTGCCTGAATATTTGACTTAAGTTCCCTTAAAAACTTTTTAAGTTCTATTGACGGTGTTTTTTCAGAAACATGATCAATTGCTTCTAACAAAGAGATTCCTAAATTTTCTATATAATGAGTTATCTTATTAAACTCTCTATTCACATGTGGTGTTTCAGAGCTTATAGACATAGTACGAAACATTGCTTCTGGTGGTGCCCCTGATTCTGCGATACTTGACATACTTAATATAGATAGCGCTAAGTTGTTTTTTATACTTTCTTTTTTTGCGGTAACATCTGCATAAGGTTTAACAAACGAAAATGCAATAACACCAAAGAACATAAAAACACTTATTAGAAACAACGTGCCTATCTTATCAATCGTGTTAGTGACAATCAAGATCATTGACCCAAAAAAACCAAATAAAATAAAAATAAATAAAGCGTAAAAAAAGTATTTTGATAAATAAACATCTAAATCATCAACGCAATCTGACTGTTGTAACTTTCTTTCAAGATCAGGAATATTTATTTTTGTTGTTAAAGGCAAAAACAAGTCATACAGTTGTTGCTCAAAAGCTTCTCCTTTTTCTTTTTTTTGTTCTTCTTTTTTCATATTATTACTTATTTATTGTTGTTATTTATAATATATAGATATAAGTAATAGTTTTTAAAACTTTGCTAAAAACAAACATCCACAAAATCACATCAAAAACTCAACAATATCTTTATTTTTTAAAACATAGTTTTTAGAAACGTTTTGGCCTGGATATTTTGTGCTACCCCACACTTTTGCTGATTTTATGTTCTTATAGATTGTCTTATGAATATCCTTTGCGGCATCAAGAACAGTCGTGTTGTTATCTAACACCAAAGGTTCATTCGTATCTGCTTTTTGACCTGGTTTTTTTGTATAAACAACTATCTTATCAAGCATGTTAAATATATTATCGGTGATATTATCTTGCTCCAAAAAATCATATATCTTTATTCCTCTAGAACTATTCTTTTTCTTTAATACGTTGTTGATAGGCATATTCACACAAATAGACTTTATGTATGTTGCTCTTGGGTTGATTAATAACAAAAGATCTTCCATAGTTATTTTTTGGTTAAGAATAAATGTGTGTGACCTGTACCCAGAGTTTTTTAAAAGATCAATTGCTTTATCCTTATTTACTAGAAGATTTTGTTCATTCACAAAAGAAACTCCAACAAAATCACTTTTAATTATTTTTACGGACGGTTTTTTTTTAGTAACATACACATCTTGTTTATCAAAAAAAGAAATTATCTTATTAAGCTGAGAAAAGTCACTATCTCTAATTATTATTATTAACGCATCCGCAACTCTTATCATAGAAAATATTTGAGAATATAACTCACCACCATCTAAAAAAGAAGGAAGCTCTACCAACTGTATATATGCTCCTCCATAGTTTAAGGTCCCTATTTCTGGTTTTGTTGTTGTATATGGATACTGAGCTATCGTTGGTTTTGCGTTTGTATATTTAGATAAAAATGTGCTTTTTCCAGAGTTTGCTAAGCCAACAACAAGAACCTGACCCGCACCTTCTTTCTTTATATTTATTGTATGTCCTTTTTTTTTTGTTGACAACGCTTGTTTTTCTATCTTGCTCTTAAGGCTAGCTATCTTTCTGCTGATATCTTTTCTTAAGTTTTCTGCACCTTTATGAGAAGGTGCGGTAGACAACATCTCTTGTAAACCTATTAATTTTTCTTCATTAGTCTGTGCATCTTCATACTTTTTTTTTGCAGCAGCAAATTCATAACTTACGTTCGCAGGCATATTATCTTTTTTTTATTTTTAATATTAACAGTTCTTCAAAAAACAATTTTTTTTTGTTTATAACATCGCACACAAAATCTTTGATTATTATCTTTTCTAAGTTCTTAAGATTATTTAAAGACGATATCAACAAATAACAAACACCGTTTTTTTTAAGATGTAGGTTTAGTTGTTGAAGAAAATCAACAATAATCTCTGAACCATCTTTTCCACCATCAGTTGCTAAAGAGCATATGTCTGAAAGATCTATTTTGTTGGAAGGAACATATGGTGGATTAAAAACAATCACATCATATTTTTTAGGAATGTTTTTAAACAAATCTGAGTAAAAAACATTTATGTTACGTAAGTTGTTTTTTTTCACATATTCTATAAAATAACTAACAATTTCTTTATTTATATCACAACAATCAACATTGTCAAAAAACTTATAAAAAGAAAGAGAAATTATTCCAGAGCCAAAACCAATCTCTAACATATCTTTCTGTTTATTTTTCAAGTCTTTTTTTAAAGTATCTATCATTAGATAAGTATCGTCTGAAGGCAAGTAACCGCTTTTAGGAAAAGAAGATATGTCTTTGTACATTTGTTTGTTTACGTTTGTGGTATGTGTCATAAATATATTTATACCATCTATGTTTTTTTAAACCTATTTTCTGAAAAACAAGTCCTTTTTTATTTTTTTATAACCACATATTATATATGCAAAGAAAATTTATTGACATTCACACACATTATTCATATAAAGATTATAATAAACTAAAACAAGCACTAACAAAAGATATTGTTGGTGTATGCTCAACAGTAGATATAGATAGTTATTATGACCTAGAAAAACTAAGACAAAAAAACCTACCTAACCTTTATTTTACATATGGTCTTTATCCTGACGTTGTTATTAACAAACCTATTGACGAATGTTTTGACGATCTTAAAAAAATTGATTTTTCTAAGGCTTTGGCGATTGGAGAGATTGGGTTAGATAACAAAATAACAAAAGATAAGCAAAAAAGATTATTACAAAGAAAACTCTTTGAAAAACAACTAGAGATTGCAGATAAACAAAAGCTACCTGTTATCGTGCATAGCAGATTTGCAACAAAGCACGTTCTAGAAGCTTTAACAACATTTAATGGGAATGTTGTTCTTCATTGGTTTTCTGGTACTGATAAAGAGATTGATGAAGCTTTATCTAGAAACTACTATCTTACAATCAACTATGACAGAACAAAAATAAACATAACAACAGAAAATGTTGATAACATGTTTATAGAAACAGATTACCCTATACCTTACAATAACAAGACAGACATACTAAACATAAAAGAAGCATACAAAATAGTAGCAAATAAAAACAAGTTGGACGTTAATTATTTACAGAAGAAAATAGAAGATAACTTTTATAGACTCTTTAAACTAAAATTGTGAACAAAATGATATTTAAAAAACAAGAAATAAACGACCTATTGATAGCATGGATAGGGATATCTATATGTTTTACTATTATCTTAGGTGGTTATCATTTATTTGGAGGAAACCTTATTGGGTTTTTTACAGGCGAGTCTTCTTTTAGCGTTCTTTCTTTTCTAATGCTATTTGTTGTTAGCTTTATTGTTACTGGCTCGTCTTTTATACTACATGAGCTTGCACACAAATACGTTGCGATCTATTATGGCGCAAAAGCAAGGTTTGTTATGTGGAGTCAATATGTTCTGTTAGCGTTATTTATTTCTTTTGTTATTGGTTTTATTTTTGTTGCTCCTGGAGCTGTATACATCTATGGTAAAAACATAAGTGTAAAAGAAAATGGAATTATCTCTTTAGCAGGACCTTTAATAAACGTAGTTGTTGCGGGGTTGTTTTATCTTTTAGCTTTTACAGGAATACCAACAATCATTGTTATGCTTGGTATTCAGATTAATCTATGGATCGCTTTTTTTAACCTTCTCCCTATTGGGCCACTAGATGGAAAAAAGATACTAACTTGGAATCCGTTAGTGTGGGTGTTTATGATGGGTTTTTTAGTTTTTATGATATTTTAAGAGATGTAATTTGCTATATCTGAATCTGACTTAAAAGACTTATAATAATCTTGTTGCTCTTTTGAGACAGTAGGCTTTAGTTTTTTAAGAACTTCTATAAAATGAGTTTGCTTTACTTTCGTTTCTTTATATTTATTTCCCTTTATCGCAAGCAACGTTGCCTCTCTAACCAAAAGATAAAGATCTGAACCAGAAAATCCGTTTGTAAGATCTACAATCTCTTGAACATCTATTTTTTCTGTTGGTGTTTTTTTAAGAAATAAAGATATTATCTCTTTTCGATCTTTTTTGTTAGGAACATCAAACTCAATAACCTTATCTATACGTCCACTTCTCATAAAAGATTTATCTATAAGATCTGGTCGATTGGTTGCGGAGATAAAGATTATGTCTTTTGTGGAGATGTTATCAAGCTCAGTTAACAACTGATCTAAAACCTTTGGTTGGTTTTCTGATCCTTGTTTTTCTAAGGCTAAACAATCAATCTCATCAAAAAACAAAATACATGGTGAAACATCTCTTGCTTTCTTAAAGATATCTCTTATTGTTTTCTCTGACTGACCTAACCATTTGTTAAGAATCTCTGGTCCTTTAACATATATGAAGTTAATACCAAAAGACTTTGCACAAGCTTTAACAAACATTGTTTTTCCTGTGCCTGGAGGGCCATATAATAGAAGGTTTTTAGGAACCTTAAAGTTCATCTTTGATATAAGATCTTTTTTCTTTAAAGAAAGCTTGATAATATCTTCTAATATTTCTTTTTGAGAAGAAAGAGCGCCAACCTCAGAAAAATCGATGTTAGGAACTTCAACAAAAACTTCTCTTAAAGCAGATGGCTGAACAACCTTTAAAGCGTGTGTTAGGTCTTTGTTACTAAGCTTTAGGTTTTGTATAGTTTTTTCCATCTGCTTATCAGGGTCGCTCATTAAAGAAATTGCTTTTTTTATACAAAATATTCCTGCCTCCTTAACAAGAGCCGCAAGATCAGCACCTATATACCCGTGTGTTTTTTGAGCAATAGTTTTTAAGGAAACATCTTTTGATAAAGGCACATTTCTTGTATGTATCTTAAGAATATCAAGACGCCCATTCTCATCAGGAACACCAATTTCTATCTCTCTATCAAATCTTCCTGGTCTTCTTAAAGCAACATCAATCTCATGAGATCTATTTGTAGCACCAATAACAACAACCTCTCCTCTTTCGCTTATACCATCCATACACGCCAACAGTTGTGCAACAACTCTTTTTTCTACTTCGCTTACAAGACTATCTCTCTTAGAAGCAATTGCATCAATCTCGTCAATAAATATTATCGCAGGCGCAGATTTTTGTGCATCTTCAAAGATTTTACGTATCTTTTCTTCTGCTTCTCCAACAAACTTTGCCATTATCTGGGGACTATCTATAGATATAAATTTTGCGTTAAGTTCTGTAGAAATTGCTCTTGCTAGCAAAGTTTTTCCTGTGCCTGGAGGGCCATACAAAAGAACTCCTTTAGGTGGACTTATGTTTAGTTTTTTAAAAAAGTCTGGGTACTTGATAGGTAACTCAACCATCTCTCTTATTGCCTCTATCTCTTTCTTAAGACCACCAACATCTTCATAACCAATTATTTGTTTTGTTGTTGTTTTTTGTTTTGGTTTTGTGTGTATGGTTAATGATGTTGTTTCTGACAAAATGACAGGGCCTTTAGGCGAAGTATTTGTGACAATATACAGATAACCAGCACCAAACAAATTGATCATAACATTATCTCCAACAACAAAAGACCTTCCTAAAAAGTTTTTCTTAACAACAAGGTCGTAGTTGTTATAAAACAAGTTTACTTGCTTGACGGGTGTAAGTGTTATCTGTGTTGCTGTTGGTGGATCTACTTTTTTTATGTTAACAAAATCTCCTAAAGACACTCCTGCATTATGTCTTATATACTGATCCATCCTTATAACATTCTCTTGTGATAAAGTGTTTTCTGGCCATACTTGTGCTGTTGTTTTTTTTGAACCATCAATTTCTATAATATCTCCTGAAACGATATTCATCTTTTGTTTTATAGCCACACTTAATGTGACTATGTTTTTTCCCACATACTCTTCTTGAGCTTCCATTACTTTTAGTTTTATCATGTTTTTCTAACCTTTTATTTTTTTAAAATATTATTTGTTAACAACCTCAAAACCACCAGTTGGTAAAAACAAATCTATTTCTGAGGTGGTTGTCTTTATGTTTTTTGATAACAGTTTATTTTGAATAATCTTACAAACATCAGATTTTTTAAGATCGCCTGGTTTTAGAACGTAATAAAAAGGATATCCTTTTATTGCTGTTCTTGGACCAGAAACAATTGTATTTTTTTGTTTATCATAAGAAACCAACAACTCTAAAACAAGCTTTCTATAATAATTTCTTGAGCCTCTAATAACAAACGCACCAGTGCCTAACGATTCGCCAGATTTTGGAGATTTAGATACTTGTTCAGAAGAAACAGAATAAACCTCTTGTGAAAATATTTTGTTCTTCCAAGCTGAAGAAAAAATTGCTGCAAAACTTGCGGCTTCTTCTTTGTCTACATCTTTTGCTTTTTTACCTTCTTTAAGTATAATATGTGGTGCGCCATGTGTGTCCGCATGAAAATAAAGATCTTCTTGATCAAGATGTTTTTTTACAACAGTTTCATTGCTTTTTGCATCTCTTCCAGCAATCACCAAATGTTTGTTAGTTGTTATAAACCACCTATATTTTTCATACCATTGCTTATCTCTTTGTTTTATCTTTTTAGGAACTATTGGTTGTGGTTTTACATCTTGTTTTTTGGACAGTATATTCTTTCTAGCTTTTACTAGTCCTTTTATCTTATCTTCTAGCTTTTGTTTTTGCTTATATTTTATGTCCGCGTTTTTTCCAGCAGACTTGTTAAAGTAAATATCAATATCCATAAAAAACATCTTTTCTACTTGTTTGTTTTTTCTAACAAGTCAATAAGTATATCTACCTCATTTTCTTTCTTATAGGTTGGGTCAGATAAATAACACATTGTCCTGTCTTTTATAAAATCATATATGTTTGATATTGTTTGATAATATTTCTCTTGAAACTCTTTATGGTAGTCTTCTATATTTTTAGATAATATCTCTAAAATTATGTTAGACTGACTTTCGGTTATTACTTGAGAACAAACAACAACGTTCTTATCTTCTTTTACTTTCTTTAAAAACTCATTAAACTTTTTTGTGTTAGATAGATCAACCTGCAACAAGATCTTTGAGTTAAGGTTGTATCCTGCAACCTTTGGGTCTAATAAAGGACGGTACCCTAAGATAAACTTACTATCTTCAAGAAACTTTATTGACGACTTGATGGTCGCTCTATGTAAACCTGTTATTCTTTGTATCTCTCTTATGTTAGGAGTAATCGCTCTTTTTTGTTTCATAGCAGAAAGAACTTTTGTTCTTATAGAGTCAACAATCTTTTTTTGTGTAGGCATATTTATTCACAAATATATATATGCTATAAAACATATAAAAAAGGTTGTTATTGTTCATAAATCTATAAACAAAACACAAAGAATATACCAAAAAAAGAAAAAAAGAAAAAATTATTTTTTCTTCTTTGATTTCTTTTTTATTTTCTTGACAACCACTATTATAAGATAAATAGCAATCGCATAAGGCAAAACAGCAAACAAAATATAGAACAAACTGTTTATGCTTGAGACTAGTGTTTTTACAAGGCTAGATATCTTAAAAAACTTTATATTCGCATATCCAGAAACTTCTTGTAAAGAAACTTTCACTGTTGAGTAAGATATTTTATCTTCTAAACTTGATAATCTATCTTTTAATGACTGTATTTTTCTTTCTTGGTAAGCAATCTTGTTTATCAGATTTATCTTGTCATTATGAGATAGATTATCTTCATTATATATTTGATAATATTTAGCTAGTATATCTTGTTCAACAGAATAATCGTAAGACAAATCTGTATGTTTACCAGTAACATCTTGCCCACTTTCTGTAAAATGTTTTAGTTTTGCTAGGTTTTTTAGCTGGTTAGTTACTGAAGATTGTTTCTCTGTATCTATCCGTACATCATAGTATCCTGACTTAAGACCGTAAGTTGATTCACTAACGTTTTCGTTAATAATAATAGCGTCTACAGAAAATAAGATATCTTTTATTTGTGACTCTATATTATCATAATTCCCTTTCTTTGTTTCAAGTGAAATGTTTGTTGTTTTTATTATCAACCTAGTATCTTCTTCAGGAACAAAAGAATCTCTAGACCCAGCACCTGAATAAGCACCTTCCATCATATCATAAATTAGAGGTTGTGATGACTTAACAGATTGGCCACTAAAAGTGAAAGAACCTAACCCACTAATAACAACAAGCAATAATAGAAACAAAACAATAAGCAACCAATTTTCACTTAATTTTTTAAACTGTTTTTTTAGATTTGACATAATATATCACCTTTTCCTTTTTTTTCTTTTTGTAAAATAAAATACACCTACATAAGATGTAAATAAAAATAAAGTTATAAACAGTATTAAATAAACAACACTAACATTAATAAAAGATCTGTTGTTATTATAAAAATCTTCGTAAGATGCGGTGTTATGAGTGCTTTCGTTCACTTGGTCATAAACATTCACCTCTTGAACAAGAATGTCATCTGTTGCGTTATCTACAGATCTTGAGACAGATGTTTGATAATTGCCAACATACGCTGTTAGTAAAAATAAAAAAACACCGATAGTTAACAAAGAACCTAAAACAAAACTAAACAAAGCTTTTGTTTCTTGAGGATTAACTATGTTTAGACCTTTAAAGGTTAAAGAATAATATTTCCATTTTCTTTCATCATCTTTCTTAATAAGATTTACGTTTAAAAGAATATCAAGATGTTCTTTTAAAGTAGCTGCTGAAAGACCAAGTTCTTTTGAAAGATCAGATAAAGTTTTTTGTTTTTGGCCTAAAGACTTAAGAATCTCTAACCTTGTGTCAACAACAATTGCTTTCAAAGTTGCTTTATCTATTGTTATCTTTTTTTCCATATCTCTCAATATTTATTAACCTATAAACAATATATAAACATTGTTGTTTTGTTTAGGCATAGACCAAACAAAGCTACATCTCTTTTTTTTCACCTACATCTAATACAATAAGATTTACATTTAAGTTTTCTTGATTTATTAACAACCTAAATTTTTCAGGCGTACCTGTAAGGTTATCAAACGTGTTATAGTGCATAGGAATAACTATCTTTGGTTCTAAAAGCTTAATAGCATAACATGCTTGTCTAGGACCCATTGTGAAAAAGTCACCTATTGGAAGAATTGCTATATCTGGTGCATAAAGATCCTTTATTATCTTCATGTCATAAAAAACACCAGTGTCACCTGCAAAGTAGATAACGTGCTTAGAAGACTTAATAACAAACCCAACACTAACGCCTTTTGTTGAAGAATGGTCAGCTTTAACAAAAGTAATCTCTAAGCCTTTATATCTAACAGTACCACCAATATTTGCACCAATTGTTTTTATTTGAAACCTTGATAACTCTTGAGCAAGATCAAACACACAAACAACATCACAAAAAGAAGATTTAGCGATATTTACTGTATCACCTAAATGGTCTTCATGGTCATGGCTTAAAAGAATAACATCAGGGTTTATGGACAAAGGGTTGATGTCTACGTTGGGGTTTCCGGAAAGGAATGGGTCTATTAATATCTTCAACCCATCTACTTTTAAAACAAAACACAAGTGTCCTAAATATCTTACAAACAAATAATCACCTTATACCATCTTTTCCTTAATATCAACAATCAAGTTGTGTGGACCATAAAAGAACAATCTCCCTTCTTTTAGTTTTATTACAACTTCGTTAACATATATTTTAAATCTTGTTCTAATAATATCTTCTAGGTTATTAAATAATATCTTCTTAAAATCTTCAATGTTTTTTATATCTAAAACAAAAAGGTTAGAAGATTTTTTTGTGAAAATATAATTTTCTTCAAAAACTTTTATTGTCTTTTCTTCACTTATATTACAATCTATTAATATTTCTGAAATATTATAAAACTCTGCTAGCTTTATTATGTTATTTATAGACTTAGAGTTAAGTTTTAAAATAGAAACATCTTCAAAATTTTGTTCTTGCAACATAAGTATCTGTTTTTCTAAAACTTTGTTTAAATGTGAAAAATAACTTACCTTTTTTTCTATGTTTTCTTTAAGGTTTTCAAGATCCTTTATATAAAAAGTAGATCCTGTTTTACCTATCTTTAATAAAGTAGGATCTTGTTTAGACCTTTCTAAAAATATTTGTAAGTTTTTAATAATCTCTCCAACGTTTTCTAAACTACTGGTTGATCTTATTTTCTTAATAAGTTCGTTTATATTTATAAGTATTTTATTTTTTAACTTAGACTCAACTATTTTTTTTCCTTTGTCTGTTAACATATAATAGTTATCTTGCTTACATATATCTTCAAAAGAGATTAAGTTCTTTAAAACTCTAGAAAGTGCGGCTTTTGCTGATGCTTTGCTTGAGTAGTTTGGTAAAATTCTTGTTAACAAATCATTATATGTTGTTTTATTTTGGCCTATATGTAAAAGTATTGAGTCTGATAAAGTCATAATGTTAACCATTTTTTATATTTATTATATATATATAGAAAGGAAAAAGAATATTTAAAAGTAATGTTTTTTAAAAAGAAGCTTATTTTGTGTGTGTTTATAAATGTTTTGGGTTATCAGATATATATAGAAAAAAGAAAAACAAGCTTTAAATTTAAAAAGAGGTGTTATATATGAGTGATTTGCCAATTGCGGCAGTAGATAGGTTGATAAGGAAAGCAGGAGCTGAGAGAGTTTCTGAAGAGGCGGCAAGCGAGCTTTCTCAGATATTATCGGATGTTGCTATTGATATATCAAAACAAGCTATTGAACTTGCAAGACATGCTAAAAGAAAAACAGTTACTGGAGAAGATATTAAATTAGCAACAAAAACTATGCAATAAAAGATAAACATGAAAAATACAGATCTTCATATACATACACATTATTCAGATGGTTGTCATTCACCAAAAGAGGTTGTTGACCTTGCTTATAAAAAAAAACTAAAGGCAATTGCTATTGCGGATCATGATAATCTTTTTGGATCAATGGAAGCAAAAGAATATGCAAAAAAAATAGAGGTTATTTCGGGCGTTGAGATTAGCTCAAGCAAAACAGAGATATTAGGTTATTTTATAGATTATGATAACACAAAACTAAACAACATTCTTTTTAATATTCAAAAAACAAAAAACAAAATTGTTTATGAGAAAATAAAACAGTTACAGGATATTAATATAGATATAGAATATGAAGATGTTTTAGAAAAAGTATCTGATAAGTCAACGGTAATGACTTCTCATATAGCAATGGCTCTTTGTGATAAACAAGTATGTTCTGTTCAAGAGTTTTATGATAAAATTCTTCCTAAGACAGAGAGACCAGATTTAAGAAAATATGATAATCTAAAAATAACACCATACAGAACAAAAGAGATTATAAAAACAATAATAAAGGCAGGAGGTGCACCTGTTCTACCACATCCGTGGTTTTTAAAACAATGTTCATATGAAGAACTTGAAAGTTTTTTAGATAAATTAGTATCTTATGGCCTTAAAGGTATAGAGATCACAGGTTATGTTCCAGAAGGGTTTAACGATAATAAAAAAATAATTGATGAAGTTTATAAAAAATACGATCTTGTTGCTTGCGGTGGCTCTGATTTTCATTGTTTAAAGTATCTTAAACACAACATTCTAGGAAACTATAATATTTCCTACGACTCTGTTGAGATGCTAAGAAAAAAAGTAAAGTAATCTAAGAGATTACTTATGGTTCTTTATAAGCTCAATCACTTCTTTTTCTACATCTTTTATTGTTTTATTATTTGTGTCAACAACATAATCAAAAACAGAAAGATCTTTTCCTAAAGAAAAGCCATATAGCTTTTTATATATTTTTTTAGAAAAAGCATCTTTTTTTTTAAGAAGCTTTAAGCTATCATCATAAGAAAGGTTCCCTCTTTTAGAAACTCTTTTTGTTCTTTCTTTAACATCTGCTTTAAGCCAAATCTTTATACCTTTTTTTGAAAGATAAGGCATTGTCCAAGAGTCCATAACTAAGTTTTTTTCTTTATTGATTATCTTTAAAAGAAACTTGTCTAAAAGCAAATCTATATCTTCAACATCTCTTTTTTTATCAAGATTTGATTTTTCATACCAGCCTTTATTCATCTTTGTGTGCTTATATTTTATTTCGTCTAAAGGTACACCTAAAGAAATTTGTTTAAGAATGTCTGAAGAATAAACCAGTAACAACCCTAGCTTCTTTGATAAAGACCTTACTAAAACGCTTTTTCCTGAGGCCGTAAAACCACCTATTAAAACAACCACGTTTCTTTTTTTAGTGACCATAAATAAAATATATTGTTGATTGGGTTTATAAATCTATTTATAAAACATTTAAAGAAATTATGAATTTCTAAAAAACACACAAAATATAGGACTTTTTAACATTTTAAAAAAAATGAAATGATTTTTAAACATATTGTTTATATTTATATATACGAAGACAAACATATTTTTAAAAAAACTTAAGAAGGTAAAAAAAATGTATATAAAAAACAGCTTAAATGATTATAAAGAAATTAGAAACATTAACCAAGATTGTGAAGAGATTCACTTAACAAGAGCTTTTTCTAAAAAACACTTAGAAAAGATTTTAGACAAATGTCATAAACTAAAAAGAATAAGTGTGTCTAGATCAACAAAGAACAGACTAAGCAAAGATGCAAAAAAACTATTAAGTTCTAAAAAGATAAGACTTCAGGTTAAAAGAGAACAAGGGCGTCCTTTAGAGATTAATGTTAGTAAACTTAATAAGATTATTAACATGTATAAAGATCATTCTTACAGAGAGCTTGAAGAAAAACTAAAGGTACCTAAAAGTACCATCCATTATTTAATAAAATATTCAAAACGAAAAAAAATAAAAGAAGGAAAAAAAATAATTTATTTAAAATAAATTTTATGCGATTCCTTCATTATTTTGAGAATCAGATTCTTCGTCTTTATCTTTATTTGATAAAGAGTTTATTTTTGAAACAATGTTGTCTTCTTGTTTTTGTATGTTTTTTAACTTAAGACCAATTGTCTCTTTTGTTTCTTTTGTTTCTTCTACAACTTTAGTTTTATCAGATAAGAAAAAAACATTGCCTACGCCTTTGTAGATTTTATTTTCTTCTGTTTTTTCAAGCTCTTTTAACGTGTTTTCTAAAACATTATTCTGAACCTGTAGTTGTTGTTTTTGGTTAGACAAAAACATAAGTTGCTGTCTATATTTTTGTAAAGCATTTGTGTCTTCACTCATAATTCCACCTCATAAACTTTTTTAATAAGTTCTAAAATATTTATATAGTTGTTTATTGTTGCCTTTAGTGCAACAATATCTTTAGAAAAAATGTTTATTTTTAAAACATCTTTATCTATAATAACTTCCGAATCTGATCGGTTATAGCTTCTTCTTTGTATCTCTAGGTCTAATAACTTTTTAAGATTATTAGGGTCTTTTGTTTTTATTTGTATGTTAGAAGAATATATTTCGTCAATCATTTTTCATCAATTATTTTAAAAGAAAAGTTAATTTCTTTTTGATTGTACACAAAAGAAACTATTGACTTGTTTTCTTTAATTTCTAGTAAAGAATCATCTTGTTGATAATCGTCTAAAAAACAAAACAGCTCTTTTGGTTTGTTAACATCTTTTAAAGATTTAAAGACAAAAACATATGTGTTAATATCTGTTGAGATTGGTTCAAGTAAATAACTTTTGTCTAAAAAATAACTTTCTCCTTTTTGAGTGTATTGTTGTAATAATATGTTGTTTGATTTAGGGTTAGTTGTTTTTAAAAAGTGTTTATGTCCTAAATATCTTGCTTTATCATACAGCTTTTTTATGTTTGTTTGGCCTCTTGGAACGTACTTGACATTAGGAAGCAAATAAGATAACTTTTTTGTAAAACTTTTTAAAGAAACATTTGCTTTTCTTGAGCTTGTAATAAACATATTAAAACGATTTTAAATAAAAGTTAATCTGTTTTAACTTTCTTTATTATTGGCACTCTTCTTTTAAAAAAAACCTTTCCTCCACAATCAATACATTTTCTGCTTTCTGGATAAGCATCATACTCTTTTTTACATCTTACACACACATACATAAATCATCACATTAACTATTTATCTCCAGTCTTAAATTTATATGCACCACCAGAGATCTTTGTGTCGCATTTTGTACAATGATAGATTCCTGCAGCAATTTTTTTAATTTTCTTATTTTCTGCACCACATTTTGGACAGATTTTTTTAGATTTGTCTGTTGTTGCAAGCAAGTATTTTTTACGTATACCTACTCCACCACGCACACCATATTTTCCTGTTTTTTTTACTTTTTTTGTAGTCATTTAAGATCACACATTTTCTTTTTTATATCCTCATATTTAGTAATAGCCATCTCGCTCATTTTTGTTATTTGGTCTATAGAGAATGTACCTATTTTTCCTTTATGAAAAGAAAGAATATTGTTCTTACACACAGCTACAGAAAAACGAGCATTACTAGCAAATTCTTCACTTGCTGTAGGGTCAATCAAAAGATGATCTTCTACTCTTTCAAAAGTAACTGAGACTGGTATCTTATTTATATCTATTGGTAGTTTTTGGTCTGTATATTCTCCATAAATAACTTTGTTATCTTTATCTAACTTAGGAATCTTTGTATCTAACAGCGCAGCCATTGCTGCAAGCGCAGCCGCATCTATAAGATTACCATCAGCGTTTGTAACATAACAGTCAATAAAGATCATATACATTTTTTCTCCAGAGATTATACTTAACTTGCTCATATCTATACATTCTGAAGATCTTATCGCTCTATCTGCGACTCTTCCATACTCAACAGATTCTAATGATGGAGGACCTGTATAAAAATCTGGTCCAGATATTCCGCTAAGTTCAAGATTAAATATCATTGACCCTTCATCTGGACTATCTGGGTAAGGTTCACCTACACTTATCTTTACTCCTGCAATTATTTCTGTATCACCCATTCTTACTTTTGCGGAACCGTCTGCAGAACTCACAACTCCTTTCTCTATAGTTGTCTTCCTAAAATCATTAAACTCTCGATTATCTAATCTTTTTGAAAGTTTAAGGTTTTCTTTAACTTTTTGTGCAGCTAACATATTTATTGTTTCATTATCACTCATTTATTTCACCTTCTAATGGATATTTTTCTATCAATGCTTTTTTTTGCATATCATAAACTTTGTCTACACCTGAAACAATGTTTTCCATAATCAACTTATAATCTTTTATGTCCATTATTCCATCCATCTGTAACAACGCGATTTCTTTTTGTGGCATAAGCATAGCACAAGCAAGATCAATAGCATCTGGCGCATCTTCTTCTTTTTTATCTAAATCAAGAACGATGGATTTGTTTGCTCTTCCACCCGCAACTGCGCTTATCATACCTCTCATTGGTAGACCAGCGTCTGCTGCTGCTAATGATGCTGCTGTTAAAGCCGCAACTCTTGTTCCTGCGTCTGCTGTAAGTATTAATGTGTTTACCTCAATCGCCGTGTTTGGAAATTGTTCAACCATTATTGCAGATGCCAAAGCATTTCCAGAAACTAAAGAAATCTCTTTATCTCTTTTTCCAGGTACTGGAGATTTCCTTTCTGGCGTAGATATACACGCCATTCTATATTTATAATCAATAACAGCTTTTTCAGGGTCTGATAAATGTTTAGGAAACATTTGTTTAGGACCATGCACTGTTGCTAATATTACATTTTTTCCCCAAGTTAACAAACAAGAACCATCAGCATTTTTGTTTACTCCTAACTTTATTGTGATTGGTCTTAGTTCGTCATCTTTTCTATTATCATGTCTTTTTTCACTCATAATTATTTCCTCTTTATTTGTTTTTTAAGATATTCGTCAACATAATTTGTTAAGTTTGATTTTTGCGAATTCTTAACAATTATTCTTATTGCGTTTTCTAAGATGTGTGTGTTTTTTGAAAGATACCACACCCACCCGTTTTTTCCTACTATGATATTAGAGTCTGTGTTTCTTTTAAGTACATTTAACATAGACTCATTTTTTCCTATAATCCTTGGTATTTTTACAGAAGGCACTTGAACAACACTTCCTTTTGGTAAAAGGTTTATGTTTTCAATATCAATAGAGTCTGATACATTTTTTACTCTAGCAAATATAACGTCTCCTGTTTGTAATTTTTTTTTTAGTAAAGATTTAGGAAAAAAACAAGTATCTGCCATATTTATATCAATAAGATATCCGTTTGCGGTCTCTGATTTTATAATACCAATAATAGCGTCTCCTCCTTTTGGAACATAAGGGCCATTTAAAGGAATAACAGACACATAATCATCTGACTCTGACAATATTCCTAACACAGAACTATATACTTTGTTATTTTTTAAATAAACATTAGTACCTAGTTTTTTTCTTTGATCTGTCAGAAACTCGCCAGGGATTATTATTTTTTTCATAAGTTATCACTCTTTGTTTTTTATAATTACTTCTCCGTGTGTTAGGTTATTTAGATCATTAACAATTGAGTTTTTTATACCTACAGGCACATTTAAAGAAACAACTAAAGAACCTGTTGGCAACCACTTTTCTTCTTTTATCTCGTGCTTATGAATAATTCCTTGTGCTTTTCCTACATATTTTGCAGGCACTTCAAAAGAGACCATTATCTTCTCTAAAGATATTGGCAAAACTTTTTGAAGTTGTAACAACACTTCGTTTATTTCGTCTTCTTTTCTTCTAGATAAATTAAACTTGTATTTTATTTGATCTAAAGCATTAATTATTCTTTGTGGTGGAACTGGTGTTGCTTTTTGTGGGTCGTGTGCGTTTTTTGCTATATAGTCAATTATTTCTTTTTGTCTTCTTTCAAGCATTTCGTTTCTTTGAGAAGTTGTTAACTGAACTTCTCCTGCAACTATTATCTTTTTTGCAACATCTTCAAAATAATCTGTTTCAAACTCTTGTTTTATAAGATCTTGTGAAGCTTCTTTTCCTTTTTTTGCATCTGAATATACAACATCCATCGCATATAAATCATTAAAGTTAACATCTTTTCCATGCTTATAATCCCAAGCAAGTCTTGGGTCCACCCATATTTCAAAATGATGTCCGTTCTTATCTAATCTTGCTAACACAGCATCTTCTAATTTTACCATATAATATCACCAATTATTCACAAAAGCTTAGCATATTTTTCTAAAGGCACTTTTGCTTCTTGTTTTTTTTCATCAATATTTATTATTTCTAGGCTTTTGGGGTTTAGTTTTTGTTTTGTTTCTAGGTTTTGAGATAACGCGTTTATTGCTAGCTTTATTGCTTCTTCAAAGCTTAGGTTTTGTTTATAGTTTTTTTCTAAATAGTTCATTAATTTTTGTCTATTTTGTCCAATCGCAACAGCATTATACTCTGTAATTGCTCCACTTGGCTCAGTTTCAAAGATATGTTTACCTAAAGAGTCAATTCCTGCTATTATTAATGATACACCAAACGGTCTAGCACCACCGTATTGTGTATAGTACTGAACAATGGAAGCTATTCTTTTTACTAACGTTTCAACTTCTATAGGGTCATCATAATAAGACTTATTTTCTTGTGAGATTTGTCTCGCAAAATCAACTAATCTTCTTCCATCTCCTATCAACCCTGAGCATGCTGTCCATACGTGGTTGTCTACTTTAAATACTTTTTCTACAGATTCTGGAAGAATCAAAGAAGAGTATATTTTTTTATCTGCAGCAATGATTATGCCTTGTTTATATATTATTGCGACTGCAGGGCTTCCTTTTTCTATTATTTTAGAAGCATAGTCTACTTGGTAGAGATGTCCTTCAGGACTAAAAACTGTTATTGATCGATCATATGCCGCGGCATTTCCAGAAATTGGTATCAAAGTTGTTCACCTTTTTATTTTTTTATGTGTTTTTTTTAGTTTTATAAAAAATATTCAAGAAAACACGTGGATTTTAAACAAATTTTATTAAAATTATATAAAATTTAGTTATTTACTTTCTTTTTTCTTTTTTACACATATAATATATAGTATATAAACTATTAAAAATGGTTTGTTTTTGGAAAAAATTGGTTGTTTATATATGTTATTTTATAAACTGTTGTTTGTTGAGTGAACTACTCACGCCGTAAACGACGTGGCTTCTTGATTAAAAACGTTATCGTCAATAATAATTTATAAATAAACAAGAAAAACCTACACTTGTGAAAAATTTAGATAATAACTTAAAAGAATTTGCTTTTTTTGCGTATGCTATGTATGAGCACATAGAAGTGTGTAATTTTGTTTTACTTAGTTTTTTATGCTTATACAAATGCATATTATGTTTAGTCTTTTTCATAAATTTTTGGGTGTTTGTTTTTCTTAGTCTTATTTTTGTTGGAAATGTCTTATATCCAACAAAGTCTACTCCTTTATTAGTAAGATTAATATATTGCTTACATTTTGGAACATCTAATAATAAGTTAATATTTAGAAACTTCTTTGTTTTGTATCTTATTTTTTTTAATGTTTTAGAACAATCTGAAAATATTAAAAAATCATCTACGTATCTGCAATAATGTTTAATTTTTAAGTTGTGTGTAACATATTGGTCTAACTTATTTAAATAAATGTTAGCAAACAATTGTGAAGTAAGGTTGCCTATAGGTATTCCTTTTGATTCTCCTTTTTTTGAACAATAACTATCTATTATTTGATATATTAAATCTAATAATTCTTTGTCTTTTATTTTTTTAGAAATTGTTTCTTTTAGTATATCTTTATCTATTGACGGAAAATATTTTCGTACATCTTGTTTTAGATAATATTTAGGGAAATTGCTTTTTTGAACAATATCTTTTATAGACAACAAGCCTTTATACACACCTTTATTTTTTCTGCAAGCAAAAGAGTTGTTTATAAAAGATTTATCAAAAATCGGTTCAATAACATTTATTATTGCATGTTGAACAACAACATCTCTAAAACAAGGAGCACTTATTATTCTTTCTTTTGGTTCATATATTTTAAATGTAAAATACTTTGAAAACACATATTGTTTGTTTAATAATTGTTCTTGTATTAAAAAAAGTTCTTTTTCTAGGTTTAATGAAAACTTTATTGTTTGTTTTTTATTTGGTTTTGATTTTCGTGCATTTTTGTAAGCTAAATAAAGGTTTTTAAATGACGTAAATTTAACCCATAAATTATTATAAGATTTCATGTGTTCTCTTTAAATTAACAGTATATTAAGTTATTATAGAGTTCACTATATAAAGAGCTACTAAACATAATAACTTAAAAGATATTTGATTTTTATACGTAAAAACAAAAACTATTGTTACGACACAATATATGTGCAATCAGGATAACTTACAGATGTAGTTTTTAAGTTCATACTTTATATGTCCATAAACAAATAAATTCAAGAATAACCTTTTTAAAGGAAAAAACTACTGAACAGCGCAGGCCGATGTTCGTGTTCGTGTTCGACGACGAGTTGTTCAAGTTCAAGTACAAGACGCCAGCGTTAGTTCCATTGTTCCAGTTGCCACCGCGCGCGAAAACAAAAACAAGCGCTTTATTGTAAGAACCCCATCTTCAAAAAAATCTTTGAAGATAATAATATTTAAACAAGAAAAAGTATTTATTTGTTTTGTTTTATTATTCCACCTAACAATCCACCTAAATCGTTTAGCTTTTTAGAAATTATTTCATATTTTTTAAAAGAGATTGTTTTTATGTCATATGTTAATCTAACATATATTCTTAATATCTCAAGATCTATATCTGCATCTAACAAACAATTTTGTTTATGTTTTGCATATAATGTTATTTTTCTAAAAAAAGAGATTGTTGTTTTAAGAATGTCTTGTCCTAATGTGTATTTATACACTCTAGGAAATTTATTTATTTCTGGGTAGATATACAGTATAAAATTATATGTTTCTTTATAAAGTTTAAAATTATTATACATTTACATCTTTTTTTTTAGTAGGCGGGTTTGTTTCCATCTTTCTTATTAACCCGTTTAAATATTTTATCTTTTCTTCTAATTGGTTGTAAGTTGTTAATATCTTATCTTTAGATATTATCTTTAATTCTGCAATTAATAATAAATTTGATTGAGAAATAGATAAATTATCTCTTGATAAAGAATAAAGCTGTGCTTTGTCTTGTGAATGATATTTGTTATATCCTTTTGAAAGATTAGATAATATACCTAACAAACTATCAATAGTAGATTGATACAAAAAATTATAATTTTGAAAGTTGTTTTTATTTTCTTCTAAAAGTTGTATTGTGTTTGTAATTATTGGAAATATTTCTTTATAAACTCCAAAATTAAATATCCCTTTTTCTGAAGATAAAACATTCATATAAATCATATTTTTTGTTTTTTTAAAGTACTAAAATTTTGCGCGCCCCTAACGGGGCGCGCATTCTTGGCCAAACAATCTTCACATTGATTTAATCGGTTCTGGTTTAACAAACGGGTTTGGGGTTGACAAACGCGAAAAACAA
>NPIE01000305.1_pt1 | contig 32691 bp, 23 predicted proteins | sample 8637661 | NCBI WGS metagenome assembly NPIE01 (sample SAMN07420842, study PRJNA396082) | bioreactor metagenome | isolation source: sample BA12 brine-fed electro-methanogenic bioreactor BA | place: Japan: Kochi | collected 2016-12-09 | reverse complement strand
CCTGCCCCGCGTATCGTTGACAGGCGCTTCCTTCATGGTATCATGGGAGCATGATTTTAGCACTCTCACGAAGTGAGTGCTAAGGGCCTGTAAGTTGATAAGTCACCGTAGAACGCTCCCAAGGATGGGGGCTAAGGGCCGAAAACTTAATAACTTCCCGATTTAGTCGGCTTGCAACGCTCGTTTTCGGCTTGCTGACGGTAAGTAATAGATTTACAGACCCTAAGAGCAGAAACACGGGAAATGATACTTTACAAACCCTAAGAATGATCAAATGGTGTTGGAAAACCGACAGGGCCCAAGGTGAAGAAAGCAGGAGTAACGGAGATGGAAACGCCCCAAATCACGTCTCGACAGGAGATGCTGTTGGGCCTCATCGTGCGGGAACACGTACACACGGCGACGCCCATCGCCTCCCGCACCCTCGTGGAGCACTACCACCTCGACGTCAGCCCGGCGACGGTGCGGAACGAGATGGCGCGCCTCGAAGAATTGGGCTATCTCTGGCAACCCCATACCTCGGCAGGTCGCGTGCCCACGGAGAAGGGATACCGCTACTTTGTAGAGCAATTGATGGAAGAGCAGACCCTCGCCGTGCAGGAGCAGCGGCGCATCGCCCACCAGTTCTACCAGGCGCGCAACCACGTGGAGCAGTGGATGCCCCTGGCGGCCTCCGTACTGGCGCGCACAACGCGCAGTGCGGCCCTGGTGACGGCTCCGAGGGTCGCCCACGCGACCTACAAACACCTGGAGCTGCTGGGCACCCACGGGCGCGCCGTGCTCCTCGTCCTCGTTCTCGAAGGGGGAACAGTCAAGCAGCAGATGCTCGTCCTCCCCCAGACACTGACCCAGACCGCGTTGAGCGAGGCCGCCGACCGGCTAAATCAGCTCTGCACTGGACTGGATGCCGCCCAGATCAAGGCCCACATTCCCAAGCTCCCGCCCCTGGAGGCGGACATCGCCGAGCTGGTGATTGCCCTCCTCGCAGACCTGGAAAACCAGCCCTCCGACGAGCTCTACCACCAGGGTCTGCCCCAGCTCCTCCAGGAGCCGGAGTTCGCCGAAGGCGATGAGAGCTCGGCCGGCCTCATGCAAGTCCTGGAAGAACACGCCCAGCTCCAGGCCGTGATCGCCGACGCCCTCTCCACCAATGCGGGGGTGGGTACGGTGCGGGTGATCATCGGTGGCGAGGGCCAATGGGAGGCCCTGCGCGCATGCAGTATCGTGCTGACCCGCTACGGCATCTCCGACATCGCCACCGGAACCTTGGGCGTGCTGGGCCCCATCCGGATGAGCTACGGTCGGGCCATCTCCGTGGTCCGGTTCGTCTCGGGCGTGCTCAACGAGCTGGTCTACGAGATGTACGAGCCGGGCGCGAGCGAAGTATTGTCCTCGTTGGGCCCCGAGCACTGAGGGTAATCCCAACGCACATACAAACAGCAAGGGAAGAGGTGACATGCATGGACGAACAACGCACAGACGATAAGAACGCCACCGTGGACTTTGAATCGGAATCAGCCGCAGAGGCAGAAGCGCAGGCCACAACCGAACCGGTCGAGGTTCTCGAAGGTGAGGTGATAGAAGGCGCAGAGGTCGAGCTTCTAGAGGCGCCCGAGGCGGAGGAGGAGGCAGGCAGCATTGCTGAGCTGGAGCAGCTGCGGGCGGAGCTCGTCGAGGCCCAGGCCCAGGCGACCCGCAATCTCGAAGGCTGGCAGCGCGCCCAGGCCGCCTACGAGAACTACCGCAAGCGCGTAGAGAATGAACGGGAGCAGTGGACAGCAGAGGCAAATGCCCTCCTGCTCTCGCGGCTCCTTCCCGTGCTCGACGACTTTGAGCGAGCCTTCGGAAACCTACCCGAAAAGGCCGAGGAGGTCGCGTGGATGGAGGGCATGCAGCTGGTCTACCAGAAGCTCCAGCGCGTGTTGGCTCTGTCGGACGTTCGCGTCATCGAGGTCGAGCCGGGGGTCCCCTTCGACCCGGACTTCCACCAGGCGGTGCTCAGCCAGGAGAGCGAGGAATACGCCGAGGGGGAGATCATCGCAGAGGCCCAGAAAGGCTACCTCCACGGCGAGCGTGTGCTGCGCCCCTCGATGGTCGTTGTCTCCAAGGGGCCGGGGAAGGAAGAAGTGCCGGAGCCGGAGACGACAGTCGAGGATGAGACGGATTCGGAAGGCGGGAGTGCGTAGCCTCTGGACCGGGCCCCGGGTTCCGAAACGAGCGACGACGTAGGCAGTAGAAGACCGGTCTGCAGGAAAAGAGAGTTAAGGCAAAGATGGTAAATAACGATTATTATGGCGTGCTTGGCGTGGCCAAGAGCGCATCGCAAGAAGAGATCAAACGCGCGTACCGCGCCCTGGCCCGCCGCTTTCATCCCGACGTGAGCAAAGAGGCCGACGCGGAGGAGCGCTTTAAGGAGATCAACGAGGCCTACGAGGTGCTCTCCGATCCCCAGAAACGCTCGATGTACGACCGCTTCGGCACCGTTTCACCGGGTGGAATGGGCGGCGCCGGCTACGGGGGCTTCCGCGACCCCTTCGACATCTTCGCCGAGGTCTTCGGCAACCTGGGAGGCTTCGGCTTCGGCTCCGGGCGGCGTCCCGGCCCCGAGCGCGGGCGCGATCTGCACACCCGCGTCGATCTGACCTTCGAGGAGGCGGCCTTCGGCGCTCAAAAGGAGATCGAGATCGAGCGAATGGAGGTCTGCGACGTCTGCGGGGGGACGGGCTCAGAACCGGGTACCGAGCCCCAGACCTGCCCCGATTGCGACGGGCGCGGGCAGGTGCGCCGAATGCAGCAGACTCTCTTCGGCTCCTTCGTCAACATCGCCGCCTGCCCCACCTGTGAGGGCGAGGGGACGGTGGTGACCACCCCCTGTCACAAATGCAACGGTTCCGGCAAAGTCTATCTGCGACGCCAGCTCTCTGTGGAGATCCCCGCCGGCGTGGACGACGGCATGAGCATCCGGCTGGGGGGTCAGGGAGAGCCGGGGGAGCGGGGCGGGCCCCGGGGCAACCTCTACGTCACCCTCCACGTCAAATCGCACCCCTACTTCAAGCGACAGGGCAACCACGTAACGCTGGAGCTCCAGATCAACATCGCCCAGGCGGCCCTGGGCGACACCGTCACCGTCCCCACCCTCGAAGGGCAGCGGGAGATCACCATCCCCGCCGGAACGCAATCCGGCACGGTGCTCCGGTTGCGCGGGTTGGGCTTTCCTCAGGTGCGCGGCAGCGGTCGCGGAGATCAGCTGGTCTTCATCAACGTCGCCGTCCCCAAACAGCTCTCCCCCCAGCAGCGAGACCTCTTCGAGGAGCTGGCGGAGACGCTGGGCACCGCCGTCGTGGTCGAAGAGAAACAGGGGTTCGTGGATCGCCTCAAAGAGGCATTGGGGCTCTAGCCCCTCTCCTCTCGGCGTCCGTTCATTCAGCAGCAGCCCTCAGGGCAGGAGCATCCCATGGAGTGGTTGGAGATCAGTGTCAGGGTCGATCCAGAGGCGGCGGAAGCCGTCGCCGAGGTGCTGAGCCGGTACGTCAGCCAGGGCGTGGCCATCGATCAGGGCCTGGGGAAGGTAGGAGAGCCGGTGACCGTGCGGGCCTACGTCCTCGACGGAGAACGGGCAGCGGAGGTAAGCCGGCAAATCGAGGAGGCACTCTGGCACCTGGGGCAGATCTGGCCCATCCCCGACCCCACCCACCGCACCGTGAGTGAGAAAGAGTGGACGGCGGCTTGGAAGGAGAGCATCCCGGTGCTCCATCTGGGCCACCGCATCGTCATCAAGCCCAGCTGGAGGGAGTACACCCCGCAGCCGGAAGAGATCGTCCTGGAGATGGATCCCGGTCTGGCCTTTGGGACGGGCCTGCATCCCACCACCCGCCTCTGCGTGGGAGCGTTGGAGCGCCTGCTCCGACCCGGCATGAAGGTGCTCGACGTGGGCACCGGGACGGGCATCCTCTCGCTGGCGGCGGCCAAACTGGCCCCCGTGGAGGTCTTCGCCGTCGATAACGACGCCGACGCCGTCTCCGTCGCCCGCCGTAACGTGCGCGCCAACGGCGTGCGGGAGCGGGTGCAGGTCTCCCCTGGCTCGTGGGAGGTGGCGAAGGGCCGCTACGACCTCGTGCTGGTCAACATCCTCACGCACACCATCCTCGCCATGCTCGAAGGGGGGCTGACCTCCCGCGTGCGCACGGGCGGCTGGCTGGTCGGCTCGGGCATCCTGCTCGAACAGGAGGCGGAGGTCGCGGCGGCTCTGGAGCGCGCCGGGCTGCGCGTTGTGGAGAGCCTGCACGAGGGGGACTGGATCGCCATCGTCGCCCAGCAGGGGACGCTGCCGGAGGTCGCCGGCGCGCCCTGAGGCCCCCGAACCAAGGCCGGGCGCTCGGATGTACTCTCCGAGCGCCCGGTTGTGGTTTGAGAAGAGGGTGGAGGAAAGGCTACGCCTACACGTCCAGGTTCTCCACCTCATGCGCATGGGACTGGATGAAGCGCCGGCGGGGGGGGACATCGCTGCCCATGAGCATACTGAAGGTCCGATCGGCCTCGGCGGCGTCCTCGATGCTCACCTGCAGGAGCGTGCGGTTGCTCGGGTCCATGGTCGTCTCCCAGAGCTGCTCCGGGNNTTCATCTCGCCCAGACCCTTGTAGCGCTGCAGCCCCACCTTCTGCCCATCGAACTTCTTCAGCATCTGGCGCAGCTCAACCTCGGTATAGACATACTCCGCCTTCCGACCCGACTTGACCAGGTAGAGGGGTGGTTGGGCCAGAAAGAGATGCCCCTCGTTGATGAGCGGCTCCATGTAACGGAAGAAGAAGGTCAGCAGTAGGGTGCTGATGTGGGCACCGTCCACGTCGGCATCGGTCATAATAATGACCCGGTTGTAGCGCAGGTTCTCCAGGTTGAACTGATCCCCCACCCCGCAGCCCAGCGCCGAGATGATGGCTTGGACCTCCTTGTTGCCCAAGATGCGGTTGAGGGTGGCGCGCTCCGTGTTGAGAATCTTGCCGCGCAAAGGAAGAATCGCCTGGAAGTGACGATCACGCCCTTGTTTTGCCGAGCCGCCGGCGGAGTCTCCCTCGACGATGAAGACCTCCGTCTTCGAGGAGTCGCGCTCGGAGCAGTCGGCCAGCTTGCCGGGCAGCGTCATGCTCTCCAGGGCGCTCTTACGGATCACTAGATCCCGCGCCTTGCGCGCCGCCGCCCGCGCCTTGTATGAGGTGAGACACTTGTCGCCGATACGCCGCGCCGCCCGCGTGTCCTTCTCCAGATACTCGCTCAGCGCCTCGCTCACAGCGGCTTCCACCAGCCCCTTGATCTCCGCGTTCATCAGCTTGACCTTCGTCTGGCTCTCGAACTGGGGATCGGGGATCTTCACGCTGATGACGCCGGTGAGCCCCTCGCGCACGTCGTCGCCGGTCAGGTTGGGATCGCTGTCCTTGAGGACGTTGACCTTACGCATCACATCGTTGACGGTGCGGGTCAGGCCCGAGCGGAAGCCGGTCAGATGGGTGCCGCCGTCGACGGTGTTGATGGTGTTGGCGAAGGTGAGCACCGTCTCACGGTAGCTGTCGGTGTATTGCAACGCCACCTCGACGAAGGTGCCGTTCTGCTCCTTTTCCGCGTAGATGACATCGTGCAGAGGGTCGTGCCCCTGGTTGAGAAAGTGGACAAAGGCTTCGATACCCCCTTCGAAGTAGAAGGCCTTGCGACGGGGGAAGTTCGGCTCCCGCTCGTCCACCAGCTCCATGGTCACCGAACGGGTCACAAAGGCCATCTCCCGGAAACGCTGGGCCAGCGTCGCAAAGCTGTAATCAACGTCTTTGAAGATGGTGTCATCGTACTTGAAGCTGACGGTGGTGCCCGTCTCCTTGTACTTCGTCTTGTTGACCTGCTCGACACCCGTGACGGGGACGCCGCGCTCGTAGCGCTGGCGGTAGAGCCCGTCGGGTTGGCGGACCTCCACCTCCATCCACTCGGAGAGGGCGTTGACGGCGGAGACGCCGACGCCGTGCAGCCCACCGGAGACCTTGTACCCGCCCCCGCCGAACTTGCCGCCGGCGTGCAGCGTGGTCAGCACCAGTTGGAGGGCGGAGATCCCCTTTTCGGGATGGATGCCCACGGGAATACCGCGCCCGTTGTCCTCCACGGAGACGGTGCTATCAGCCCGGATGGTGATGCGAATGTGATCGCACTCTCCCGCCAGCGCCTCATCGATGGAGTTATCCACCACCTCGTAGATGAGGTGGTGCAGCGCACGAACGTCCGTGCCACCGACGTACATCCCCGGGCGGCGGCGCACAGCTTCCAACCCCTCCAGTACCTGGATGGTCGATGCATCGTACTTCAGCTTCTCGTTCTTGATTTTTTCTGCCATGCTAATCCCAACTTCTCTTTTTCTAGAACTCGCTCGTCGATCTTCGGGTCAGTTCCGGCGCGCCTAGCGCTCGGGGAAAGATTGTGCTAGCTTGGTGGCAAACGCCTGCTGCAACAATTTCAAATAGGTCAGCCGCTCCTGGTAGAAGACGAAGAGGGCGGCGGTCAGGGCCGCGCTGATAATCCCGTGTCCCAGGATTCCCACCAGCATGGCCCAGCTATCCGGACTCGGCAAGGACCAGATGATGTTCAGCCCGTACTGGATGACCAGCATCACGAGCACGAATCCCGCCGTTCCCACAAAGTCCACCCGGGTCAACAGAAAGCTCTCCTTCAACGCCTGCCAGGGAGAACGGTGCAACTGCACCATTCCGGGCACGATGTAGAGACAGTGATAGCCAAAGTAGAGCAGCAGGGAGATGAAAACCATCATCACCAGGGCAGAAAGCAGCGTACTGGCCGCGCCCGCCAGGGTGATCACGGTGAAGAGCGGAATACTGATAATCAGAAAAGCCAGCAGCAGCACGACCAGCAACTGCAACAGGCCCCACCAGGTGCGCCACAAGGCCCCCGGACCCGGCCGGGGCACCTCCCCTTCCAGCTCCTCCTGCGCCCGCCGCCCGATCTGCGTCAGATAGAGGGCGCTCAAGCCCATGGCGGCGACGAGCAGCAGTACCCACCACCCCAGCGCTGCCAGACCGCTGGGAATCTCGATGCTGGGACGCACCCCGAAGGGGCGCTCCAGCGTCAACTGGTACCCCATCAGTGTGGGCACACTCATGAGCGGCACAGGCTCCAGAAAAGCGAAAAGGTTGAACTTCTCTGCGATCTCGCCTACGATCTGCCGCATCGCCTGGTAGACGGGGGCCGCCTCCGGAGTTGGGGCGATTGCCCAGAAATCACGTAAGGGTTCCATTAGCGAGGCCAGTGAGAGCCTCGGCCCGAGCCACAGGAACACATCGAGCAGGATGGGTACCAGGGCCAGGTATGAATTGCGGGCAACGATCTCAAAACCCAGGGTGAGGCAGGCCACTACGCCCTTCGGGCGCTCAAACTCTGTCTCGGATCTACGTTCTTCAAACACTCGACTATTTTACCATAAAGAGACGAGATTACGAGTTCTCGCGCATTTTTTCGTAGGGCTATCGCATTTGGTGAAGGTGCTCGCCCCCCCCCGTCCCGGCTCGGGCTGAGTCCGGCTACGGCCTGAGCGTGAGCAGCATCAGCGGCGCGCCGGGCCAGGGGATCGCCTCGGGCACCGGGTCATCGAACCAGGTGGTATAGAGGCTGGAGAAGGTCCCGTCGGCGCGGAACTGGGCCAGGGTCAGGTTCACTCTGTCGCGAAAATCGGAATCTCCCCGGGGCAGCACCCAGCCTACGGGCCGGTTTGAGAGGCGCGCGTGGGGCAGGAAGTAGCCCGTCTGGCGGTAGAGCGGGTCGAGGAGCAGATAGCGCTCAGCAGCCAGGGCCGCAATCTCGCCGCTCTGCAGGGCCGCAAGCGCCTCCTCGCGGGTGGGATAGGTGGAGATGTTGACGGCGACCCCGCTCGCCCGCACGATCTCGGGCAGGGAAGCCTCCCCCACCGTCCCGGCGATGACGCCCACGGGCCGCCCCCCTATCTCCGCCAGCCCCGAGACGGGTGCGTTCTCCAGCGAGAGCAGCCCCAGGCCGTCATCTAACAGGGGATGGGAGAAATCGAAGCGCTGCCGCGCCTCCCACGTCCGTACCCACCCCCCGACGAGCAGATCCACCTCCCCCCGCTCCAGCTGATCGAAGGCGGTAGCCTCCGTGACCGGGACGAAGTTCACCGCCGTGGTGGACCCCAGCCAGCGCGCCGCCAGTTGCTCCAACAAGCGCACCTCGAAGCCCGTGGGTACGCCATCGTCACGGTCGGCGCTGTAAGGCCAACGGTCGGTGAAATATCCCACCTCCAGCACCGCGCGCTCCCGGATACCGTCCACGGTGTTGAGGGTGCTCCGCTCCTGGGGCGCGTCGGCCAGGAGCGGTGAGATCGGAGTCCCGACCCAATCCCGGGGAGTCGGAGGCGAGGCTCCCGGGAACCAGCGGGCGTAGAGCGCGTCCCGCGTGCCGTCCATCTCCAGTTGGGCCAGGGTTGCCGCCACAAGTTCGGCGAAGAAGGGATCGTTTTCCCGATACATCATCGCCATGGGCGCCCGCGTCAGCTGCGCAGTGATCTCGGTGCCGGGCACCATGCGCCGGGCCCGCTCCAGCCGGTGCCGCTGATCGACGTAGGCATTGACCTCGCGAGTACGCAGCCCCTCCACCAGCGCAAAGAAGTCATCGTAACTCACGCCCGTGAGGGTGATGGGCGACATGGTAGCCAGGGTCGGGGCGCTGCCCGTCCACTCGATGAAGCCCGTCGGTTGCCCGGCCAGATCCTCCAGCGTCGTCACCCCCGCATCGGGGAGCGTAAGGATCGCCAACCCGTCCATGTAGTAAGCCGGGCTGAAATCCGCCTCGCTCTCACCCTCCTGGGTATGGATGATGCCGGCGAGCACGAAATCGACGGTGCCCTCCTGCAAATGCCCTGACGCCGTATCGGAGCGCACCTGCACGAAGCGGATCGCCCCCTCGTCACCGAGCCAGCGGCGCGCCAGCTCCCGCGCCAGATCGATCTCGAAACCGGCCAGCAGCCCATCCTCGGCGATGTAGGAGAAGGGCTCCAGGTCGTAACGAATGCCGACGATCAACTCCCCGCGTTCGCGGATGCGGGCCGCCGTGGAGACCGTGTCAGGGAAGGGCTGGGGCGTGGGCGGTGCGTAGAGCGAGAGCGCATCCTCCACCTCCTCCTCGGGCAGCAGCCGCGCCAGGTCGGCACAGCCGCTCAACAACAGCAGAACCAGAACTATGGGTAACAGCCAGCGTCGCATCGAATTCTATCCTCCGGATTTCTGGTAACCTCCCCACTGTACCACAAAGAGGGCCAGCCACAACGCCCCCACCCCACGATTTGTTTTATCAGCTAACTAATTTATAATAGCGCAAAGGTTGGCAAGAGGTGAGGGGTGAGAGGAACGCAGGGAGAGATAAGGGTCAGGAGTGAGAGGCAAATAGCAACCGGCAAGTGACGCAGACCTCACTCCTGACCCATGATCCATTACCCATTACCGTTTTCGAGGAGTAATTTATGAAGACCCTTAGATTTCTATTCGAATATGCCCGGAGATACCGCCGGCCCTTGATCGTTACCGTCGCCAGTATGTTACTGTTGGTAGGCGCGCAGCTCGTCGGGCCGTGGATTGTGCGCTCGCTCATCGCCGAGGTGGAGGCGGCGGGGCCGATGGAGCACATGACCGGGCTAGCCCTGCTGGCCCTCGCCGTCTACGTGGTGCGGGCGGGCTTGCAGTTCCTGCGGAGCTACATGGCCCACGTCGCCGGCTGGGGCGTCGTCGCCGACGCGCGCCGCGACATCTACCGCCATCTGCAACGCCTCTCCCTCCGCTTCTACGAGGACAAGCAGACGGGTCAGCTCATGTCGCGGGTCATCAACGACTCGGACATGTTCGAGCGCCTTATCGCCCACGCCATCCCCGATGTAGCCGTGAACGTCCTTACCTTCGTCGGCGTGAGCGCCATCCTCTTCACCATGAACCGCCGGCTGATGTTCCTGAGCCTCATCCCCATCCCGTTCATCGTACTGGCCATGCAGGGCTTCGCCAAATACGTGCGCCCCGCTTTCCGGGAGCGCCAGCACGAGCTGGGAGAGCTCAACGCCACCCTCAACGACAACCTCTCCGGTATTCGCGAGATCAAGGCCTTCACCCGTGAGGAGCTAGAAGAGGTGCGGGTGACCCACCGCATCAACCGCTACCGTGACTCCCTGCTACGTGCCCTGCGCCTCATGGCGACCTTTCACCCCTTCGTCGAGTTCAGCTCTTCCATAGGGACCATCATCCTCATCTACTTCGGGGGACGGCTGGCCCTCCAGGGCCAGCTGGCGACGGAGGACCTGGTTGCCTTCTTCCTCTATCTCGATCTCTTCTACAACTCTGTCCGCGTGTTAAGCAACTCCTGGGAGAACGTGCAGGAGGCCCTGGCGGGAGCGGATCGCATCTCGGAGCTCTTACAGGAGCAGCCCAACGTTGAGGAGCGTCCCGACGCGCGGGAGCTGGAGGGGCGGGCTGAGGGCGAGATCGTCTTCCGCGACGTGAGCTTTGCCTACGTGGAGGGCGACCCCGTGCTGGAGGGCATCGACCTCCACATCCCTGCCCACAGCGTCGTCGCGCTCGTCGGTCCTACCGGCGTGGGGAAGACGACCCTCGCCAGCCTCATCCCTCGCTTCTATGACGTCACCGCCGGCGCCATCACGCTGGACGGGCACGATCTGCGGGAGCTCACGCTGCAGAGCCTGCGTCGCCAGATCAGCATCGTCCTGCAGGATGTCTTCCTCTTCCACGGCACGGCGCGAGAGAACATTCTCTTCGGACGGCCCGATGCCACCGAGGAAGAAGTGATCCGCGCCGCCCGCATCGCTAACGCCCACGATTTCATCCTGCGCCTCCCCGAGGGCTACGATACCATCATCGGGGAGCGAGGGGTAAAGCTCTCTGGAGGGCAGAAGCAGCGCCTGGCCATCGCGCGGGCAGTGCTCAAAGACGCCCCCATCCTTATCCTCGACGAGGCGACCTCCTCGGTGGATACGGAGACGGAGCTCCTCATCCAGCAGGCCCTCGACCGGCTGATGGTCGGCAAGACCACGCTCATCATCGCCCACCGCCTCTCCACCATCCGCAACGCCGATACCATCGTCGTGCTAGAGGGGAGCCAGATCGCCGAGGTGGGCACTCACGAAACGCTCATGAGCCGGGACGGGCTCTATCGGCATCTGAACCAGGTCCAACAGCAGTTGGAGCCGCTGGTACACCAGGGTCGGGTGCCCGCCATCTCCCGGGGCTGAAGCAGCCCCCATTCACCAAATTGAAAGCGCGGACGCCTCGCTGAGGCGTCCGCGCTCTTTGTAAGGGCCGAAAACTTAGCAACTTCCCGATTTAGTCGGCTTGCAACGCTCGTGTTCGGCTTGCTGACGGTAGGTTATAGATTTACAGACCTAAGGGAGGCAGACTAGACCTCTCTGCCGATCAGCCCCGCCTTGACCTGCTCGATGGTGAAGGGGAACTTGTGATACCAGAGCCCCAAGGCCTGGTGCAGCGCCTGCTGCACCGCTGCTGCCACCGGGATGAAAGGCATTTCCGCCATCCCGCGCGCGCCCCAGGGGCCCCGGGGATCGGGGTTCTCGATGATGATGGCCCGCAGCTCGTCGGGAATATCGGCGATGGAGGGGATGAGGTAGGTGCTCAGCGTCTGGGTGCGGGGATACCCATCCTGCTGGATGAAGTTCTCCGTCGTCGCCCAGCCCAGCCCCTGCACCACGCCCCCTTCGATCTGTCCCTCCAGCAGACGGGGATTGATGGCCTGGCCCACATCGTTGGCGCAGACGATGCGAGGGAAACTGTACTCGCCCAGCTCCGTATCCACCGCCATCTCCGCCGCGATGGCGACGTAGCCGTAGGCGAAGTTGGGGTCGCAGTGTCCCGTCTCCGGGTCGAGCTGTGTGGTGGGGGGGGCGTAGTAGGTGTATCGGCTCCGCGCGGGACGCTCCTCGGCACGCCACTGCCCCAGCGCCTCCTGGGCCGCGCCCTGGATGGCGTTCCCGATCATGAAGGTCATGCGAGAGGCTGAGCAGGAACCCGAGCTTTCGGTGAGGGCCGTGTCGGCCTCCTCCAGACGCACGCGCTCCAGGGGAATCTCCAGCGCCTCCGCTGCCATCTGTCGGATGACGGTGCGGGCGCCCTGCCCTACATCGGAGCTAGCGGCGTAGACCACCGCCTCCTCGATCTCGACCCCGCCGTGCAGGTCCATGCCCGCCCACGCGTTCTCCTGATAACCGAAGGAGAAGCCGACGTTCTTGAAGCCCAGCGCGATACCCAGGCCCCGCTTCAAGTAGGCAGGATCGCCGGGCAGCCTTTCGACCTTGGGCGCGCGCCAGCCCGCGTCCGTCTCCTCCCAGCCCACCGCCTCGGCGGCAGCGAGGAGAGCATCGCGCAGGCCCCGGGCGTCGTCGGGCAGGGGCTCGCCCCAGGGCATGGGATCGTCGCCCTGGACGATGTTCCGCAGCCGCAGCTCCACCGGGTCCAGCTCCAGCGCCTCGGCCAGACGGTTCATCTGCGCCTCCGCGATGAAGTTACCCTGCGGCGCGCCGAAGCCCCGGAAAGCTCCGCCGGGCACGTTGTTCGTGTAGGCAGCGATCACGTCGGTCTTGACGTTGGGAATCTTGTACGGCCCGTTGGAACAGAGCAGCAAGTTGCCCATCACTTTGTTCGTCGTGTAGACGTAGGCGCCCGCGTCGGCAACCACCTCCGTCTCCGCCGCCAGCAGGTGTCCCTCAGCGTCGGCGGCCCAGCGGGCGCGCGCGAAGGCCCGGTGACGCTTGTGGTGTCCGATGATAGACTCCTCCCGCGACCAGACGACCTTCACCGGGCGGCGCAGCTTGAGCACCGCCAGCGCCAGCACGATCTGCACCGACATATCCTCGCGCCCGCCAAAGGCGCCACCGATGGCGGGATAGATGACGCGCACCTGATCCAACGGCAGGTCGAGGGCGTGGGCGATCTGCTCCTGATCCTCGTGGGCCCACTGCCCGCCGGTGACGATGGTGATACGCCCCTCCTCGTCCAGATAGGCGACGCCCGCCTCGGGTTGGAGATAGGCGTGCTCCTGCCCCGGAATCTCGTACTCCGCCTCGACGACGGCGGCAGCCTGCTCCCAGGCGGCGTCTACGTCACCCCGGCGGATGCGGTGGTGAGAGACCACGTTCCCCTCGAAGACCAGCTCAGGGTGGATGGGCGTACGCTCGTGGGGCGGATGCAGGCGAGGGGCGTCGGGCTGTCGCGCTACCCGGGGATCGACGATCACGGGCAGCTCCTCGTACTCCACCTTGATACGGTCGCGCCCCTTCGCCGCCGCCTCCTCCGTCTCGGCGATGACGACGGCGACCTGATCCCCCACGAAGCGGACCACGTCGGCGCCAGGTCGATCGCTGCCGGGGCCGCAGAGCACAGGTTGATCGGGATACTGAAGGCCGTACTCATTCACCGGCACGTCGGCGGCGGTGAGGACAGCGACCACGCCGGATACCGCCTCGGCAGCTGCGGTATCGACCCGCAAGACGCGCGCGTGGGGACGCCCGGCGAAGAGCACCTTCATGTGCAGCTGATCTTCCAGATTGAAATCCCCCGGATAGTGCGCCTCACCCGTGACCTTGGCTTCGGCATCGTAGCGGATAACGGACTGACCCACGTACTTTCCCTGCATAATTAACTCCTTACTTCGTTCGGGCCTGCTACGGCTCTCGGTATCGTCTCTCCGTCTCCAAGGTCAGAATGCGACGCAGCACGGCGACGGTCGTTGCGTAGGTCGGATCCATGCCATAGTAGGAGAGATTGTGACTCAGGTTTTGCCCCTTGCTGATGGGCGTATCGGAAGCATAGTGGAGAATGCCCACCTCAAAGGGCGTGGGGTAGAGGTTGACGACCTCGTTGGTGGGATAGCGGCGGGGACGGATGAACTCGTAAGCGGCGGAGAGGTAGGGCCCCGCCTCCATCTCCGCGTCGGTGTACCCGGCGTCGAGGAAGCCCTTCATATAGGCTTCGTTCTGGAGGTAAGTCCCGTAGACCGTGATGGCCCGCTGATTGTCCAGGACGTCCCCGTAGACCAGGTACCTAACCACATCCTCCGCCCGGAAGACGTTGCTGAAGAGATAGGTGTTCTTCGAATGCTCATCGTAGACTACGTTGGGGATTAACACGTCGCCCAGACGGGCGTTCAATGTGGCAGCCTTGCCCAAGGCGTAGAGCCCACGCAGGGAGCCCACACTCGCCGAGACCCGGGTGAGAAGATGGTAGGCAGCAAATCCCAGGGGATAGTCGATGTTGAGGATAACGGCTTCACTCTCTCGCAGCCTCTCCAACGCCAGATCCTGCAAGCGCGGATCCACATGCTCGGGGACCAACTGCGCCAGCTCGATGACCTGAGCCTCCAGATCGAAGGTCTGCTTGCTGCTGGGAATCCGAGTGACGCCGTGCGTCTTCTCGTCCACCGTTCGGATTTCACAGAGCTCGGCCCCCTTGGACGAGGCCAGATACTTCTTCAGCAGGTAGTAGAGGAAATTCGACCAGTTGCTCGGCACCTCTCCCTGCTGAATACGCAGGGCCTCCTGCTTGAGATCCTCGTCGGCTTCCGTGTGGAGATAATCGATGAGCTGAGCTTCGTGGCGCTGAGCGAATCCCGTCACCATATTTATCAGGCTGTGGGTGTTGCTGGAGACAAAATAGACAGGACGCTGGGAGAGCTCCATGACCGCCCGCTCGGCAACGTGCCACCACCAGCGCTGAGTGGCGCGCCGGTAGTCGACGTAGGAGCCCGCCAGCAGCCGGATCGCCAGGCGCTTGCGCCGCCGGGCGATATCCGCCATAATCTGTGCCAGATCCTCCTCCCAGACGCGAGCCAGCCGGCCCCAATCCTCCGGGGTAAGGTGGAGGGCCTGCAACGTGTCCGTCTGCAGGCTGGGATCCGCCTCACCCGTCTTCGCCCAGGTGAGCAGTCGCTCACTCAGCCCGGGTTCCTGGGAGAGGAGATGGTGCATCTTATTCCACTCGATCTGGAAGGCGGTAAGAATGGGGAGAATGTCGTCGACGTCGGAGATGCTGGCGATGTAGGCCGCCAGCGTCTCCACGCCATCGTAGAGCATGCGGCGCCGCCGCCCCGGCGCCGAGACGGATTGCCAGTTCTCCACCTGGATGTAGCCCCGCCGCTCGAAGAGCTCCTCGTTCTGTCCCATTACGACCAGCCGCACGTCCCGAATACAATCGGGCAGGCGCAGGCTGCTGTAGATGAAAGCAGAGATGTCCGGCTTCAGTTCCTCGGCGCGCTTGTGCAGCGCCGGCTTCATGCCCATGTAGGTCTCTTCCAGCGTGCGAATTTGCACTTCCTCCGTGGTACGCAAGAGGGAGTAGTAAGTCCGCATATAGAGGATGATCTTGTCGGAAACGCCTGTCGGAACGGTTCTTCTCATATCAGTTTATCCGTGAAAGGGTCGAGAGACCGCGCTCACTCACCTGCGGCGGCCTTCTCCACCGCACGGATGATTTTGTAGTAGCCCGTGCAACGGCAGAGATTGCCACTCAACGCCGTGACGATCTGTTCCCGCGTGGGCGTGGTGCGCTCCTCCAGTAGATTCGCCGCCGCCATGACGAAACCGGGGGTGCAATAACCGCATTGGACGGCATCCTCCTCGATGAAGGCCTGCTGCACGCGGTGCAGTTCACCTTCCTCACGCAGCCCCTCTATCGTCACGATATTACTGACGTGGGCCCGGGGAGCGGGCGTGATGCAGGCCAGCACCGCCATCCCATCCAGCCAGACAGTACAGGCGCCGCACTCCCCCTCCTCGCAGCCCGATTTGGTGCCCGTGAGGTCCAGATCGTCCCGCAGCATGTGAAGGAGGGTCTTCCCATTGGCTCCGCGAACGACGACATTCTCCCCGTTCACGGTGCACTGAATCGGCTCATCACCATCGGCGTGATGAGCGATGGTCGTCCCGGAGAGCCGGGGCCGATGCCGGCTCCGCCCCCACAACAACACCATCTCCTCCGGTTGCGGCAGCTGGGCGCGGACATTTCCCCGGCGCAGGCGTTCCAGCCCCCGCCCCACCAGCGCTTCGACCTCGGCCCCCCGAAACCAGGCGGAGCCGCGGACATCGTCGATGGGGCGCGCCGCCTGGACGGCGAGCTCGGCAGCCCGCGCGATACTCTCCTCTTCCAGGGCCCGGCCCTCCAGATATTCCTCCGCTTGCGTCGCCCGGACGATGGTGGGAGCCACACAGCCGAGGGCGATGCGCGCCTCGGTGACCTTACCCCGGCTCAGGGTGAGGATCAGCGCCACATTGACGCTAGCGATAGAGAGGGTCTTGCGCAGACGGAGCTTCAGATAGACGCCTCGCTGATTCTCCACCAGGGGTTGGAAGGCGATGTCCGTCAACATCTCATCGGAGGCCAGCTCGGTGCAGCGCACGTGAGTGCAGAAATCGGCCAGCGCCATGGTCCGCTCACCCTCGTGGCTGCGCAGCGTCACCCGGGCGTCGAGAGCGTGGAGCGTGGTGAGGGTGTCATTCGCCGGTGTCGCCGTGACCACGTTGCCGGCGATGGTGCCCCGGTTGCGCAGCTGCGGCCCTCCGACGTTCCAGCAGGTTTGGGCCAGGGGCAAGGCCCGCTCCTGCAACAGTGGAGAAGCGGCAGCCCGCGCATGGGTAACCATGGGGCCGATGTGAATCAGGCCATCTTCGCCCAGACGGATCTCGTCCAGCCCACCGATGCGGGTCACGTCGATGAGCACGCGCGGGCTGCGCATGTGGTTTCGAATCTCAACGAGGAGATCCGTCCCGCCGGCGATCAGACGGGCTTCATCGGCGTGCTCGTTCAGCAATCGGATAGTTTCTTCGAGCGTGGTAGGGGTGTAGTAAACGTCCCACAGGGCCATCTTTTACTCCTCCGAAATAGTCGTTTAATCTTCAGTCGCACCGTCGGATCGTTATTTCCGTGCGTGTTGGTGAGCTGCAGGCTTATGGAGACTTCTCTGCACAACAGTCCCAAATCCTAATTTCTAACGCCTAAACTCAGGCTCGACAGCCTGTCGACTTTCGCCGCCCATATCTGCACCCTGGAGGGTTAGACTTGACCGTCATAGCCGGCGATGGCAGGCCTGTCACCGAGCGCTTATCACGCCTGATAGTATAGTGTAGTTGGGCGTAATGGCAATATCCGGCACCGAAGCCGGGGGCGGGAATCCCGGTGGAGACGCGAAAGGCCCCCTCCGAAGAAGGGGCCTGCGGATAAAACCCGATACCTCTAGTAACGGTTCCGGCGGCGCGAGAGCTTGCGCATTTTGCGCTCCGCCTTGCGCTGTGCGATCCGATCTTTTTCACCCTTGGTGATGAAATAGCGACGTTTTCGGAGCTCGCTCTTGATTCCGTCGCGGTTCACCCGCTTGCGAAAACGCTTCAGCATCTGTTCCGTGGATTCATTGCCCTTACGTACTACAAATGTCATCGTTTATCTCACCTCCCTATTGTAAGCTGAACAACAAAAAAACCCGGCGCCCGGAAACTTGCCGGCGGCGCCGGGGATGCATCATGCAGAGCCCGTAGCCCTAGGGATTCCTCACTTTGTCTTCTGGGGAAGATCTCTCAATACCGTCCCCAACCTCCACGTTAGCGAAATCTACTCGTACCGACCTGTCTCGAGCATCTTTATGGTAACACAGGCCCGGCAGGATGTCAAACCTCAGAGCACGTCCGCCGGATCCACGTCCACCCGCCAGCCGGGAGGAAGCTCGATCTTGCGCAGAAAGGCCGCCGGATCGACATGCCGCACGAGGAGCTGCCAGCGATAGTGTCCCCGCACCCGCGCGAAGAAAGCCGGAGCCGGCCCGATGAGGTCGTCGGACGCCGCCCCTTCAGCCTCAAGCGCCCCGCGCAGCCGCTCCGCCAGCCGCCGGGCCGCCGTCTCCGCCGTGCTGGCGCGGGGGTGGCGGAAGAGGAGCCGGGCCATCCGGGTCGCCGGGGGATACCCTGCGGCCCGCCGGAACTCCAGCTCCCGCCGCGCGAATCCCACGTAATCGTGGACGGCGGCGTGCTGTACGGCGTAATGCCCGGGGTGATAGGTCTGGAGCAGCGCCTGGCCCCCGCGCAGCCCGCGCCCCGCCCGGCCCGCCACCTGCGTGAGCACCTGGAAGACTCGCTCAGCGGCGCGGAAGTCGGGCAGATGCAGCCCTACGTCGGCGGAGATGACCCCCACGACGGTCACCCCAGGCAAATCCAACCCCCGGGCGATCATCTGCGTACCGATGAGCAGATCGGACTCCCCCGCGGCGAAGTGCGCCAGCAGCGAGGTGTGCGCCGCGTGACTGCGCGCCACATCCCGGTCCCAGCGCAGACGCCGGGCGGTGGGCCACCGCTCGGCGACCGCCTGCTCCAGCCCCTCCGTCCCCAGACCGAAGTCGCGCACGCGCCGCGATCCGCACTCGGGGCAGGCCCGGGCCATGGGGATGCGATAGTCGCAGTGGTGACAGAGCAGCGCCTCCAGGGGCGCGTGGTAGGTGAGGGGGATCTCGCAGCGGGGGCAGCTCGCCACCCAGCCGCAATCCCGGCAGAAGACGTGGGTGGAGGTCCCCCGGCGGTTGAGGAAGAGGATGATCTGCTCCCCCCGTCCCAGCGCCCGATCCACAGCCTCCTGCAAGGGGCGGCTGAAGATGGAGCGGTTGCCCGCCTTCAGCTCCGCCCGCATATCGACGATCTGCACCGGCGGCAGGCTGATGGTGCAGACTTCCTCCGCTTCCGGCAGGACGCGATAGCGGCTGCGGGGCAGCTTGAGGTAGCGCTGCCAATCTGCTATGCGCCGGCTGGAACTAAGCACCCGGCGAGGCATCTCCAGCAGCCGGTAGCGCCCCGCTCGGGCGCGGGTGTAGGCCTCCAGCGAGGGTGTGGCACTGCCCAGCACGAGCAGCGCCCCCGTCTCCCGTGCCAGCTCCTCCGCCACCTCCCGCGCGTGATAGTAGGGCTGGCGCCCCTGCTTGTAGCTGGTGTCCTCCTCCTCATCCAGCACAATGAGACCCAGCTGGGGGAAGGGAGCGAAGAGCGCCGAGCGCGCCCCAACAAGGACCTTGACCTCTCCCGCCCGCACCCGGCGCCAGGTGTCGTATCGTTCGCCGTCACTCATGCCACTGTGCCAGAGCCCCACCTCCCCTGGAAAGCGCACGAGGAAGCGGCGCACCGTCTGCGGCGTGAGGCTGATCTCGGGGACGAGAATGAGCGCCTGCCGGCCCTGCTCCAGGACCCGGGCCGTGGCTCGCAGGTAGATCTCCGTCTTGCCCGAGCCGGTCACGCCCAGCAGCAGCACCGGGCGAGGCCGCGCCCCCGGCTCCAGCAGGGCCGCGACCTCCTTCCAGACCGCCGCTTGATCATCCAGCAGCGCTGGCGGCTCCGTGGGGGTGAAGAGCTGCTCCTCCAGCGGGTCGCGGATGCGCTCCTCACTGCTGAAGGTGACCAATCCTCGCTCGTGGAGCAGCTTCAGATGGTAGTGTTTGGCGCCCGTCTCGGCGTAGACCACGCCCACCTCCACGGGGGCCGGTTCCTGCTTCAGGAACTCGAGGATGGCGTGGTAGAGTTTCGTCCGCTGCACCCCCTCCAGCGCTGCCTCCCAGCGGGGACGCGGCAACGCCAGCGCGACCATACGTACCGTCTGGGGCCGTAGCTGGGGCAGATGCTGAACATTCTCTGTGGCGATCAGTTTGCGACGGCGCAGATAGGAGATGGCGGGCTGCCAATTGCTGCCGCGCAGGGCGCTCGCCACCTGGCTGCGCCGCAGCGCCCCCCGCTCGATGAGCAGCTCCAGCAGAGCACGGGCGTTGGCGGGCAGCTCCTCGGGCAGGTGGCCCACCTGCGGCTTGAGGAGCTGCTCCGTGCGGGGCCGCAATCCCGGCGGTAGCATGGTCTTGACGCAGCTGTGCAGGGGAGCCAGCGTCTCGCGGGCCATCCAGCGCGCCAGATGCAGCAGCGCGGGGGTAAGCACCGGCTCCTCCGTGAGCACCCGCTCGATGGGGCGGGTATCAGGCACGGAAGCTGTGGCGCTCAGCGTCACGACCAGCCCCGGCAGCCGGCGCTTGCGGAAGGGAACCATCACCAGGGCCCCGGGTACGACGGTAGCTTCCAACGGGCGGGGGATCGCGTAATCGAAGAAGGGGGAGCTCCGGGATTTAAGGGGGAGAAAGACCAGCACCTGCGCAAACATCTCTAGGGGGGATTATCTACGATACGGTCGAGGGTCTCCGTCCAGCTGGGCGTGCCCGGCGCGACGCCGGTGATGCGCACCAGAGTACCCACGGGCGCCCAGTTGTAGAGCGCCTCCGAATCACCCACGTCGAGGATGATACAGCCGAAGGAGGCGGGCCATCCCAGCACCCCCGAGGAGAGACGATAGCCCCACGAGTTGATGGGCAGCTCGTGGATGCCGTTGTAGAAGCCCGGGCGCTCTTCGTAGATGGCCATGAAGTAGGGCATATCGAGGCTCCAGCGCTGGGCGTAAGCCTCAGGGAACTTGCGCAGCACCTGGAACTGCCCCTGGATGGTCGGCGTACGGGACATGCCGCTGGAGACGCGCAACTCGTAGACCAGCTCCTCCCGCTCGTAGGCGCGGAGCATCTGCTCGGGCAAGTTGATCTCGATGCGCTTGCCCGGCACCAGCGGCTCGGGGAAGAGGACGTCCAAAGAGGGGATGACGAGCTCCTGCCCGATGAGCAGCGCTTCGGGGTCCACGTCGGGGTTGGCCTCCTCCAGCCGCCACTGGGGGAAGCCATGATTGTAGGCGATGTCGAAGAAAAAATCACCGGGCCGGACGTAGTAAGGCTTCTCGGGATGGTGGATGCGAGCGGCGACCTCCGACTCGCCGGCGACCAGGGCTGCGAGGACGCGTCGCCACGTCTCCTCGACGTCGAGCTGGCGCTCCGGGGTATCCACTTCCTCCGCGCCCGCCTCCACCCAGGCCCGGATGGCCGCGCCGTCGAAGCGTAGAATCATCCGCTCACCCTGGGCCTCGGGGCGCATCCAACCCGCCAGCTGCGCCGGTGAGACCTCCACCTGCCCCTGGTGGGCGGTGAGAGGATCGTCGGTGTCGAGCACAAAGGGGCGGGCCAGCAGCGCTTCGGCCTGGGAGCGAGCGGGCTCCGGCTCCGCCAGAAGCGGGGGCAGCTCCTCCACCGCCAGCGCGACCTCCGCCTCACCCTGCTCCAGCGAGGCCAGCACCCGGACGACGCTGGCCCCCTGATCCACCCGCCGCCCCGTCTGCGCCGGGCTAACAGTGACGACGCTACCGCTTAGATCGAGGGCCGCATCCTGCGGGGGGCGGTCCACCTCGGCAGCGACACGCGCCACGGCGGTCTCCACCCGCGCGGCATCGGCAGGCAAAGCGACGGGCTCCAGCGCCACGCCCTCCCGGCGCAGCCGCCACATCTCCAACCGCTGTTGTAGCCCCGAGCCCTCCCGCCCCACGGCGTGGGCCGCCCCGGCGCTCGCACCGTAGTCCCAGCCCGCGCCCAGGGCCGCGCGGCTGTAGCGCCACGAACGCCCATCGGCCTGGAAGCTCAGCCCCGCCTCGGCGGGATCGGGCAAGCCGGCCTCCAGCGCGGCTTCCGCCTCCGCCCGGCTCATCCCGCCCACCTCGATGCCGGAGACGGTGACGTTGGGATAGATGCCCGCTCCCGGATCAGTGTAGAGCATAAGCGCACCGGTCCCGACGACGAGCAAAACCACAACGCCGATGATGGCCCATTTTATCCCTTTACTCATCGGTCCTCCTAGAAAAACACAAATTGGCGAATTGCGAATGGTGAATGGCGAATAGCGACTGGCGACTGGCGACTGCGGCCTGTTACCCCTCACCCATCTCCATTTTCTCTCGGTGGTAGGGAAACCTATTGTAACCTAACTTGGGCAGGATGCACTCAGCGATCAGCCGTCAGCCNNAGCGATCAGCGGTCAGAGAAGGTCACTGGGTCTAGCCGGGGCATGACATGGCCTATGACCTTCGGCCTTCGACTTTAGACCTTTGACGTTAGATTTTTGACCTTCGACCGTCCCAGAGCTGCTGGTAGAGCCGTTCCAGCCGCCGCCCGGTGCGCTCCCACGAGAAGTGACGTGCCGCCCGCTCTCGGAGCTCCGCCCCCATGATACGGCCCACGCCGGGGTTGCGGAGGACGAAGGCGAGGGCCTGCGCCAATGCCCGCGCATCCCCTACCGGCGTGGCGTAGATGCCCAACCCGCCCAGGTACTCGCGGCTCACCTCTGTATCGTAGACGACGACGGGCAGACCCATCGCCATGTAGTTGAGAATCTTACCGCTGCCCTCCGTCGCGGAGATCTTCGGCGCCACGGCGACGTCGCCCAAGGCCAGCCGCTCAGGGGCCTCCGCGTAGTGGGTGCGCCCGGTGAAGATTGCGTCGGTGGGTCCCAGCCCCAGCTCTCGGGCGTGGCCCCGGTAGCTCTCGACGCCGGGAAAGCCCATGATCAGAAAGCTGACAGGGAAGCGCTTCCGCCGTAGCAGGGCCGCCGCCTCCAGCAGTTGGGGAATTCCCTGGTAATCGGCGAGCAGGCCCAGATAGACCACGACAGTGTGCTCCGGCGGGATCCCCAGCGCTGCCCGGCGGCGCGCTCGCTCCTCGGGAGAGAGACAATCCCGGCAGAAGAAGTCTAGGTTGACGCTGTCGGGCAGGGGATAGACGTGCTCGCTCTGGTCAAAGATGCGATCCAGCATCTCCGCGCTGTGGATGGTGCTGGTGACGATGGCGTCGGGCAGGCGGTTGATGCGCGCCTCCAAGCGCCGCCACCAGTAGTGGCTCACCGTTCCGGGCGTGATGAAGCCATGGTCCACCATCTCCTCCGTCAGGCTCCCCTGGAGATCGAAGACGAGGGGCACCCGCAGCAGGCGGGCGGCCAGGCTGCCGAGAAGCGCACCCTCGTGGAGATGTCCGTGGACGAGGTGGGGGCGCCAGCGCAGCGCTTCTCCAAGGACCCGCCCGGCGAGTAATACGTCGAAGGCGATCTTGTGCCGCGAGGAACCCACCTCGTAATCGGCCCGCCAGGGCGTGGGCGCCGAGCGGACCACATCGAGGCCGGGCCAATCGCGTCCCATGTAGTAGGTCACGATGCGCACCCGAAAGCCCCGGGCCAACAGCGCCCGCGCTTCCTCCAAAATGCGCACGTGACACCCGTAATCCAAGAAGAAAGAGGTGGGCGCAACCATCAGGATGCGCCGAGATTCATCGCTCATCATCCCCCGCAAGGCGGAACGCAACTACGTTTTATCCATCGTCCAGCGTCTGAAGCAGAGCGAGCTCCGCATCGGCGCCGGGAGCACTGTGGTGTCGCCGGATCAGCTCCACGGTGCGTGGTGAGGCACCGGCATCCGCCGCCAGTTCCGCGCCCCACGCAGCGTGCTGCTGGCGGATGACGAAGGCCCGCCGCAGGCCCCGAGGCACACCCATGGCCCACATCTCCGCCCGGGCGGGCAGATAGTGCTCGCCCAGCACAGCGATAACCCGCTCCCAGAGCCGGGGGCGCACGCGGAGCTTGCCCACATCGTGGAGCAGGGCCGCCGCCAGCAGATCGGGGTCGGTCTGCCCCCGGGCCTCCAGCGTCCGGCAGAGGGCCAGGGCGTGGACCTGCTCCGCCGGAGGCAGCGCGCGAAAGAGTTCCAAGAGTGAGGGGGCAAGGTGCGCCCCCGCGTAGGCGGCATCGAGAGGCCGCAGCGGGGCGGCGAGGGTACGGACGAACTGCGCCACACGGTAGCGCACGCGCTTCAGCGGAATCACAGGAACAGCAGTAACTGAGTCACCCAGAACTGAACCGGGCGCACCATCATGCCGACGAGATCGATGCCCATCATCGGCAGGACGAAGAGCACGCCCATGAGCAGGTAGATCGACACCGATTCGAGGCTGTCCAGAAACTCAGCCACCGGCGGGGGCGCCACTCCAGCCAGGATGTGAGAACCATCCAGCGGCGGGAAGGGAAGCAGGTTGAAGGCCATAAGCCCGATATTCATTGAAAAGAGTTGGCGGGCCAGGAAAGAGAGGGTCCGGGGCCCGGCCCAGAAATCCAGCCATCCCAGGCGGAAAGGGATCGCCAATAGTACCGCCAACGCCAGATTCGAGAGCGGGCCGGCCAGCGCGGAGAGTGCCATCGCCACGCGGGGGTTGCGGATCTTCGTCATACGGTAGGGATTCACGGGCGCCGGTCGCCCCCACCCGAAGCGAGAAGTGAAGATCAGCAACGTGCCCCAGGGATCGAGGTGCACCAGGGGATTCAGCGTCAGCCGCCCCATGCGCAAGCCAGTATCGTCGCCCATGAGGTAAGCCGACCAACAATGGGCGAACTCGTGGATGGGAATGGCGATGAGCACAAGCAACAAACTGGTTATTAAACTGTCAACTGTCAAACTGAACATAGAAGCCCTTCACTTGCCTATTATCGTAGGTATTATAGCATAGGTTTGCTATGGAACACGATTTCCCCATGGCAGACCTTTCACTCTATTTACCGAGCAGCAACCGGAGGCGCAGATGCCGTTGAGCCGGAAGGAAGTGGAGCACGTCGCGCAGTTGGCCCACCTGGCCCTCGAAGAGGAGGAGCTGGCGCGCTATCAGGAGCAGCTCTCCGCGATTCTGGAGCACGCGGCGGCGTTGCAGGAGATCGATACCGAGGCCATCCCCCCCACGGCGACGGTGCTCCCGCTGCGCTCCGTACTCCGGACCGACGAGCCGCGCCCCTCGCTGCCCCGCGGGCAAGCCCTCTCCAACGCCCCCCGCGTCGAAGGGGGCTGCTTCCTCGTTCCGCCGGTCAGGGAGCAGGAGTCGTGATGGAGTCCCCCGCCGACCTGACCCTCCACGAGGCCCTGGCCCGGTTGGAAGCCGGCAGCCTCTCGGCGGTGGAGCTGACCCGCGCCGTGCTGACGCGCATCGAGGCCGTCGAGGAGGAGGTGCACGCCTACCTCTTCCTGCGCGCCGAGGCGGCGCTGGAGGAAGCCGCGCAGGCCGACGCCGCCCGCGCCCGGGGCGCGAGCCGCCCCCTCCTGGGCCTGCCCCTCGCGCTCAAAGATAATATCTCCACGCTGGGGGTGCCCACCGGCTGCGGTTCGCGCATCCTGGAGGGCTACATCCCCCCCTTCGATGCGACGGTGGCGGCCCGTCTCAAGGCCGCGGGCGCGGTGCTGCTGGGCAAGACGAACCTGGACGAGTTCGCCATGGGTTCGAGCACTGAGAACTCGGCCCATGGCGTCACCCACAATCCCTGGGCCCTCGACCGGGTGCCCGGCGGCTCCAGCGGCGGGAGTGCAGCGGCAGTCGCCGCGGGCGAAGCCTTGGCGGCGCTGGGCACGGATACGGGCGGCTCGGTACGGCAGCCCGCCGCGCTCTGCAACCTGGTGGGGCTGCGGCCCACCTACGGGCGCTGCTCCCGCTACGGGCTGGTCGCCTTCGCCTCCTCCCTCGATCAGGCCGGTCCCCTCACCCGCGACGTGCGCGACGCCGCCCTCCTGCTCTCCATCATCGCTGGGCCCGATCCGTTGGACGGCACCACCTGGCCCGCGCCCATCCCCCGCTACGAGACAGCGCTGGATCAGGCCGAGGTGCGCGGGCTGCGGGTGGGCGTGCCGGCGGAGTACTTCGCCGCCGGCGTGGATCCGGAGGTGACCGCCGCTGTCCACGCGGCCCTGACGCTCCTCGCCGACCAGGGGGCGGAGCTGGTGGAGCTCAGCCTGCCCTATACCGACCGGGCGCTACCCGTCTACTACCTCATCGCCCCCGCCGAGTGCAGCGCCAATCTAGCCCGCTTCGACGGGGTGCGCTACGGCTACCGCGCCGAGGCGGAGACGCTGAGGGCGCTCTATGCCCGCAGCCGGGGTGAGGGCTTCGGCCCCGAGGTGAAGCGACGTATCATGCTGGGGACCTACGCCCTCAGCGCCGGCTACTACGACGCCTACTATCTCCAGGCACAGAAAGTGCGGACCCTCATCCGGGCCGATTTCGAGGCCGCCTTCGCCGAGGTGGACCTCATCGCCGGGCCGACCTCGCCCGTCACCGCCTTCCCTATCGGAGAGCGGGCCGATGATCCCCTCCAGATGTACCTGGCGGACGTCCTCACCCTCCCGCAGGCACTGGCGGGATTACCTGCCGTGAGCCTGCCCTGCGGCTTCGACGCCGCCGGGCTGCCCATCGGCCTCCAGCTCACGGCACCGGCCTTCGCCGAGACGCGGCTACTTCAGGCCGCCTACGTCTACGAGCAAGCAACGGCGTGGCACCTACAACGTCCGCCGTTGATCGGAACGTTAAGCACCCCGAAAGGAGCAAGATGAAACTCGTACTGCCCATGGCGGGCTTTGGAACCCGGATGCGACCGCACACCTGGTCCCGTCCCAAGCCCCTGCTGCCGCTGGCAGGGAAACCGATGTTGGATCACATTCTCGACCGCTTCGAGGAGGTGAGGATCGAGGAGTACATCATGATCACGGGCTATCTGGGCAACCAGATCGAGACCTACGTCCGCAGCCACTACGATCTCCCGGCACAGTTCGTCAGCCAAGACGAGATGCTGGGACAGGCCCACGCCCTCTGGCTGGCCCGGGAGCACCTGAAAGGGCCGCTCTTCATGACCTTTATCGACACCCTCTTCGACGGCGCCGATTTCTCCGGGCTGGACGCCGAGGGGTTGGATGGGCTGATCTTCACGAAAGAGGTGGAGGACCCCCGCCGCTTCGGCGTAGTGGAGATGGATGAGAGGGGTCGGGCCACCCGCCTCATCGAAAAACCCGCGACCAAGGAGAACAAAGAGGTCCTCATCGGCCTCTACTACTTCCGCGACGGGGCGTGGCTGGCCCGCGCCTGCGAGGAGCTGATGGAGCGCCGCATCCAGACGAAGGGTGAGTACTACATCGCCGACGCCATCACGTTGATGATCGAACAGGGGGCCAACTTCCGCGTGCGCAGCGTGGAGGTCTGGCAGGATACGGGGAAGCCGGAGACCACCTTCGAGACCCACCGTTATCTGCTGGAACAGGGGCACGACAACAGCGCCGAAGTGGCCCACCCCGGCGTGACGGTGCTGCCGCCCGTCTACGTCCATCCAGAAGCGAGGGTGGAGCGCAGCGTGCTCGGCCCCTACGTCTCGGTGCACAAGGGGGCGGAGGTGTACGACAGCGTCCTGCGCGACACTATCGTGGACGAGAACACAGTCGTCGAGGCGGTGCTGCTCGAGGACTCCATCCTCGGGCGAGACGTGCGCGTTGAAGGAGCCTTCGCCAGCCTCAACCTAGGGGATAATTCGACCTACGAGGGATGACCAAACGACTATCCGACTGAAGACTAACTGACCATTTTCGAGGAGGATTCATGAATTCACGCAGGTTCACTTCAGAGCGAGTGCGGGGTATCGCACCTTCTGGCATCCGTCGCTTCTTCGATATCGCCGCCACCATGGAGGACGTGATCAGCCTGGGCATCGGCGAGCCGGACTTCGACACGCCGGAGCCCATCATCCGGGCAGGAATCGAATCGCTGGAGCGGGGGGAGACCCACTACACCTCCAATTCCGGCCTTATCGAGCTGCGGCGGGCCATCGCCGAGCAGATGGATAAACTCTATGGGCAGACCTACAACCCCGCCAGCGAGATTCTGGTCACGGTGGGGGTCTCGGAGGCCCTCTATCTGGCCATGGCGGCCCTGCTCGACGCGGGTGACGAGATCATCTTTCCCGAACCCAGCTTCGTCTCCTACGCGCCGTCGGCCCAGCTGGTGAGCGCGGTGCCCGTGACCGTCCCCACCCGCGCCGAGAACGGCTTCCAGCTCCTGCCCGCCGACATCGAGGAGGCAGTCACCGAGCGGACGAAGGCCCTCTTCATCGCTTCGCCCAACAACCCCACGGGCACGGTGATGAGTCGCGAGTGCCTCAATGAGATTGCCGCCGTGGCGAAGAAGCACAACCTCGTCGTCATCTCCGACGAGATCTACGACCGGCTGGTCTACGGCGTGGAGCACACCTGCTTCGCCAGCCTGCCCGGCATGTACCAGCGCACCGTCGTGCTGGGAGGATTCTCGAAGGCCTACGCCATGACCGGCTGGCGCATCGGCTACGTCGTCGGGCCGGCGGAGTTGGTGTCAGAGATGCGCAAGGTCCACCAATACCTCATCATGTCGGCGCCCACGCCCTCGCAGTGGGCGGCCCTGAAGGCGCTGGAGATAGGCGAACCCTTCATCCAGGAGATGCACGCCGAGTACGACCGGCGGCGGCGGCTCATCGTGGGCGGGCTGAACGACATCGGTCTGGCCTGCGTGGAGCCCCACGGCGCCTTCTACGCCTTCCCCTCCATCGAGATCACGGGGCTGGACGACAACGCCTTCGCCGAGCAGCTCCTCCAGGAGGAGCACGTCGCCGTCGTCCCGGGACGCGCCTTCGGCGCCTCGGGGGCGGGCTTCGTCCGCATGTCCTACGCCACCGCCTACGAGAAGATCGAGCAGGCGCTGGAGAAGATCGCGCGCTTCGTACAGCACCAGCGTCCCATGCCTTGAAAGCCTGACAGCCTGCGAGTGACGACTGTCTTGCAAAGCGCGACTCATGACCCTACCCAAGGGACGCGGCTCTCGGTAGAATAGGGGCAAGCGCAACCTTTACGTTAACGGCGCGGACGCCTCGATGAGGCGTCCGTTGCCCAATGGTCTCCCAGGGAGGCGGACAGAAGCGTTCATGGAATATGAGGCTGTTATCGGATTGGAGGTTCACGCCCAGGCCATCACCCGCTCGAAGATGTACTGCGCCTGTCCTGTGGCGGAGGACACCGGGGACCTGGAGCCGAACACCCACGTCTGTCCCGTCTGCCTGGCCCTGCCGGGCGCGCTGCCCGTGGTCAACCGCCGGGCGGTGGAGTACGGGATGCTGACGGCCCTGGCGCTCCACTGCGAACTCCTCCCCGAGAGCGTCTTCGCCCGCAAATCCTACTTCTATCCCGATCTACCCAAGGGCTACCAGATCTCCCAGTACGATCTCCCCCTCTCCAGCAACGGCTATCTCGAAGTCGAGCTAGAAGCGGGACCGCGTCGTTTCGGCGTCACCCGCGTCCACCTGGAGGAGGACACGGGCAAGCTCTACCACGCGGAAGAGGGCGCGCGGATCGATTACAATCGCGCGGGCGTCCCCCTGTTGGAGATCGTGAGCGAGCCTGATATGCGCAGCGCTGAGGAGGCCCTAGCCTACGCGATGGCTCTGCGCGAGGTCCTCGTCTACCTGGGCGTCAACTCCGGCGATATGGAGAAGGGTATGCTGCGCTTCGAGGCCAACGTCAGCCTGAGACCCCGGGATGCAGAGACGCTGGGCACGCGGACGGAGATCAAAAACCTCAACTCCTTCCGGGCGCTGGAAAAAGCCGTGGAGTACGAGATCCGCCGCCAGCGTGAGCTGCTGGCCGCCGGCGGGAGGGTGGCGCAAGAAACGTTAGGCTGGGACGAGGACGACGAGCGGACCTACGTCCAGCGCTCCAAGGAGTTCGCCCACGACTACCGCTACTTCCCCGAGCCCGACATCCCCCCATTGGAGATCGATCCGGCGTGGCAGGCGGAGATCGCCGCGCAGCTGCCGGAGTTACCGCTGGAGAAACGGCGGCGCTTCGTGGCGGAGTACGGCATCCGCCCCTACGACGCCCAGCTGCTCACCGAGGAGCGCGCCCGCGCCGACTACTTCGAGAGCGCCGCCCGCCTCGCCGCGGAGCAAGAGATCCCGGCGCAGGAGGTGGCGAACTGGATCACAGGGGAGCTCTTCCGGCTGCTCAACGAGCGTGGCTTGGCCTTCGCCGAGCAGCCGCTTGCGTCCGAGCAGCTGGTGGCACTCCTGGTCCTCCGGCAGCGGGGCGTGGTCAGCGCCACCGCCGCCAAGCAGGTATTGGAGGAGTCCTTCATCACCGGGGAGGCGCCCGAGGCCGTTGTGGAGCGGCTGGGCCTGGCGCAGATCTCCGACCAGGCGGCGTTGGAGGCCATCGTTGACGAGGTCGTCACTGCCCATCCCGAGCAGGTAGTCCAGTACCGGGAGGGGAAACAGGCCGTGCTCGGCTGGTTCGTCGGGCAGGTCATGCGGGCCAGCCGGGGCAAGGCCAATCCCGAGCAGGCCCGGGCGTTGTTAGCGCGTAAACTGGAGCCGTAAGGCTTCTCGAATCAACCTATCACTTCTCTAAGGAGCGTGTTCCAAATGTCAGACAAGAGTTTGAACCCCTTCAAGATGGCGCAGGCGCAGTTCGATCAGGTGGCGGAGCAGATGAACCTGGACCAGGCGGTGCGCGACATGCTGCGCTGGCCTCTCCGCGAGTTCCGTTTCCAGTTGCCCGTCCGCATGGACGACGGCTCCATCCAGGTCTTCTTCGGCTTCCGCGTGCAGCACAACGACGCCCGGGGGCCGGCCAAGGGCGGCATCCGCTTCGCCGCCAACGAGACGCTGGATACCGTGCGGGCGCTGGCCACGTGGATGACGTGGAAGACCGCGGTCGCCGATATCCCGCTGGGCGGGGGCAAGGGCGGCGTTGTCGTCGATCCCTCCCTACTTTCGACGGGCGAGAAAGAGCGCCTCTGCCGCGAGTGGATTGACGCCGTGTGGAAGAACCTGGGGCCGCGCAACGACGTCCCCGCGCCCGACGTGGGCACGACGGCCCAGATGATGGGCTGGATGATGGACGAGTACTCCAAACTCACCGGGGCGTACACCCCCGGCGTGATCACGGGCAAGCCGGTGGGCGGGGGCGGCTCCGAAGGACGCAAGGAGGCGACGGGCTTCGGCGTCATCGTCACCGTGCGCGAGGCGCTGCAACACCTGGGCATCGATAGCAAGGGAACCACGGCCTCCATCCAGGGCTTCGGCAACGTCTCCCAGTTCGCCGCCATCCACTTCATCGAGATGTTGGGCGGGAAGGTCATCAGCGTCTCCTGCTGGGATCGCAACGATCGGGTCGCCTACACCTTCACCCGTCCTGACGGCATCGACCCCTACTTCCTCCAGAAGATCACCGACCAGTATGGCACCATCGACAAGGCCCAGGCCCAGGACTCCGGCTATCTCATCGAGGACGGGGATGCCTGGCTGGCCAAGGAGGTGGACGTCCTCATCCCCGCCGCCGTCGAGGGCGTCATCACCGACGACAACGTGGATCAGATCAACCCGGCGGTCAAGATCCTTGCTGAGGGGGCCAACGGCCCCACCACGCCAGAGGCCGACGCGATCCTCAAGGAGCACGGCGTCTTCGTCATCCCCGACTTCCTCTGCAACGCCGGTGGTGTGACCTGCTCCTACTTCGAGCAGGTGCAGAACGATATGAACTACTATTGGTCGAAGGAAGAGGTGCTGGAGAAGCTGGACTTCAAGATGACCAACGCCTTCCACGGCGTGCTGGAAACCTCGCTGGAGAACGGCGGGCTCTTTATGCGGGATGCGGCTTACCGGGTGGGCATCCAGAGCGTAGAGACGGCCATGCGCCTGCGGGGTTGGGTGTAGACAGGATAGCGGCGGGAGGAGCTGGCTATGACGCATCAGGTGAACCTCTTTAAACTGGCCCAGGCCCAGTTCGACCAAGTGGCCGAGCAGTTGGGTCTCGATCCCTCCGTGCGCGCCATCCTCCGCTATCCCCTGCGTGAGTTTCGCTTCCAGATCCCCGTGCGGATGGACGACGGCTCGATGCGGGTCTTCTTCGGCTTCCGCGTCCAGCACAACGATGCCGTGGGGCCGTGCAAGGGCGGCATTCGCTTCGCCGCCCACGAGACCATCGATACGGTGCGGGGTCTGGCAACACTGATGACGTGGAAGACCGCTGTGGCCGATCTGCCGCTGGGCGGGGGCAAGGGGGGGGTCGTCGTCAACCCGGCGACCCTCTCGGTGGGTGAGAAGGAGCGCCTCTGCCGGGGCTGGATCGACGCCCTCTGGCGGAACCTGGGGCCGCGACAGGACATCCCTGCGCCCGACGTGGGCACGAACGCGGCAATGATGGGCTGGATGATGGACGAGTATTCGCGCCTGGTGGGCGCCTACACGCCGGGCGTCATCACGGGCAAGCCGCTGGGCAGCGGCGGCTCGGAGGGTCGCACCGAGGCGACGGGCTTCGGCGTCATCGTCACCCTGCGGGAGGCCCTGCAACACCTGGGGCTCAAATCGCTGGGGCTGAGCGCCTCCATCCAGGGCTTCGGCAACGTCGCGCAATACGCCGCCATCCACCTCATCGAGATGCTCGGTGGCAAGGTTATCAGCGTTGCCTGCTGGGACGACGACGACAAGCGCGCCTACACCTTCACTAAACCGGAGGGTGTGGACCCCCACTTTCTGCGCAAGATCACCGACGCCTACGGCACCATCGACAAAACGCAGGCCCGCGCGGCCCGCTACCAGATCGAAGACGGGGACGCCTGGCTCTCCAAAGACGTGGACATCCTCATCCCCGCAGCCGTCGAAGAGGTCATCACCGGCGAGACGGTCCACCAAATCAGCCCGCAGGTCAAGGTCATCGCGGAGGGGGCCAACGGCCCGACGACGTTGGAGGCCGACGCGGTGCTGAAGGAGCGCGGCGTCTTCGTCATCCCCGACTTCCTCTGCAACGCCGGCGGGGTGACCTGCTCCTACTTCGAGCAGGTGCAGAACGACATCAACTACTACTGGCCCAAGGAGGAGGTCCTGGAGAAGCTGGA
>NPIE01009556.1_pt1 | contig 32700 bp, 27 predicted proteins | sample 8637661 | NCBI WGS metagenome assembly NPIE01 (sample SAMN07420842, study PRJNA396082) | bioreactor metagenome | isolation source: sample BA12 brine-fed electro-methanogenic bioreactor BA | place: Japan: Kochi | collected 2016-12-09 | reverse complement strand
CCGAAGCGAACGCGAAGGCGGATTAAATCTATCCAATAATTCAATATATTCACTTTTGAAACTTCTAGGTCCATGATGAATCTCCTGTTTCATCACATATTTAATCACTTTATCAATCTGAGACCGGCTATAGCTAAATGCACCAAAACCAGCCTGCCAGGATTAATCCTTAATTATTTCATTACTTTTAATAAATATGGTTGAAGATCGTTTTACCTCTTTCACCGTATCTGAAATGGATACATCTGGTTTTAATGAAAAAAATACATGAACATGGTCCGGCATTCCGTTTATGGCCAGCGATTTATGCCCCATACCATTGATCATACCCGACATAAATTTAAACACCTCCAATCTTTCCTCCCGTTTCGTAAGTACGCAAGCAGTTGAGGGCCAAATACTAGATGAATGAATAATTGAGTAAAAGCTCCTGATTTCATGGTATTTCATTTTTTCATGATTAATTGATTGGCTGGATTAACTTAATTACTATTGTTTCATCCAAGGCCTATCCAACTATTAATACCTTTCATTAGGAATTTGTCCCGCTTTTGCGCAATTACTTGAAAAGCTTGTTAAAATAACTAAAGAAATAAATCGTGCAAACAGCTACGCCAACATGCATCAGGTTGAGGGTTATGATCATTCCATCGCTCGCATCAGGAATCATCAGAGTTGCCACAAATGCCAGGATAAGAACCAGGAGTACGATTATGTTAAAACTAACGCGCCAGGCCGTTGTATTCATCTTCAAAAGAACAAATACAAGTGCCCCCAGGGATATTCCGATCAATGTGGTTGCCAGGGAGGGAACCAATGAGAATGGTTTATAGGTAAATCCCGGAAGCTGCATATGGGGCTCCATGGCATCCAGCCAGGAGGAAATAAAATAAATGCCAATTACCACGATGAATGAGCTCAGGACAGCCATCACAAAGCGGATTGAGATCGGGAGTTTATTATTGTTTTGAAATGTTTCTTCTTCCATCATTGATTTTGCTTTATTTGAAAAGAATCTAAATTACAAAAATGGATGGAAATATGCAAGTCTGGATTCAGAAAAGAATGCTCACTCAAAGCGAAACAATAGAATAATTTAAAAAAAATTGCTGCAGGTGTGGACAAAAAACTACATAAAGGTATTAATCTAGAAAAGGAAAGATGATTACCAAAACAATGAATCTGGATGAACTGTGTAAGGAAGTCCTTACCGACCATGAGATAGCATCACGAAAAGCGTTTTACCAATCGCTTAAGATAAAGAAGAAACAATTGAAAAAGAAAAATCCCAGTTGCATCAAAACATTTGATTACCTGTCGCCAAAGCATAATAAATGGATACTGGTTATTGAAATGATCGATAAAAGCCCATATTTTTCTTCATACACATATTATTACAATGATTTTGGCCTTCAGGCTGCAACGGTAACAAAAAACAAGACAGTCGTACATTTTACTTGCCATTATTTCAGCAGATATAAAGAAAGGATGAATCTGGACATAAAAGATCCTTATAAATTACTAAGGCATTATTTTATCAACAATCGCTTATTTGCACCGCTTACCTCTAAAAGTAAAAAACCCGGCATTGAGCTAGTATTTGCCAAGATCCATGATGGAATTTCCCTGGGTTATTTGGATATTACCAAAAAATACACCCATATGGTTTTCAAAACCTTTGTTACACATAAAATGCTGCACAGCAACCAAAACCGCACCAGTAAGTTCATTCAGTTCCTTATACAAAAACTTGAAGAAAGAGGCAATCAAGATTTTCAGCGCTGGGTAGAACAAGACTATACCAGCTTAAAAGAAAAGGCCAAGCAGAAATCCATCCAAAATAAGCAATTGGAAGAATATAAAAACAAACTTTACACCCATCTGAATGATGAAAGATTACGTACCAGGCCCTGGAATATTTTCAGCGCTTAGTCAAAACCTGTAGCCAATAGAAAGACTGGGATTGAATATTGCACCCGGTCCGGTAAAATACCAGCCCGGCTCAAACATGGCAGGGTAAGGCGAATCATCTGATTCTGAAACTCTGTGAACTATGCCATCCGCTTCTTCATACACATACTCCCTGCGATATTCATCCTCTTTACTGTAATACTGAATACCCAGTTCAAAATTGATGAGAAAGCTTTTTTGCTTGTTTACAGCAAATTGCAAACCGATTGCCAATCCTCCCCCGATGCTTGCAAAATCCTGATCCTGCTTTCTCTCATATTCATGCAGCCCAATCTGCTCCCCTCCGGGATCGAAGATTTTATCATGTATATAAATGGTCTGCTCCTGATTATAATACCCTCCTCCCAGTTTCAATTGAAGGTAAAACCCCAGACCGGGTGTTTTGCCTGTATAGAAGCGGAGAGTCGATTGAATTTTTATTCCTTTATAATCATTATTGGGTAGGCCGTAATAATACGAGAACAGTCCTCCCCAGGTAATATCGTCGTTTATGGGGTTTTCATAGGATGCCTTGATCTTGTTAATAAGACCAGCGGGAAAGACTTTTATAATGTGCTGGTTTTCCTGTGAGAATGAACTGATCAGTATCCCAAGCAAGAATAAAAAACTAAGGAAGGAATTTTTCATGATTTCGGCTTTTGATAATCAAATGGGTTATGGTGGCTACAATAACCCCAAACACAGTCCCGAGGATTGCTCCTCCCATCACATCCCCCGGGAAGTGTACACCTAGGTATATCCTGCTGTAAGAAACCAATGCTGCCCAGAAAAGAACCAGCGGGGTAAAACATTTGTACTCAGCTCCCAGTAAAACCGAAAGAAATACCGCAATAGCAAATGAATTAGAAGCATGTCCCGAAACAAAACCATACCTCCCGCCAAAATAGTTGTTCACAGTGTGCACCATACCTTCCAGGCCCGGATCATGGGTTGGTCGCAGACGCTCAAACATGTTTTTAAACAGGTGGAGGTGGACCTGATCGGTCAATGTGATTAATATCGCTACCGCAATGAGAATGATCCAACTTTGTTTTCTATATTTTTTCCAAACCAGGAAGAGGAAAAAAACATAAAGCGGTATCCAGAGCCATTTCTCACTGATATAGAACATCACCTGATCCATGAAAGGATTGTGTATCCCGTTCAGGAACAGGAATACATCTTTATCAAGTTTGATGAGTTGATCCAGCAAAGTTTCCATTCATTTATCAGCTTAATCATTTACCAGTCTTTCCCATATCATATCTTTCATTTTACTCAAGCCCTGTTGTGCGACAGAGGAAATAAAAACATAGGGGATTTCCGGCAATTCTTTTTCAATTTCAATCATCAATTCTTCATCCAATAGATCCGACTTTGTTATGGCAAGGATCCTGTCCTTGTCGAGCAATTCGGGATTGTATTTCTTCAATTCATTCAGAAGAATTTCAAATTCTTTCTTAATATCATCCGCATCGGCGGACACAAGGAAAAGCAATAGTGAATTCCTTTCGATATGCCGTAAAAAGCGCAACCCCAGGCCTTTTCCCTGGTGTGCATTTTCAATAATACCGGGTATATCTGCCATAACAAAGGATTTGTGATCCCGGTAGGATACGATACCCAGGTTGGGCCGCAGGGTAGTAAATGGATAATCGGCGATTTCAGGTTTTGCAGCAGATACAACAGAAAGCAAGGTAGATTTACCTGCATTCGGGAATCCGACAAGGCCAACATCTGCCAGCAATTTCAATTCAAGGATGACCCAGGATTCTATTGCAGCCTCTCCGGGCTGGGCGTATCTGGGTGTCTGGTTGGTAGCCGACTTGAAATGGGCATTACCGAGTCCTCCCCTGCCACCTTCCAGCAAAACTTTTTGTTCGCCATCCTCGGTAATCTCCATCAGGACCTCATGGGTATCTGCATCCCTGGCAACAGTACCCAGAGGTACTTCGATGATCTCATCTTTTCCATCCGCCCCGGTTGAGGTCTGCCTGCCGCCAGCTTCACCATTTCCAGCCTTCAGGTGCCTGGTATATTTCAGGTGCAGCAGTGTCCACATCTGGGCATTGCCTTTCAGGATCACATGACCGCCCCTTCCGCCATCCCCGCCATCCGGCCCGCCTTTGGGTACAAATTTCTCCCGGCGCAAATGGGCTGAACCAGCTCCACCTTTTCCTGAGCGGCAGTTTATCTTTACATAATCAACGAAGTTGGGATTGGCCATGGATTTGTTTGTTGTTTATTTGTTTACTGGTTAACTGGTTTATTTGTTGATTAATATTTAATCTGAGTTGTTATGGGTGTAAAGATAAGAAATTGGGGGTAAGGGGGGATGCAGATTACAGATTTCAGATTCCCAAATTAACAGAGCAGGACTTATGTACTGGCCACTTCCGCGGTTCCCAATCTGGATTCTGAAATTTGGAATCTCGAAAAATAAATTGCAAGAATCTCACTCTACCCCTTTCCTACTCCACAATCTTGTAAATATCCGGAAGATTCCGGCCGAAGCCATCGTAATCCAGGCCATAACCGACAATAAAATCATTTGGTATCTCGATACCAACATAATCGATTTTATAATCCTTCCTAAACGCATCGGGTTTGAATAAGAGGGTGGCAATTTTTACATCGGCTGCCTCAAGATCTTTCAGCTTATGCCTGGTATATTCCATAGTAATACCTGAATCGATAATATCTTCCAGGATTACCACCGTGCGATCTTTCAACACCCGGTCAAGGCCGATCAATTCCCGTACCGTATTGGTGGATTTGGTGCCGGCATAGGAGGAAAGCTTAACGAAAGATATCTCACAGTCCAGTTTGATCTTTTTAAGGAGGTCGGAGGCAAAAACAAAAGCACCATTCAAAACTACCAGAAATAAAGGGACTTTCCCGTGTAATTCCTTATTGATCTGCCCGGCCAGTTTATCAACAGCTTTCTGGATTTGTTTTTCCTTCAGGTAAAGTGCAAATTCTTTGTCTCTGACTTGTACTTTCTTCATTGCATGAACTTTTGTGAATATCTGATGTTACAAATATAAGTTTTGCAACATTGAAGCCTGAAAATAAAATTTTATTTTTGTCAACAAAAAGATAACAAAACCGAAAAAAATATGACAACAAAAGTTAGTATTATCATGGGCAGTACTTCAGATCTGCCCGTTATGGAAGAGGCCGCCAAAATCCTGAATGACATGCAGATCCCCTTTGAGATCAATGCCCTTTCGGCACATCGTACCCCGGAAAAGGTGGAAGAGTTTGCCAAAGGCGCCAAAGACCGTGGCATTAAGGTGATCATTGCAGGCGCCGGGATGGCAGCACATTTACCGGGTGTGATCGCAGCAATGACTCCCATTCCGGTTATCGGTGTGCCAATCAAAGCTTCTCTTGACGGCATGGATTCCCTGCTTGCGATCGTACAAATGCCTCCGGGCATACCCGTAGCAACTGTTGGCATCAATGGTGCCAGAAACGCCGGTATACTTGCTGCACAGATGATCGCCACGGGAGATGAAGCTGTGATGCAAAAAACCATCGATTTCAAAGAGACCTTAAAATCCAAAATCGTGAAGGCGAATGAGGATCTCAAGAAAGTATCTTACGAATACAAGACAAATTAACAATATACTTGCTTTGTGTCCGGGTAAGCCTTATAATTCCCACAAGGAAAAGCCCGGACATAAAGTTATGGCATTTATTTCTTCCTGATCATCATCAGGCCATCCCTGATCGTAAGCAAAACATTCTCCACCCGTTCATCCTGCTGAACAAAATTATTGAATGCTGCTATGCCAGCCGTTTCTTTGTCCTTCTCCTTTTTCATAACCTGTCCGCTCCAGAAGGCATTATCAGCAAGGATATAGCCCCCGGTTTTCACTTTATTAAAAACAAGCTGGTAATAATTCAAATAGTTTTCCTTATCTGCATCAATAAAGACCAGGTCAAATGATTCATTCAATACCGGGATAATCTCCAGGGCTTTTCCAAAATGGGTAATGATCTTATTTCCCAGCCCTGCCTCCTCAAAATACTTATTAAAAATATGCTCCATTTCCTGATTCACATCAATGGTATGAATACATCCGCCTTCTTTGAGCCCCTGTGCTAGACAAATTGCAGAATACCCTGTAAATGTGCCGATTTCCAGTATGCTGAAAGGATTTAGCATATGGCTGATCATTTCAAGAAATTTGCCCTGGTAATGACCTGATAACATTCGTGGATAAATGGTTTTGAGATGTGTTTCCCGGTTCAGACCGCTAAGCAGTTTTGATTCTGGTTTTGTATGTTCTTCGGCATATTGCTGAAATTCGTCTTTAATCATGCTTGCTGCTATTTGATTGATAAATAAGGGTGCTGATCATTGCCGGATCAAATATTTCATTGGCTACTTCAATTAATTCTGATGCAGTGATGGCTTCAATCTTATCCGCAATATCTTTAAAACTTTCCACCCGGTTCAGGTGCAAATAGGATTTCCCGGCGGCCAGCATGCGGTTCTGGTTTGATTCAAGCGCAATGGCCATTTGCCCGATGATCTGCTGCTTGGCCCGCATCAGTTGCAAGGTACCGAGTTTGTTTTCCCGCAATTTTTTCAGTTCCTGATGCACCAGCTTGATGGTCCTTTCCAGGTAACCTTTGTCGGTGCCAAGGTAAATACAAAACACCCCCGTGTCGGAATAGGATAAGTACTGCGAATCGATCATATATGTAAATCCGTACTTTTCCCGAATAGCGAGGTTCAGCCGGGAGTTCATTCCGGGTCCTCCTAGCAGGTTATTCAGTAAAACAAGAGAAAGTCGGCGGGGATTATTGTGGTCGTAGGCCAGGTTCCCTATGCATCCATGTGAAAGAAAGGTACTCCTTTGCTCCTTCCTGGTGGAAGGCACATAATCCCGGAAAGCGATTCGTTGCTTCCCTGATACTTTCGCCTGCAAGCCTGAAAAATGGTTCTCCGTAAGTCTGACAAGCTTATCAAAGGGAATATTACCTACTGATGCGATCAGCATCCGGTTGGTATGATAATGATTCTCAACGAAGGATAATATGCGCTCCCTGTTAATGGACTGAACTTCCTGTGGTGTTCCCAGTATATTTTTCCCCAGCGGATGACCGTCGAAGAGCAGGTTTTCGAACTCATCATAGATCTCTTCCGAGGGCGTATCCTTATAATGATTAATCTCATCGATCACCACATCCCTTTCCTTACTGATCTCTTTTTCCGGGAAGGTGGAGTTGATTACGATATCTGCAACGAGCTCAATAGCCCTTTCATAATGCCGGTTCAGGAAGGAGTTAAAGACCACCGTTTCTTCTTTGCTTGTATAGGCATTCAGATCTCCCCCCACATTCTCCATCCTGCTCAGGATATGGAATGCCTTACGCTTTTTGGTTCCTTTAAAGATCACATGCTCGATAAAGTGGGCAATACCGCTCTCTTCATCGTTTTCATCCCGTGTTCCTGCGTTCAGCATCCAGGCCAGGTGGGAAACTTCCGTTTTCACCTCCCGGTGGATGAGGCGAATGCCATTGCTCAATAAATGTTCTTTGTATTCCATCAGTTTGCAAAATGGCGACAAAGATAACAGAAATACGGTCTACGCAGAAATCTGTAATGCAACCACTAATTCACGAATAATATGATCTTTGGCCTAACAATGAGCGAATATGTTTTTTCAATCGTAGGTCGGGTTTACTAAATACACTATTCGTGAAATTCCACAAAATTTCATTCGTGAATTCGTGGCAATATAGTCAGAGTTACTTCTCCTCAAAATAAATCCAGAACAGCGGATGGTTTGCCAGGAAATTCCCCTCCTCATCTTTACGCTCCAGCACCGGTGCAATACCGATCACTTCCTTTTCAATACCATCTTTCCTTTCATTAAAATACCAGCTTTCGAGGAACCTGATCTTGGTAATATTCTTTTTTTCGAGGGAGGTGGTGATCATGGTATCATAAGTATTAAAAGGTGGTTCTGTGCGCTGGAGTGATTGGTAGATCGTATCCACTCCAATGTTCCGGACTTCTTCCGGACTCAGGGCTTTATCGAAATAATCATATGCCTGCATCTCACCACTTTCTGCCACCTCGAAGATCCATTCCAACAGATCCTCCCGTTGTGGACCGGGCAGATTTTCAATCCACCAGTCATAATCCGGATTGGGGTTTTTGATAAAAACATCATACTGGATCTTTTCGGCAATCAGCTGGCGTGTATCCTGCGGCTGCTTTTGTTCCTGGCAGGATATCAGAATAAAAATCACAAATAAAAGCAAAGGGACTGTTTTCGGAATTCTCATGATATTCAATGTTTATCTTGAGATAAAGATACCAAAAATGTAAATTTGTAGGTATGAGGATGGGGATAATTTTGATTTGTATGCTGAGTCTTTTTAAGGGAACTGCCCAGGTAATCCCTGCAGAGAGGCTTGTGGACTGGTCCCTGGCAGGTTATCCGGCACCTATTCCTGATCCTCAACTGGTAATTGATGCAGTCGATTTCGGGGCCGTGGGTGACAGCCTCTCAGATAATTCACAGGCCCTTGCCAGCGCCATTGATTACCTGGATGGGAAGAGGGGTGTTATTCTTTTTCCACCCGGAAAGTACATCTTCTATTCATCAATAGATCTCACCGATAGCATCATCATACGCGGAGCCTCATCTGATCAAACGCATTTTATTTTCGACCTTGGTGGGGCTGCTGAAAATTGTATTAACATCAGCAGATCACAAACTGAAGCATTTGTCGAAGTTTCAGGAGGATACGAAAAAGGATCAAGAAAACTGATCGTGGAAGATCCAGGAAGTTTTGAGGCAAATACTTTTGCAGAACTCCGCCAGGAAAATGGTAATTGGGATACCGAACCCATCTCATGGGCCGAGTATTCTGTAGGACAAATCCTTTTTATTGAAAATATTGTCGCCGACACCCTGCTGCTCAAAAATGCCCTCCGTATTGATTATGACGATGAACTTGATCCGGAAATCCGTCCTTTGAATATTATCACGGAAACGGGAATGGAATGCTTTAAAATAACACGGGCTGATAATACACTGCAGGGGGTGGGATCCAATTTCTACCTGGCATTTGCTGCTAATTGCTGGATCAGGGGGGTTGAAAGCCATTTCAGTGTTGGCAGCCATATTTATCTGACGCAATCAAGCAGGATCGAAATATCGGGTTGCTATGTTCATGAAGCTTATGCCTATGATGGATCTGGAACCCGCGGCTATGGCATTACCCTGAATATGCACAGCGGTGAATGCCTGATCGAAAACAACATCCTGAAACAGCTGCGTCATGCCATGATGGTTAAGACCGGAGCCAATGGCAATGTGTTTGCCTACAACTATTCCACCGAACCCTACCGCAGTGAACCCATCCATGACCTATCCGGGGATAATTCCCTGCACGGCCACTATGCCTTTGCCAATCTCTTTGAGGGAAACATCGTGCAAAACATCATCATCGATCATTACTGGGGCCCTTCAGGACCCTGGAATACTTTCTTCAGGAACCGCGCAGAACTTTATGGTATCATCATGACCAGTTCAGATACCACTGAAACAGATTCACAGAATTTCGCTGGCAATGAGGTTGTCAACACCAACATCCTTTACGGAAATTATATTCTTACAGGCGAAGATCAGTTTGAATACGGCAACAATGTCAAGGGAAGCATCGTGCCCCCGGGAACTTCAGACCTGCCCGATTCTTCCTATTACAGAGAAAATGTACCACCTTACTGGGACATCATTGATCCATGGCCTCCCATCGGTGTGCCACACGATACAAATGAATACAGCATCCCGGCCAAAGAACGCTACCTGCATGGCTGGACCAGAACCGTTTGTTCCGATAGCCTGTACACAGGATCAAATGTCTTCAAAACAAAGCACAGGCTGCGCATCTACCCGAATCCGGGGAACGGAACAGTCTTCATACATTCTGACGCACCGGTCATGGAAGTATGCCTGATCAATCTGCAGGGTCGGGTACTTTACACGGAACAAGAACCTGGTAATAAAATACAGCTTGACCCGGAACTGTCCCCCGGAATCTACATTCTACAATTGAAAACGGCAAGGGCAAAACGAAATATAAAACTCATCCTTGAAAAATGAAGAAAATTACAAAACCAACAATGTTGATCAGAAAAGACATCTGCCTGAAGAATATCCGGAAGATGTCGGAAAAGGCTGCCAGGAACGGATTGATGTTCAGACCGCATTTCAAAACACATCAGCTGGCGGAAGTGGGGAGCTGGTTCAGGGGTTTTGGGGTAGACCGGATCACAGTTTCCTCGGTTTCCATGGCCCGCTATTTTGCAAATCATGGCTGGCAGAATATATTGATCGCCTTCCCGCTAAACGTCCTTGAAATACAGGAAGTCAATGAACTGGCGGAACAGATTGATCTGTCGTTGCTCATCGAATCAACCGATAGCTTGAATTTCCTGGAAGATAATCTCCGTCACAATTGTAGCTTTTATATCAAAATTGATACCGGCTATCGCAGGACAGGGATGGACTCAGCAGACCACACTGGCATCAATCAGGTACTGGACAAATCAAATCAAAATCCCCACCTCAAATTTTCAGGTTTCCTGGTACATTCCGGAAATACATACAATGCAAAAAGCATAGAGGAAATTAAAGCAATCCATGATGACAGCCTAAGTAAACTCAATATGCTGAAGAAAACATTCTCGGGAGATTACCCTGATCTCATTCTCAGCATCGGAGATACACCTTCGTGTAGCCTGATGGATGATTTTAAGGGCATTGATGAGATTCGGCCGGGTAATTTCGTTTTTTATGATCTTATGCAATACAGGCTCGGTGCCTGCAGGTTGAAGGATGTTGCTGTCACTCTGGCTTGCCCGGTAGTTGCCAAACACCCAGACAGACTTGAGCTTGTTATCTATGGTGGCGCGGTGCATCTTTCCAAAGAATTTGTGCTGCAAGCGGATGGATCACCCAATTACGGAGCAATTGCATCATTCGATAAAACAGAAAGAAATCAGTTATTGGAAGGCTGTAACCTTATGAAACTTTCACAGGAGCATGGCATCATCAAATGCAACAGAGAAAATTTTAATAAGATCAGAATTGGCGACCTGCTTGCAGTTATGCCGGTGCATTCATGCCTCAGCATGAACCTCATGCGGTCTGACTACCTCATTACTGAACAAGATTAAGATCACCAACAGCTTTTAAAAACTAAAACTCAGACCGCTTGCCAGGCCGATCCGAAGGACCAGAATGATGATCACCAGTAAAACCAGATAATTATAGTTGATAAACGCTTTAAAATTATCACCCCTGAAAGATATCTGAGTGATACTTTTCACATTAACAAACATGGCAATCACAAAAAGAAAAAGGAAGGCCATGATGAACATGTCGAAATACTGGAATATTGCAATATTGGGAGCTTTGTATAAAATTATAAAAATATAACCCAGAATAGCGGGCCAGAGAATCTGGTTCAGAAGGAAACTTTTTCTTGCAGCATTTTCCAGCTCCTGATAATATAAATTGGCTGTATAGTAAACATTTTTTGTTGAGCGATATCCCAGTAAAAAGAGTATTAAAAAGGCGACAAGTGCGATAAGTATACGATATACCATAGGCAAGTGGACTGTTTCAAAAGCCACGCCAGGGCCAAAATAAAAAAAGGACCCGATGATCATATTACCAAAAAACCAGGTATAAGAAATTACATAAACCCAGAGGTAGAAAAGCTTTATCCTTGATTGATCCTCTTTGCTTTTCCGATAAAACATTTCAAAAACGATTCCACTGAGCAATGTTATGAAAGGGCCGATCAGATATACAGTGAAGATCGACCTGTTTGTCCAGTCTCCCGAAACATCAAAACCATAATAGTATAATGTTGCATCAAAACCCATGATCAGGGCAAGGAATATTGAAAATAAATTGTTTAGATAGATAACAAAGAAATAGGACAAAAGAAAAAATACCAGTGAGTTAACAAGAACTGCCGAATTGCTTTTTTGTTGTACTGCTATTGCCATATCCTGAAATTTAATAAACCAAGTTTATGATATGTAATTTAATATATCAATAATAAATGAAATTTCAAAAATTAGAACCAAATTACACTATTTTATATGCCAATACAAATTTTTAACAAATAAAACTTTCATGCATTCAAAAGGACCGATTTATTTTTGATTTTTATATATCAATCCGATTTTTTTCTTCCCGTCAATTTCTGCCATGATAGCTTTCTCAAATCGAATATGTTTGATCTGTTCATCCTCATAAAAGGCCGGCTGTTTGTTAAGGTACTCTACATCGAAATGGCCCTGCTTTACCATGGAATTAACTGTCAGATATCCCACACGAAAGGAAGTCAGGTTCTGAAAAAAATGGGTGCCCTGGCTGGGATCAATGTGATAACCTTCCAGTCCGGATTCCACAATGATCCTGGCCATGCTGATCTGTGCCCATCTTACCGGGATACCCAGCCATGGATCAGAGGAACCCCATCGGCCCGGTCCGATCAGGATATAATTCTTTTGCTCATCGATGAATTTTTCATTCAGCTCACCAATCCTGTTTGCAACCTCCGTATTTTTGGCCGGATCGAATTTATCTGGTTTGATATAAACAATATCCCTGATCCCATTGACTATTCCATTTCCCAGGGCAGTATCCGAATAAATAATACACTTTTTGGGAGAGACCTTCGAGAGATCCTTGTTAATGGTCTGGTTATTTTCCACGATGGGCCGGATCTGCAACAAATTGAATATTCTGGGTTCTCCCTTCCTTCGATTCAATTCAACGGCAAATTCAATCTCAACAGGTTTGGCCATTTCCTGCTGCCCGATTTTAAGGATATCTGAAATAATCTCTGCCAGAGGAAAAGTATTATGCTTCAGTATGTTCGAAAAAGTAATCAGTCGCTTTCCATCATACTGCACACCATCACGGATCACATCATTCTGGTAATCGTAAGTGGAAGCGATGTAACGGAGGGCGCCGTCCTTCTCGGCTTCTTTTATGCGCAATTTTTGCAGGTTAATGCTGTCATCAATATTAGGAGAAAAGGTATCAGCTTTCAGGTCAAGGGCAAAAAATTTTCGCTGGGTTTCTTTGAGTGCCATGGCTGGCGTGGATGTTTGCAATACTTTTTTGGGATACCTGGGTGAAAAGCGCAGGGTTACTCCCCCATCAACAATATACTTGCCCAACCCCATGGCAATATTGGCAATACCATGCTCGGATTTTTCGGGTTCGATGGGATAAAAATTCACTGACCTGGCCACCCCTGAGAAAGTAGGATAAAATCGCTCTCCGTATTTCTTACCGCAGACTTCCTGCAACACAATTGCCATCTTTTCCTCATCGATCACATTGGCAGTCGCCGCCATATAGGCTTTGCTTTCGCGGAAAAAGGCAGAAGCATAAACACTTTTTATGGCATTGCTTAGGCTTTCGATCATCAATCGCTCATCATCCTGTATACTCGGGATCATATAGGTTGAATAGATTCCTGCAAAGGGCTGGTAATGGCTATCCTCCAGCAAGCTTGAAGAACGGATCGCGATGGGATTGCGCACAACTGAAACAAAAGTATACAGATCTTCATGTATCCTGAATGGTAACCGCGCTTCCGTAAATCTCTCCAGAATTTCCCTGTCAGTCATCTCCGAGAGCGCCACCTTATAGAGGTTATTGTCTTCCATGAATTCATCAAATACATCGGTGCAGAGTACCACTGTACGCGGGATGGTGATGATTACATTTTCGTATTTATCGAACAAACGGTTCCTCTTAATCAGGGAGTCCAGGAAGGCAAGTCCCCGGGCTTTCCCCCCTATGGATCCATCCCCGATCCGGCTGAAAGTGAAATACTCATCAAAGCGGTCGCGGTTGAATTCAGCAATCACTCCCCGGGCTTTGTTCAGCCTGAAGCTGGCAATGGCATCGAACAAAAACCTTTTGATCTCGTCCAGGTCGGAAAAATCATCGGGTGTGAGACCTTTAAACATTTCCGCCAGGGGAAACAGAGCTCTTGCCCGCAGCCATTTCGAAAAATGATTTCGCACAATGTGGTATTGCAAACTCTCATCCGGCACCTGGAAGATCATTTCCTGCAAAGCTTTCAGGTCTTCTGCCCGTGCAATCTCCTTGCCTGTTTCGGGATTCTGAAAAATAAAATCCCCGAAGGCAAAGTATTCCCGGATGAAATTCCTCAGTTCAATGGAAAGGGTCTTGGAATTTTTGTTGATAAATCCAACACTCAGTTTTTTAGCCAGATTGGCATTATCGGTATCAGATGACTGCAACAATATGGGCATCCATTTATCATCCGACTTGATGCGTTGCGCCAGTTTGTAACCCGCCAGTTTGTCTTTCTTTCCATCCCTTTTGTAAGAAAGATCTGAAATGAGCCCAAGCAGGTTTTTCTTGTATTTTTCATAAAAAGTAATGGCTTCCTCGTAATTTGTTGCCAGTAATATCTTGGGCCTTCCGCGCATCCTGAGCATCTTCTGGTGCTCGTTCAGGCCTTCGGTCATAAAGGTTTTGCTCTGCTTGAATATGATCTTGTACATATTGGGCAGATAGCTGGAATAAAAGCGGATGGAATCCTCCACCAGGATGATCACCTGTACGCCGACCTCCTGCACATCATATTCCACGTTCATTTTGTCCTCAATCAGCTTGATAATGGCAAGTAGAATATCGGCATTCCCCAGCCAGCTAAAAATATAATCGATTGCGCTGAAATCTTCCTGGTTCAATTTCACGGATACCTCCCTGGAAAAAGGAGTAAGCACAACGATGGGAACATCAGAATGCCTGGCCTTGATGTTTTTAGCCAGTTCAAAAGTATCTTTCTCATCAGCACTGAGCATGGTGATGACCAAATCGATGTTCCCGTCTTCCAGCATCTCGAAAGCTTTCTGCTCCGTATGAGCAATCATGAACTGGGGTGGGTAACGCAGGTTGAGGGAAACATATTCGTTGAAGATCTGTTCGTCGATGCGGCCGTCATCTTCAAGAGCAAATGCATCGTAGGCACTTGAGATCAGCAAAACATGGTAGATCCTTTTTTTCATGAGGATGTTGAAAGAAGTATCACTGAAATAGAACTTCTTGGCATTGATCGAAAATTTCTTGTTCTCCTGCTCCATCATCGCAATAATTATAATACAAATGTACTGAATTGTAGTAAAGATTAGATGTGTTAAAAATGCAATGGCTTGCACTCCAGTGATCGGATGACGATTAAATCCTTCTGTTTTTTTTGATATACCTCCTCAAGTCGTCCGATCACTTTCATACCTTCATCAGCTTAAGAAAAACATTTGCCTGATCCAAAGCATCCCTTATCTGAATGGGTTTTATTCTAATAATCTGATAACGCATACTTTAGACTAAATTAAAATTGGTCTTAACAGACTATTTATATCATTTTAACGTTATCTTTACAGTACTTATTCAACCAACTCGTTAATCTAAAATTGCTACGGTTAAACTCATAATTTTAGGAGTGATTGTTCTGAGCGGTCTGGTCTATTTTGGTCTGGCCATCAAGAATGCGCCCGTGATCGATGAATATGATGAATAGCTGCGGGAGTGCAAAGGACAATCCATTATTAATGTAACGGAAAACGCCTCTTTATTTAAAGGGGCGTTTTTTTTGTCTTAACATTTCTTTCCGCCCTTTCAGGGCTTTCTGATGCATTCATCACATATCATCCCGGACATTATCCGGTGGCTATGATATTAAAGGCTTTCAGCCTTCTGGATTTCATGAAAGAATATGGTATAGTGATCGGATGACTATAGCAATTAATCCGTTTATTAAAGGATGGTGTTGAAGTCATCAGATCACTATTTCCAGCAAACTAATGCTTCATCCTCTGCTCAAAGTTCTTCTCAAAATACGCATTCACGCTATCACAACCATAGTTGAACATGCGGGTGTTGTTGTCGTTGCGCGTATATTCAAAAACATAGGATATTTCACTGTCTTTACCATTCAGCAGGGAGAAGGCTTCCATTCGGATATCAGCCACATCTTTCTTCACTTTGGATCCCAGCTTCTTCAAAACATTTCCGATCTGCTGGTAGTTGAGATCTTTTATCCTGGGTTCAAAAACAGCATCAAACTCCTGGATGACCTGCAGGGTATTGGAATAACTACCTCCTGATTCCATCGGAAAAGAGGCAGGCAGGATAAGATCCGCAATTTTTGCCGTTTCCGTCATAAAGTAATCCTGTACCACAACAAAATCAGCCACTGACAACCAACCACTAACCTGCACTTTGTTATTGGCAGTTCCCATTGGGTCCTCTCCGAAAATGAAGATGTTCTTCAACTTGCCTTTCTCCAGGAGACTGTATATGTTCTCGTTGACTTTTTCTGGTAGTTGATCAGTTCCCCATTCCTTTTTCAGTTTTTCAAGGAATTCCTTTTGATTGATATCCTGCAGACCCACACCGAATTTGGGATCAATGCCCATGTCAAACAAGCCCTGGGAATTGTTCTTTTCCTTCAGAGCGATCAGGCCACTGGAAGTTTTTCCAATCTTACCGGTGATCATACACAGGTTGAACAATTCATCCGAAGCATTGCTTGAGATCTCCTTTTCTGAGAATACAATGATGGCATTCATCTCGTTGTTGTAGCGCTTGGCAAATTCGATGACCTGGTCCATGAAGGGAACCCCTGATTTTTCAACCAGGTCTACGAAGTTCTCCTTCATCAGGTTTTCTTTGTATTCCTCAAATCCCTGGCATCTGTCCATGATGAACATGCCATTGTGGAAATTATTGGCTACCAGGTAGTAGTTCACAGCCTTGATGAAATGATAATAGGATTTTACCGGCAATACATTGTCTACCTTATGCTTCATGGTAGTATCGTAATGCTCACTCACAAGTTCTACCGGAATTCCTTGCTTATACTGGGCATTGTTGATCATATACCCCACAACCGGATTATCCATGTTGATTTCCGAACCCACCAGGAAGATCCTGGATGCACCGTTCATCTGCTCAAAGGGCATATTAGACTTGGCATTCAGCGCATATCCCTTCCCGCGGTTCAGGTAATGGAAACTGGCAATATTATTGGTTTTAACTGCCCCTCTTGCCAGTTTCTGTATCAGGTACATTTCTTCATTGGTCAGGCGTGCGCCTGCAAAGAATGCATTTTCATCAGCATCGACCTTTCCGATCTTTTCGGCAATCAGTTCATAAGCTTTCTTGAAAGAAATCTCTGAGAACTTACCATTGGTCTTCAGCAGCGGCTTTGTCAGCCTGGAAGTATCATTCAGGTAGTTATATCCAAACTTGGGATATTTACACAGGTTGCCGTTCTTGTTGATGCGCCCTTTCTGACCGCTCACCCGGTGAACGAATTCATTTTTATGATTGAGGGTAATTTCGCATCCCACCGAACAATAATTACAAATGGTATCGGCTTGTTCCAGCTTCACCGGACCCGGCTTAAAGATCGCATTCTCGGTGATCGCCCCGGTTGGGCAGGTGGAAATACACAAACCGCAGGTCTCACAGGTGGTATCCATCAGGCTTTCGCCCATGCTGGGAGCCACATATGTGTCATATCCACGATTTACCAGTCCGAGGGCATTGGCCCCGACCACCTCATTACATATTCTAACACACCTTGAACAAAGGATACATTTGTTGTTATCAATTTCAATATATGGATGCCTGAAGTCGACCTGGTATTCTTTGTATTCACCGGCCAGGGCCGACTGGTCGGCATAGTATTCGGTGGAGAATTTTTTCAGGTCGCAGGTAAACAATTCTGTACATCCGCATTCAAGGCAACGCTGGGTTTCGTGTTTCGCAACATCTTCGCCAGCATAACCCAGTTCAACTTCTTTAAAATTCGTCCGGTCTTTCGGATCCAGGGTTGGCATTTCTTCCCTTTGCTGTTCCACGAAGAAACCTTTGTAATCCTCCTGTACCTGTTCTTTAAAATTGGCTTTTTTGCTGAGGAACTCTTTTGGCATGGGGCTAACTTCCTCCCCTTTCAGGAAAAGATCACAGCTGTGTGATGCCACCCTGGCCTGCCCGATGGCCTGGATCAGGGTTGCCGGTCCGGTTACGCCATCACCACAGGCGAAGACGGAATCCACACCAGTTTGCAGTGTTTCTGCTTTGGCATCTATATCTCCCCAGCGATTGAGCTTCAGTTCACCCTTGTCAGCAAATTTATTGACATTCTCAACAAATTCAGCCTGGGTTTTTTGTCCGATTGCAGCCAGTATATAATCCACCTCAAGGTCAAACTCAGATCCTTCAACAGGCACAGGGCGTCTTCTGCCGGAAGCATCAGGTTCACCCAGTTCCATTTTCATGCAGGTTACCGATTTCACTTTTCCGGCCTTATCTTTGTTCACCCTGGAGGGATTGGTGAGGAATAAATACTCCACCCCTTCCAGCTTGGATTCATGGATTTCGATGGGATTGGCAGGCATTTCTTTTTCGGTGCGCCGGTAGATCACATATACCTTTTCGGCGCCGCAGCGCATAGAAGTACGGCAGCAATCCATGGCGGTATTGCCACCACCCACAACAGCCACTTTCTTTTTGGAGAAATCCATGGGTTTGCCAGAAAGTTGCATTTCTTTGAGGAAATCAATCCCGGAGAAAACATTTTCCGCATCTTCTCCTTCGCATCCGATGAGAGTTCCTTTTTGCGAGCCGATGGCAAGGATTGTTGCATCGTATTTTTCTGAAAGTTCTTTATAGGAAAAATCTTTCCCGAATTTTGAGTTATAGGTAATATTCACGCCAAGCTCGGTAATATTGTCCACCTCTTTCTGCAGGATGTCATTGGGCAGGCGGTATTCGGGGATCCCATAGCGGAGCCATCCGCCGGCATGCGGAGCCGCTTCATAGATATCCACCTGGTGGCCTTCTTTCTGCAAAAAGAACGCAGATGATAATCCTCCGGGGCCGGCACCGATCACAGCCACTTTTTTCCCTGTTTTGGGTTTCAGTTCCGGTTTCCATTTGCTTTTGGATTCGAGGTCGTAATCGGCAGCAAATCTTTTCAGGTAGTCGATACCCACAGGGGCTCCTTCATCCAGGAGATTCCTCCGGCAGGCCACCTCACAGGGCCTCACACAGACCCTTCCGCAAATGGCAGGCAGTGGGTTGGTTTCTTTGATCAGGGCCACGGCTTCACTGTATTGCCCTTTATCGATCAGGGAGATATATCCCTGCACATCCACACCGGCAGGACAGGTTTCCTTGCAGGGCCCGATACAATCTGCATAGTGGTTACTTACCAGCAGGTCGAGGGCTGTCTTTCGTGATTTTGCGACCCTTTCGTTATGGGTAGCAATCTTCATCCCTTCCATTACCTTTGTGGAGCAGGAAGGCTGCAATCCACGCATCCCTTCCACTTCTACAACACAAACGAAGCAGGAGGTGTAAGGATCCAGGCGGGGATCATCACAGAGGGTTGGTATTTCTATGTCGTTCCGGCGGCACAAAGCCAGTATGGTTTCGCCTTTGTATGCCTGGGTAATTTTACCGTTTAATATAACATTCAGTCTTTCGCTCATTCCTCAAATTCTTTTTAAATTATTATTACGAAAGCTTAATTGCATCGAATTTACATTTACTATAGCATGTGCCGCACTGTATACAGTCTTCCTGGCGGATGAAATGAACTTCTTTCCGCTCTCCGTCTATACAGTCGGTTGGGCAATTTTTGGCACAGACCGTACATCCTGTGCATTTCTCCGGGTCTACTTCGTAGGTCAGCAGCTTTTTGCAAACCTTTGCCGGACATTTTTTGTCACGGATGTGTGCTTCATATTCATCCCTGAAATACTTGATAGTAGTCAGTACCGGATTGGGAGCTGTCTGGCCCAGTCCGCAAAGCGAGTTGTCCTTGATCTGATAAGAAAGCTCTTCCAGCTTTTCAATATCTCCTTCTCTGCCTTCTCCTTCGGTGATGCGGATAAGAATCTCCAGCATGCGCTTGGTTCCCACACGGCAAAAGGTACATTTTCCGCAACTTTCTTTCTGGGTAAAATCCAGGAAGAACTTGGCCACATCGATCATGCAGGTAGTCTCATCCATTACAACCATACCGCCCGAACCCATGATGGCACCGGTGGCATTTACTGAGTCATAGTCCACGATCGTTTCGGAAAGATAGGAAGGAATGGTACCGCCGGAAGGGCCTCCCATTTGAACTGCTTTAAATTCTTTATCGCCTTTTATCCCGCCACCCAGCTTAAAGATTACATCTCGAATGCTCATGCCCATGGGCACTTCCACCAAACCGGACCGTTTAATCTTGCCGGCAAGGGCAAAGACTTTGGTCCCACGACTTTTATCAGTTCCGTATTTGCTGTAGTCATCAGCGCCATGCTGAACGATCCAGGGGATGTTGGCCAGGGTTTCTACATTGTTGATGTTGGTAGGTTTTCTCCATAAACCGGATGAAGCCGGGAAAGGAGGGCGTTTACGCGGCATGCCCCTTTGCCCTTCAACAGATGCGATCAAGGCAGTTTCCTCACCACAAACAAAAGCACCCGCGCCTTCTTTGATATAAATATCAAAATTAAAACCATCAATGCCCAGGATGTTCTCACCCAGGTAACCCTTTTCACGTGCCTGCTCAATCGCAATGTTCAAGCGTTTGATGGCCAGTGGGTACTCCGCTCTGCAGTAGATCACTCCACCGGTTGCCTCAATGGCATATGCACCGATGATCATGCCTTCCAGCACAGAATGGGGATCACCTTCCAGTACGGAACGGTCCATGAAAGCACCAGGATCACCTTCATCGGCATTACAGATGATGTATTTTTCAGCTGATTTATTGTTATTTGCAAATTTCCATTTTAAACCGGTCGGAAAACCGCCGCCACCGCGACCCCGGAGGCCGGAATTGAGGACGGTTTGTATCACATCCAGCCTCGACATTTGCTGACCGGCGACCATTCGAAGGGCGCGATAGCCTTCACGCGCCTCATACTCTTCGATCTTCTCGGGATCGATGTAACCACAATTTCGCAATGCAATCTTTACCTGATCTTCGTTGTAAGTATCATCCTCCGTTTTCATCAGGTCCGATTTCACAATGTATTCCTTCACCGGGTTATGCTGGTTGATGTGCTTATCGATCACCTCGATGGCTTTTTCTTCATCAATGTCGCCATAGAGGTATGAGCCACTCTCATCGATGATCTCGATCAGGGGCTCCCGGTAGCACATCCCGATGCAGGAGGTCTTCTTTAATTCAATATCCAGGTTCTCGGCTTTCTTTAAAGCTGCTATCTTATCAAAGACTTTTGCAGCACCCGCTGCGATCCCGCAGCTTCCCAGTCCTACGATTACTTTTGGCGTTGATTCCATGAAATATTCTGTTTTTTAGTTTGAAGTTTGAGGTTTGTAGTCAGTCAAGGCCATATTCTTCCTGGTCTTCCATGAACTTAAAACCACTGTACTCCGAACTTTTTAAATATTTTATCAATCCATTTATCATCTTGCTGATTGAATCAGCTTCTTTATAACAATATTCAAACTCTTGCTTGTCAATGTAGTTACGGTCTAGTGTTCTCTGCAATTGAGATTTTACTTCTCCGTTTGATCCCTTAGCGTAGCTCAAAAAGTTGCCATAACCAACCTTCCAAACTTATTAACTCTCAAACTAACCCCAAACCTCAAACTTCAAACCTCAAACTTCAAACCCCAAACCTCAAACCTCAAACCTCAAACTTCCAACCTCAAACTAATTACTCTCTTTTATTCTAATATTCTTCACAATCTTTACTGCCATCTTGCCATCCAGTTTGCCGTATGTTTCATCACCGATCATCATCACAGGTGCGAGGGAACAGCATCCCAGGCAAGCTACCGATTCCAGGGTAAAGAGCCCATCTTCAGTGGTTTCTCCGTCTTTAATTTTCAAAGCTTCTTCAAGGGCTTCTGTCACTTCATTGGCATTTTGCACATGGCAAGCTGTTCCATGACAAACTTTCACGATGTGCTTTCCAACGGGATTCAACCTGAACTGTGAATAAAAGGTAGCTACTCCGTACATTTCACTTAGATTAAGCCCGGTGGCTTTGGAGATTTTTTCAAAAGCTCCTCTTGGGATATAGCCAAAGATATCCTGGGTACCCTGAAGGAGGGGGATCAGATTTCCCTTTCTGGTTCGGTATTTCTCGATCAGACCATCGATCAGATCAAGGTCGACTGCTGCCTCCTCAATAACTTCCTGGTTCTTACGTATTCTTGCAATTCGCATCTTACAAGGCTTTAAATTTAAGAGGGTAAAATTATAAAATGTTTCAACGGGAAGGCCTGGAATCGATAATTTAAAAGACGTCTAAATAGTGTAATAATCAGCACTTTAACCGCCTAATGCACAAATTATTGTGAATGGATTAACAATGAGGCTATTAAGAACTTGATTTGCATATGCAATTTTCTCTACATTTGTTTTTGGCAGGAAATAGGGCATCTGGTTTCTGGAGATAAATTGAACAGGCCAAATTTCCAATAAACCAAACCAATGAAAAATATCATAAAAGACCTCTGGCTGGCCATCGCGCTGATTTTGGGCGCATCAGCCATTTTACTTTTGTCCGACCTTGAGCAAAGGCAATCTGAAAAACCATTAAGAGCAGGCAATTATCCCGGGATCGCGATCATGCAGATATCATCAACCACTTTGCTTGACCATCATGTAAAGGGTGTTATTGATAAATTGAGATCAGAAGGTTTCATTGCCCCGGACAAAAGCAATATCAGACACTTCAATCCCCAGGCTGATATGAGTACCGCCAATGCAATAGCCAAAGATATCGTACACGGGCCCTATGATATCCTCATCACATCCAGTACCCTTGCACTGCAGACTGTAGCAAATGCAAATAAAAGCAGTAAAAAGAAACACATTTTTGGCGCAGTGACGGATCCATTCGGGGCAGGGGTTGGAATAACCACTTCTTCTCCCGATGAACATCCCCCATACATGGCCGGTATCGGGACTTTCCAGCCGGTAGAAGAAACCTTTCGCATCCTAAAAAAGATGAACCCCGCCATCATGAAGGTCGGTGTTGTCTGGAATCCCGGCGAACAATGCTCAGAGGCATGCCTGCGGGAAGCCCGCAGCATCTGCAATGAGCTGGGAATTAGCCTGGCAGAAGCTGTCGCTACCAATACATCAGAGGTAACAGAAGCTACCAGGTCCTTACTGGCAAAAGGTGTGGAAGCCATCTGGATAGGAGGCGATACCATCGCCACTGCATCCTCAGATATGATCATTGATGTTGCCGGCCAACAAAATGTTCCTGTCATCACCAATGATCCCACTGACGTGGAAAAGGGCGCACTCTTCGGCCTGGGAGCAGATTATTATACCGTTGGAATGTATACGGGCGACATGGCCGCGCAGGTACTGAACGGAAAAAGCCCTTCTGAATTCCCCATCGAGAATGTGGTACCGGAAATGTTGCTTGTGAATGAGGAAGTTTTTAAGCAGCTGGGTAAAGAATGGCTGCTAACAAAGGAGATCAGTGAGAGGATCGACAAACAAGAAAATGGCACTGAATTTATTAAAAGTATTGATCTGGCGGCGAAAAATTATAAAAAAGAACCTCCTTCGGAAGATGCCTTACTGTCGGCAAACAACTTCATAAACCTGCACAAATACAGGGGCAGGATGATGAAGATCGCCCTGGTAAACCTCGTTCAGAACCTGGCCCTGGAAAATGCCATTGAAGGTGTTAAAGAGGGACTGAAAACCAGCGGACTGGTGAAAGGAGAAGATTTTGAGTTCACTGAGTACTGTGCCCAGGGTGAAATCGGGCAACTTTCTCAAATCCTGGATGCTGCCCTTCAAGACAGGCCCGACCTGGTGATCACTGTTACCACCCCTGCTTTAGTTGCAGCCGCCGGCAAGGTCAAAGATATTCCGCTGCTTTTTACAGTTGCCAGCAATCCTTATAAAATAAATCTCTTTGAGGAGGGTAAACTGCCCTGGAATATCTGTGGTATTCACGATGACCCTCCCGTAGCCGAAGTTCTGGATATGGCCATCCGGCATATACCGGATCTTGAGAAGGTGGGGATCATATATGATGCTGCACAGCCCAATTCCCTCATCTCAGTCGATAAACTTCGAAAAGCGGGAAAAGAAAGGAATATTAAAATCCTGGAGGCTACAGCTTCTGTTGCTTCCGAACTCAGCATGGCCGCCCAGTCGCTCGTGCAAAGGGGAGCAGAAGTTTTCATCCTTTCGGCTGACAACCTGGCTTATACAGGTTTCCCGGCCATACTGAAAGTGGCCAATGCAGCTTCCATCCCCATTTACAGCACGGAAAAAGAGCTGGTGGATCAGGGGGCTGCAGGGGCCATCGGGGATGATTTCCATCACTGGGGGCTTGAATCCGGGAAAATGGCAGCCAGGATCCTGGCCGGTGTTTCCCCGCAAAAACTTGGAATCCGGCCAACAGGTAGAATGATCCGGATCGATCCTCAGGCCAGAACCCCCAAAAGAAAAGAAAAGCTTGAATTACGCATCGTTCACTACAGCGAAACCGAGTTTGCAGAAAGGTGCCACGAAGGCCTGGTAGACGGGATCATCAAAGCCGGGCTTGTGGAAGGGGAAGATTACGAAATGAAGTCCTACAATGCCCAGGGAGATATGTCCACCCTCTCCAGCATCATGAGCACCATCAAGGCTGACCGGGTAGACCTCTTGATGGTCATCTCCACACCCACCCTGCAGGCGGCATTGCGCCAGGCTGGCCCGGAAACAAAGATCGTCTTTACCGGTGTGGGTGACGGCGTAAAAGCAGGAGCCGGGAGATCGGAAACCGATCATCTGCCGAATGTTACCGGGATCTCCACCCGTTCGCCATTCGGTGGCATGGCGAGGCTGGTCAGCGAGATCATGCCACAGGCGAAAAAGGTCGGGACCCTTTTTACACCAGGAGAGATCAACAGCGTTTTATACAAAGACTGGTTTAAGGAAGCCCTGGCAGAACAAGACATTGAATTGATCGCCATACCTGTCAGTTCCAGCGCGGAAGTCTCGCAGGCAGCCAGCGAATTATGCAGGCAGGATATCCAGGCCGTTACCCAGATCGTAGATAATCTTACCCGGCCAGGTTTTGCACTCATTGCCCGCCGGGCAGATGAGAATGATCTGCCGGTGTTTGCTTTCGACAGCGACCAGATGGGAGAAGGTGCATGCCTCTGCCTGGCCAGGGATTATTATGATGCCGGCCTGGAAGCCGCAGAAAAAGCAATCAGGGTGTTGCGGGGAGAAAACCCCGGCGACATCCCTTTCAACAATACCCAATCAGAAAAATTGATTTATAATGAAGCGCTGCTGCAAAAGTTCGGGCTCAGCATCCCGGATTCTTTCATGGCAAAGGCTGTAAAAATGCAAGATTAAATGGAGCTGCAAACCAAAAGAATAGCCGATAAGTTGCTGGTATCAGCCAGGGGCCGGTTGGATGCCAACTGGTCGGAATATTTCACCGATGCCTTTCTTGCTTATATACGCAAAGGCGAGCATGATCTTGTGCTGGATGCCAGTGAACTGCATTTTCTCAGTTCTGCAGGTATCCGCTCCCTGATCCTGATCAATAAAGAACTGGCAAAGCTCAAAGGGAAATTTGTCATGATCCATGCCAACGAATTTGTCCGCTCAACCCTCCAAACTACCGGGCTCGGAAGCTGGCTGACCGGGGATATTCCGGAAATCCATGAGGATGCCACCAACAAAATCACAGCACAAACTGATGCAGGAACGTATTATAAGCTGGTTGAAAATGCATTCATGCAATTTCAGCCTGTGAGTTCATGGAAACCCTGGGAAAAAGTAAACAGGGAAAAGCTCAGCAAGATCAGTTTTGGGTCGGATACTTATGCTCTCGGCATTGGAAGCCCCTTAAGCGGGGAATCGGAAACCTCATTGAAGTTTGGTGAATACATGGCAATCTGTGGCAACCTCGTTTATCAGCCCCCGGAAGAAAAGAGCCATCCCGATTATCTGATCCCATTGGAAAACTTTACACCTGAAATGCTCAGTATCCAGACGTTGCTTTGCCAGGGCGAGATGGCTCATCTGCTTCGCTTTGCCCCTGATGAAGACAAAACTTCAACAGGCATCAGTGAACTTGCGGCCAGAGCCCTGCAACTGAGTCTTTCAGATACGGCTGCCTTTGCTGTCCTGGCTGAGATAGACGGGCTGGTCGGAGCTTTTATGATCCGCTCGCCTGCCGAACTGGATGAATCAGAGAACACGGCTTATCCGGGTATCCGTGACTGGCTGTCATTTTGCGGAGAAAGAATGTTTTCTAGGAATGAGGCCCTTGTCTTTGGCATTGCTTCGAAAAAGGAATCTGCTTTCAGCAGGAATTTTTTAAGCAGCTTACCTTCAAATCCCGGAATTGCAGCCCATATGCATGCTGTGGTTTTCCCGCATCAACCATTACAAAATGGCAAACTGGAGCTAAGTCAACAGGCAGGAAAATTCTTCAATGGCCCACCGCCCATGGCTTTGTTGCATCTCATCGAAGATAACAGACCGGCAAGGGGTCTGGGAGAAAGTACATTCATCCGGGGGGCAATGTGGTGCTCTCCCGTCAAAAATAAGGAGGAGGCATTATGAACCTGATCATCGGTGCATTTACGATCGGACTGATACTTTCACTGCTCTCGATGGGCATGCTCATCAGCTTCAGGATGATCAAATTTACAGATATTACCGTGGATGGAAGCTTTACCCTGGGTGCTTCCATTACGGCCGTGCTGATCATGTCGGGCTGGTCACCCTGGCTGGCAAGCCTGGTGGCTTTCCTGGGAGGCATGCTGGCAGGTTCACTCACCGGAGTGCTGTACACACGTTTCAAGATACAGGAGATCCTGGCAGGCATCCTGATGATGACTGCCCTGTATTCCATCAACCTTCGCATCATGGGAAGAAGCAACATCCCTTTGCTGGACACCCGCAGCATTTCGGAATGGGCGGAACAAATACTTTCCAGCCTGAATGACGGAGAATCCAAATTGCTGATCCTGGGCTGGCCAGTTTCCCAAATAGACCTGGCTGTGTTCATCAGTAGCCTGGTGATTTGTGGACTGATCGCATGGCTGCTGTTCCGCTTCCTTTTAACCCACTTCGGGACCGCCCTGCGGGCCACCGGAAACAACAAACAAATGGTGAGGGCACAGGGGGTAAACAACAATGCCATGGTCATTTTCAGCCTGGGCCTCTCCAACGGCCTGGTTGCACTTTCGGGCTCACTGCTGGCCCAGTACCAGGGTTTTGCCGATGTGCAGATGGGGATCGGCATGATGGTATGGGGACTCGCCAGCATCATCATCGGAGAAGCACTTGTGGGGAAAACCAGCCTGGGAATCACCATCACCGGTGTCATCCTCGGAACCATTTTATTCAGACTGCTCATCGCAATTGCTTTGCGCTGGGGATTGAATCCCAACGACCTGAAACTGGTAACCGCAATCTTTGTTTTTGCTGCCCTGGTGGCGCCCCAATTCTTCAGGAGTATCCATAAAAGACTTTCTAAACCCTCTTATCATGCTTAAAGTAAAAAAAATCTCCAAAACATTTTTTCCCAATACACCCAACGAGGTAAGGGCATTGAGGAGCATCGATCTGCAAATTGAAGAGGGTAGTTTCACCGGGATCATCGGTACCAACGGTTCTGGCAAAAGCACCCTGCTCAATGCCATCGCCGGTACTTTTGTTCCCGATACGGGCAGCATATATATCGATGATTTTGAAGTGAGCCGCTGGACTGAATTCAGGCGGGCGAAGCTGATCGGCAGGGTTTTTCAGAATCCTTTTGCAGGTACGGCCGCAGAAATGAGCATCGCCGAGAACATTGTCATGGCTATGCGCCGCGGTAAAAAGAGACCCCTGACAAGAGCAGTCAGCAAAAAGATGAAAGAAGAGATGGCAGAACGGGTTCGCATGCTGAATATGGGATTGGAAGTTCGGTTGGACAATCCAATTGGAACGCTCTCCGGAGGACAAAGGCAGGCTCTTACCCTTTTGATGGCTACCTGGCTCAGACCCCGACTTCTGCTCCTGGATGAGCACACAGCCGCCCTGGATCCCAAAAGCGCAGCCAAGGTCGCAGAACTGACCAGCAAGATCATCCGGGAAGAAAAACTAACCGCCATGATGGTGACCCATTCCATGCAGCAGGCCATCGACCTGCCCGACCGAATTGTAATGATGCACCGGGGCCAGATCGTGGAAGATTTCCAGAAAGAGGAGAAAAAGCGTGTACGCATCCCGGATCTTTTGGATACTTTCGACCGGGTGCAGAAAAGAGAATTGTTTGATGAATCGGTTGCGGAATTACTGAAACAACAGTATGTTTAGATTCAATTTTTAAGTAGCGAATCTCAGCTATTGTAAGACAGCATTTTTATTTGGACATTCTTATTGAATCCTGAATTTTGACGGAATGCAAGAAACACTTCGATATTCGTTATTGGCGAATTATGAAGTTGAAAAAACCTAATCAACCTTCACCTTCTTCTTCGGCTCTTTCTTTTTCTTTGGTTTTGCTTTGCTGCTGAGCTTCTCGTGCATGGCATTGGCAGCGATCCTGCCGGCGCCCATGGCTTCGATCACCGTGGCTGATCCGGTTACGATATCCCCGCCTGCATAAACGAATTCCTTGGAGGTCTCATTGGTTGTGGGATCCACTTCGATATAGCCCCATTTGTTCCGTTTAAGATCGGGCGTGGTGCTGAAAAGGATGGGATTGGGTCCGGTACCGATGGCAACGATCGCCATATCACATTCTATGGTAAAATTAGAATCTTCAATGGGTACCGGGCGTCTTCTGCCGGAATCATCGGGCTCGCCCAGTTCCATCTTGATGCATTCGATCGCTTTTACTTTGTTGTTATCCGTGCCAATGTATCTTACCGGGTTGGTCAGCAAACGGAATTTGATGCCTTCCTCCTCGGCATGGTGCACTTCTTCTTCACGGGCTGGCAGTTCATGACGGGAGCGCCGGTATACGATGGTTACATCAGCTCCTGTCCTCAGCGCTGTGCGTGCCGAATCCATGGCCACATTCCCCCCGCCAACAACCACCACTTTATTGGCCTTGGGCATGGGGGTGTCATATTCGGGAAATTTATACGCTTTCATCAAATTCATCCGGGTAAGGTATTCATTGGAGCTGAATACATTTCCAAGACTTTCCCCTTCGACGCCCATGAAGGTAGGTAGCCCGGCACCAACGCCAATAAATACAGCATCGAAATGCCCGAGCAATTCGTCAATGGTAAGGATATTCCCGATCACATGGTTCATTTCCACGCGGCAACCCATTTCTTTCAGGTAATTGATCTCGAACTGTACAATGGATTTGGGCAATCGGAACTCGGGGATGCCATAAGTCAAAACCCCGCCGGTCTCATGCAGTGCTTCGAAAACAGTTACCGAATATCCGTGCTGACGCATATCGGAGGCGACAGTAAGGCCAGAAGGTCCGGAACCGATCACGGCAATTTTCTTTCCGGTATCTTTATTGATGACCGGCACTTTCACCAGTTCCATTTTTCGCTCAAAATCTGCTACAAAACGTTCAAGTCTCCCAATGGCAACCGGTTTATCCTTATATCCCAGGATACATTTGGATTCGCACTGGCTTTCCTGGGGACATACCCTGCCACAGATGGCTGGCAGTACATTTCTTTCCTTGATCTTTTTGGCAGCTGCATCAAATTTTTCATCTGCGATCAACGCGATAAAAGACGGGATATCAATGTTCACAGGACATCCCTCCACACACTGGGGGTTTTTGCATTGCAGGCAACGGCCGGCTTCCAGCAGGGCAAGTTCGGTGGTATAGCCATAGGGCACCTCCTGGTAGTTATGCACCCGGAGCTTCTGGTCCTGCTCCGGCATATCCTGCCGGGGGATCTTTAGCTTGATCCTTCTTTCATCGGCCCTGGTAAGGCCATGCCATTCACAACCATACTTTGTACAAATGAAAAAAGGAATCAGCCTGGAAGCAGCCGATATTAATACTTCCCCAACCTCAGACCCACATTCACCACATTTGATTTCTCGATTGATCAGGCTTTTGGAGCATTTTGGGCAAAGCAGGTCATCCACCGAATCCCCTTTATCGATGGGTTCGGAAGTTTCCACTTCAAAAACATCGAGGTATGGGCTCAGGCGAAGGTCAATCTCTTTGCCTTTATATTTCGCTTTGAAATCAATGCTTTTCTCTTCCTTTTTCTCAACATTAAAACTGTTATGGCAATGGGGGCAGTACGTATTGAGATAAGTTTTAAACTTTAGATATTTGATATCGTGGTCGAGCATAGGGCAATATTTTTATCTGATTGAGAACAATAACGAATCTTTTTCTTCCTTGAGGTAAAGCTGGTTCCGGTTGATCAGTTCATCGAAATCCACATCAGCCCCATCGAAATCGGGTCCGTCAACACAACAAAAACGTGTTTCCCCTTTTACTTTTACACGACATCCCCCACACATTCCTGTACCGTCAATCATGATCGGGTTCAGGCTTACCATGGTTTTGACTTTATACTGTTTGGTCAGTTTGCACACAAATTTCATCATGATGATGGGGCCAATGGCATAGGCCAGTTTAATATCATGCCTTTCTTCCATGTATTTCTTCAAGGGATCCGTAACAAATCCCTGCTGCCCGTAACTACCGTCATCGGTGGTCACCACCAGTTCATCACAGATGTTCTTCATTTCACTTTCCAGGATCAGCAATTCTTTGTTCTGCGCACCAATGATGCCGATCACATAATTGCCAGCCTCCTTAAAAGCTTTGGCCACATGATGGAGGATGGCAACACCCGTTCCCCCTCCAACCATTACCACCGTTCCGATCTTTTCCACTTCAGCAGGTTTGCCCAGGGGGCCCACCACATCTTTGATCATATCCCCTTCATTGAGCGAACGCATCAGGGCAGTGGATTTACCCACCACCTGGAAGATGATGCTGATGATCCCGGCAAATTCATCCTTATCGGCAACGGTAAGCGGGATCCGTTCGCCGGTTTCGTTCACCCTGAGGATCACAAACTGGCCAGCTTTCACTTTTTTGGCAATTTTGGGAGCACTGATGTCAAATCGAATGATGGTACCCCTCGCCATTTCCTGTTTTCGAACGATCTGGAACATAATTGAAATTTAGTTTACAAATAGCGTTTTTACCATTCCAAACTGTCTTCAAGCCTGATGTCGAAGTAATCCTGTTTGCTCAGTCCATGCCAGCGGCATCCCTTCTTCGTACAAATGTAGAAATCCAGCAGTTTGGTCCTGGCACCCACCGAGATGCGGGCTACCGGTGAACCACATTTATCACATTTGTGTTCTTCTTCGATCAGGCTGGTATCACAATGATAACAGCTCAGGTCTTTCACTGCCTTATCCTCAGGCAGATATATGGTTGATTTGGAGGTGAAGACATTCAAATACGGACTCAGCAACAGATAACCCGTTTCACCATTGGTGATCTTGAGTTTCAGCATCTCTTCATCGATGAGCCCCTTTTTACAATGCGGGCAGTATGCATGAAGAAAGGTTCCTGATTCGATCACTTCCTTTTCTTCTGCATCTTTTTTCTCCTGGGCAGTTTGCTCCTTTGGTTCTTTAATTTTGTCCCTTTTCTGGGGTTTTCCACTGTAGCCATATTCCTGGTAGAATTTACTCAGGGCAATGGAAAGATCTTCAAACTCCGCCTTGTGGTTCTTGCAACCACTCCGGGAACAGAAACTCACCTTTCCACCGGTATCCAGGTAGAGCGGGATCATGGGAGCATCGCAGGAAAGGCAGTTCTGGTCGCAGCTAATGTGCGCGCTGCAATGGGGGCAGTTGAATTCAGCAATTTCATTCTTGATGATCTCAATGTCGGTTGTGTAATTATAACTTCCGTAGATCGAACTCAAATTGATCGTTCCTTTCTTCTCCCCGGCTTTTATCTTCAGCCTGATGCTGGGCTCGTTGTCAACCAGTCTCTGGTGGTCCATCAAAGAGGTTCCGCAAACCGGGCATTTCAACTTTAATGACATTAAATCGTACATCTCTTACGGCTTTAAAAATTAGACAATTACTGATTATTCTCTTTACTATTACAATGATATGAAAAAAACGAAACGGATTGACCCTAAAGTACCTGAGGGCAAGGCCTCAACATTGTTAATCAATTAACAAAGAGCCTATATCTCACGAAAAATGAACTGATTATATCGGGCGGTGCTGACAATTTAAAAGGTTTATAAATTACTGGGGGTGTTGGTTTTGGGAAGGCGACTGGGGCGACTGGGGCGACTGGGGCGACATAGGCGACATAGGTGACTGAGACGACTGAGGCGACTGAGGCGATTTGGGAGACAAGGCGATTGGGAGACTGGGAGGGGGCTGTGACAAATCCAAAAAGCCATTGCATTTCAAATCCCCTGCCGGGCGCATTTCACTATGTGACAAGTATGGTGGCAAGGCACTCATGGGTTAACCCATGAAACTTTGCATTTGTATTTCCACGGAAAGCTGGATGTTGAAACGGAGTTTAAACGAAGTTCATACGTAAATAATCGTATGAACTACGTATGAACTACGTTTAAACTACGTATTAAGTGCGGAGCATCAAGCTATTTGAAACCATAATAAATTAGCCCAAAGTATTGACAAAATTTTAAT
>NPIE01003975.1_pt1 | contig 32739 bp, 26 predicted proteins | sample 8637661 | NCBI WGS metagenome assembly NPIE01 (sample SAMN07420842, study PRJNA396082) | bioreactor metagenome | isolation source: sample BA12 brine-fed electro-methanogenic bioreactor BA | place: Japan: Kochi | collected 2016-12-09 | reverse complement strand
CGTCATCCCGACCGGAGGGCCGAAGGCCCGCAGTGGAGGGATCGGTTCGAACAGCGCTTCCTCTTCGAGGCCGGGGACGACTCACGCGCGTCCCTTGTCGGCTCGATGGGCAGCGTGTAGGATGAGAACAGGAAATAAATCTCTCAGGAGTGAATGGCGGTTCCTTATAGCGGCTTCTGATGCTCCCAGGCCGCATTTCTGGCTCATTAACACAGGTTCGAATGTCGCCAGGGCCCCCAAGGAACCGGCATTCGTGTCAGGAATCATTTTTCTCATGGGCGATGGGCGGATTGAGGCGGTGATCTTCGACCTGGGGCGGGTGCTCGTGCAGGTGGACGTGCTCACGCTCGCGCGGCAGGTCCTGGCCGGCCGGCCGCACGCGGACCCCTCACTGCTGATCGAGCGGGTGATGACCGACCCGATCATGGCCGCGTACAACACCGGCCGCATCACGAGCCCGCAGTTCCACGCGGCCCTGTGCGAGAGGCTCGGCCTGGAGGTGGACTTCGACGCGTTTCGGCGGATGTGGTGCGGCATCTTCGGGCCCATGGCGGGCATGGCCGAGCTGGTCGCCGAGCTTCGCGGCCGCGTGCGGCTGGGCCTGCTGAGCGACACCGACCCGCTGCACTGGGGCTTTCTGCGCGAGAATTACCCGTTCCTGGCGTGGTTCGAGAGGCCCACGCTCAGCTTCCAGGTCGGGGCGATGAAGCCCGATCCGCGTATCTACCGCACCGCCATCGGCAACGTCGGGACGGCGTGCGATCGCTGCCTGTACGTCGATGACCTGCCCGCCAACGTCGAAGGCGCCCGCGCCGTCGGCATGCGGGGCATCCTGTTCGAGGGGCCCGCGGCGTTGCGGCGGACGTTGGCCGAACACGGCCTGGTCCAACAAGGCTGAGGGCCGGGCGGGCTGTTCGCATTTTGGCGAGTGGTTGACGCAATTTGGCGTTTTGCTATTCCACGATGGGTGCTATAATAAATGGGTTATCGTGGAGCGATGGTGTTTTTGGGACAGGGGGGGTGATTTGGATTGTGGAGGTGTGGCCTATGCGCTAGAGTCTCTTTCCCGCCACCGGTGCGGACGCCGGTGCGTCAAGCCGAAAAGGCATGTCTTTTGGTTTTTCACGTTTTTTGGAGGAAGGACTATGCGAACGAGTCACGTTTTCATGTTAGGTCTGATCGTGACGATGGCGACGGGCGTGGCGTGGGCTGGCCTGGAAGAGAAGATCGTCCATCGTTACAGTTTCGAGGGCAACGCGTTTGATTCGATCAGCGCCGCCGACGGTACGGTCGTCAACAACACAGGCACAGCCGCCTTCGTCGGGGGGGAACTGGATCTGGGCAACAACGGCGGTAAGTGGTCCAACGACAATAACGGCGATTACGTGGACCTGCCCAACGGCATTATTTCCGCTCTGCTCGAGAATGAAGCCACGTTTGAGGCCTGGGTCACGTGGAACGGGCCGGCCGAATCGAGTTGGCAGCGAATCTTTGACTTCGGCACCAGCGACGGCGGAGAAAACGCCTCGACGGGAGCGCCCGGTTCGTTCTACATTTTCTTGACGCCGCGCAGCGGGGACATCACGATGCGGTTCGGGAACAACCACCCGGATCCGGCTCAGAGTGAGACCTGGATCGAGACCACGGCGCTGGCAACCGGTGCTCAACGGCACGTCGCCGTGGTGTGGGATGGGCCGAACCAGACCGCGACGATGTATCTGAACGGAGTGGCCGTGGCCACCGGCACCGGCTTCACCTACCCGTTGACGGCCATCACCGACAACAACAACTGGCTGGGTCGTGCCCAGTGGAATGACCCGATGTTCGTCGGGCGCTTCAATGAGTTTCGCATCTACAACGCGCCCTTGAGCGGCAGCGAAGTGGCCGCCAGCTATGCCGCCGGGCCGGATGCGGCCATCCCGCAGGTGCGGGCGTACGGTCCCGTGCCGGCCAGCGGTGAGGACTACGTCGATGCGCATGGCCTGTTGACCTGGCAGGAGCCGGCCGACGTGGACCTGCTGGGCTACGACGTGTACCTGGGGACGGACGCCAATGGCGTGGCGCTGCCTCGGGTGGGTGTGGACCTGGCAACGAACAGCTTCGACCTGGATAATCTGGCTGAGCCCTTGCTGCCCGACACGGACTATTACTGGCGCGTGGACGTGCAGGATGCCAACGAAGGCGGTGATCCGACGGTGTACACGGGTCGGCTGTGGCGGTTCAAGACGGCCCCGGCGGTGCCGGTGATTACGGTCCAGCCGGTCTCGACGGGCGCTTTGCTGGGGGCTGATGCGGTCCTGACGTGCGAGGCGGTGGACCTTGGCGGCGGGTCGGTGGACTACCAGTGGTTCCGCGTGACCGAAGGCGATGACATCGCCATGAGTGATATCGGTCCGGACCAGAACGTGCTGACGATTCCGGCCGTGACGCTGGACGACGAAGGCAGTTACTACTGCCAGGTCAGCAACGTGGCCGGGGCGGTGGATTCCGCCGTGGTTCGCCTGGACGTCCAGATAGGCCTGATCCACCGGTATGACTTCACGAACGACCCGAACGACCGGGTGGGCGACGCCGACGGCGTGCTGGTCAACAACACCGGCAACGCACGGTTCGAGAACGGCCAGCTCATCCTGGGCAACACGGGACAGGTGTCCAACGACAACAACGGCGACTACGTGGACCTGCCCAACGGTATGATCTCGGCCCTGGGACCGGAGGTCACCTTCGAGATGTGGGCCACGCTGGCGGCGGACCCCTGGTGGCAACGGTTGTTCGACTTTGGCGTCTCAGACGGCGGAGAGAACACCTCCCCCGGTGGCGGCGCTTCGCCTTTCTTGTTCTTGACGCCTCGCGGCAACAAGGGCGCTCTGTACTTCGAGTACGTGAGTCCGTCACCGCGCGTCGTCCGGGGCGTGGTGGATCCGGTCAACCGCTGGGTGGACGTCGGCCAGGAGATGTTCTTCGCGGTCACCTGGAATGAGACGACCGGTAAGGCGAGGCTGTACCGCAACGGCGAATTCCTGGCCGAGAACGACATCCACTTCAAACTGGCCGATCTGCCGGACGTGAACAACTGGCTTGGCCGCTCGCAGTGGAACGACGAGTTCTTCAGGGGCAGTTACAATGAGTTCCGCATCTACGACATGGCGCTGCCGGACGAGACCATCCTGGCGCATTACCAGGCTGGACCGGATGAGCCGCTGCCGGATACGTACTGCGACGCCCCCGCGGGCGACCTGACGGGCGACTGTGTGGTCGATCTGGAAGACCTGGCGGCCTTGGCCGCGGAATGGACGGCCAGCGGAATTACCCCTGTGCCGTAATGGTGTGAGTGTACCCCGGCGTGTCAAGACACGCGCCGGACCCCATGTAAATGAAAACCGACAAGGCTGGCGGCTGACCCCAAAACGGTCGGTCGCCAGCCTTCACAATCAAGGATCATCCACAATGCGAATTGCTGTATTGGCCCTTTGGACTGTGGCAAGCGTTGCGTTGGGTGCCGGGAGTCTGCCATCGGAGCGGACGTTCACGATCGATGCCGACCGCGTCGTCGGGCGCATCGATGAGAAGGTCTACGGGCATTTCCTCGAGCACATCTACCACTCCGTGCACGGCGGGCTGTGGGGCGAGCTGGTGTGGAACCGCAGCTTCGAGCAGATCGCCGGCAGCGGGGCGGGCCGCTGGCGCGTGCGGGAAGGGATGCTCACGCAGACCGCCCTGGGGGACAACATCCGGCACGTCTTCGGCTCGCCGGAGTGGACCGACTACGAGATGACGTTCGAGGCCCGCAAGACCAACGGGGCCGAGGGTTTTCTCGTGCTGTTCCGCGTCGTGGATGACGAGCAGTTCTACTGGGCCAACCTCGGCGGCTGGGGTAACACCCGGCACGCGTTCGAGAAGGGTGTCCAGGGCCGGCGCTGGGCGGGGGTGGGTCGGGGCCGTAACGGGCGTATCGAAGCCGACCGCTGGCACCGCATCCGCGTGCGGTGCGAGGGGCCCCGTTTCCAGGTTTGGCTCGGCGATGACCGCGTGCTGGACTACACCGACGCCGAGCGGCCGCATCTGGCCGGTCGCGTGGGCTTGGGCACGTGGCAGACGACGGCGCAGTTCCGTAACATCCGCGTACAATCGCTCGATGGACGCGTCCTCTTCGAGGGCCTGCCCGAGGTCACGCCCATCCGACGCGTGGCCGAGTTCTGGGAGGTCTTCGGCGAAGGCTCGTGCGACCTGATCGAGCAGGACCCCCTGAACAGCAACCTGTGTCTGGAGATTGCCTCCGACGGCGCCGAGGCCGGCGTGCAGCAAAGCCCCTTCAAGGTGCGTCGCGACGTTCGCTACACCGGCTCGATGTGGGCCCGGGGCGAGGCCCAGGGGCCCTTGGTGGTGCGGCTATACCACGATGACACGGTCCTGGCCGAGAAGACCCTCGGCACGGTCCAAGGCGCGTGGAAGGAATACGCCTTCGAGCTGACGCCCCGGCTCTCGTGCGATGACGCTACGCTGCAAGTGGCCCTGACGGGGCAAGGCCGCGTGTGTATCGACCAGGTGAGCCTCATGGGCGCGGATGCGGCGGCGACCGGTGGCTTTCGGCCGGACCTGTTGCGGGCGATCCGCGGGCTTCGGCCGCCGATCATCCGCTGGCCGGGCGGCTGCTTCGCCTCATCGTATCAATGGAAACAGGGCATCGGCCCGCAGCACAAGCGCCTGCCGCACCCGCGGGCGATCTGGGACGACCTGGACATGTACACCTTCGGCACGGATGAGTTCATTGCCATGTGCCGTCGCGTGGGAGCCGAGCCGCTGATCGTGGTGAACATCGGCACGACGAACTGGAACACCGACGCCGAGACGCACGACTACCTGCAGGATGCGCTGGATTGGATCGAGTACTGCAACGGCCCGGCCGATTCCACGTGGGGCAAGGTGCGGGCGGCCAACGGGCATCCCGAACCCTACGGTGTGCGTTACTGGGAGATCGACAACGAGACCTGGCACATGGGCGCCGAGGCCTACGTGGCGGCGGTCAACCGGTTCGCTCCGGCGATGCGCAAGGCCGACCCCTCCATCACGCTGGCCGCCTGCGGCAGCGGCGGCTTCGACCTTAACTGGAACCGGGCGATCATCCAGGGTTGCGGCAAGCACATCGACTACCTGAGTATCCACCACTACGAGAATCCGGACCGTTTCGCCGAAGGGCCCTTCCGCTACGAGGAGTTCTTCCGCCGGACCGGCGAGCTCATCGCCCAGAGCGACAACCCCGATATGAAGATCTACTGCTCGGAATGGAACGCCCAGAGCACGGACTGGCGCACCGGGCTGTACGCCGGCGGGCTGCTGAACGCCTTTGAGCGATCCAGCGACGTATTCGAGATCGGCGGCCCGGCCCTGTTCCTGCGGCACGTCTCGGCGCGGGCGTGGGATAACGCCTTCATCAACTTCGACCACACGGGTTGGTTCCCGGCGCCGAATTACGTGGTGATGCAGCTCTGGCGGCGGCACTACGCCCCGCAGCGCCTGGCCCTGGAGCCGGATGGCCGGCCGTTGAACCTGATCGCCACGCGAAGCGACGACGGCCGACGCGTGGTCATCAAGGGCGTCAATCCCACCGAGACCGATGCCGTGCTGCGGATCGAGATCGCCGGCTCGGCCATCCCCGTCGAGGCCCGGATGGAGCAGGTGGCGCCCGGTTCGCTGGAGGCCCGCAACACCCTGAGCCGACCCCGACACGTGCGGGCCGAGCCGGGAGCGGTGCATCTGGAGGGACGAGGGATTCGGTTTACCCTGCCGAAGCTGTCGGCGGGCGTGGTGATTGTCCGTTGTGATCGACCTTGACCGGAGGCAAGGCCCGGAAGCGAAACGGAGTACATGACATGAAACGCGAACGCGCCTTTACCTTGATCGAGCTGCTGGTGGTCATCGCCGTTATTGGGATGTTGCTGGCCGTGTTAATCCCCTCCCTTCAGTTGGCCAAGGAAGCCGCCCGGAGAATCGTCTGTCGAAACAACGTCAGGCAAGTCGCCCTGTCGATCAAGATCTACACCGAGGAGAATGACGGCAAGTTCCCGCTGAATGGAGCCGGCAATTGGTTGTGGGACGTGGCCTACAGCACGACCGACTACATCATCGAGATGGGCGGCGATAGAGACACGTTTTATTGTCCTTCCGATCCGACCAAGAGCGCCGACAAGCCCGAGAACTGGCAGTACTCCCAGGTGTATGGGACAAATCCGCCCCGCTGGATGCCCGAGCCCAAGGGATACGATGCCCGTCGGTTGGAGTTTCGTGTGACCGGCTATTTCTGGATGATGGACACGGAAGGCGGACGCAATTATCAACCGCAGGGAACCCCTGAGCGCCCATGGATTCGCACAATGAACGACGTGCGAAACGCCGGCGAGTGGGAGCTGGTAACCGACGCCACGCTCAGCACGATCAGCAACCCGGATCTTGCCAGCTTCACGGAGATAGAGGGGGGCCTCCACTCCTGGCTGGGCACGTATGACCGAACGAACCACCTGCATCGCAGCCGGCGCAACCAAGCCGGGCATCGACTCCCCCTCGGCGGTAACATCGCCTTTGTCGACGGCCACGCCGAATGGCGCAAGTTCGACCAGATGCAGATGCGCGTCTCCCCACCCTCTCACTGGTGGTGATCGTCCGCCGGGCGCATCCACACTCGCCGAGGGCAGGCCGCGCGATCGTGGAGTGGTCAACCCACGGTATTCAGAGGCGGGTCACCAAGAGCCCATAGGGTTCTGATGTCAGGCGTGGACGTGGGCTGCACGTCCTCACTCACATTGACGGGCAGGTCAAGTGTCACCTTGGCCGGCTGGGACAGAAGTATTCCTCCTGTCGCGACGGTAGCAACCTTTAGACCGGTCGTGAACGCATCGCCGAAACGGCTATTGGCACGCAGAAAGATCCCGTCGCGAAAGCGGATCCTTCGGCCCTTGCCGTCGGGGTAGTGAGCGGACGCCCCCACCTCGAACGACAGCCGTTTTCCCTGGAGGGCCGTCGGCATGGGCACGGGGATTCGAGCCACGCCGAATGCGCCGGGGGCACACTCAATCTCACAGATGATTGTCTCCATCTTCGCACGCGTTAACAAGAACCCACGGGCCGGCCGCAGGGCGATGCGACCCAGACAGGGTGCATCGCGATGGCTTTGGAAGTGGACCTCAATGTACCCAACGCCGTCGGCGGCGGTTGACGAAACGGCGAAACAGAAGCCGTCACGATTGAAGTAGTTCTTGTTGTGCTCGTAGAGATAATCGGGGGCCCGATCAACGCGGAATTGCAGCTTGAGGAGCAGCCCGAGCGCCACGAGGGCGACAAGTGGGCCGCCGATGCGAAGACCCCATATCATGGTATCGGGTCGATCCGTCATCCATCCCAGACCGGCCGCGACGGACGCCGCGATCAAAACCACGGCACATACGGCCTTGGTGGATTCTCCCATGATGTACACTCCTTTCGCTCATGGTTCGCCAGAGTTTTCACACACGAAACATCGAGCAATCATGCCATTTCCTGCGGCGGCCCGCAAGTCCTCTCTGCGTTTCTGCGGGCGGGCGGCACGCTCGGCAGGCCCCTGGAACGCGATGGCGCATCCTGCTAGAATGGCAACGTGCAAAGTGGCCACGACTCGTTTGGACCGAATGGGCGTGCCGCCGTACGCCAAGCGGCCACATGGGAAAGGGTGAACGATGAAATGGATAAGCGTTTGTTCATGCCTCCTGGCCATCCTCCTGTTCGGCCTCACGGCGACGGCGCAGGCTTCCGCGGCGGCGAACCTGCTGCACAACGGCGACGTCGAGCAGTGGCAGGAGGGCCGGCCCGCGCAGTGGAGCGCCTTATGGACGCGCCAGGCCGGGGCCGGCACGCTCGGCCGCGATGAGCAGATCCGCCGCGACGGCGCGTCCAGCGTGCGCATCGAGCACCGCGGGCAGCAGGATTGGAGCTTCCAGTACGCCCAACGCTTGGCCGTGCAGCCGGGCGACTGGTTCGAGTACACCGCCGAGGTCTTCCGCAAGGCGGACGCCGCCGGCAGCGTCACGCTGTGCGTCACGGCGTACGATGCCCAGGGCCGGGCCGTGGACTGGTCGCTCGGCGGGCGCAATGCGCGGCAGGCCGGGCAATGGGAGTCGATCCGCTCGTCGTTCATCGTCCCCGAGGGCGTCACGCACATCCAGCCACGGCTCATCGGCTATGGGCCGGGCACGGTCTGGTTCGACGGCGCACGCCTGGTCAGCAAGGGCCGCATCGAGCCGCTGCCGCCGGACCAAGTCGAGGGCCTGGCGCTCTCGAACGCGCTGCTGTCCGTGCGGGTCGATGCAACGGGGGCCCTGCACGTCACCGATCGGCGGTCCGGGCGTCGGTGGACGCAGAGCAGCTCCGATGGCCAAGGCCGCCTCATCGCCGCCCGTCGCCGGGGCGAGGCGATCCTGTTGACGTGGATGCACGTGGCGACGGCCCAAGCCTACGAGGCCACGATTCATCTGGAACCGCAAGCCGCCGAGATTGTCGTCACGATCACGCCGGATGGACCGCAGCCCCGGCAATGCCCCATGAGCCGGGACATCGCCTGGCCCGGACCGTTCGAATCAGCGACGGGCGACTCTCTCGTCGTGCCCATGAACGAGGGCATCAGCTACCCCGTGGATGGGCCGGTCGATCCGCCGGGCACGCTGATCGCCTATGGCGGGCACGGCATCTGCATGGCCTTCTGGGGTGTGACCGACGGCCGAGCCGGGTACATGACCATCCTCGAAACGCCCGATGACGCGGCCATCCGCATCGACCGCCGCGATGGCCGCCTGTGCATCGGGCCGGTATGGCACAGTCAGAAGGGCCTGTTCGGCTACCCGCGCACGCTGCGCTACGTATTCTTCGACGACGGCGGCCACGTGGCGATGTGCAAACGCTATCGCCGATACGTCCAGAACCGGGGCGCGCTCAAGACGCTCGCCGACAAGCGCCGCGAGAATCCGAACGTGGACCTCCTGATCGGCGCGGTCAACGTGTGGTGCTGGGAGCGCGACCCGGTGGGACTCGTCCGCGACATGCAGGCGGCGGGGATCGAGCGGATCCTGTGGAGCCGCCGGTGCGCCCCGCAGGAGATCACCGAGCTGAACCGAATGCCCGGCGTCCTGACCAGCCGCTACGACATCTACCAGGACCTGATGGACCCGCAGATCGTCGCCGAGAAGCTGCGCGGGGTCCATTCGGATTGGACGCAGGCCGGCTGGCCCGATGACCTGATGCGGGATGCGAATGGTGATTGGCGCAAGGGCTGGCAGGTCCGCGGCCGCGACGGCCAGATGTACCCGTGCGGCGTGCTGTGCGACCGCCGGGCCCTCGACCACGCCCGGCAGCGCGTGCCCGAAGAGCTCAAGACGCACCCCTACCGCTGCCGTTTCATCGACACGACGACGGCCAGCCCGTGGCGCGAATGCTACGACCCCCGGCACCCCATGACCCGCAGCGACAGCCGCCACTGGAAGATGGAGCTGCTGCGATACATGTCCGAGGAGATGAAGCTGGTCACCGGCTCGGAGACCGGCCACGATGCGGCCGTGCCGTACGTGCACTACTTCGAGGGGATGCTCAGCCTGGGGCCCTATCGCGTGCCCGACGCCGGGCGGGACATGGCCCGCATCTGGACCGAGGTGCCCGAACGCGTGGCCACGTTCCAACTGGGCCATCGTTACCGGCTGCCGCTCTGGGAGTTGGTCTACCACGATTGCGTCGTCGCGCAGTGGTACTGGGGCGACTACAACAACAAGCTGCCGAGCCTGTGGGACAAGCGCGACCTGTTCAACGTGCTCTATGCGACGCCGCCGATGTTCATGTTCACGCGGGGTTTCTGGAACGAGAACCGGGAACGCTTCGTGCAGAGCTACCGGGCCATCGGTCCGGTCGTGCGGGCGGTCGGCTACGCGGAGATGACCGACCACGTGTTCCTCACGCCCGACCGCGACGTGCAGCAGACGGTCTTCGCCGACGGCACGCGGATCACGGTCAATTTCGGCGACGCTCCCTATCGTGTGGCGGATGGCACGACGATCGCTCCAAACAGTTACCACTATGCGCCGGGAGGGGATGGAGCGGATGACAGGTAAATCACGAACGACCCCGAGCCGGGAGGTCAAGATGGCGAGAATACGTAGCATCGCACATGCCGTTCTTCTGGCGGGCGTTGCGCTGAGCGCTTCGGTCGTGTCCGGCGAAACGCTGACGATCAACGCCCGGCGGCAGGTGCCCTCGGCCAAGGCGCCGGGGGCGTTTCGGATGGTCAACGACAAGCAGACCTGGCCGGCCGAGCAGACGGCGATCATCATCTGCGACATGTGGAACCGGCACTGGTGCCGCGGGGCGACGGCCCGCGTCAAGGATATGGCCCCGGCGATGAACCGCGTCGTCTCGCTGGCGCGGGACAAGGGCGTCCTGATCGTCCATGCCCCCAGCAGTTGCATGGAGGCGTACGCCGCCGACCCGGCCCGGCAACGGGCCCGCGAGGCGTCTCAGGAGAATCTGCCGGACTGGCTGGCCCGGTGGAACAACGGGCTCGAGAGCGAAAAGGGCGCAACGTGGCCCATCGACCAGTCCGACGGCGGCTGCGACTGCCGGCCCCAGTGTCCGCAGGGCAGCCCCTGGACCAGTCAGATCGACACGATTGACATCCGCGAGGGCGATGCCATCAGCGATTCCGGGCTGGAGATCGCGGCGGTCCTGCGGCAGCGCGGCGTTCGCAACGTGATCATCATGGGCGTGCACACGAATATGTGCGTCATCGGCCGGCCCTTCGGCCTGCGGAACATGGCCCGCTGGGGCATGAACGTCGTGCTCATGCGGGACCTGACCGACACGATGTACAACTCCCGGCGCGCGCCCTACGTGGACCACTTCGCTGGCACCAGCCGCATCGTGGAGTATATCGAGACGTACGTCTGCCCGACGATCGCCTCGACCGACCTGACCGGCCGGCCGCCGTTTCGGTTCGCATCGGATCATCGCCCGAAGGCCGTCTTTATCATGGCCGAAAAGGAGTATCGGTCCGAGCAGCGGCTGCCGGAGTTCGCCCGCCTGCTGGAGGACCGTCACCATATCGCCTGCGACTTCGCCCTGGGCATCGCCCAGGCCGACGGGCCCGAGCGGCACCGCATCGAGAACCTGCAAACCCTGGGCGACGCCGACCTGGCGGTGGTGTTTGTCCGCCGCCGTGCCCTGCCCGATGCGCAGATGGACCTCCTCCGCGCGCACCTGGACCGGGGCGGGCCGCTGATCGGCATCCGCACGGCCAGCCATGCGTTTGACGTTCGGAGTCCCGTGCGCGATCCCGCCGACTCGTCCAAACTCTTGGCCCAGTGGCCCGGCTTCGACGCCGAGGTCCTGGGCTGCCGCTACACCGGGCACTATGGAAACACCGATGCGGGCACGCAGGTGACCCTCGCGCCGTCGGCCGCGTCGCATCCGATCCTGGCCGGCCTGTCGCCGCGGGGCTTTGTCAGCAAGGGCACCCTGTACCGCTCCAGCCCGCTGGCCGACGGCGCCGTCGTCCTGCTGAATGGCCGGATCGCCGGCCAAGAGCCGGAACCCGTGGCCTGGACCCACCGATACGAAAACGCCAAGGTCTTCACCACGTCCCTGGGCCACTGGGAGGACTGGCCCATCGACGACTTCGAGCGGCTGATGGTCAACGCCATCCACTGGGCCTTGGAGTAGCATCCCACGGGGCCGGGGCGGTTTTTTCTGTTCGGCGGATAACGTCTTGCATCCTCGCGCGTCCTATCGACGGAGGCCGGGCATGCCGGCCGAACACCGATGTGAAGGACGCCTATGGCCGCACGAAAGGACGACAAACCCGCAGGCCGCGTTGACGCCGTGACGCTCGTGAGCGACGTGCTGGCCCAGGCTGTGGCCCGCGGCGCCAGCGACGTGCATTTCGAGCCGACCGGCCGGGGCCTGACGATCCGCTACCGGCTCGACGGCGAACTGAAGACCATCGAGGAACTGCCTTCCATCGTCTCGGATAACGTTTTGACCCGGCTCAAGGTCCTGGGCCAGGTGCTGACCTATCGCAACGACATCCCGCAGGAGGGCCGTATTCCCGTCGCCGAGGCGATCCCCGGCAAGGCAGCCACCGACGTGACGGATATGCGGCTGGCGGTCTTCCCGACGATTCAGGGGCAACGGGCGGTCGTGCGGCTGTTCTATGAGGACCGCGGCCTGATGCAGCTCGACCAGTTGGGCCTGCGAGAGAACATCCTTCAGGGTCTGACCGAGATCGCCGCCGGCCGCGAGGGGGTCTTGCTGCTGACCGGCCCGGCCGGCAGCGGCAAGAGCACCACCCTGGCCGCGATGCTGCGGTACATCCTGCAACGCTTCAGCGGCCGCAGCGTCGTCGCCCTGGAGGACCCGGTCGAGCGGATCATTCCGGGGGTGACCCAGGTGCAGGTCTCGGCGACGGGCCCGATGACGTTTCCCGTGGCCCTTCGCTCGCTGCTGCGCCAGGACCCGGAGGTGCTGATGCTGGGCGAGATTCGCGACGCCGAAACCGCCCGTATCGCCATCGAGGCCGGGCTCACCGGGCACCTGCTGATGAGCACGCTGCACAGCGGCTCGCCCGCCGGGGCCCTGCTGCGGCTCCTGGAGATGGGCATCGAGCCCTACCAGGTGACCAGCGCGATCAGCGCGGTGCTCAATCAGCGGCTGGTGCGGCGGTTGTGTCCGCACTGCCGCCGGCGCGACGGGGACGGCGCATGGCAGCCGATCGGCTGCGGCGAATGTCTGGACACCGGGTTTCACGGGCGGGTGCTCATCGCCGAATTGGTCCGCCTCGACGGCGAGCTTCGTCGGGCGTTGTTGGGCAAGACGGACCTGGACCAGTTGCAGCAGCTTCTGCGGCAGCGCGGCCACATGACGCTGGCTCAGGACGCCGCGCGGCTCGTGGCCCAGGGCGTGACCACGCCGGCCGAGATCGAAAAGGCCCTCGGGGGCGAAACGAACTAGCCGATCCTGTTGGAGGCACGTGCAATACGATGGGCGTCTTTCAATATAACGCGTTGACGGCGGGCGGGCGGCTGATGCGCGGCACGATCGAGGCGACCTCGCCCGACCAGGCGACCGAGATGCTCCAGGAGATGCAACTGACCGTCAACGAGGTCGAGCAGGTCACCCAGCCCGTGTTGCGGACGCCGATGTCGCGTGACGAGTTCGTGCTGTTCAATCAGCAACTGGCGTCGATCACGCGGGCGGGGGTGCCCTTGTCGCAGGGGCTGCGGCAACTGGCCCACGACGTCGGCTCGCGCCGCATGCAGCGGACCCTGGGCGAGCTGGCCGATGAGCTCGATGCGGGCGTGAACATCGATCAAGCCATCGAGAAACGCAAACAGCAGTTCCCGCCGTTGTACGGATTGCTGCTCAAGGCGGGCCTGCAATCCGGGCGTCTGGCCGAGATGCTCACCCGGCTGAACCACCATCTGGAACTGGTCGCCAGTACGCGGCGGATCATCGTCGAGGCCCTCTCGTACCCGCTGGTGGTTCTGGCGATCACGCTGGCGATCGTGATGCTCTTGTTCATGGCGGTCGTGCCCACCTACGCCGGGATCATGCTGTCCATGTTCGACGACTTCGGCAGTCTGCCCTGGCTGACGCAGGCGGTGATCACCGTGGCGCGTTGGATGCCCGTGATTCTGGTGGTCGTGGCCGTCGTGCTGGTGGCCACATGCCTGGTATGGTGGTCGCTTTCCGCGTTGGCCGGGGGTCGGCGACTCCGGGAGCGGATTATCCGGGCCGTGCCGCTGCTGGGGCGGATCTGGCATGGCGGGCTGTGCGCGCGGATGGCCGAGAGCCTGGCCCTGCTGGTCGCCGCGGGCGTGCCGTTGCCGGAGGCCCTGCGTCTGGCCGCGGGCGCCACCGGCAGTGAACTACTGCGCGACGAGGCCGACCGCCTGGCCGCCGGCGTCGAAAACGGACAGGGTCTGATGGAGCAGGCCGCCACGTGCCGCGTCCTGCCGCGGTTGTTCCTGTATTCCATGCAATTGGGCAGCCAGCGAAACGAGCTGCAGGACCATATGCATAATCTGAGCGACATGTACGTGGATCGCGCCCGCTTCATGCAGACGCGGCTCCAGGCCATGCTCCAGCCGGTGCTCCTGATCTTCCTCGGGGTGCTTGTCGGAGCAACGGTCGTCGCGATGTTTTTGCCGCTGATACGCCTCGTGTCATTCATGGGCGTACTCATGTAACAGACACCTTTGCCTCGGAGAACCGCCGGCGATGTGGCTTGTGATAGTCGTATTCTTGGTGCTGGTCTTCTGTGTGATGCTGGCCCGCTGGGCGCCCGGTACGGCGCTGCTCAGCTCGCCGATCCTGGGCCTGGTCTGTATCGGCCTGGCGGTGTCCACGGCCCCCGACGGTCCCGACGGTGCAAGCGTTGCGGGGCTGATTGTCGCCCTGCTGATCTTTCCGGTCACGGTGATCCGGCTCAAGTTGCTGGCGGTCAGGCTGTCGCGGCCGCGTTGGCCCTATGTGGTGGCCGATTGGGTCCTGCGGATCGGCTACTACCTTCTCTGCCTGGGGTTGTTGATCCTGGTGTTCCAGCCGTTTGGGCCGATCCTCTTCGCACTGTTTGTCGCGTTCAACGTGCAGTACATCAGGACCAAGCGGCGGACCACGACGCTTCACGTGCTACAGGCCCTGGCCACGGCGATGCGCCAGAATCTGCCGTTGTGCATGGCGCTGGACAGTGCCGCGCAGGACGAGACGTCGCCGGCCCGAAAACCGTTGAAGGGCATCGTCGAGTGGCTGCGGAGCGGTTATTCGCTCAGCCGGGCGGTTCGCCTGGGCTATCCGAAGTGCCCCCGCGAGGTGCTTGTCTCGCTGGAGGCCGGCGAGCGGGTCGGGCGGCTTGGCGAGGTCGTGGAATCCACCCTGCGGGATATCACCGAACAGATCGACCGACGGCGTCGTATCCGCTCCTCGCAGGTCGCCTTCCTGTATCCGCTGGTCGTCACCACCGTCGCCCTGTTAATCATGATGGCCATGTTGACGTTTATCACGCCTTTGTACGCGGACGTCGTCCAGGGCGGCGTCAGCGAAGAGTATCAGTCCCTGCCGGCGTCGACCCTCCTGGTGCTCCGTTGCGGCAAGTTCCTTCATGCCCACGCCGCCGCCATCGGCATCGGCGTCGTTCTGGCGGTCTTACTGTGGCTGGTGATCTATGTAACGACGTGGCGATTCGGCAATCGGGCCGAACCGACCGCCTGGCAGAGAATGGCCGACGTGTTTCGCTGGCATCTCCCCGTTGAACGCCGCCTCGAGCGGATACGGGCCCGGTTGCAGGCCGTGCGCATCCTGCGCAGCGCCTTGCGGGCCGGGCATACCGTGGATTTCGCCTTGGCCGTGACGGCTCGTGAGCACGTCAACGGTTGCTTCGCCCGGCGGCTGCAGCGATGGCACGAGGCCGTTGTCAACGGTCAGCCCCCCGCCGAGGCCGCCCGACGGGCCGGCGTGGGCAGCCCCTTGGCTTGGGCGTTCGATGATCGCCTCCATCCCGGCGGTTGCCCCGAGCGGCTGGAGATGCTCGAAGAGAGTTATCGCAGTGCACACGACTACAGTCAGGTGCTCCTGCGAAGCACCGTCGGTCCGATGATGATCCTGCTGCTCGGCGGCATGGTCGGCCTGTTCGCGCATGCGCTGTTCATGCCGCTGATCGACCTGATTCGCGTCATGTCCGGCATGGCGCCGTGAGGGAAAACACCATGATCAGAGGCCGTTACAAGGGTTGGATCACGATTGAGATGATCTCCGTGGTGGGCGTCCTGCTGCTGATTGGCGTGGGGCTGGCGACGCTGCTGGGCGTCACGAAGCGATTCAACACCGAGCAGATGGCCCGGATGCGCTGCCTGGCCGCCGCCCAGGCCGAGTTGGACAGCCTGGTTGCCCGCGGCACGGGACTTGGCGAGGACCAGGTGCAGCGGCTCTGGCCGGGCGTGGCGCTGCAGGTGCAGCGTGCGCCGGGGCAGGGCGATTGGGAGGGTCTGGATCGGATCGAGGTCGCCGCCGAGCGCGCCCTTCGCGGCACCCGCCGCACCGTTCAGGTTCGCCTGGTCCGCTACGTGCCGACGGAGGGCCAACCATGAGACCCGCACCGGCCACCATCCCGCTGGCGCGGCCGGGCCGCCGCGGCATGATCCTCAACGAGATGATGCTGATGCTGGGCATGCTTGCCCTGGTTCTGGCCATTTCGACGGGATTGTTCTACACCCTGATGCGGCAACTGCCGGACGACTTGCAGGATTTCGATGAATACACCACGCTGCGGCACCTGCTGCGGCAGGTTGAGCGCGACGTGCGCTCGGCCCGGACCCTGCCCGATTCGGCTTTGGGCATGGGGTCCGGGCCTGATGCATTGCCGCTGCGGGCCGTCGAGGGGCCGATCGTCTACGCCCGGACGCCCGGCGGCATTGTGCGGTACGTCGCCGATCCCAACGGACTTGGTCAACCCACGGTCCAGGCGAGCTGGCCGTTGCCGCACACCGTCATCGAGTGGGAGGCCTGGACCGAGTCGGCAGGACCTTACGCGGTCGAGATTCGCACCCACCTGCGGCGCAAGAGCGAGGGCCGCTGGGAAGAGCACTTCAAAAATGCGCACGTTTTCTTCATCCGCTCGCGACCGGAGGATATGCCGTGAGTCCGCGCCATCGACCCCAGGGATTCGTTGTGATGGCCGTGCTGGTCCTGTTGCCGCTGGTCGCCCTGGCCATCGTTATCGTCACCAGTACGGGACAGACGATGAACCACCAGACCACCGACGCGATGCTGCGGGCCCGGACACATAACCTGGCCGCCGCCGCGCTCGCGTGGCTGGACCACAACGCCGTGGCTTTCGAGACCACAATCGCACCGATGCGCGAGCTGGACACGTCGGACTTCGGGCCACACAGCCTGTGCCGGATCGAGCGGTTGGACGCCGAACCCGACGGGACAGCGAGTTTTCGCATCCACGTTCGCTGTACGCGACGTCGCCACACGGTCGAGCGGACCTTCCTCGCCACGCGCGAAACCGAAGGGGCCCGTGCCTGGCGGATCACGCCGCTCCGGCACGAACCCCTCATTGTACCAGTGGACCCCAACAGCCTTTAGGGTACGGGCGACAGGGCGCTGTTGAGCCAACCGCGGGCCAGCACCAGGAAGTCCTCCAGATTGACCGTGCAGTCGCCGTTCACGTCGCCGGCAACGTCGATCTGATCGGCAAGACACTGGGCCTGATGCAGGCGCACGTGGTCCACGTAGAGCACGTCGATCTTGTCGCCTTGGCCGGGGTCGCTGCCGCCGCCCACACCCAGGATCAGCCGCCGCACGCGGGCCAGATCCACGCCCTGCGCCGCAAAGGCGTCCAGGGGCACATACACGGTATTCCACTCGTCGGCCTTGACGGCGTAGTCCTCGGCCTCCACCGTACCCTGCTGCGTCTGGTCGTCCTCGATCATCACGAAGATCGGCTGAATCGTGTTCTCATCCCGGCCATGGAACGCCAACGACAGACTCACGACCCCGTCGGCCGTCCAGTCCTGCGGCGGATCGAACGTGCGGGCGAAGCCCAACCGGAACGGCGATATCACGTTGCGGTACTCCAGCCGCATCGCCTGATCGCCCTGTGCGACCACATTGGTCTCTACGAAGTTCAACCCGTTGGGATCGATGCCGGGCGTCAGGGCGTTCGGGTCCCACACGTTTCGCAGCGCCTCATCGTCCGCGTAGGGTTCAAAGTCCTCCACGGTCAGGGCGTCCGCCGTGGTGAAGGTCCACGTCAGGCCCGTGACCACCTCGCCTCCGGAGCCGATCTGGTCGACCCGCCACTGATACGTCTGCCCGGCCCGCAGCACGCCCGGCGCATAGGTCGGCCCCGCCGGCTCGACGCTCGTCATGGCCCCGGCCGGCCCGAACCACAAGCGCCGGCTCACCGCGAAGTCCGCCTCGACCCAACTGAGCGTGGGGCTCAAGGCCACATCCTGCGCCCCGTCGGCCGGAACGGGCGCCACCGGCGCCGGGCCGGCCGAGGTGGAAAACACGTCGTCGAACAGAACCCGATACCCGACCGGTGTCGCATGTTCATTCTGACCGAAGACGCCGCTCTTGCCCGACAGGAACGGTGCATCCTGCACGCCCGGATCCTCCCATTCATCGTTGCCGCTGGTATCCACCATCGGCCCGACCTGAGCGACCAGCGGCCCGCCGGGATACTCGTACAGTCGGCCGGTCACGTAGGTCGGGTCGGTGCCGACGACGTCCAGCTCGGCGTAGTAACTGCGCCGATGCGCATAGCCCGGCACCTCGGCCTCGAAGTCCCGCCGCATGATGTTCTGCAGTTCCACGACCTTTTCAATATCGATGGACAGATTGGCCGGGCCATCCTCCCAGTTGACGTGCAGGACGTATGCACTGGCCACAATGCCGTAGCCGGGCACGCCCGTCACGTAGCTGGCCCGCGCGCCCAGGCCGCAGTAGTTCATCGACGCCCCACCGGTCACGTTCACGATCGTTCCGACGCGTACGTCGGCGAAATTATCGTCCTTGATGAACGCGATACCGAACGCCGAGCCCGTACCCGCCTGGCCCGTGTAGGCCTGCTGTTCCCACAGTTGCAGGTAGCGGTTGCCCTCCGCCTCCTCCACCGTGTAGCTGAACCCGGCCGACGGAGGCGCCGAGTAGACGTCCCACCGGGACCAGTCAAACGGATCGGCCTCGAAATCCTCGAACCAGTCGCCCCGGAGCACCGGCATCAGGCAAAGCCCCAAAACGACCACCACCCACATCTTCGCACGCTTGGTCACCATCGTTGATCCTCCACATCACATCACACCACACCCGATGACAACAGCGGCACCGTGCAAATCAAGACGGCCGGATCATGTATGGACAAGCAGGATGGACACCGACGTGCTCTGCACCTCCGCTCCCTTTCTTGGCGAACTTCATTACGCCCTTTATCTCCATATAGTGTACGGCGCCGCCGAGGCCCCTGTCAAGGCCGAGAGCGCACAACTTTTTGGCACACGCCGCCCCCCCCGTGTCTTGGACATGGGGGACGAAGAGTCCGATTCCTCTGAGCCGCTCGACTGTCCGGCGCCCGTTTCGGCCATCCGCGTTTGAAGTGGCGTCCGTCGAGTTTAGGGTGCGCCCGCACAACCCGGATCCAGCGGGTTCACCATGCAGTCCGCCAGCCAGTGGGCCGCGGTGATGGCCAGGTCTTCCAGGTCCACGCGGCAATCGAAGTTGTTGTCGCCGGGCGGCGAGGGGTGTGCCGCGTCGCCGCAGGCCGGCTCATCCACGTCGTCATCCTGGTTATTATCGCAGGCGTCGCCCAAGCCGTCGGCATCTTCATCGGCCTGATCGGGGTTGTACACCTCCAGGCAGTTGTCACACGCGTCGCCGACGCCGTCCTTGTCGATGTCCCGCTGATCGGGGTTGGGCCGCGCGGGGCAGTTGTCCTGGCTGTCGGGAATACCATCCAGGTCCTGGTCATCCTCCAGGCCCTGGACCGCCGGCTCGTCGAAAATCCGCCCGGCGTACTCGTCCAGGATCGCCACCCGCATCATCGGCACGTAGTCCGGGCCGACGCGACCGTATCCCAGTTGCGCGCTGCGCGGCTGAACGGGGGCCCCGCTGTAGGCCTGCATCAACTGTGCGGCCAGGCGGTTCAGAATATCGGTGCGGGTGCGCAGGCCGAGGTCGCCGTGCCACTTGAGTCTGAACTGGGGCCAGTCGGAGACCATCATCCGCGGTACGACGCCCTCATTGGAGACCGCTACCCGGGCGAATGAATCAAACACGGGAAAACCATGGACCATCCGAGGCAGCGTGACGAGTTGCTCGACGTCGAACACTTCGTGGTTCTTGCCGTTGCTGTCCTGATTTTCGCCGCCCACCGTCGCCACGTGGGGATCGCCCCACTCCTCGCCCGGCACGCCCAGGTCGGCCAGCGCCGTCAGTGCCAATCGCTCGGCCTCTCTCGGATTCACCGCCTGGCGCGGCGACTGCTTGTAGTCGAACGTGCGCTCCGCGTTCAAATAGCGCAGCCGTCCGCGGTTCATATCCATCTTGACGACCTTGGTCTCATCCTTGTTCGTGGCGAAGGTCAAACCCTCTTCCTGGAACACTTCCGTGAGCCGCTCCTGGTCGTCGGCGGCGCCGGAGACCTTGGGCACGCTCATCTCGGCCAGCCAAGCGGGTCCATCGGGAACCTTGATGATCTCCGGGGGGATCACGTTGGGCAGCACTTTGTCCAGGGCCTCTCGGTAGGTGCGAAGATCCCAGGGGTCCTGGGGAGGTGGAATCATGATGGGAGGCCCGGCGTCTTCTTCGGGCTCGGCCGGCGGCAGCGGATTTTCCCCCGCCGGGTCGCAGTTGCGGATGTAGATGATGCCGTGCGCGTTGGGCGTCGGATCGGTATCGGCCTGCCAATCGTACTGCTCGTGGAACATCCGATTCCACAAGTCCGCGCTGTTGTTGCCCACGCCACGGGCGCAGGGACATTCATCCTCCGAGCCGGACACGTTGTTGATATACAAGTTGTCGATCCAGGCCATGGCGATGCCGCAGGAGTCGAACGCGTCGTCGGCGAAGTCCCGGTAGCGCCCCGTGAACGACGTCGAAATCCACATCCACCCGTGGAACCCGTCGATCTGCCGCACCCGCTTGAACGACGTGGACCAGCCGTTGCCCCACCACACGGGCCGGTTCATGCTGTTGCACGACGACAGGTGCAGGAACTCGAGATCGTAATCCAGTTCCATGTGTCCCTGCCAGGCGGCGCAGTTGCCCGTGCCGGCCTCATCGACCCGCACCAGGCCGTACCATCGCCCGTCGCTGCTGACGCCGCCATGCAGGGCCACCATCAGGGCATCGGGTTCGTCGATGCCGGTGTCGTCCAGGTAGTCCCGGCCCCAACCGGCCAGCGAGGGATCGACGAAATCGCTGTCCACGATGTTGCCGTTGTGGTAGAAGCCGTCCTTCCACCAGGCCCGGTCCCAGTGGCCCCAGGGCGTCGGCAGGGGATTGGTGATCTCGTTGTACCACCCCCGGACCATGTTATCCCACGATTCGACGTTGTTGCCCGAGCAGGAGGAGTTCCAGGTGGTGACGACCTTCACCAGGGCCCCCCGCTCTCCGCTGCCGGGCCGATGCCAGCCCAGCGCCACCGTGCCGCACAGGACGACACCCAGTACCACAAGCTTCGTTCGGTGTTTCATGAGACTCCTCCTACACGTGTGAGTTGATGTTCTTTCCCGCCCGGCCCCTCGTGCGCGCCATTCGCGCACGCCGGATCCGCGCATGGAAAACCTCTCACGGAGCTGGGTTGAATGCCTCCCTAATCTGCTGCGAACCGGTTGCCCTCGTTGGGACAACCACCACTGTACCCGTCGGCGATTCCCCTGTCAAGCGACAACCGCTCACAATGTCATATGATAGGCCGGCGGAAATGCCGGGTTGCGGCGGGGGGCCGGTCGGTGCTACAATGGAGGGTTGAAAGATACCTTTTTTGTGGGAGCCGAGCATGAAAAGCCGATTGACGCGTCGTTCGTTCCTCACCGCCGCTGCCGCCTCGGCCGCGGCGCCGATGATCCTGCCCCGTCGTGTCTGGGGCGCGGCCGACAAGCTCAACCACGCCTGTATCGGCGTGGGCGGCATGGGCGGCAGCGACCTGGTCTCCATCGTCCGCGGGGGAAAGGTCCGCATCGTGGCCATTTGCGACGTGGACGAGAACAACCTCAAGGCCGCGGCCAAGCGGCTCGCCGAGGAGTACGGCCAGGCCGATGTGCGGCTCTACCGTGACTGGCGCGAGCTGATCGAGAAGGAGGCCGACCGCATCGACTCGGTCAACGTCAGCACGCCCGATCACATGCACGCCCCCATCGCCATGAGTGCGATCCGCCGGGGCAAGCACGTCTACTGCCAAAAGCCGCTCACGCATACGGTGCTTGAGGCCCGGCGACTGGCCCAGGCCGCCCGCCGCGCCGGTGTCGTCACGCAGATGGGCATTCAGATCCACAGCGACATCGCCTACCGCATGGCCGTGCGGATCATCCAGGACGGTCTGCTCGGACCGATCAAAGAGTGGCACTCGTGGAAGGACGGCGGACCCTTCGCAACCGGCGGCCGTCCCGCCGGGGCCGACCCCGTCCCGCCGACGCTCGACTGGGACGCGTGGGTCGGCGTGGCGCCGATGCGGCCCTACAAGGAAGGCACGTACCATCCGTTCAAGTGGCGCGGCTGGCTGGACTTCGGCAGCGGCATGATGGGCGACTTCACCTGCCACATCTTTGATCCGCCCTTCACGGCGATGGGCCTGTCGCATTGCCTGAGCGTGGAGACTGAAACGCCCGCCGATGAATGGAACGGCGAGAACTACCCCTCGTGGCAGATCCATCACTTTGAGTTCCCCGGCACGCGCTATACCGCCGGCAAGACCATCCTGGGCCACTGGTACAGCGGCGGCAAGCGGCCGCCGGAGGGCCTGATCGAGCTGCCGCCCGAACGAAAGCTGCCGGGGGCCGGCTCGCTGATCATCGGCACCGAGGGCGCGATGGTCCTGCCGCACTGGGCCGGGCCGCAGCTCTACCCGATGGAGAAGTTCCGCGGCTACAAGCGGCCCGATGTCAAGTCGCTGGATCACTACCAGGAATGGGTTAACGCCTGCCTGGGTGAGGGCAAGACCGATGCCGGATTCGATTATGCGGGTCCGCTGACCGAGACGACGCAACTGGGCAACCTGAGCCTGCGGTTCCCCGGCAAGAAGCTGCTCTGGGACGCGCGGAGTCTGCGTTTCACCAACGCGCCGGAGGCCAACGCCTTCGTGCACAAGGACTACCGCGAAGGCTGGCGCATCCGGGGTCTGGGCTGACAGACCGTTGCAGCAAAATCGTCGGGGCATTATCGCAAGCGGGTTCGGCGGGGCACGTTCGTGCTGAATACCGGAGCCGGGTGAGCGTATCTGTGTATGGAGGGCGTCGTTCGGATCGATTGGGGTTTTGGGGTGGAGCCGCTCATGGAAACAGTGACCGACAAACCGCATGATGGCCAGGGGGAAGCGACGCCTGTTTGCCCGATGTGCCTGCAGCCGTGCGACCCGAAGACGTATTACTGTCCGCGTTGCGGGTCCAACAGCCCGATCAATCCCCTGGCGTCGTATATGCCCTTCGTGGACATTCGCTTCAAGACGGGGATGGTCGGTCGGCTCTGGCATCGATCGGTCGAGGAGCCCGATGCCGGCATCCTCAAGCGGGTGGCCCTGCTGGTGATGGCCGTCTTCTATTCGCCCCTGATCCTCCTGGGGCTGCCCTGGGCGATGGCCGAGAAGCTCAGGAAGCGCGACTACCGACAGGTGCTCTTTATGATTCCGGGCCTGCTGCTTCTGCTCCTGTATCTTTGGATCCTCGTCAGCGGCATACTGGCCGTTTTCCGATAGCCGTAACCCTCGACGCTCGAAAGGAACCACCATGGCCAAACCGCCCATCGCGTTTATCGGCACCGGGATCATGGGCGGGCCCATGGCCTGCAATCTCTTGGCCGCAGGGTACGTGGTCACCGTTCACAACCGCACGCGCTCCAAGGCCCAAGCCGCGCTCGACGCCGGCGCCGCCTGGGCCGACAGCCCCGCGCAGGCCGCCGCCAAGGCGGACGTGGTCATCACGTGCGTAACCGACACACCGGATGTTCAGGCCGTGTTGCTGGGTCGGGACGGCGTCATCGAAGCGGCCCGGCCGGGCATGGTCTGCATCGACATGTCCACCATCAGCCCCGACGCCACGGTGAAGATGGCCGGACGACTGGCCGAGAAGGGTGTGCAACTGCTCGATGCGCCTATCAGTGGGGGCCAAAAGGGCGCGATTGAGGCCAAGCTGTCGATCATGGTTGGCGGCCCCGTCGAGGTCGTCGAGCGGGTCCGTCCGATCCTCGAGGCCATGGGCCGGACGATCACGCACTGCGGGCCGGTCGGGTCGGGCCAGACCACCAAGCTGGCCAACCAGGTCATGGTGATCCACACGCTGATGAGCATGGCCGAGGGCCTGGCGTTCGCCGAGAAGGCCGGATTGGACCTGGAGACGACGCTGGCGGCCACCGGCGCCGGGGCCGCGGGCAGCCACTCGCTGAAGGTTCTCGGCGCCAAGGTGCTCGCCGGCGACATGGCCCCGGCGTTCATGGTGGACCTGCAATTGAAGGACCTGCGGTTGGTGCTGGACCATGCCCGTCGGATCGGACAGCCCCTGCCCGGCACGGCGCTGGTGACCCAGCTCCTGGAGGCCCTGGCCGCTCGGGGTCGGGGCCGCGACGGCACCCAGGCCCTGATCGACGTCATCCGACAACTGGGCCGGGACGGGGCATAGGAACTGAGCCCTCCGCGCACAAAAAAAGACCGCCCGGAAAGGTCCGGACGGTCCGTCCATTCAGGATCGGCTACTCGTTGGGTCCATCCTGCTCGCCGTCGGCCGCGAAGTATTCGGGTATGGTGCCGCCGTCTTCCGCGGCCTGCCAACCGACCTCCGCGGGCCCCGCGGGTTCGACGGGACGCTCGTCGGCCACCAGCGCCGTGACCAGAGGTCCCAGGACGAACACCGCCATCACCAACAGGATGAGCGTCTCGGTTATCATGGTTTGCCTGCGTCCAGTGACGTGCAACCAGACAGGCTGCGCCTGTAAGCCTTACAGGGTCTCCCGGTAGGTTTCGTACCGGGGCTGAACGATGATGGGCGTGGTGATGCCGCTGGGCAGCAACTGATCGGGATCGGGCGTAATCTCGATCGTGCCGCCCGCGTAGCCGGCGCCCTCGCTGCCCCCGTCGTCGGCGGCGCCGATGTTTGTGATGTATCCGCTGGAGTAGGCGCTCGTGTCGAACATGCTGATGATCGTGCCGTGGATTTCCGCGTTGCCGCGGACGTCCACGATGCCGCCCACGATCGCCCCGTGCAATTCGTTGCCGCCGCCCTCTTCGAACTCACCCGTGTTGCCCAGGTTGACGTTGAAGTTGGGCGCCAGAATCGTCGTCTCCTGGAACTGCGACTGGTTCTGGAACGTCGCTTCCCCCGTGAAGTACAGCACGTTGCGCGTCCACCAGCTCCAATGGGTGCTCGTGCTGGGCACGTCGGTGACAATCGCCCCGTTGAAGTTGCAGTCCTCGAACCGAATGTTGTTCGTCAGGCTCGTGCTGTCCTGGTAGGTCTGGTTGGTCTCGACGAACAGGACGTTTTCAAAGGTGCAGTTCTTGAACAGGGCGTGCGTGCCCTTGGGAATCGTCACGTTGCTGAACGTCTGGTCCTCGTAGACGCGGCGGTAATACCGCTTGCTGGAGCTCGAGCTGGGCGTGCCGAAATCCCCCTCGGCGTGAGGGAAGTACTCGGTTTGGATCCGGCTGTGCTCGCCGATCGTGCTGCACAGGCCCTTGTACGTGCTCGTGTCGTAGTCCTCGGCCCGCATGCCGGGCATGTCGTCGCACTGCACGTCGTAGTTGATGCCCTCGTGCCGGCCCTGGATCGCGTCCTCGGGGCTGACGACGCGGTTGCCCCACTCGTCGAACACGGGCTGGTTGTTCTCGTCCAGCGTCTCCATCTGGAGGTTATGGGCCTGCAAGTCTTCCAGGGAGATCGCCGTGTTGATCGTGCCCTCGACGATCGTGTCGGCGGTCGTCTCGATGCCCGCGCCGACGTCGGGGCGGTTCCACGTGCTGTAGATGGGCCCATGGATGATGGAGTTCTGCGTGACCCACATGCGCCCGCGGCTGGCGATGGCGTAGTTGAGGACCTGGGCCTCCTTGGTCACGCGCACGTCCATCTGAACGGTCCGTCGAATCTGATCGTCCAGACCAACGCTGGCCACGTGGAGCGTTCGGGGGTCGTCGTCATACCGGTAGAACCGCACGTTGAAGTGTTCCCCCGTGGCGCCGAAGTTCACCGCGCCGGTGAGCATCTCATCGCCGCTGCCCCCGGCGTCGGTAAAACGGGCGGGATCGGCGACGGTCAGGCCGCCGACCGCCGTGTTCCGCACCGTCGCGCACAGGTTGGCCCAGATCTGGTCGGCCTCGCTATCGGTCACCGTGTTGCGATTCGTGCTGAACGTGGGCGTCCGTGCGATCAGGTACTTGGCGCATTCCAGCCCCGACAGGGCCGCCCCCATCGCCGTGTTCGACCCGTGATGGTTCGAGGCCATCTGGGCGTTCGCCGCGGACATGGTGAACATGCCGAGCGTCAGCGTGCCGAACACGGCCAGGAACAGCAGCGACAGCATCAACGCGATGCCCCGGCGCCGCGATTTCGCTTGTCTTCGGTTTGTCCTCATCAGTCGGCCCTCCCAATGACGAATCGGAAGGATCACCCCCCCGGAATCGGAATGCACGGAGTGCACCCCCGTTTAGAATATAGGAAATCTGATGTCCGGAGGGCGGCTGTTTTGGCAAAAACAAAGCCCCCCGCGTGTCTGGCACGCGGGGGGCCGTCGGGACGTGGCGTCTTTCCTTGCGGTATTATCAGAACCAGCGGCCATAACGCAGGTTCTTCATCCAGTGCCGCCATCGCCAATGGAAGGTCTTGACCTCGACCTGATCCTCGCCGGCCCAGGCCATGCCGTCCTTGAATTGGCCGCTGACGGTCAGGTTCACCTCGCCGTCGCCGGCCGCCAGCGTGTTGAGCACGTGCTTGTTCTCGAACCGGGCGATCAAGAGGTGCCGCATCGTGTATACGTGCACGGGCCGCAGGGTGTCGTTCAAGACCACGCTGTCGCGGTCGATGTCCCGCACCCCATACTCAGGATGATCGATCCGGACCATGCACAGAATCCACCGGCAGGGCAGGTTCCTGTAGATCTGGTTGGGCACGACGCGGACATCCGCCTCGACGAGCTCCAGGGCGGGCGTCTCATCGGCCCCGATGTCGACCGCGGCCCCCTGCACGCGGGCCTCACCGTCCAGGTCCGCCTCGCCGGGATAGGCCGCGAAGTCGGGGTTGCCCGCGTCGATGCAGGGCGAGCCCTCCTGCAGGTGGTAGTCGCCGGGCAGGAACCCACCCGCGCCGTCGAACGCGCCGGGCTGCACGAACAAGGGATCGTCGGTCAACACCGCCGCACCCAGAAGGATGGCCCGCTCGCCCGCGGCCACGACGCTCTCGGGCGCGCCCTGGACGACGCTGTAGTCGATCCAGGCCGACGTGCCTTCCACCGCGCCGGTCGCGTAGATCACCGCATCCACGCTCGCCGTGGGCTCACAGACGTTGCCCCAGAAGATCGTGTTCTCGACCCACAGGTTCGTCTGGCCCTGGCAGTACACCGCCGAGGCGCCCAGGGTGGCCACGTTATCCACGATGGTGCACCCCTCGATCACGGGCTCGACCGCCTCCTGGAGATATAATGCGCCGCCATACTGGGCCACGTTGCCCACGATCAGACAGTTCCGCAGCACGGGACTGCCCCCGTAGGCGTACACCGCTCCACCGAAGCCGTTGAAGCTCCCGGCCACGTTGTCCATCAGCACGCAGCGGTCCAGGATGGGGCTGGAGTAGGCATCCTCGCAATACACCCCCGCGCCGCTGCCCATGCTGGTGTTGCCGGCAATGACACACTGCTGAATCGTGGGGCTGCCGCCGGCACACCAGATGCCGCCGCCCTGGAAGAAGAACCCGTTGGTGATGGTCAGGCCCTTGAGCACCGACCCGGGTCCCTCGCTGTTGGCGAACGCGAACACGTGTCCCAATCCCGTGCCCGCCACGACCGTGTTGGCCACGACGTCGGGATCATCGGGGTCCGTGCTGCGGACCGTGATGGCCTTGCCCAGGAAGGCGATCTCGGACTCCACGTGGGGCGTCAGCACGCCCTCGGCGTCGACCGTGGGCCGGACGATCACCGTGTCGTTGTCCACGCAGGCGCTGATCGCCTCCTTAATCGTCGCGAAGTCGTCGGGCACGTAGTATTCGGCGCTCCGGGCCGAACCGACTACGGCCACCAGCATTCCGATCATTAACCACATGCGTTTCATCGTTCTCCCCTTTCGAAACCATGCCCACAAACGGGCCCGTGTACAGAAGTCTGCGCAGCGCCCTTCGATCGCGTCTGCGCCTGGCAGGACATCAAGCGTGGCGTTTCGGGAAGCACTGCCCGGACTGGCCGGGCGCATTGAGGGTCCATTGCTCACCGCAGAAGGCCGAGACGTGCCGGCGGCCCGAGGCAGAACTCCGTCCGCGATCCGCCTGTTCGGATCGCTTCCCGGCGGGATGCCCCTGTGACTGCTGCGCCGCCCTGCGCCGGACGTATTGTCGCAAACGCTGACTCATGGGTTGTCTCCCGGCGCGCCTCCTGCGCGATCTGCTTACATAAACTCTACCGTTAAACACGCCCGAAGCAACCGACCCTGAAACCCCCGCGATTATCGGCCGCAACGATCTCATCGTCCCCAAAGAGCACCTCTTTGATGGGAGTCGAGCGAAGATTACGGGACGTGTCGTTCGGTTGTCCGGAAGGTCTGAATGGACAATTTTCCCGGCGGTGGCGTGGCCGGGGCGGCCCTACAGGCGCCCTGATCCCTACACACGGCCCCGCGACCCACCCAAGCCACGAGGAATGCGGCTCCAAGTGTGAGGTTGATTTTCCCCCTCCCCTCGGTTAGCGTGGTGTGTGCGATCCGCGGCATTGAGCCGCGGCGCGAGCCCGTGACCCCGTGAGGAGAACGAACGATGAAAAGCCGACTTCAACGCAGCGTGGTGGTGCTCCTTCTGATTGCGATCGTGTCTTCCGCATGGGCGGCGCATTCGGCCCTCGAGCCGGCCCACCGGCATAGCTGGTGGACCCTGCGCAACGACGCGGTCAACGAGCGCATCGGCCAGGGCAACGTCGATCTGCTGTTCATCGGCGATTCGATCACCCACGGTTGGGAGGGCGGCGGGCGGATCTACTGGGACCTCTACTATGCTCCCCGGAACGCCGTCAACATGGGTTTCAGCGGTGACCGCACGCAGCACGTGCTCTGGCGGCTCGACCATGGCCACCTGGAGGGCATCAGTCCCAAGCTGGCCGTCCTCATGATCGGCACCAACAACTCCAACGGCAACGACAACACCGCCGAGGAGATCGCCGACGGCATCATCGCTATCTGCCGCCGCATCCAGGCCAAGTGCCCGAAGACCAAGATCCTGATCCTGGCGATCTTCCCGCGGGGCCCGGAGCCCTCGGCCCAGCGCGAGAAGAACGCCAGGGCCTCGCTGCTGGCCTCGAAGATCGCCGACGGCAAGATGATCCATTACCTGGACATCAACGAGCATTTCCTGGGCCCCGACGGCGCGCTGCCGCAGGAGATCATGCCCGATTACCTGCACCCCAACGAGGCGGGCTACCGCATCTGGGCCCGGGCCCTCGAGCCCAAGGTCGCCGAGCTGCTGGGTGAAAAGCCCCTCACGCCCGTGTTCAACGGCAAGGACCTGACGGGCTGGCGACCCGAGGGCAACGCCCGGTGGACGGTTGAGAACGGCATCCTGGTCGGCACCCAGGGCGCCGACAACGCCCCCGGCGATCTGTTCACCGAGGCCGAGTTCGACGATTTCGAGCTGACCAGCGCCTGGCGGGCCCACTGGCCCTGCAACAGCGGCATCTGGTTCCGATACCAGTCGCCGCAGGTCGCCTACCAGGCCGACATCCTCGAATGGAAGAACCCCGTCTGCTGGTCGGGCACGCTGTATTGCCCGGGCAAGATGTTCCTGGCCATGAACACCGATGAGAAGCTCGTCAACCGCGATGGCTGGAACATCACCCGGATCCGGGCGAAGGGCCGCCACGTTCAGATCTGGCTGAATGGCACAAAGGTCGCGGATGTGCAGGATGATACGACCGACCACGGACGGATCGGCTTCCAGGTGCATCCGGGCGCCGAGTTCGGGCCGATGAAGATCGAGATCCAGGAGCTTCTGGTTCGCCCATTACGGTAGGCCCGTCTGCATCTTGGTCAGCGCCGTCCGGCGCCGCCGGTGGTCTCGAAGACGGCGATGATCGCCAGGATCATCAGCGTCTGGGCGAAGATGAGCACCGCCCCGAGCAGGTCCACCTGGAAGAGGAACACGCCCGCGACGGCCGTGCACAGCGTCGCCAGGTACAGCGTCAGGACCGTCTGCCGGTCGCTCAGGCCGCGGCGTCGCAGCCGATGCGAGAAGTGCTGGGTATCCCCGACGAACGGGCTCTTGCCCTGGGCCAGCCGCAGCAGCGTCACGCTGGCGAAGTCATAGAGGGGTACGGCCAGCACCACCAGCGGCATGAACACGGCGAAAACCCCGCCGCCCTGGTCCTGGTGATAGTACGTCGTGCGCAGGGTCAGCAACGCCACGAAGAAGCCCACGATCAGGCTGCCGGCGTCGCCCATGAAGATCCGGGCGGGCGGCCAGTTGAACAGCAGGAAGCCCGCCAGGCTGCCGATCAGCAGCAGGGCCATCCCGCCGACCAGCACCTGCCCGGCGAGGACGGCCGCCCAGAAAAGCACCGCACAGACGATCAGGGCGATTCCGGCGGCTGCGCCGTCTATGTTGTCCAGGAAGTTGAACGCGTTGATGACCACGATGATCCACACCACCGACAGCGCGGTGGTGATGGCCCTGCTCTCGATGAACAGCTCGACGCGGATGTCGGCGAAGACGGCAGCGATCATCGCCGCCGCAACCTGCACCAGCAGCTTGACGCCGGGGCCGAGGCGCCGGCGGTCATCGTACAGACCGACGGCGTGCAGCAGCAGCGCCACGCCCAGCACGATGAGCAGCTCGGGCGTCCGGTTCGCGAAGCCCTCGACATAGGGCCCGATACCCCGCGGCGCCACCACCGGAGCGACGTGCACCGCCAGGGTGCCGACGATCAGGACCAGGGCGATGGTCCAGAAGATCGCGATGCCCCCGCCCAGCGGCACCACGCCGCGATGGTAGCGGTCCTCGCGGGGCGTGGCGACAAAGCCCACCCGCAGGGCCGCGCGCCGCACGAGCACGGTCAGCAGCCCCGAGCCCACGAATGAGCCGCACAGCAGCCCCACCGCCCCCGTCAGCCACCACGCACGCTCGGTCACGCGATCTCCCTTGTCCAAACCATCATCCGTTGCGTCGTCGCCTCCGCGGTGATCAACCGACGTCGGCCTGGTGACGCTGCTCGATGAGCCGTCGCCGGGCCCGGTCGAAGAACCCGTGGTAGCGGCCCTCGCGGAAATCCGGGAAGGTGAACGGCATCGCCTGCCACGCCCCTTTGCTGTAGGTGAGCGTCACCTCGGCGTACATCCTATCGCCCAGATACACGCGGTGGGAGAAATTTTTCGTCGAGGCCAGCACGAGCTTGGCCGGCTCGATCAGGCCGGGGTCGAGGTTGACCGGTCGCGGCCAGGGCCGGGCGAGTTGATCGGCCAGCGTGCGTTCCAGGTCGTTCGTGCGATGCTTGATCGCCGCCAGCGTCGCCGGATCGACCAGCCGCTCGGCGGTGACGAACTGCCGCACAATGTCGGGGCCAGCCTGCTCGCGGTAATAGTCGGTGTGCTCGAAGGGCCAGATGTCGCTGGTCAGGTCCAGCGAACCGAAGGCCTCGGCCAGCGCCGCCCGCGCCGCCGCCAGGGCCTCGCCATCCGATGCGAGAACCCCCACGATCAGCTTGGCCGGTTGCGGTGTCTCAAGATCCCACATGATTCTGGCCTCAGCCGCGGTGGCCCTTGAAGCCTGTCATTCCCGGCTGGACCCGGAATCCACGCTTTACACGCGGCGAATACACCCTATGTCGAACCTGGCCCCCCGGATCAGAGCCTGCCCCGGACTCGATCCGGGGTCCGGGGTGACAAACAGAAGACCTTTTTCAACAGACTCCTAGCCTGCGGCGTGCGAGCGTCCGCGGCAGAGGGCCTCGAAGTTACGCAGCACGTGCAGGCCGACGGGGGCGCTCTTTTCCGGGTGGAACTGCACGCCGTAGATGTTGCCCTTCTGCACCGAGGCAACGCGACGGCCGCCATAGTCCACCCACGCGACGCGGGCCTCGGGGTCGGTCACCTCGGCGTAGAATGAATGCGCGAAGTAGAAGTATTCCTGCGGCCCCAGGCCCTCGAACAGGTCCATCGGCCCATCGGGTTGCACGGCGTTCCAGCCCATGTGCGGGATCGAAAGCCCCGCCTGGCGCGGGATCGGCACGATCCGCCCGGCGACCAGGCCCAGGCCGGCGTGCTCACCCAGCTCATCGCTGCGCTCGAACAGGAGCTGATGGCCGACGCAGATGCCCAGCAGCGGCGTGCCGCCCAGGGCCGCCTCGCGCACGACCCGCCCCAGGTCGCCCAACTGCCGCATCGCGAAGCCGAACGCCGCGACGCCCGGCAGGATGATGCCGTCGGCGCCAAGCAGGACCGCCGGGTCCGCGCTGAGCGCATCCTCGATGCCCAGATAGTCCAGGGCGTTGCGCACGCTCTGGACGTTGCCCACGTTGTAATCCACCACCACGATCATCGCGAAAACCGCCCGCCTCAAGCCACGGTCCATTCCCCGCCGGGATCATACCCGATTTGTGCGGCGCCCACAATCCCAGAGCCGCCCACCTTCAATCCGGCACCACCGTCACGCGATAAAGCACGTCCTGCCTCTGTGCGACGTACTCGACCGAGCCATCCTCCCGAAACACCGCCCCGCGACGCAGACCGCCCGCTGGCTCACCGACCGCCTGGCCGACGGTCCCGCCGAGGCCGCCCCTTCGGGGCTGGGGATT
>NPIE01003220.1_pt1 | contig 32750 bp, 30 predicted proteins | sample 8637661 | NCBI WGS metagenome assembly NPIE01 (sample SAMN07420842, study PRJNA396082) | bioreactor metagenome | isolation source: sample BA12 brine-fed electro-methanogenic bioreactor BA | place: Japan: Kochi | collected 2016-12-09 | reverse complement strand
CAATTGCTCCCTGTACTTGCGTCTGTATTCGATCAGGGTGTTCCTGACGGCCTCAAGCTTCTGATTGAATGTGAAGGCCTTCTTCCTGGCGGTCCTCGGATTCATGGTGACCACCACCGTTCTCTCCTTGCCCCACAGTTCGTGACGGCACCGCCAGGCTGTGATCCGGTCTTCTGCGCTCCGCTTGCGGTTCTTTCTGAGGTCAAGAGGCGAGAATTTCTTAAGGCTGATTCCCGCAAGCTCCTCAACGTAGTAAGGTGAGTAGGTGGTGATGAAATGGATCCTGGTATTGTCGTCGATCACATTGAAGGATTCTTCGCTGTTCATGCCTTTGTCGAATACAACTGTAAGACGCTGCTTCGTCTCATTGAACCGGCACATCTCGTCGAACATCTCATCCATGATCTGGCCAAACAGCTTTGAATCATGAATGTTGCCCTCGTAACCCTTGTAGTACATGGGTAACTGGGTTTCCCTGTCTACAAGCAGAGCAAGCCCTACCTGCCGCAGATTGTGCCGTCCTGCCTTGTTATGGCCTCTCTGACAGAGTTCAGACTTGGTCTTGCCGTTCATGAATGTGTAGTAGTTCGTGGTATCGAACAGCAGACACTCTGCAGGCACCGGCTGATTCTCCCACACTTTCGCGAAGAATGCCTTACCGATGGCCTCCACCGCATCACTGTCAACCTGGTTCCACTTGGCCCAGTATCTTTCCGAGGTCAGCTCTTTCAGGTCCACCGGTCTGATGTCCTGCACCGCTGTGTGTTCGTACCAGCCCTCAAGAGCTCTCTTGCTCCTGGGTGACACAAGCCTGTTGACCCATGCGTAATAGAAGTATTCACCTACAGTTGGCCCTGTCTCCCTGATCCCTCGGGGAACAATGCTGTCGATGATACCAATGGTGTCGAGTTCCTTTTCCAGGAGATCCAGGACGAACAGGGCCCCGAATGACTTCGACTGGAGCTTGAGAGGGCGTTTTGCTTCTGCGGCCTCAGCCATCTTTTCCATGATGGTATCGGCGGTACCCAGGTATTTCTGGAAAACAACGGTTGGTTGTCCGTTCACCCTCTTCATGATACGGTAGTAGAAGTAGGTCTGCCCGTTCTTGCTCTTTCTGTGTAAGTGTCCCATGCCGTAATATACAAAGTAGGTCTTACATGTCAAGGCATGTCATCCTATATCTTATTAACATTTACCCAATTACGGTACTATATACGCCCCTATAAAATAGGTCTTACATATTGACAGCACGCAAAAGGCCGCGCCACAACATGTTACGCGATTTCTAAAGGGTTAACTCAGAAAGTCCTGTCTGAATGTTCTTGAGAAGCGACTGGCCAAAGCCAGGAGATTCCAGGAATATCAATCAGAACGACTTAGCCGAAGGGCTGAACTTGACAAGCTTGCTCCTGAAAGCGAAGAGATTCACCGTCGCAGAACGGCTCTGGTGGAACGACTGGGTGTAGACCCCTCCGTTTCAGACAGTTTCCTTGTGACATTTTCCCATGACCTGGTCAGCTACCGAAAGGCCAGGGACACTTTGATTTGCCTTGAACGGCAGTTGGAGGAGATACGGATTCGGTACGATGAGAAGTTATCAACTATCAACAGGTACCTGGTGCAGTTCGGGGAAGAATCTGCGAGCAACTATGGTATAGCAAAGGAACGCAGCGTATCAATAGGGGAGAGGGCAGAGCAGTATCGATCTGCCGGTACCGCATTAGCCAATGCACATAGGGAGCTTTCATCCTCCAGGAAGCGCATTGAAGAACTTCTTGAGCGTAAGCATTCCTTTTATGACAGCCTTGGGTTGTCAGATGACGACGAAACAGGTCTCAAGGAGCGGCTCCGACTGTTGCCTGAGTATCATGAGATGCAGAAAGAACTAACCAGATATCTAGGACGGGAAGCCGCAGCGCGGGAGCGCCTTTCGGATGCGCCCGACTTGCAGGAGATGAGCCGTGAGAGCCTGGATGATGAAGTATTCCGGCTGCAGGAACTTGCGGAGAGACATCAAGGTCTGTTAGACAGCATTGCAGCAATTCGCGCCAAGGTAGGTCACGCCCGTCGGGGAAATGCTCTTCAGGATGCATTGTCGGAACTTGCTGCAGCGACTGACCACCTTGCACAGTGTAGAGAAGAAACCCTGCAGACAGCTGCCGGAAGATTTCTCCTTGGTCGTGTGCGGGATGCGCAACAGTCCGAGCATCAACCCATAGTTCTTCGACAGGCACGAGAGTGGCTTACTGAGTTCACTCGGGGGCGTTATGACCTTCAGGTTGGCCGCAGAGCTGGAGACAGGGCTGAATTCCGTGCCTATGACAATACTCAGAGACGGGGCCAGGCATTGAATGAGCTTTCCGGTGGGACAAGGATGCAGCTTTTGCTTGCTGTACGGCTGGCCTTCGCAGCCAGTGCTGAAAGAGGCACTCAACTTCCCTTCGTGCTGGATGAAGCTCTGAGCGGCACCGATCCTATCCGATTCCGGGCGATTGTGGAGTGCCTGACAATCCTCATCAATAAGGGCAGACAGGTTTTCTACATGACCTGTCAGCCAGGGGACGCTGCTGCCTGGCAGGAAGTCTCAGAGCAGCAGGGTCTCAATGACGTGAAGTACTTCGACCTTGCAAGCGTTCGCGATCTTCAGAAACCCAGGGGCGAACTTCTGGCGCATTCAACGGCAGCCACTGAACCGGTGCCGGCACCGGAGGGACGATCGCTTTCAGCGTATGTTTCACTCCTTGGAGTTCCAGCATTCGATCCCACCCAAGGTTCTTATGGTCTTCATGTTGCCTATCTCGTAGACGATCCGAACCACCTTCATAACCTGTTAAGTGCGGGTATTCGACATTACGGTCAGCTCAAGGCACTCGTCGATCAAGGCCACTATGAGGCCTTTATCCCTTCAGAAGTGGCTTCCAGGGCAAAGGCGAGAGCAGTGGTTATACAAGCTGTCTGTGATTGCTGGAAGGTCGGACGAGGGCGGTCAGTCACCCGCGAAGCATTGCAGTCAGCTGGGGTATCCGACAGCTTCATCGATCGGATAGCTGATCTGGCTCAGGACTTGAACTGGAATGCAAGTAGAGTTGTCGATGCTTTAGAAGCCAAAGAAGACGAAAGAACGAAGGGTTTCCGAACGACATCTCTGGAGTCCGTAAAGGAAGCCCTTATCAGTGAGGGATATATTGATACAAGGCCCTGTCTGACTGAGGATGAAGCGTTAAGCAAGGTTCTAAGTGCAGCTGACATATATGTGCGTGAAGGTCACCTTGAGCTCAATGAAACTGGACTTCTGTTCAAAAATTATTGGGCGCTGGCAATTTCGATCTGATTATCTAATCTCCATCGTAACCCACTGCTATATTATCACCTCAATTACTTTTTTTTGGAGGTGGGGATGCTTTCGGATTGAGAGATACTTGTCAATGAATATGCTCGCTGCTTCGGAAGCTTCATCCGCACATAGAAGCAGATGTCCCAGAAGGTATAGCAGGCCATTGCTGAAGGCCTCGAGAGATCCTTTCTCAACAGCAGGCAAATCAAGGCTGTAAGGAAAGAATGAGTATGGCATCCGTCATACTTGGCAGACGCACAAAAACCGACCATTCTATAAATCGGTATTGTGTCTACTCAAGAGATACATCCCTAATCGGTTAGAGCCAGATCCCTAAGAGAGTTCTCTATGATGGAATCATACTCGAACGATGCGAAGCTAGTCTCACCTGGCTCATATACTCTTGCCGAGACATCGTACGCCAGTGTTCGACACAAGTCGGCAACTTTCGAAGTAAGTTCATATGAGATGTGCCCCTTTAGCACAAGACCAAAAAGGTGTGTTAAACTATTGCTATCGATGCATGTGTTCTTGTAGAGGTCTAAATAGTATTTCAGAGACTTCGCAATGAAAGTACCACCTGTCTTCTTAGGCAAGTACTCGGAGTACCGAAAGAATTTCATCAGCGGACGTAGGTATGTACCATCAGAAGACTCGAACATCTCATGTACACCAACATCGCTGATAATACTGTTACTTGTCAAGAAATCGGAGGTATTGACAAGAAGATCTCTCCAAGCTGAATGAGTTTTATCCTTGCTTAGATTAACCGAAGTCCCCTCTGAGTAGGCTCGCGCTACTAGCAGGGTGAAGAGTATTAGCTTCTCCTTGTCATTCGGAGAGGTGTTAGCGGCAACGAAGCAATTAAACCACTTGCTTTCGATGAAGTCGATTAGAACTGTAAGATCGAGTTTTGAGCCAATGTTCTCAGACTCCCAAATTCCTCTCGCTGACAAAGCAATGTTCTTCCCCATACCAGTCTTGTCTATGTATCCGAGATCCAGTAAATTCCCAACATGGAAGCTGATAGATGTCGAGACTACCGAGGCATCCAGCAGTACTCGCATACGTCGATTTTTCGACTTCATGTTCAGTAGTCCAAGGAGAACAGAGTCTTGTGGAGGGAGCCCTTCAGATGAGATATAGACCTCACGAAGTTTGTGATAAAGGTCAAGAAGGCATGCACGTGTTGCATCATCCATGTTAATCACCGCAAATCCTTCGTTCGAGCAACATCTCCTTTTTGGACAATCACTCCTACCAATAGTTGGTCTGCTTCGTATAAACCTTTCATCCGTTGGCTGACCGCTTCAAGCGATTGTGTATCCATCATCGCCACTTCGTCGAAAAGCGCGATCATTTTTCGTCCATCGTACCCTCCTAAAAGACCTGTTAGAAAAGCACTCTGCCCTTGCCCAGTACCCATCCAATCAAGGTGTATCTGCTTTCCACTTGAGGTTTCAATTAGCCGCTGGAATAAATCGATCTTCTCCACCTGGAATAGGCCATCTGCATGACGAACCTGCCCTATTCTTTGGCCCAAGTACTTGAAGACATGCTCGTAGTAGGAAGTGCGCACCGGATCTAATCGAGAATCATCCACCTTATTTACTATCAGTTGCTGTATGAAGTGGTCATACTGGTTTATACGTGCCTCAATACGCTGGACAATACCCGTAAGCATCCCTAGCTGCTCAGAGTACTCCTGGTATGGGTGAGGTTCACGTTTACGGTGACTCTCAAGTTCCTTTCGCAAGTATTCTGCGTTAGCTGAATGTCTGTTCTTCTTTCGATTGATATCAGAGATTTCAGCTCTGAACCCAGATATACGCTCCTTCAAATCCTCTTCTGTGTATGAGTTAAATTCCCTACACGCCTTACCGAGTACAACACCAGGATACAAGTCATTTACCTCTGAAACATTAATATTAAGCTTAGCTAGTTCTGCAATGTAGTAGTCGAGTTTCCTCTTGATTACTTCGATCCTGGACTTGATAGCTTCAATATCTTGTGAAGGAATGCTGTCATCATCATAAGCTTCATCTTCATCCTCCTGATCTAGACCCTTGAATTTAGGGATGAGTTCTTCAACTAGCTCTCTTCGTATTCCCAGGATCTCATCCAGTTTCTGAATGGAGCTTGTAATTGCTGATTCCTCTTTTAGTACTCCCTTGTGCTCTTCAAGCTGGCCCTTGAGCATTTCCGTGAAATTCTTTACATCCACACCGGCACCTGGGATTTTAATAGTGCTCTCCATGTAGTTAGAGAGCAAAGCCAGCATGTCGGTGAGAAATCGTGCTTCCTCTATACTATTTGAACTTGATAAGCACTCACACTCTTGCTCAAGAATGTGCTTGAAGTGAAGACACTCATGCTTCAAACCTTGCCGAATCCCAAAACTACCAATTTCATCTCGGACGTTTATCTCTTTCCAAAGTTGTAGATGAACTTTCTCAGATCCTTTAGAGTATTTAATAGATAAATATGGCGTTATATCATGATATAAATCCTCTAAAATACTTATCTTCGCGGCAATAGTCTTAGACAGTTCATTGAACTGTGATTCTCGCTTTTTCCCCTTCTTCTTTTTCTGTCTATTGCTTCTATTGGCTTCTTTCATTTGACTATCTAGTTCGTACAATCTTTTATGGTAAACATCATAAAATTTTAATGCTGAATATAGCTCTACCTGCTTCAGGCTTTCTTTTAAACCAGCAATCACTTGTTCGGATTTTCTCTCATTCTCAGTTGCAGTACTCAGTTCATTCTCAATACTGCTAATTTTCTTTGGATCACGAGCTTGTTTTATGTCTGATTGGATTCTAACGCACCACTCCCTAAGTCTTCGCGCTCGCGAAGCTAAGGACTGTTGACTGCTTTGAGTTTCACGTAGTAATAGAGGAAGACGGTCGAGAGGATTGTCAGGTATATCATATATTAATTTGTACTCCCTCATGAAACGATCCGAACTAATCAACTTTCCCTGACTGTCGCGAATGGATACATCTGGATCCGATTCGCGTTTCATGAAAGACAATACGGGTTCTCCCGCTGGACCAGAGATCGATATTTGGAATGATAACTTCTGACAGTTGCCTTCAAGGAGAGTCCGTATCTTTTGTCTAAGCGGTTCTGCCACCACTCCCGCTTTTGACCCGTGGCAACCAAGAGCTAGGAGGTGAAGAAGAGTACTCTTACCGCTGCTGTTCGGTCCTTCTATGCATACCAAATTCGGAAGCTTCTTGGGATATGTAGGCTTATATGTACGTGTACTGTCCTTGTAGTCATGCTCTAGTCTATAGTCGTATTCAATCATGCTTTCTCCTCATTGGTCTTTGAGGAGAGGAAATCGTCAATGATATCATGTTCATCATTGTCATTAAGAAGTCTATGTACAATGAGATGTTCTTCAGATGAATCAAACAAACTCTCAAAGAATCTGGCAGTGAGTTCATCGGTTTTCATTGGGCGCTCCTTTTTCTATGACTCCAGCGGGTGCCAGGGGAAACTTCACGATCTTAAGACGTGGTGCATCGTGGACACTTACAACCGCATAGCCACGATCTAGGCTCTCCAGTTCATCCCTGCTGATTGGTATGTCATTCATTCTTATGGCAGAAGGATTTGAACGAAGGGTTATCTTAGTGTTAATTACGCTATCTAACCCTCTTGGGATATCACCTGGATTCTGTGAAGAGAACACAACCCCAATCAAGGATGATCTTCCCTGTCTGCAGATTGTATCTAACTCCCCCAATGCATCCTGTGAAGCGTCGGACTTGTAGAAGTTATGGACCTCATCAATCATGACAAGGATTGGGACAGAGGAGGTATGCAGTGACTTGGCCTGTACTATTCTCTTGAGCAAATGACGAAGGAGGATGGCACCGAACTGCAATCCTTCTTTCCCTACATCAATTACTGTCATCTTCCCTTGCTCGAGTATTGTCTCCTCTGTAGCCACAACTGCAGACTCATCATCAAAGTACACTGATCCTGTTGCAAGAACTCGTTGAAGATTTCTGAATGTTGCAGGATGAAAAGGAACTTGGAGTATATCTCCTCGACGATTCAAAGTTGGGAACATCCTATCCTCGGTTCCCGAGAAGTAATCAACAAAGTCCTTGAACTTCTGGCCCTTCTCTCGCTCCCTATCTCTCCAGTATCTGAAGACATCGGGAAGATTCTGTGCAGCTGCATCGGAAATACCCTGAAGTAATCCCGTGAGAGCATCTGGTTCAATATCATCTACACTCAAGGTGATCGCTCTGAATAGTTCAAGGTTGAGACCAAGTGCAGGATTTTGGTAGTCAGACAGATCTCTGCCAGCTGGATAGTACACGGTGAAGTCTTCCACTCCCTTTGCAGTAAGATTGAGATCATTCCACTCCCGATGTACTTGTGGGTTCGTGGAAGTTGATGGAGAGTCCATGCGAAGGAAATCCACATCCTTCACATTGACTGCAAGCACAGCTCCCTCAATTACATCCGTGAAGTACTGAGCTAGATATTTGAGTGCAACTGTTTTTCCACTACCAGTTTTCCCAGAAACCATCATCTGGTGATAGAACATATCATCGGGCAACCTTGCCGATATGTAGTTCCCATCATCGTCCAACAGTAGCTGATTCTGTCCTCCGTGTACAGTCGCAACGAACACCCTTGGTCCCGAGTCATGGGTTCCTATTGCAAGATCAACTTCTGCCTGGTTGGAACGTCTCGCAACAGATTGTGGACGGATGAAGTCGATCTTTCCATCTGTTCGAGTTGTTACATCCTTAACTCTCTTTGCGTGGATGATGTTAAGGCACTTCCTGTCAGCACTAAGGCCAGACAGATTCATGTCTACTATCATTGGTGATGGGGAATATGGGTAGTTCTGTTTGCTCTTATCTACTCTGAGTATAAACTTAACGTGCTCCTCCTCTATTGTCAGGAAGGATCCCCTTGGTAGCAAGCCATCTTCGCTTGACTTGGACACTAGCTTTACAAGTCCATTCTCATCATCGATTACAATCCAACTCACTTCTAGCCCCCAAATCTAACTTGGTCCATCGTGGGTGTAAGCTTCGCTCGTTTAAATTCCTTATGAATGTCGATGTAGTGCAGTATGCTTCGTGCATACTTCTCAGCAATCGCTATTGGTCTGACTTGAGGATTCGAATGGGAACCCTGAACCAGAACAAGGTAGTACACAAGATCCATTATGGTGGGCACAATATCGTGATACTTTCTGAATGTATCATGATGAAACTCAATTCGTTGTGGGCTTCCATGCAGTGTTTTCACATAGGAAAAGACTTTTGCGTTCTTTGGGTTGTGTAGATCCTGGTACAGATAGAAGGATGATCTCTCACCGGTTGTCAATGTGTCATTCAGCCAATGCATATCTGAATTGTACAGCCCTTTGAGTTTCTCATTGTTCTCTGTTACGATATTGCTGAGTGAATTTTTCACGAAGTGCACGCATAGTACATCACGATCCAATAGAAGACCAACGGAATCAGACATGATGGTGTATAGATCTCCAGAGATCAAGGGGCCATCAATGAGTAGAATGCAATGTTTTGGTGTGTGTTCCAACAAGAATGATACTTTGTCACGAAGATAATCCCTATGATAGTCAACCTCGACATTTTCTGAAAGCTTGATCATGTCCGCTTGCTTGACGAGAGAATGCGATCGCGTATAGAAATTGAACGTTGCCAGTACGATTGGGACATAGTCACTAGTTGAAGCCAAAACAAGAGCATGCGAGGTGAAGTAGGCAGTACCCTCCAATGCTGTGAACTTCAACCAGGACTCATCGTATCCGCAGACAGGATAGGTCTTTAGAAGCGAAGTCCCTCGCTTCGCATCAAGAGGGAGTGTAAGACTGTCCTCTAGCTGCACAACTTTCCCAGTATCAGGGAATCCTGATGTCATCGATGAGTAGTTGTACAGGCCGCCCTCATGAGGAAGCATTATGTCTTGGTTACAGAGCTCCTTGAGTGTCTGTTCGAAGTCAGGGTGAAGAATCAGTTTCCCGATGCCCTTCATGGCAATATTCCCCCCTTTCTTGCGTCTTAACTCCAGAGCAATGAAGGCCCAGGATGTTCACTAAAACCCCTCTCACTTCATATAGGATTAGAATCGATACATTACTGCTTCCTATCCGAATCGGTCTGCTTCTGACAAATCCACTTCGTGTTTATCGCATCAAGCTCTGTTGCACTTAGAGTGGTGCTGGTGATTCCTAGATTAGATAGCATTGAGCGTTTACGGTAACGAGTGAATCGCTCAAGTTTTTGGCTGTAACGTTCCCTAGGAATACGATACCGTAGACATATATTATTCTTTCGCACAGTCCTTCTTAGTAGTCTTATATCTCTATCAGACCAACCCGGATGTATGTAATACTCATCCTTGCTTTGCGATGACTTCCTTGGATTGTATCCATCGAAGTATAAATCAAGCGGTCGGTATCTACAATCAGAGACTTGAACACCCCAATTGAAGCAGAATTCAACTTTCTCCATTAACTCATCTGGACACAGCTGATGATTAAACAGCATGAACACCTGAATGTCCTGTAGCGAGTATCCAGCATCTTTGAGTATCGAGATCTCTGAGTGGACTTTAGGAGCATCATTCACACCAGAGTCCCAGGCAATACGAGGGTAGCGGAAATAGGCTGATTTCAAGAGTTTAGCTAGGCTTGGTTTTTTCCTCAGGATTCTCCCATCGAAACCGCTCTGACATTCACACGAAATATGTCTGCCATTCACTCGGAGATCAGCTAGCTCTTCCAATACATCAACTATATGTGGATTGGCTAAGAAGTTGTTGTCGTAGAAGACAACTAACCTCTTTGAGATCTCCGAGGCTACTGATCGCTTCGCCGTGAACTCCGGCTCAATGATGTGCGTTCCACAGAAGCGGCATTTCCTGATGCATCCTCTAGTAGCATGAATTACTTGTATGTTAGTGTTGATTAAGGTGTAATCTGGATGGTATGTCTCAGCTTCTGGGTGTACTCCGACATATACTTCATCACAGCCTGTAAAGCTAAGGCAATGATCAGGTTGAAGTGATGCATAGATCCCTCCCACCGTAATTTTGGCATTTGGATAACTAGAACGCACTTGCTCTACAGCTATCTTCACATGTCTAGACCAGTATGTAAATAATGATGTTATGTATACTTCATCTGGTGCAAAATCGTACGTTGGCATCCCAAAGGAGAGAGAGACTACATTCCCAAGGGATTTCTGCCAGGCAGCCAATTTCAGAAGTCCGATGGGGAGGTAGTTCTTGTGATTCAGGCTCTTCTTAGCAGCTGGGAAGATAGGCTGTATCAGTAAGACTCTCTTCATTGGATACGATACCTGTTACTGATTTCCATACCTCGTTATCACGTATAGGATAGGGATTCCCTTACAACTCGAAATTCATGAAACTATATCATTGAGATAGTCCGTGTTGTCAAGAGAGAAATTCGATTTCCCAAGCCGGCCGAAAATCATACAGGGTGTTGCCTTGACAGGGGTGCAGAACACCTGCCTGGATAGTCATAATCTTGACAAATTCTTAATTTCCTTTTATATTACTTCTGCCATTGAGAGACGCTGAGGGATACGGCCCTGTGAAGCGTCAGCAACTTACCCGGGTGGGTGTAGTGCTAAAGCCGTCCACTGGTGGCATGAGTCAGTGGAACGATGGGAGGTTTTAGAGGCATGAGATTCGGAAATGTCGCAGGTAAGTCATGCAGGGTTCGTTTTAACGGGCTGTGCATTTTTTCTTACTCTTTTGCGTACACGGGATTAAAGTGTTGCTTTGATTCGGTTTCTGATGTCGCATGCTTTCTTTGCCGGTGCTTCTTCTTTCTTCCGCACTGCTCGGGCGGTTCAGCCCCAGCTCCCATCGTTCCTCCCCTTTGCTGCGGGAGGGAATAATGACGGTATTCCTTACCGCTACAGCGCTTTTCGTGGTGCTGTTCAACATACCCGTCCTTGGAAGGTTTCTGTTCCGTTTATCTGTTCTGTTTCTGTCGGCTGTGTTTCTGGGGCTTCTGCTTCTGATTCTCTGCATTGGCTGAAACAGTCGTTCTATCCAGATGGCGTTAGGGACACGACCCTGTGATCGTCGGGCAACCTGCTGCGGTAAGGTGCCAATTTCGTGAGATAGGAGGTGTTGAATGTATCAGTTAGAAGAGTTTCCCGTGTGCCCCAGTTACCGAAAGATTACCGACGAGGATGTGTTCCTTCTGGCAAAGGCAATTCCCCGTCTGCTGAGGATGATACCAGTGCTTCGCGAAAGACCCTCTCTGTACTACTCCCGTATGCCGTTCTTCTCCGTGAGATACTGCCTTCGAGGTAGAAACAGGCTTTCAATCGGTGAACTGCTTGAACTCTGGGAACAGGGTGTTGCCAGGGATGGGAACGCTTTCTTCTTTCGAGGAAGCGGCCAAAGGCTCGGTTCGACCATGAAGGGTGTGGACATTCTTAACGGCTCCAGGAAGTCCATCCAGGTTTCATCCACTGCTCTGGCGACGGTGTGCTGCAGGGCATGGGGATGCAAGGGTGAACGGACTGTGTTTCCACCCTATGCTACATCGGAGGTCGCGGACTTCAAAGAGCTGCTGGCATATGCCTTCGGGACTACGGTGCCTGACGACGACGGCACCCTGCCTGAAGTCTGCCCGTCATTCCTCAAGCGGCTACGCTCTTCAGGGGGAGTCTCAGTAATGCCGGTGATTGAGTTCACCAGGGTTCCCTCAGGGAAGTTTCTCATGGGATTAACCCGAAATCCGGAAGAAGCAGCCAGAGATCCCTTCGAGGGAGTTGAGGTTTCAGTGGAGGGTTTCGAGCTGATGACCACACCGGTTACGCTGGAGATGTGGAACATGGTGACAGGGGAGCCTGATGTTTCCCCGGAGGAGCTGCAGCTGCCGGTGAATCATGTGACCTGGCACGATTGCAATGCCTTTGCCCGTCTGCTTTCTTCCATTGACGACAGGTACGACTACAGGCTTCCAACCGAGGCGGAGTGGGAGTATGCCTGCAGGGCAGGTACTGAGACTGAGTTCTACTGGGGAGATGCCCCCAGGGAAAATCCTGCTGGAGATGACGATTCCAGGGCGCTTCCCGGTTCGGTCGTTCACGGGCTGGAAAACCCATGGGGTCTCGTTGACATGGGCCGGGTGGTATCGGAGTGGTGTTCGAGCAGTTTTCATCCAGTCTATGCCCATCCCTTCACCAGAAGAAACTGGACTGGAGCGGGCTGCAGAGTGATCAAGGGCGGGGTCAGCAGCAGAGGCCGGCAGTTCGAGACCGCATGGTCCGGAAGCCTTGCTCCCTGGCTTTCCACCGGCTGGAGATACGGAACGGGTTTCAGGCTGGTACGAACTCTGCGAAGTGAATCCTTATCTCAAGTGAAGGGAGGTCATTAATGGAAAAGGTCAATCCGAGGGAAAAGGATACCAGAAGCATTGTCATGAAGGTTTTCGACTGGGGCCAGAAAGTTGGAATGGATGTTGCCCTGGAAAGAATTCTCAAGGCCAGGAAGAAGGACAGTGAGATTCCTCTGAGCCGAATCCGGGGGTCTCTGGGCGACAGAGAGGCAATCCAGGAGAACATAGAGCAGGGATTCTATGGCATTTGCACACGGTGGGACGACTGGACGCAGGAAGTTCTTCAGAAGTCTTCAAGGGAGTTCCTGGCTCTTCGCACCCTGAAAGGCGGCCTGCCTGTCTGCAGCCACATCTACTACCGGCTCATAATGGCAAAGGATGTGTACCCGCTGCTGGATGAGCTTGAGAGCTTACGGAAGCTTGTAAATGATGTTCAGGAGAGGAACGACATGGAGACGGTTCTGCTCCATATGGTTGACCCGGAAAGCTATCCAGTGCTGCCGGTGCTTCCTGAATTCACGGAAATCGGCGGCGAAAACCTGGAGAATGCCATTCGAAAAAGCACACAGGAGCTGATGACAGTTGGTCACTCTCTTTACGGCGGACTCCTCAAAACCCTCTACAGAATCGTCAATTACTGCAGCCCTGAGCTGGAAGTGCCTGATTCGGTGGATGAGCTTATCAACCTGCTTTCTCCCCTCTGGGAAGAAGACAACTTCCTGCAGTGGATATTCTACGAAGAGCTGGGAATAGTCATTGATTCCGAACAGAACGGGAGGACGAGCTTTTCACCGTCGAAAATGGAGATTTCCTTTTTTGACCGAACAGGAAGAAGGGTCGGTCCCCTGAAGCTTGAGGGGTACATAGACATGTATAACAGGTACAGACGGAACCTGGGCTTCATAGCCTTAATCCCGTCCGTGGTGCAGAAGTGTTTCCTGATGGACATTCAGACAGAGCTTTTCGACTGAACCGCCGTAGGCCGGTTTTTCCATCCAGAGTGCAGGAGGGATCCGCCCCGTGACTGCACGGCAACCTGCCCGATGAGGGTAAGGTGCCAATACGGAACTGATGGGAGGTCAGATTGAGTGATTTTGAAAGAATAACAGCAGGCGATGGTTTTCAGGGGCTCGTTCCTGAAGACTTCGAACGCCTGTCGAAGGCAATACCCTCGATGATAGTCTCTGCTTCATGGCTGGTTGAGCAGCCCGCGCTCTACCATTCCAGATTGCCGTGTTTCCTGCACGGTTTCTGCTACGGCGGATTGCACCGGTTGTCCGCGGGCGACCTTGCTAAGCTCTGGGAGCAGGGATACCTCCGGGACGGGGAGGTATTCTTCTTCGGAGGGACCGGAGGCTTCAGCGCCTCCATTCTCCGGGGTTTGAACGCCCTGACCGGGGACAGGTATGATGTGAGAGCATCGGCAGGTGCTCTATGGGATGCCACCCAGAGGGTCTGGTGTCCCGACCGTTCCCACAGAACAGTGAAAAGGCCCGACCTTCCCCGGGACAGGGTTCCCTTCGATGAGTTCGTGAACACTCTTCTCCGGCGGACCGGAGGAATCGAACTGTCATCGGTCCCTGCCCCTCTGCCTCTACAGTGCAGAGATATGCGCTTCCCTGTGGACGGTATGGAGGGGAAGGCTTCCTTCATAACGGTTCCCGGGGAAAAAGGCATCAGCGATGGGCGGTCAGGATCGTTCGAGGTGATGCAGAGGCCTGTGAGCGCCTGGCTGTGGAAACTCGTAACCGACGGCAACGAAACAGGTGAACGGGAGCTTCCGGCAACGGATGTGTCCTGGCATGAGTGCTCCGCATTCGCCCGGTTCCTCAGCATGAATGACCCGGTTTATGACTACTCTCTGCCCACGGACGCCCAGTGGGATAGTGCAGTCTGCCGGACCCAGGGAAAAGGCTCAAATGCACTCGAACATTCCATCTGCCATGAATGGTGCTCCTCCAGATATGACCCCTTCAATGATTCTGACAGAAACGACAGAAGGAGAGTAGGGCCGGGTTACAGGGTCATGAGATTTCCGGATATCCATAAGACATCCTATGGCCAGGTACCCTGGCACGCTTCGAAGGGGTCCGTTCCCCTGACCGGATTCCGCCTGGTACGGAGCAGAAAGGAGACCAAATGATAGAGCAGATGCCCGTACATGAAGTTCCCCTATGGCTCCGGGAAGCAGCGGAGGACAAGAGAGGTGAAATGCCGATTCAGCAAATCCTCGAGAACTCTCTGTACTATCCCGCATCAGGGGAGAATGGAACCCCGGTCAAGTATCTGGGCGGGAATGTGCACAGTTTCCTGTATGCCGATTACGGGATATCTGTAAAATGTATGCTGCTGAACATGTATGGAACGGGGAAGGACTGCGGATTCCTGGGATACTCCCTGGTAAGGCACAAAGATGTATTCCACGGTGAGCTTTATCCCGAGTGGTGGGCTCCTGAGTTTGCCCCTACCCAGAGTGAGCTTGATAAAGGATTCTGCTACCAGACCAGAATGCCCTGGGAGGTGGCCGCCCACTGGACGGTGTGGCGCAGACTGGACGACTACCCGGAAACCCATGGACCGGAGCTGTTCAGCTTCTTCTTCGGGTGTGCTGAGATGTCCAAATTCTACCAGGCACTCTACACCAGATACCAGATCAAACCTCTGGTTCTGGCGGTAATACAGCCCGGGAGCTTCGGCGGAGAGTGGGAGAGGACCGAAGCTGAAAGCTCAATGTTCAGAAGGGTTATTTCCGCAAATCCTGCAGGGATGCCGGATTACCTTCTGTACGGCGGGTTCGGGCCTGAAAGGTGCTACAATGAACCCTGCTGGAAGGCGTACAGAGGAGAGAGGCTGGTGCAGCTGGCGGAGAGGTGGGCCGGGCTCTGGAGGTTGGCCGGTGAATAGAATCAAAACGGGAAGAATACTCTCCATCGGCAATCCCCATGTTGGGAAGATTTCGGGCAGGGGGAGTCAAAAGGAACATAGCCGGGACAGGCCACAGGTTCAAGGAGATTGCTTTCACCGAACAAGGAAGCATTTCTGAAGCCATAAATGGGCTGCAGCGCAGAGGTCCTGCTCCAGGGAAAGAATGCCAGGCCAGAAATGTAACCATCTATCGAAGGGAGATATATGCCCAACAGATTCGTGTGCGACGTGCTCAAGGAAATGAGGAAGTGCAATGAAACAAGAAACTACGGTCACCTTCCCGGACTGATTGAGGAAGCTCAGACGATGTTCAACAGAATGGAAGCCCGTCTGGAAGACTACTCTGACATGATGGGGGACAAGGAAAACATCTACACGAGGAAACTCATTCTGAGAGAGATGAATGACGAGCGGCACAGGCTGCTCACAGAAATAGAGAAACTGAAGTATGAAAAGTATGAAGCAGAGAAGGATGCAAAATTGAAAATGACAGCCGAAGCAAACTGAACATGAGCTGACGGGGAGAAGCAACCCAGCGCCCTCTGCATCGAATCCTCCTTGCATGAGAGGTGGACATAGACAATATTGTAAAATGCCTGTGAGTGCATCGCACAAGCTTTCCGAAAAACGTAGAGGACACAAGTAAGAACTTGATGGAGTCGCTTTATAAGGATGCATAGTATGGCGGTAATCGTCGGGAAGGAAGGAGGGCAACATGGACAGACTCGTTACATGGCAGCATACTCCATGCGGCCACATACATGCAGGTCCCGTTATGTGTAAGGAGTGTGGATCCCTTCTGGTGTGGATTCAGGGCGGAAGTGCCCGATGCCCTGCCTGTAAGAAGGTTGACGATGCACCCGATCCCACCGTTGAATGCAGTGGGTGCGGTGAGAAGAACATCCCTGTCAAAGATACGGTTCTGCTGCCTTTGTAAAACAATGAGGCTTTTCCCGAATAGAGTTTCAGTATGTTCCTCTGCCAGGGTTGGATCGGGGCTGGTTGCCATCATGGTGCAAAGTAATCAGGTTACCTGAGCGGGCACAGGACCACTGTCCGGGTGTGCTGAACTTCGGGTCTCCGGCTGTTCGAAGCACTCTGATGTTTCTTTTGGAAGTGTGAACTGAAGGGAAGCTGCAGCGTTATGACTCGAAGAAGGTATCTGACCAAATCAAGATTCAAACTTGCCCTTGAGTGCCCGGTAAAGCTTTATTACACCGGCAAGAAAGAGTATGCGAATCAGAATCTTGATGACAGCTTTCTTCTAGCCCTGGCAGAGGGCGGGTTCCAGGTTGGTGAGCTTGCGAAGTGCTGTTTCCCCGGCGGCTTCGATGTAAAGACACTGGATTATGATCAGGCCCTTGCTGAAACCAATGAGCTTCTCAAGCAGGATACCGTAACGATCTACGAAGCCGCCGTAGCCTTCGACAAGTGTTTCATAAGGGCAGACATTCTGGTCAAGAAGGGGAACTCACTGTTCCTTTACGAAGTGAAGGCAAAGTCATTTAATCCCGAAGAGGAAAGCGCTTTTCTTGCAGCAAACGGTTCGATCAAATCCGGCTGGAAGCCTTATCTCTATGATGTTGCCTTTCAGAAGCATGTGCTGAGGGGAGCATTCCCGAACTGTAACGTTTTCGCCCACCTGATGATGGCGGACAAGACTGCCCTGTGCCCCACTGACGGGCTGAATCAGAAGTTCCGCATCGTGAAGGATGAGAATGGAAGGAAGTCGGTTGCTGTTTCCGGGAGCTTGTCCGCTGCTGATCTTTCGCCCGGGATCCTCTGCATCGTTGGTGTTGACGGAATCTGTGAGAGAATTTACTCCGGTACCGAAAGGTATGGGGATTCCCAGATGCTCTTTTCGGAAATGGTGGAGTTATTCGCAAACAAGTATGCAGCCGATGAGAAGATTCCCTCCCCGGTGAGTACCGCCTGCGCCGGCTGTGAATTCCATGCAACCCAGGAAGATGAGAAGAACGGGCTGAAGAGCGGCAGAAAAGAATGCTGGAAAGCAGATCTTGGCTGGAGTGAAAAAGACTTTGAAGAGCCTACGGTTCTGGATGTGTGGAATTTCCGAAAGAAAAAACAGCTGATGGAAGCAAAACGGGTGAAGATGTCGGACATTCGAAAAGAAGACATTTCCCCAAGACCTGGCCTTAAGCCCGGAATATCACCGAGTGAAAGGCAATGGCTTCAGATCAGGAAAACACAGAACTGTGATGATACTATCTGGCTGGACAGGGAAGGTCTCAAGCAAGAGATGAGCAGCTGGACCTTTCCGCTGCATTTCATCGATTTTGAAACAACGATGGTTGCCATTCCCTTCAATGCTGGCCGCCGACCCTACGAAGGTGTTGCCTTTCAGTTCTCTCACCATGTTGTTAGTGAAGACGGCACGGTAGAGCATTGCGGCGAATACCTGAATGCTGTCCGGGGCGCTTTCCCGAACTATGAATTCATCAGGGCTCTGAAGGCACAGCTTGAAAACGATGACGGCACTATCTTCCGCTACTCCAACCATGAAAACACATTTTTGAACATGATCTATGCTCAGATGAGGGATGACGCTGCCGATATACCAGACCGGAAAGAACTGACCGAATTCATTAAAACCATCACCCGTTCAGTTGGTGATTCCGTCGAGCAGTGGACCGGCAATCGCAACATGGTGGATTTATGGGAGCTTGTTAAGAAGTATTACTACGACCCTGCTACAGGCGGTTCCAACTCAATAAAGAAGGTTCTGCCGGCTATTCTTAACAGATCCGCTTTTCTTAAGCGGAAGTACTCCAGGCCTGTTTACGGATCTCCCGGCGGCATCAGAAGTCATAATTTCCGTAACTGGAAATGGATTGAGATCGAGAACGGAGGGGTGAAGGATCCTTACCTGCTTCTTCCCAGGATGTTTCAGGACGTTTCAGAGAAGGACATGTGCATTCTAAGTGATGATGACATGCTTAAAGACGGTGGCGGGGCTTTGACCGCCTATGCCAGAATGCAGTTCGAGGAGATGACTGACTATGAACGGGAAGAGCTGAGCAAGGCTCTTCTGAAGTACTGCGAATTGGATACCATGGCCATGGTTATGATCTATGAAGGGTGGAAAGAGCTTGTTGATGAGCCTGAATAACAGCTTGTTAACACAAACCGTTTTGAGCATGCTAAGCACTGAGTTTGGGTACATACAATTTGTATTTCTTATAAATCAATATGACAGGAACTATGATGACTAGGGAGACTTCGATTCACAAAAAGGTCTTGACTTCACTAACTGACATAGAACCCTTTGAGGTTAAAGGAAAAGTCTATCAGTTCAAAATTGAAGAAGCTCATGGGCGCCTTGACCTACCTCGAGAGAATATCTTCTCTTACAATAAAAAACCTGGTCAGAGAAAATTAAGCCTATTATACACAGATGCAGTATTGCATGATACTGATAAAAACCCTAGGATGCTTGTGGAGATTGTTGATTCCAGCCCTAAGAACCCAAATGGAATAGTCGGGCTTACCATCAATGTGGATCGGATCGCAGAAGAATCCTATCCCGGCATTGACCTGCTTTTCATTGTGCTTAGCGAAATGAAGCAATTCTGGTGTGAGAGTTGCGAAAGAGGTCATAAAATAGCTTCTGAGATAGGAATCACTTGTTTTGAACGGGATAGAAGTTGCAAGGGGACAGTACTATCTACTGGAATACTTCACGAAGGCCTCGCCATGAACTACCGAAAAGCATTAGCTGACTATCCAATTAGACCATACTTACACAACATTCAGCCCCCAGTAGTTCTGTTCCTGAATAAAGAGATGGTTAAAAATTCTTGGGAGGAGTATCGGAGACGTGCTCATACCCTTATAATCAATACTATTATAAAAATGCTACAGACACATAATCGAGAAAACACTTACTTCGAAGGAATGGAAGAACTCTTGTCTTAAGATTGTATATAGATCATAATCGTATTTAAATAGCCATGCTTGGTTTCGGAAACCTGCATGTGAAACTGGTATTGACTCCGACAGATAGCTCCTGAATCTACAGCAAAGACAACAACAGGTGGTGTTTTCATTTGCTGTTTGGCTCGCCAGAGAGAACTCTTTTGGGTAAGGACATTCAATTCTATTTCGGCCATGTTAAGTCAACCGAATGTTTTAGAGTATAGGCATATTCATAACTATTCATTAGAGCCCCGGCTTTCTCAGGTGTGAATCTTTCGTACAGCGATGGGAGATTTGTCGCATTCAGACCGGCGAATCTGTAGCGACTGAAACCGGCGTTGACAGTTACAAAACTAAAAAGCGGCATCTCAATGGGGTACTAACTGACTCCGATGCATACCAGTGATGCCCTGTCTACATCTGGAGCTATGTGATATGCTTTAGTTACTTGGAAGTCTAGAAGAACAAACACAAGATTCATCTAAGCGGAAGGTACTCGCTTGATAATCCAGTATCCAATATTGTGGCTGTGAATGCAGTAATGAACATTAAGGAAGCACCCTGATGCAAGCCTGCATTCACCGCGGCAGCCATGAGATCGGCGGCAGCTGTGTTGAGTTGAGGAGCAGTGGGCAACGTCTGCTTATTGATCTGGGGCTGCCGCTGGAGACTTCCGGGGATTCAGCCCGGTATGTTCCTGCCGTTCGGGGGCTGGATGGGAGCGATCCCTCGCTTCTCGGAGTGTTGATTTCCCACCCGCACATTGATCACTATGGGCTGCTGGGGCATTTAAGCAGTTCTGTTCCCGTGGGTATGGGTGCTGCTTCACGGCGTATCATTCGAGCTGCTTCGCCTTTCATGAGGGAAGAACTTCCTTTCATTCAGGAGGGGTGGGATTACCAGTCGGGTGTGAGTTTTGATGTTGGGCCGTTCCGTGTTACGCCATTTCTTGTAGACCACAGTGCCTATGATGCTTATTCATTTCTGGTTGAAAGTGATGGACGGCGGCTTTTCTACAGTGGCGATTTCCGGTCGACGGGAAGGAAGGGAGCCCTTTTCAGGCAGTTCTGTTCCTCGCCTCCTTCAGACATTCATGCCCTGCTGCTTGAGGGGACGACAATAGGGCGCACCGGCTTGGGGTCAAAACCCGGGAGCGGGGAATACGGCCTGGAAAGAAGACTTGTGAAACTGTTCTCCGGGACATCCGGTCTTGCCATGGTTCATACCTCCATGCAGAACATCGACCGTGTTGTTTCCATATACAAAGCCTGTCTGAAAAGTTCGCGTACTCTCGTTATTGACCTTTATGGAGCTGCCATTCTGGAAGCCACTGGAAATGATCACATTCCCCAGTCTCACTGGTCTCAAGTGGCCCTGTACATTCCAAAGTATCAGCTTCGGCTGGCAGAGAAGATGCCTGATCTGCTGGAACGGCATTCAAGAAACAGGATATCCCTTTCCATGATCCGGTCTAATCCCGGGGGGGTCACGCTGCTGTTCCGGCCGCTGCACATGTCCGATCTGGAATCTGGCGGGTGTCTGGAGCAGGCATTGTTCATCTATTCGATGTGGGAGGGATACAGGGAGAGGGGAGAGTATCGGAAGGTGGATTTGTGGCTTGAAAAGAACGCTGTTCCATTGAGTATCGTTCATGCCTCGGGGCATGCTGTAACAAGCGATCTTCAGAAACTTGCCTCGTGCCTCAAGCCTCTGAAGGTGGTACCCATCCACAGCTTCACACCCGAGCGATACGGAGAGTTCTTTTCGTCAGTGGAGTGCCACGATGACGGGGAATGGTGGGATGTATAGAACATTTCTCCAGGGAGGGAGCGCATGTTCAATTTTGCCGATATGGTTTCACTGATCCGATGGCTGCATGAAGGAAAAATACTTGGAGCAACTCACATGATAGTTGTTGTGAACAAGTTCTGGGATGACTTTCCTGTGTATGTGATGCCTGGAGAAGACTCACACGAAGTTGCCGCCCTTTACCAGGGAATTGACAGGCAGAGGGTAATGGAGGTTTACTCACTTGCCATGGACTGGGAGACACAGCTCGTTGAGCACAGGGCCTTCCACTGGGAATGAGCCTGGAACGCAAGTGTCTATATAGAATATGACACTCAACTCTGCTATTGAATGGACCGAAGCAAGCTGGAACCTGGTTACCGGGTGTTCGAAGGTGTCTCCGGGATGTCTTCACTGTCATGCCGAGAAGATGGCCATTCGGCCATGGGGCAGAAGAATTATGCTGATGGGTTTTCCGTTCGCTGTCATGAGGATTCCCTGTGTATTCCCGCTTCCTGGAAGAAGCCCCGGATGATCTTCGTGAACTCCATGAGTGATCTGTTTCATGATGAAGAGATTCCTTTATGAGTTGTCAAACCCTGCTGGAAACAAGCTGATCAGGAAAGAGAGGACCCGATGCCTGGAAAGATCCCTCTGGAAGACTTCTTCAGGAATGTGGAGAAGTCGAATGTTAAGCTCTCTCCTGATGGTCGGTATCTGGCCTGGATGGAGCCGTGGAAGACAAGGCTTAATGTTTTCGTTAAGGAACTTTCCACCGGTGAGGTGACAAGGGTTACCTCTGAGGAGGAGCAGGATCTCTGGAACTTTGTGTGGGGTTCCCCTGACCGGATCGTGTTTCACAACGATACCGGAGGAGATGAGAACACAAGGCTTTTCGGTGTGAAGCCTGATGGGAGTGATCTTGTATCCTATACACCTTTTGAAGGTGTGAGGTGCTGGGTTATCGACCTGCTCCAGGATGACCCTGAACATGTTCTTTTCACAATGAACAGGCGGGATCCCAGGGAAATGGATGCCTTCAGGCTGAATCTGAATACCGGGGATATTCAACTTGCCGCCCAGAACCCCGGTGATGTTTCAGAGTGGATAGTGGATGACTCAGGCAGACTTCGCCTCGCTGAAGTTACCGATGGTCTGAAGACCAGGATCATATACCGGGATACCGAGAATGATCCCTGGCGTGAGGTGGCTTCATACGACTTCAGGGAAAGTGCGATCCCCTTGAGGTTTGCCGCTGATGGCCGCAGTTTCTATGTGGCCAGTAACCTGGGCAGGAATACTCGTGCAATCTGTTCCTTCTCAGTTGATTCAGATGCTCCGGGAGAGGTGCTCTTCTCCCATCCCGATGTAGACGTAAGCGACATGATCTACTCAAGGAAGCTGGGTAAGCCCGTTGGTGTCAGGTACACCGAGGACAAGATTCGATACACCTGGTTCGATGAATCCCGGGAAGCATTGCAGACATTCATTGACGGTGAACTCCCATCCTTCTCCAACCTTCTGCTGTCACATACGGATGATGAAGACCTTTTCGTTGTTTACTCCGGTGATGACAGAACCAGGGGAGCCTACTACCTGCTTGATGCTGTTTCCATGAAGCTGGAGAAGCTATTCGAGGTGAGTCCCTGGCTTGACAGGGATTCTCTCTGCCCCATGCAGTCAGTTTCATACACCGCAAGGGATGGTCTTCAGATAGGCGGTTACCTTACGCTGCCTCTGGGTGTTCCTCCTGAGAACCTGCCTGTTGTGGTTTATCCCCACGGTGGGCCATGGAGCAGGGATAACTGGGGTTTCAAGCCTGTTGTTCAGTTCCTGGCAAACAGGGGTTATGCAGTGTTCCAGATGAATTTCAGGGGATCCACAGGTTTCGGCAGGAAGTTCCTTGAAGCGGGTTACGGGGAATGGGGTCTATCCATGCAGGATGATATAACCGATGGTGTTCATTGGTTGATCGACAAGGGAATAGCTGATCCCGCCCGAATAGCGATTTTCGGAGTGAGTTACGGTGGTTATGCCGTTCTTATGGGTATCGTTAAGGATCCTGACCTTTACGCAGCTGCCGTGGATCTGGTGGGAGTGTCCAACCTGTTCACCATTCTGGAAAACATGCCTCCCTACTGGGAGGAGATCAGGGAGATGATGTACCTCAGAATAGGGCATCCTGAGCGTGACAGGGAACGTCTTGTGGCCACCTCACCTGCTCTGAACACCGAACGCATGAAAACCCCTCTCCTGATAGGGCAGGGAGCAAACGACCCAAGGGTAAATCAGGTGGAGTCAGACCAGGTGGTTAATGGCCTTCGAGCCAAAGGTATTCCTGTTAAGTACATACTTAAACAGGACGAGGGACACGGCTTTTTCAAAGAAGAGAACAAGTTTGAGTTCTACAGGGCTACGGAGGAGTTTCTGGCGGAGCATCTTGGTAACAACTGAATGCTTTTTGTTTTGATCTAGAAGCACAGGGCTTTGTGCTGCCCCGCGCTTTGCTGAGGTCCCGCATCGGAACGCTTTTTCGCCATCTTCCATCCCTGGTTCTCTTTCCCTGCAGACGAAGGCGGCTGGGGGAGAGTGTTTCCAGCTCAGCTACTCTTTTCAGGGTAAGGGCACACTCTTTACGTTTGCCGGATGATGTGCTTTAGACTGCGGCCGCCTGGTACCGGTCTCAGAAAGATCCGGTAACCATGATTCCACATAAACGCTCATTCATTGATACCCATTTTCAAGAGGGTATTGACCGGGAGTAACTTATTCTGTAAAATAAGATAAGATGGAATAGGAGAAATATTGTATTACAATAGAAGAATATACCTCGATAGAATAATGCCTTTCATGGGGGCGCCCATGATAAAGGTAATCACCGGCATGAGAAGAACAGGGAAGAGCGTTCTTCTTCGTCAGATCGATGAACTACTACGGGAACGGGGGGAGAAGACCTGTTTCATCAATATGGAGCTGATGGAGAATCATCATCTCAGGGATTCGGTTGTTCTTCACAGATACATCAGGGAAATGGATCCTACGGTTCTTATCATTGATGAAGTTCAGGATGTAATCGGCTGGGAGGAAGTTACAGCAAGCCTGCTGGCCGGGGGAGGCGTTGATATATACCTGTCCGGTTCCAATGCATCCATGCTTTCAACCGACCTGGCATCGAAAATCGCGGGGAGATATGTAGAGTTCAGGATATACCCCCTTGGGCTTGAGGAGTTCATAGAGTTCCGCGGATCTAATGCGGGGTCTCTTGAGGAGGAGTTCCAGCTGTATCTCAGGCTTGGCGGAATGCCTGGTATCCATTCAATGGATCTTTCCGCTGAAGTGGTCAGACAGTACCTGGGTTCGATACTGGACACTGTGATACTTAATGATGTTGTCATCAGGAACAATATTCGCAGTGCTGCTCTGCTGGAGTCCGTTTTCAGGTATCTCGCGGATAATGTCGGCTCTCTGTATTCAGGGAAGCGAATATCCGATTATCTGTGTTCCCACGGAAGGAGCACAACGCCCAACACGGTAATTGACTATGTGAAGTTCCTGGTTAACGCCTGTGCTTTGCATGATGTGAGCAGATTCGACCTTCGGGGGAAGAAACAGCTTTCCCACACGGGCAAGGCGTTTCTAACAGACCTTTCCTTCAGGCACGCTATCTTCGGATACAGGCAGGGGGCGATCTCAGGTTTCCTTGAGAACATAGTGTTCATGGAACTGCTTCGAAGGGGGTACTCCGTTCATATAGGAGCACTGGCTGACAGGGAAATAGATTTTGTGGCGGAAAAGGGAGATTCAACCCTTTATGTACAGGTTGCCTATCTCCTTGAGTCGGAAAAAACCCTGAACAGGGAGTTTGCCGCCCTTGAAGCCATTCCGGACAATCATCCCAAGATTGTGCTTTCCATGGATAAGGGCATTCCAGCCAGGAACGGGATTAAGCAGGTGTTCCTTCCGGAGTTTCTGGTGAGCAGGAACAGCTTGTAAGAAAAACAGCAAAGTATTTCTTACAAAAACCACCGACGATGCGCGATATATACAGTTGCAAACAAATCACTTACCCGGCATCATGGAAGAACCTGGGTATGGATGTTCACTCAGATATGGTTGATGATAGAAATTGACAGTTATCGAAAGAGAATGATGACTTTGCCGTTGTTGTCTCGCGGAAATGTACTACCTGATCTATTTTGTCGGATACTTTTTCAGCCTCTGCAGCTCATCTAAAAACATTGACAATCCAGAGAATAGACCTTATTCTCGCAGTATGAATGCAGAATCAAGGAGAAAAATTCATGATCATCAATTTTTCAGTATCTAACTTCAGGTCAATAAGAGATGAAGTTACACTTTCCTTTGAGGCTTCCAGGTCCGATGAAATGGAAAAGCACTATGTGATAAATACTGTGAAGAATCTCCGGGTTCTGAAGCTGGGGATCATTTACGGACCCAACGCCTCGGGAAAGACTAATCTGCTGGAAGCCCTTGAGTTCCTTAGGAGCATAACCACAAAACCGATCGGTACGAAAACCGGTGAGTTCGATTTCGAACCCTTTCTCTTCGATGATGTCAGTAGAGTTCAGAATACCGTGTTCTCCCTGGAGTTCGTTTCCAATCAGGTGAAATACCTGTACAGGGTCGAACTGAACAGGAAGTGCGTTCTTACTGAATCCCTTGACTATTTCATGCCCAACAGCGCAAAGGTGTTCAGCAGAACCACCGATCAGTCAAAGCAGCTCGTGGACATTGAATTCGGTTCCAAGATCCGGATCCCCGCTGACAGCAGAAAGGCTCTGGCGGGGAACACGCTCTGGAACAACACCGTGATAGGCGGTTACCTGAAAACGAACATCGATTCCAGGGAGCTGCATGACGTGGCTGATTGGTTCAAGTCGTTCCTGAAGCCTGTCATCAGACCTGATTCGAATCTGGTGCCATTTATCTTCAGCCGGTTCGAAAGTGACGAAATGGGCAGGGAAACACAGCTCAAGATCCTTCGAAAGGCCGGTTTCGATATCTCTGACCTGAAGTACAAAAGAGATCAGCTCGAGGTGAACGAGGAGCTGCTCAACTATCTGAACAGAGAAATCCCCATACCCGCGGAAGAGATCGAGAAGATAAGAGAAAGGGGTATGGTTGATTTACAGAACCTGCTCGTGCAGCACACTGTCAATGGGAGGGAGCATCTCCTGCCACTGGAAAGCGAATCCCGCGGAACGAAGAGGTATATCGAACTGGGCGGTGTTCTGGCGGCACTGCTGAGAGGGGATGTAGTGATCTCGATTGATGAACTTGAATCCTCAATGCATCCTGATCTGGTGAAGCACTTCCTTCTCACATTCCTGATGAACTCAGGGAATTCACAGCTGATAGCAACAACTCACATGCGCGAGCTGCTTCTTGAGAAAGAGATTCTGCGGAATGATGTGATTTGGTTCATGGAACAGAAGGAGGACGCTTCCAGCGATCTGTTCTGTCTGAACGACTTTGACACTTCCGTGGTAAGGAAGTCAAGTTCCATCTACAACGCCTACAAGATCGGCAGACTTGGCGCGGTGCCAGACCTTGGTGACTACTATCTGGGAATTGCCGATGAGTAGCAGGAAGCGCCGTCAGCCGCGGGAGGTATGGTCTTTCATTGTGGATGGTGATACTGAGAAATGGTATCTTGATCTGATGAAACAGTATGAGCGGCGTAGGCTTCCAAAGGTACATATCAAGCCTGAGATTCCGAAGAAGAAGAAACTCCAGGATCTGCGTGAGCAGGTCCTCGAGAACGCAGAGAGTTATGACAGGGTGTTCTGGATTGTTGATCTGGATGCCATCATTCATGATGAACAGCTTGAGGTCTTCAGGAACATCGTACGAGAACTCAGAGAGATCGACAATGTAAGCGTTCTGGTGAATGGCCCGTGCCTGGAGTTCTGGTTCATGCTGCACTTCAGAGAGACAGCAAGGATCTTTCCCGAGTGCAGCCGTGTGGAAAAACAGCTGAGGAATATCCCTGCTCTGAAGGATTACCAGAAGACCGAGAAGTACTACAAGACCGGTACGGACATCTACTCGAAACTGAAGGATTATCAGCAGACAGCTGTAAAGAATGCTGAGAAGCTCGGTGAGTTTTCCCTTACCAAAGGGCGTCAGGCTGTTGCTGAGATCAGCCGGGTCTTCGACCTTATCGGGAGCTGACCAGCTCAGCAGTCTTGCAGACTTTCGTTCCTGTTCAGGCGGCTTGACTCTAACAAAATGGCAGGGAATATATTGCGAGCATGAAGGCTGTAAGACCCATGCATGGGCTGATCTGCGCCGAGTACTGGTTTGCCTTGCCGGCTTTCTTTCTGAGGGGGTGTTCGTGAGGTTTTCTTTCATTTTCATTCTACTTGTTCCTGTATCTTTCCTTTTTGCGGCTCAGATAGATGTGTACTACCAGAGCGAGCTGGGGGAGGTGCATCCCTTCGTGTTCGGGTCGGGGGATGAGATTACAGAGGAGTTTTCTCCACTTGCCGAGGTGTCACCTATGATAGGGCTCACCGGTGTGCCCATGCTTCGGATGGGGGGCATAGGGAACGAGTACTACGACTGGGAGGGGAACGACTACGGCGGGGTGATGTACCTGGATGTTCTGGAGGGCGTGATCATTCAGATCGAGCTGGAGACCTCCCTGGATGACTTCCTGCAGATGTGCGAAGAGAACGGGATAGAGCCGGTGCTTTCTGTTAACTTCCAGATCAACGACCCCTCACAGGCTTCCCGGATGGTGGAGTACTGCAATGGAGGTGTTGAAACTCCCATGGGGCAGGTTCGTGCCCAGAGGGGGCATCCTGAATCGTATGATGTGGTTTACTGGCAGATAGGGAATGAGCCCGATATCTCCGGCATGGTGATACCTGTTGCGGAGTATGAGCTTACACTTTTCAGGCACTTTGGTATTCCCTTCGAGTCATGGTCTGCTACGGATTCCGTTTATGCCACTTCATCCTCCTTCGCCGCGCTGGCCGATGAGTACGCCGACTCGATGCGGGCGGCGTCTCCTGTTCCCATTTCAATTGCCACCATGTCACTCTCCGGGGATATGGGGTGGCTTTCGGAAACGGTGCAGCACTGCGGGGACAACACCGACTGGGTGGATCTGCACTACTATCCCGCGGGGACATGGGAGCAGGCGCCCCCTGACACCACCGACTACATTGCCTGGCTTATGTCGCTTGATTCAGGGCCCAATGCCTTCGACCAGTGGTATCAGGCCATGGTGGATTCCATGGAAGTATTTTCCGGGAGTTCAGACATTCCCGTGTGCGTAATGGAGTACAACGCCATTGTGGTGAATCCCGACCTGGTGTGGTGGAACTACATAGACGGGCTCTTCGTGGCGGACTGCCTGGGGCACCTGGCGGAGAACGGCTGCACCATGGCAGGGGTGTATTCCATCATCGAGGGGACCCCCGAGGACCCCAACACCTCCTTCGGAATGATAAGGGGCGACACCCTTTCAATGAGGGCAACCGCCTGGGTGATGAAGTTGCTCCAGGAGAAGATGACCGGGACCATGGTGCTCTCCACCAGCGACGCCCTGGGGGGAGGCTACGGGCTGGATGTGCATTCATCCCTCCGTTCTGACGGAAAGCTCTGCATCGTGGTGGTGAACAAGCACCTTACACAAGACTATGAGACCACCATAACTCTCCACGGCTACACATCCTCAGGCTACTCCGAGGTGTGGAGCATAGAGAACGACGCCCCCATGGAAGCTCCTTACAACGGAACCACCGGCATACAGTTCAGGGGGAACCTGTGGGGAAGCGGGTCATCATTCTCCAGGGCTTTCCCCGCGGCCAGCGTTACCTGTCTGATCGTTTTTCCAGAGGGCTCGGGCACAGCTCCCGAGGGCGTTGGTTCCGGTGTGGTCGTTGTTCCTGTGCCTGTATCAGGTTCATCTTCGGTGATCGTTACCCTTGCTGAGCCTGCCTTCGTGCGGTTGAGGGTGTTCGACCTTGCGGGCAGGGCTGTTCGGGAGCTTTGCTCCGAGTTCCTTCCCCCGGGGGAGACCTCTATTGAACTTAACTCGGGTGAGCTGCCCGGCGGGATCTATGCCGTTGCCGGGGAAGTGGGCGGCACTCCGGTATCAAGTCGTTTTGCGGTGATCTAGAGAGTGTCTAAATTGTGAGTATTATAATAATTGTAGAGGATGTATATTACGAGGATGGACAAAATCATTTGAGATAACAGAGAGGTGTAGATGGTCCGAAGTCAATGATGTAAAGGAGATATTTGCTCAGTGGAGAGTTAATACAGATCTGAATTAGATACAGATAAATCACAATAAAGGAATATATATCCGAGAAAGCCTAAATGAAAAGCATAATAGAAAATATAAATAATATATTCGTTGGAAGCACGAGAAATTACGATAAAGTCAGTGAAGTATGGAGTGGGGAAGAGAAATCAGAAATTGATTTAGAATCAGTGTCTGAATACCATTGTTCAGAAGCGGTTACAGGAAGACAATGCATCTCTGAATCTACATGGGCTGATTTGGATATGGATGATGTGTTCCTGAGGATCAACAGAACATGCAGTGCAATTGGAGCTCAGTATCTTTATCACGAGATGCACCTTTGTGAAAGGGATATTGGTTCTCTCAGAACGAAGTACCTGGCATATAGGGAAATACATAAGAAGAAGTCTGTTGCTGAAAAACTGGGGAAGGTGCTTCAGCAACTCAGGAATAAGCGGTACTTCTGTATATCACAGATAATACATAGGACAATGCCTGGGATACCAAGGCACTTTCCCGTAATAGTCATTATGTCCTTGTTGTTTATTGCCAGTTTAATCGGGACAATTTTTGTCAGCAAGGACTTCATACTTGGTGTTCTTGCGTTTGGATTCCTGAATACAATTTATCAGCAGGTATTCTCTGTCCGGATAGCGCACTATATGCCTGATCTGGGATGCCTGGGAAGAATGCTTAATGTTGCCTCATCGTTGGCGGATACCGAAGAGATCAGACTCGATCAGATCGTCACTCTTGGTGAACACAGAGAATTCATCAAGAGTCTCCAGGGAAAGTACAGGTGGCCTCTTCTTGATTATCACAGATTGGATGATTTGACTGCCTCGGTGGTCGTGTATATCAATAATTTAATGCTTCTTAATGTTATATTTTTCTATCTGGGAGCGAAGTGTATTGAGCGGAATCGGAAGAAGTTATCGGAGATTTTTGAAGCCATTGGTTCGCTGGACGCATTGCTTGCAATAGCGGGATATCTCAAGTCAGAGACCTGGTGTTATCCCAGGCTGGTTGACGAGAACAGGATTGATGTGACTTCAATTTACCATCCGAACCTGGAGCATCCTGTTTCCAATTCCTTCTGCCTTGTTGACACATCAGGCCTTATTACCGGTTCGAACATGGCAGGCAAAACGACATTCATAAAGACCATAGGCATCAACCTGATCTTTGCTCAATCTCTGGGGTTTTCTCTTGGGAGAAGTGCTGTCTTACCAAGAGCAACTGTTCTCAGCACAATAAGAAGACGAGACAGTCTCAAGAGTGGCAAGAGCTACTACTACGTAGAAATAGAAACTATCAATGAATTTATCAAAGCGGCAAATGCAACTGGCAGATACCTGTTCCTTATAGATGAGATATTCAGGGGAACAAATACTTTAGAGCGTTTGTCGGCGGCCTCAAGTGTGTTGAAGTATCTTGGTGAGCGGGGAATGGTTCTTGTTACCACCCATGATATTGAACTTGTTCATCTGCTGGGGGACAAGTACAGAATGTTCCATTTTCAAGAGCAGATAAAAGAAGGTCGTCACTATTTCGACTACATTATCAAGCCTGGTCCCTGCAGATCTCGTAATGCGATCAATCTCTTAGAGCTCAATGGATACCCGGCAGAGATAATTTCCGAAGCACATATAACTGCTGAAACTCTTCAGACCAAGAGTAGCAAATACTCATAGTCGAATCTTTATAGTGAGTCGTGTTCTCATCTGATTGAGCTTCGCAGAGCCTTCTGGAGAAATCAATCTGGCATTGCTGTGTTCCCCGATCCGCAGCAGACGAGTTTTACTGTCAAAGTGGTAATGAATGGGAAAGTATGACAGGAGCTATACCGATCGGGGGGTATCTGCTGAACTACGGGTCCCTGAAGCTGACCGCCCCTCAGAAGAGAAGGGTACTTCAGTTCAGGGTGGAGCCTCTTGAGATCGAGCCGCTTGTATGGAGGCGATACAGATAGACAGCTCTCAGATGCCCGAAGTGCGGAGGCAAGATGAAGGTTATCTCCTTGTAGAGCTGCCGTCTGCAATAAGAGGTTTGTCCAAATGCAGGGTTTTGCAGGGATCCGGGGGTTTCTTCATTAACAGCGAAGGCGTTCGGGTACTTTCACGGTTTTGGCAACGAAATTGGTGACGAAACTGGATGATACAGGCTGTTTCAGGAGCAGGTATCGGATTCATGGAAATCGCTTTCCTGGTTTTTTACCCGAGGTATACCCGCTATCAATGTTATTTGTGTCATCCGTATTCAGTGCGCTATATATTACTACTGATTCCCTACTTTTTAGTGTTTATTCAGTAGTGTCCCATTGACCTAAATTACTAGTTTCGTAATCTCTTGTAAACCATTGTTTTAGAGGCATATTATTCTACACACGACTTGAGCATACACTTTTCATATTTCCTACCATATCAATTATGGAGGAATTATGTATTCAGGACGCTTCGTATTCTCTCAGCTGATGGATCACTTTCCCCGAGAAGCCTTTGATCGTTGCGTAAAAAAGTATTCCGGTGATTACAGAGTCAGGCACTTCACCTGTAGAAGTCAATTCATGTGCATGGCCTTTGGCCAGCTCACTTACCGGAACGGACTTAGAGACATCATCACCTGTCTTCGAGCCAACAAGAGCAAACTGTATCATATTGGCATAAAGGGAAATGTATCTCTCAACAATCTTTCCAATGCCAACATGAAAAGAGATTGTCGCATTTACGCAGACTTTGCTCAAATTCTCATCGCCACCGCCAGAGATCTCTACTGTGACGATCAATTCAGTGAAGAAATCAGTGAAACAGTTTATGCGCTGGATTCAAGTACGATCTCTCTTTCCCTCTCACTTTTTCCATGGGCAAAGTTCAGGGAATACCGAAGTGGGATCAAGCTGCATACTGTCATGGAATTACCGAGTTCAATCCCGACTGTAGTCGATATTACGGAAGCCAGACCACATGATGTGAATTTCCTTTGCTCACACCGGTCAAAGATTCCACCTCGCCGGTCCAAAGATTCCAGCCTTCTCGCCGGAGTCATGATTCCAGTTCTGACTCCTGGATTTCCTGTTTTTTCCTGAACGCATTTCA
>NPIE01010644.1_pt1 | contig 32753 bp, 22 predicted proteins | sample 8637661 | NCBI WGS metagenome assembly NPIE01 (sample SAMN07420842, study PRJNA396082) | bioreactor metagenome | isolation source: sample BA12 brine-fed electro-methanogenic bioreactor BA | place: Japan: Kochi | collected 2016-12-09 | reverse complement strand
TCCACAACATTTGACAATAGCTCCATGGTCGAGTTTGTGACATTTGGGCTGAAGGGGGGATTTGTCCTGTGCGGACTGGGGGCAGGTGTGGTTAGCTGGTTGATGAAGTCAAGGGCCAGAGACCCACTGGGGCCGACCCAAGTACACCGTCTGAAGCGTTTGGCTGTGGTATTCCAGGTGGCCATGGTCGGGACCATGCTCTTGCTTCTGGTCATGTCGCAATGGGATGGCTTTCGGGATGGGATCCGGCCGGATCATGGACCTGTGCATTTCATCGCCCTGGCAGCCGGTTATGGATTCGTCTTCCTGATCTTCCTCCTGTGTTACGGGGCAGCACAAGTTCCACTACGGATCTTGCGCGCATCCTCCACAGATAAACTTGTCGCGGAGTCGTATCGTCGTGTACTGATGAGCCATCCGTTTCTTCTGGAGTCCGAACAGTTGAAATTGAAGGTGTTCCTTGAGGCAGCACTCGAGGACTGCCCCCCTGATGCTGTCTTACTGAGTGAGTTCGGATTTGCGTCCGACCTGATAGGCCTGTCCGGCCTCGCCGAGAAGTACTTTGACCGGGCCGCTGCTTGCGCGGACGGCCCCACCGCTGGAGCTCTGTGGTGCTATCGAGCTGCCTGCCTGCTGCGACGAGAGGATCTCCAGGGCGCGCTGGCACATCTCCGCCGATTTGTCAGGACGCTGGAAGACCGCTATTGGCGGGGACAGTGAAAAGACCTTATTGTAAAGAAGGCACCGTTGGACGAACAGACAAAAAGGAGATGTATTATGACCATATGTGTTACGCGCAGACGTTTTATGAGAGCCACCGCCGCGGTGGCCGCGGGCGTGAGTCTGTGGGGCACGGACCGAGCCTGGGCCGGGGCGAATGACCGGGTCAACGTCGCGGTCATCGGCATTCACGGCATGGGCCAGTCGCACATTCAGAGCTATCAGGCATTGCCGAACGTGCGGGTCGCGGCGATCTGCGACGTGGATGAGAACCTGTTCGGCCCGGTGATCCAGCGGCACTTTGCGGCCAAGGACCGCCCCGCGCCGAAAACGTACCACGACATCCGCCGCCTGCTCGAAGACAAGGACATCGAGGCGGTGTCCGTCGTCACGCCCAACCACTGGCACGCCCTGGCGGCCATCTGGGCGATTCTGGCGGGCAAGCACGTCAGCATCGAGAAGCCCTGTTGCCACGACTTCCACGCCGGCCAAAAGCTTGTCGAGGCGGCACGCAAGCACCACGTCATCGTCCAGGACGGCGCCGAGCAGCGGAGTAATCCATGCTCACAGTCGGCGGCGAAGTTCATTGAAGACGGCGGCCTGGGCGAGGTGTACCTCTCCAAGGGCCTGTGCTACAAGTGGCGCGACACCATCGGCAAGAGGCCCGACGCCCCCGTGCCGGCCGGCGTGCACTATGACCTGTGGCTGGGTCCGGCGCCGAAACGGCCCTTCAATCCTAACCGCTTCCACTACAACTGGCACTGGAACTGGGACTACGGCAACGGCGACATCGGCAACCAGGGCGTCCATGAGCTGGACATCGCCCGCTGGATGCTCGGCGTGCGCCTGCCGCGACGCGTCTGCGCGATGGGCGGGCACTTCATGTTCGACGACGACCAGACCACGCCCAACACCCTGATGGCCGTCTTCGAATTCGACAACCCCAACGGCGGCGGCGACAAGAAGAAGATCTTGCAGTTCGAGGTGCGCCACTGGATCAGCAACCGCGAGGACCCGATGTGGCTCAAGCCCGATCCCGATGCCCCGACCGGCTACATGATGAGCAGCGACAACACCATCGGCAACCTCGTCTTCGGCTCCAAGGGCTACATGGCCAAGACCGGCGACGCGTGGCGCACCTACATGGGCCGCACTCGTGAGCCGGGACCGACCGGTCGCGGACTGGGCAACCATTACCAGGCGTTTATCGACGCGATTCGCGACGGCGACCCCAAGACGTTCAACAAGAGCATCGAGGAGGGCTTCTATACCTGTGCCCTAGTGCACCTGGCGAATATCTCGTACCGCCTGGGCCGTTCGCTGGACTTCGACCCGGTCGCGCAGCGCTTCATGGGCGACGATGAGGCCAATGCCATGCTTCGCCCCGCCTATCGGGCGCCCTTTACAATCCCCCAGACCTTTTGAGCCCGGCACCAAAAGAGAAGGTTCCGGAGTATGCGTTCCGGACCTTTCGTGTATTCCGCGATGTTCGAGGAGTAAGCCGTTCGCGTATATGTGCCTGAGCCGGATCGGGGGCTCTGCGTTCCCATCGGGGGGCATCGACTCCGTTTGGAGCTATGGTGCGGCGGCCAAGGCGGCGATCTCGGCTTGGGCCAGGGCACGGTTGTAGAGGCGAACATCGTCCAGTGCCCCGGTCAGGCCCAGTCCATCGGTGTTGGCGCCGATCCGGACGTACATGCCCGCGGCGGTATTGATCGCGGCCGTCTGCAGGGTGCGATGCTCCGGCGGCTCCAGCCGACCGTTGACGTACAGCCGAACGGCATCAAGCCTGTCGGCGCCGTCGGGCAGAACGGCCGCCACGTGCACCCATTGGCCGGTGTCCACGCGTGTCGAGCCGAAGACGGCCCCGTCGTTGACCTGCAACCGCAAGAACCCCCGAGCGTTAATCCGCATGTCCCAGGCCGCCTGCGGCTCATCCGCCCGCCCCCAGCCGACAACGGCGCCGGGGATCTGCGTGATCTTCACCCACGCACAGCAGGTACGGGCATGGGCGCCCATGATGCCCTGATACCCGTCGATTTCGCCATAGTAGCCGGTCCCGGCGAACTCCAGGGCGCCGCCGACCTTCCCTTCGATCCAGTGAATGGGGAGAATCCTCACCAAGGTGGCCCTGCGGCCGTAGCCGGAGGCATCGGCGGCGAAGCGGCCGGGCCAATCGTCGAACGTCCAATGCCCCTGAAGACCGACCGGCTTGAGCCAATCCTGGGCCAGGGTCCGCGCGTCGGCCACGTCGACCAGGCCGTCGGTCGTTACATCGCCGGCCAAAACGCCCTGTGCGAGCCACGCGTTCGAAAGGAGGGACAGGTCGGTCAGTCCCACGAAGCAGTCGCGATCGATGTCGCCCGGGGCGGCGACGACCGGATCGAACAGGGCCCCGCCACACGGTTGCAGGAATGACCGGGCCCCCAGGGCATATAACCGGGCGATCTGTGCATCGCTCAGCGCCGCGTCGAAAAGGGCCACATCGTCCAGGGCGCCATCCATAAACTCCGATCCGTTGGTCCCCAGGCGCACATCCTCGCAGATCGCCGTCGCGATCGTCTGGGCGTGGAACTCCAAGGCGTCGGCGGACTGATGCACACCGTCCACGTACACACGCACGTCCTCCACCCCTTGGGCATCATCGGGCAACACAATGGCCAGGTGGGTCCATCGGTCGGTATCGATCGCCGTCCGGGTCTGGATGTATCCGCCCCCGACGGCCAGACGCAGATGTGCCGTTGAACCCACGGGGAACAGGCGCCACTGCCAAAGCATCCCCGGCCCCGAATCGCCCCAGCGCAGGATCACACTGTCGGTGTCTTGCGGTGCGAAGCGGGCCCACACCGCACAGGTTCTCGGCGCGTTTCCCGTGATGCCCTTATAGCCCGTTATCGTGACCCCATCATGGCCGTCCATGTGCAAGGCGTTGCCGTGAACGCCCTCGACGATGCCGGGGTTCCCCTGGATCGTTCCATCCCGATTCTGTCCGCTGCCATCGTTCAGATTCCCGTCAAGGATCTGCTCGGCTGGCCACCATGCCGCCAACCCCGTTTCCGACGGGGCCGGATGCGTGTATTCGACGATGGTCATGGCCAGGTCCTCATTGCTCATGGCCGCGGCGTTTCGATAGGCCTGCCCATCGTCGTAGCGGTTCCAGGGTTCCTGGACGAACGCGGTGAAGGATTGGCCCTGTGGATTGCGGGCTTCGACGTAGTAACACTGCCCGGGGGTGAGGGGGACCTGCCCGGGCTGATAGCTCACGCCGCACAAATCCGCGCTGGAGGCGAAATAGGCCCCCTGCGCGGTTTTTTCGGGACCGATGCGGGGCCCGGTAGGGCCCCCTTGGCGAACGGTCCACGTCAGCTCAAAGGTGGGCTCGATCCCATTGGCCTCGAACAGATCGACCGCCGCCAGGCTGGTCCCGGTGGCGATGAACGTCTGGCCCCATGAAGTCCCCCCCTGGCCGGCCAGATTACCCGGTCCCGGCGAGCGTCGCGTATGGGTGACCGCCTGGTGACGCCAGTCCACGAAGACCGCCATGTGAAGATCGAAGTCCCTGGGGTTGCCATCGCCGTCGTAGGCCCGGCCATGGGCGTAGCCGTTGGCGTCCTTGTTTCGTTTGTAGATGGCCAGGCCGCCGTCGATATGGACGTTGACCGCGTACATCTTTCCGTACGTCAGTGGCACCTGACCGGAGGGCCAGCGGACCCATTCATCGGAATCGGCCCCCAGTTGCCCGTCCGTGCCGTAGCCCACCTGCTTCCACTGACGCACATCCGGCTGGCCGTTGTCCTCCAGGATTCGCACCTGGGCGGTCTTGCCGTTGTACAGCCCGCTGCCGGCCATTCTCCAGGTGACGCCGCGCACGGCCGTGCCCGTCGCCAGGAAGGTCTGGTACCAATCCCAGGGACCCCAATCGGTCCAGCCATCCTCGCGCCAAAAGCAGGAGTAATCGACGTCCAGCAAGACCGTGAGGGTCTTGGGCTGATCATCCGATATGCAAACATTCGGCACCACCTTGGGCGAGGCGAAGAAATCGGGCTGATTGATGTAGATCGAGTAGGTCCCGGCGGGCAGGTTGTCGATCCGGTAGTAGCCGTCGTGGGTCGTGCCGACGCCCGGCACGGCGCCCAGCCGGCAAAAGCGCCCGCCCACGCCGGGGGCATCGGGGCTGAGGAACAGATTCCACTCGTAGAGTTCCACCATGCCCATCTCGGGCACGCCTTTGACCCGTTCAAAGCCGCAATGCCCCTCGATGGAGCCGACACCCCAAGCCATCGAGCCCCACGGCAGACAGAGCCATGCCAAGGCCCACACGGCAGACGTTGTGCTCTTCATCATCGCATCTCCCGAACATCCATCCCCTCCCGCCATCATACGAAAACCCACCCAAAGAATCAAATGTTGAGCCTGCCAATGCCGGTGCGGGGCGAGCTTGCATCCCCGCCATGATCGCCTATAATCGGGCGTTCTTGGCACCGGCGGATAGCCGGACGCCGAAACCGCGGAATAATCCGGTGGGAACGGGAATGAAGGCAGAGATAATCGAGCAGGTCGAAGCGCTCAAGCGCGGTACGGTGGAGATCTTCAGCGAGCAGGAGTTGGCCCAGCGGCTCAGCGAGGCCGCCGGCCAGGGCCGGCCCCTGCGGGTCAAGCTGGGCATGGACCCCACCGCGCCGGACATTCACCTGGGCCACACCGTGGTGCTGCGCAAGTTGCGGCAGTTTCAGGACTTCGGCCATAAGGCGGTCCTCATCATCGGCGATTACACCGCCCGGATCGGCGACCCGACGGGCCAGAACACCACGCGACCGATGCTCCGCGGCGAGCAGATCGAGGCGAACGCCCGCACGTATTTCGAGCAGGCGGGCCGAATTCTCGACATGTCCGAGGACAAGCTCGAAATCCGCTACAACAGCGAATGGCTGGCCGGTCTGAAACTCGCCGACGTGATCAGGTTGACCGCGTCGATGACGGTCGCTCGGATGCTGGAGCGTGATACGTTCGAACTGCGGTACAAAAAGGGCGACCCGATCGGCGTACACGAGTTCCTGTATCCGCTCATGCAGGGCTACGACTCGGTGATGATCCGCAGCGACGTGGAGCTGGGCGGCACGGACCAGACGTTCAATAACCTGGTCGGGCGGGACTTGCAGCGGCTCGACGACCAGCCGCCGCAGATCGTCATCACCATGCCGATCCTCGTCGGCCTCGACGGCAAGGACAAGATGAGCAAGTCCAAGGGCAACTACATCGGCGTCACCGATCCGCCCGGGCAGATGTTTGGTAAGACGATGAGCATCCCCGACGACCTGATGGACAATTACTTCACGTTGCTGACCGATCTGCCGGTCGAACGGATCGCCGAGCTCACCGACCCCTCGCGGACCCATCCCAAGCAGGCCAAGGTCCTGCTGGGCAAGTGGATCGTTACGCAGTTCCACGGTGTCGAGGAGGCCGAGGCGGCGGCGGCCGAGTTCGAAAAGGTATTCGCCCAGAACCAGCTTCCCGATGACATGCCCGAGGTTCGCGTGTCGGCCGAGCCCGTCGCCGCCGGCAAGCTGCTGGTGCGGTGCGGGCTATTGAAAACCGGCGGCGAGGCCAAGCGGATGATCCAGCAGGGCGGTGTGCGAATCGACGAGGCCCGCGTCGAGGACGCCAACGCCCTCGTGACCCCGGCCGACGGCATGGTCGTGCAGGTCGGCAAGCGCAAGTTCGCTCGGCTCAAAGTGCAGTAAACGCCCATGGGCGGAGGTGGCCTATGAAGCTTCCACAGGTGCAAGAAGCACAACGGTATGCGGGATTGTACGTCGTCGATTTCGGCGACCATTGCGGCGTGGGTTTCCGCGCCGAGGAGGTGGCCGAGCTGCTGGACAGCGAGACCTTTTCGCACGTGACCGTCTACCGGGTTCACAACGCCTACCCCGATGGGCGGATGGAGCTGGTGGGTGTGCGACGCGAAACCTTCCACCTGGAAAAGGGAATGTTCTTCTATGCGTCAGAAGAGTCCCAGGGTCGCGACGATTTCGAGCGGCTCTTGGCGTGGGCTCGGTCGCATCCGGCGCCCAGCCGGGCCAAGGTGCATCTGGCGCGGTATGAGGATGGCCGGTGCGTGACGGCCCTGATCTACCCCGCTGAGCATGAGCCACAGTTCGCCCGGTGGCTCCTCGACGCGGATTACATGACGCAGGGCGCCGCGGAAGGCGGTGTCGAAGCCGTGCAGCGATACTACCGGCAGGGGCCCACCATCCTGGCCCGCGAGCAATTGTACCCGGCCGAGGCCGGGCAGCCCATGACCGGCCAGGAACTCGTTGAGGCCACCCGCAAGGCGGTGGTCCGATAAGATGGGCCGATCCAGCACACCCAGGCCGCGACGGATCGGGTTCCTGGCGGCCTTGCTCATGCGGGCCGGGCACGTTTCTCACAGGCAGGACTGTGAGAGAATCCGCCGAATGGAGTTCCGCACAAGCACCCAGCGGATGGGGGTGCGATTCGCGGGGCGTCTGAGGTCCGTATTTCGCCACAAGTGGCTTCGCCGCCGTTAGTTACGCGCTTCTCAAAAGATTCCTTTCGGGCTTCTCCGCGGTTTTTTACATCGCCGCCCAAAATGTTATCGGACGAAATTTTGGCCAGGATTCTTGCCGTGGGGTTTATTTTCTGCTAAAGACCTGCCCAGGTTCTGGCCGATTTAGGAACCAACAGAGTTTTCTCCCCTCCGGAAAACATCGGGCAACTCCGGTTGCCGGATGTTTTCTTTTTGCCCCCACCCCTATTTCATCCTAGCAATGTCCCCTACCGTTTCCTCAGGAGGATGGGCGGGTCCTTCCGTGGCGTTGTCGCGGGAACCTGACTTCCGGGTTGAACAAGGTGGTTCAGGCGTTCTTGCCGCAGCACTTCTTGTACTTCTTGCCGCTGCCGCAGGGGCAGGGGTCGTTGCGGCCAACCTTGGGCTGCTCGAGGCGGATGGTCTTGACCACGGGCTCGCCCTGGGGGGCGGCGGCCGCGGCCCGCTGACGTTCGGTCATGGCGAACTGACCGACCTCATCGTGCTGGGTGCGGCTGACGTTCCACACGCTGCGGGCCTGGGCTCCCGGGTCCAGGCGCACCTTGAAGATCGTGCTGGTCACGCGGTCGTCGATGCTCTCCAGCATCTCGCCGAACATCCGGTAGCCTTCCTGCTTGTATTCGATCTTCGGGTCCTTCTCGGCGAAGGCCCGCAGGTGGATGCTCTCCTTGAGATGGTCCATCGCGTAGAGGTGGTCCTTCCACGCGCTGTCGTAGATCTGCAGCAGCACGTACCGCTCCAGGTCCGCCAGCTCACGCCGGAAGAACTCCCGGCCGACGTTCCGCAGGACGGATCGGGGATCGTCCGTGTCCAGGTCCTCGGGCCGCAGGTCCGCGTCGAATCGCTGCTGCGCCCACGCCGCCAGGGCTTCGGGGTCGCGCGTCTCGGCCAGCCGGGCGTCGATTTCCTCATCGAGCCGCCCGTTGTGCCACGCGCGACTCAGTTCGAGAAGCTGTTCATAAACACGCTGCGGCTTGGTGTCCTGAAGCTCCTCCGCGTCGAGCGTCGTTCCGAAGCGCTTATTGGCCCAGTCGGCCAGCGCCTGAAACCCGTACACGTTCGCCCCTTGGGGGCTGTAGGCCATGTTCATGGCGAACTCGACGGGGTACTCGACCTCCCGTTGGCGGTACTTGTCCTCCACGGCCCGGGCCAGATGCTCCCGAATCTGCGACGGGCTCAGATCCCGCAGGTCCTCGATCCGCAGGCGAATGTCGAACTTGGCGTTGGCCCATTGCACGAACGTGCGCAGCGGGAAATCTTCCTTGAGAAACGTTTCGATCTGGCTGCAGTCTCGCTTGTCGATCTGCTCCTGCGCCGCCTCGATGATGGCTTGCTCGATCTGCTCGGCGTCCATGTGTCGCAGCTTGCCCGCGGACAGGCCCGCGCTGTACGTGCTCATGGCCCAGCGGCACAGCCCGTCGAGGTTCCACGTCGCACGGTCCTCGTAGTCCTCCAGGTACTCGCCGAGCGCGAGGCTGATGTCATTCTCGGCGCTCTTGCGGGCCCGGTCCTTGATGCGTTCCTCGATCTCGGCAGCGCTCAGGTCGCGCAGACGCCGCACGTCCAGGTCCACGCCGAATTGACCCCGGGCCCATTCGGCGATGCATTTGTACGGGTAGTCGGGCGCGAGGATGTTGCGGCAACTGCCCTCGATCATGGCGGCGATCATCTCCTGGATGATCGGCTTGAGGCCCTTGCCGGCCAGGATCTTCCGCCGCCGGCCATAGAAGGTCTTGCGCTGGAAGTCCATGACCTCATCGTATTCGAGCAGGCTCTTGCGGATCTCGAAGTTGCGTTCCTCGACCTTCTTCTGGGCCCGCTCGATGCCCTTGCTGATCCGCTTGTGGTAGATGGGCTGGCCTTCTTCCCAGCCGATCCACGACAGGGCCTTGACGGTCCATTCCGGAGCGAACATGCGCATCAGGTCGTCATCGAAACAGATGAAGAACTGGCTCGATCCGGCGTCGCCCTGGCGGCCGGCGCGGCCGCGGAGCTGGTTGTCGATCCGCCGGGCCTCGTGCCGCTCGGTGCCGACGATGTGCAGCCCGCCGATATCGGCCACGCCGGGGCCCAGCTTGATGTCCGTGCCGCGGCCGGCCATGTTTGTGGCGATCGTCACGTTGCCCCGGGCCTTGCCGTCGCGGCCGGTGTACTGCTGGCCGGCCTTTTCGACGATGGCCGCCTCGCGGGCGTGCTGCTTGGCGTTGAGCACCTCGTGATCCACGCCGTAGCGTTTGGACAGCGCCTGGGACAGGGCCTCGCTTTTCTCGATGCTGACCGTCCCCACCAGCACGGGTCGGCCCGCGTTGTGCACCTCGAAGATCTCCTCCACCACGGCGCTGAACTTCTCCCGCAGCGTCTTGTAGATCAAATCCTCCCGGTCGTCGCGGATGCACGGACGGTTGGTGGGGATGACCACCACCTCCAGCTTGTAGATCCGCATGAACTCCTCGGCCTCGGTCGCGGCGGTGCCCGTCATGCCCGCGATGGTGCCGTACAACTTGAAGAAGTTCTGCAGGGTGATCGTCGCCAGCGTCTGGGTCTCTTCCTTGACCTGCACGCCCTCCTTGGCCTCGACGGCCTGGTGCAGCCCGTCGGACCATTGTCGGCCGTGCATCAGACGGCCGGTGAACTCGTCAACGATCACCACCTTGCCGTCCAGGACGACGTAGTCCTTTTCCCGCTCGAAGACCACGTGCGCCCGCAGGGCCTGCTCCAGGAGGTGCGGCCAGTCCATGTTCGAGCCCGTGAAGAAGGACCCCACGCCCGCGATCTCCTGGGCGGCTCCGATGCCCTCGTGCGTCAGGTGCACGCTCTTCTTGTCGTGCTCGACCTCGAAGTACTCGGTCATCGTCTCCAGGCGGGTCCGATCCTCGTCCAATTCACGTGTGAGCCGGGCGATGGCCTCTTCGGCCTTGGTCACGCGATCGGACTGCTTGGCCCTTCGGGCCTCGGCCAGCTCGCCCTGGGCGTTGGCCAGCGCGCGTTCGGCCTCGTCAATTCGCTTTTTCAACTGGGTACGGCCGGACTGGCGCTTGAGCAGTTCGCGGCAGACCGCGTCCGCCTTGCGATACCGCGTCACGTCGTCAAACGCAGGCCCGGAAATGATCAGCGGCGTGCGAGCCTCGTCGATCAGGATCGAGTCGACCTCGTCGACGAGGGCGTATTCGAGCGGGCCCTGGACCATGTGCTCCAGGCGGGTCTTCATGTTGTCCCGCAGGTAGTCGAAGCCGAACTCGTTGTTCGTGCCGTAGGTGATGTCACAATCGTACTGGTTGCGTCGCTCGTCGCCGAACGTGTCCATATCCGCCTGGATCGCGCCCACCGTCATGCCCAGGGCGCGGTAGACCGGCCCCATCCACTCGGCGTCGCGCTTGGCCAGGTAATCGTTCACGGTGACGATGTGTACCTTGCGTCCGGTCAGATGCACGAGATAGGCGGCCAGGGTCGCGACGAGCGTTTTGCCCTCGCCCGTGGCCATCTCGGCGATCTTGCCCTCGTACAGCACGTGGCCGCCGACGAGTTGCACGTCGAAGTGACGCATGGCCACGTTCCGCCGGGCCGCCTCGCGGACCACCGCGAAGGCCTCGACCAGCAGATCCTCGGGGCGGGCCCCCTCGTTGAGCCGGGCCTTGAATTCGTCGGTTTTGGCCCGAAGCTCCTCGTCGCTGAGGGCCTGGATGTCCGGCTCGAACCGAGCGGCGCTCCGTGCCGTAACCATGTACGCCCGGACCAGACGCTCGTTGCGCGAGCCGAAGATTCGGACCAGCAGCTTTCCGATATTGTCCAGACCCATGGGCGCTCCGTCCTTGGCTGGGGGGCGGTCAGACGCGGGTGACGTATTCGCCCGTGCGGGTGTCGATGCGAAGCACGTCGCCGATCTTGACGAACGGCGGCACCTGCACAATCAGGCCCGTCTCCAGCGTGGCCGGCTTGTACTGGTTGGTCGCCGTGGCGCCCTTGATCTCCGGCGCGGTGTCGGTCACCTCCAGCTCGACCGTGTTGGGCAACTGCACGATCACCGGCCGGCCCTGGTACATGCTCACCTGCAATTGCGAGTTTGGCTTGAGATACAGGGCCCCGTCACCGAAGGCGTCGTCGTCCAGCGTGATCTGATCGTAGCTATCCAAGTCCATCAGCACGTGCTCGCTGCCCGAGGAGTACAGGTACTCATAGGTGCGCCGGTCGAGGTAGGCGTCCTCGAGCGTTTCCTCGGCCCGGATGCGCTTGTCCATGATGGACCCGTCGGCCAGGCTTTTGAACTTGGTCTGGTAGACGGCGCCGCCCTTGCCCAGCTTGACGTGTTGATAGTCCACGATGGTATAGAGGTTCCCGTCGATCGTGACGGTCATGCCCTTTTTCATTTCGGATGCTTTCATCTCTTGCTCCATACGGTCCAGGACGCGGTTGATTCCGAAAGGGTCAGTATGGTCAACACTACAGCAAAAGTCAAGGTGACATCAAGCACTGGGCGGCGGCTTCCATCGGAGCCGGTCGTTCTTCTCCTCGACCGCGGCGGCCAGACGCTCCTCGACGTACTGCGTTACATGCCGCCGGAGGCGGTCGCAGGCCTCATCGGCGGGCAGACCGGCCAGAAGCTCATCGAAGTGCCCTCGCTGATGAATCCGTGCGAGCGTGGCCGGAAAATTGATATCGTGTATCCAGCCCAGTTGAAGCAGCCGCACATCGTGGATCGTCCGCAACTCGCGGTAGTCGATCGTCCGGCCCTCGATGACCGCCTCGAGCAGTGCCGGATTGTACGTGTCCTCGTCGGGAAACGGCACAGCCAGGACAAAGCCCTCCGGCGACTCTTTCCAGCGACGGTAATTGTCCAGGACCACCCGAAAGATGTCGATCTTGTCGGCGTCGCGGATCAGACGGCAAAACAGGGCCGTGCGCTCGGGCAGGCCATCGGGCAGCACCCGGGCACCATGGTGGCGAACCGCCGTGAGGATCACGTCCCGCTCGGAGGCCTCGAAATCGTCGAGCACGCCCTGAGCTTTGATGATCTCCAAAGCCAAGAAGCAGTGATTCTCACTGCGGGCGTCCATGAAGGTCTGGTGGCGCCGGTACTGCTCGAATCGGCCTACATCGTGCAGCAGAGCGACCGCCCCGGCGAGAAGATGATCCGACTCATCGAGTCCCAGGGCCGTGCAGAGGTACTCTATCTCCTCGCAGACCTTTTGCGTATGAAGCTGCTTGAGGCGGATATGGGCATCATGTCGGGCCGGGCCCGTGTAGAAACCCTGCACATAGGCGTCGAACCAGGCTCGCAAGGCCTGCCATTGAGCGGCGTTCATTCGGTGGCTCCGATCTTTTCTGCAGCCGTCGATTATTGGAAAATGCCCCTTATACCGCGCCTGGCCGGGCCGATCCATCCCCGCCAAATGTCAACCGCCTCCGATTTGTGCTCGTCCAGCCGTTCCTTGGAGGCCGGCCGCAGGTTGGGGAAATCGTCGAACCCGATTCCTCGGCGGTTTTCGCCCCTGGCGTGAAATATTCGCTGCCGGGTCGTGACAACAATCTACAGAGGGGCCCGGAATAGTGGCCGGTCCCCCGTGGAAAGTGAATGCAAGCCGTTGGAAAGCAAGGGTTTAAGGAGAACGATCATGATGTGGAAATGGTTCAAGCGCAGCGTCATCGTCGTCGGAGCGATCGGGCTGGTCGGCGGGCTGATGTTTGGAAGGAACGCCGTTCGGTACGCCAAGACCGCCGTCAACTGGACGCAGTCCTCGGTGCGACAACTGGCGCCGGTCGAGCTGGACCTGCAAGTGGCCCGGCAGATGGTCGAGGAGATCATGCCCGAAATTCACAACAACATCCGCCTGATCGCCCAGGAAGAGGTCGAAATCGCCGCCCTCAAGGCCGACCTGGAGCGCAGCGAGAAGTCGTTCGAGGAGGAACGTGATCGGATCAAGACCCTCCGGGCCTGCCTCGACACATCCAAGGTCCGTTACACCTTCGCCGGCAAGGACTACACGCGCGACGAGTTGGCCCAGGACCTGGCCTGGCGGTTTGAACGCTTCAAAGAGGCCGAGATCGTCCTGGCCAGCAAGCAGCAGATGCTCAAGACCCGCCAAAACGCCCTGGCCGCCTCGATGCAGTCCCTGGAGCGGGCCCGCATGCAGAAGCGCATCCTCGCCGACAAGATCGAGGCCCTGCAAGCCAAGCACCGCCTCATCAAGGCCAGCGCCATCGGCTCGGGCGTCCAGATCGACAACAGCAAGATCGCCCAGACCGAAAAGCTGATCGAGGACATTCGCAAGCGGCTGGCCGTCGCCGAGAAGGTCCTGGCCTACGAGAGCCACTTCGTGCAGACCGTACCGGTTGACGCCGTGGACGAGACAGAACTGCTCCATCAGATTGACGAACATCTGGATGGCAAGGACGCGCAGACGCCCAAGACAACCGACACGGTCGCGGCGGCGCGCTGACCCGGTGTGTGAATCGGCGCGTGCAACGCCAAAGCGGAGCCTCGATCATGGCACGGACATCGCGGACAAGCTCGAACGCGGCATTCTTCGGCTCTCCGGTCTCAGCGGCCGGCGCCGAGGAGTGCCGCCGCTGCCGCCGGGCCGATGTCGACGGCTGTCCGCTGGCCTGTGACCCCTTTGGGCTTGACCCCGTGCGGACCGGTTCGGTTTTCGGACCCGGCCGCTCTGGTGAGCCCTGCAAGAGTGTGTTACACTGGGATACGAACGTGGGCATGTCGCCGGCACAACAGCCGGGCGCAACGGGAGAAGCCCCGTGTTGAACCTGACGCTCAAACAGATTCAGTGTGCCCTGGCCGACGGGCAACTCGACGAGGCCTGCCGACTGCTGCAAGCGGATGCGGCGGTGGGGGCCTGTCGCCGCGGCCAGAAGCTCACCACCCAGCTCGCGACGGCCCTCGTGCAGCGCGGGCGCGATCATCTGGCCGCCGGTCGGCTGGACAGCGCCCTGCAGGACTGCAACAAGGCCGCCGCGCTGGGGGGTGGGCGCGAGGAGATCGCCGCCCTGCGACAGGCCGTTTGCCGGGCCATGCAGGACAAGCAGCAGGTCCACCAGCGGCGGGCCGCGCGCCTGGCCACCGCCGAGCAGCAGATCGGCCGAGGCTGGTTGACCGCCGGGCTGAATCTGCTGGCCGATGAAAGCAGCCCCGGCGCGGCCCCGCTGAAGGATCGCGCTTTGGCCGAGCGCCAACGGCTGGCCGCGGCGGCGACGAAAATCGACGACGCCCTGCAACGCGACGACGTGCGGGCGGCTTTGACGCTGCTCAACCAGGTCGGGCCCGCTCGACTGCACGACCCCGCCCTGGCACGCCTGGCGGATGCGGTGACCGAACGCGTCGTCGCCTATGTGACCGAACACGTCAGTGCCGGCGCCCTTGACCTGGCCGCGAAGGTACTCACCGACGCGGCCGACCTGGACGACGGCCAAGGTCGCCTGGAGCGGTTGCGACGCGGACTGGCCCAATGCCGCCGGGCGGCGGACTACTTGCAGGCCGGACGTGCCCGTCAGGCGGCCGTGATACTGGCCGGACTGCGGGGCCGATGGCCCGATGCCGCCTGGCTCGTTCAGGCCACCCAGGACGCCCAGCACGCTGCCGAAGCCGCCGAGGCCCTTCAGGCCGGCCCCTTGGGTCTGCTGGCGGATTCCATCGCCACCACAGAGATTGCGGGCACAGTCGCCGCCTCCCTCGATTCGGTGACAATACCTGCCAAGCAGGAGCCCGCCGCCATGGCTCATGCCCCCGCGCCGCTTGATTCCCCGGGCGCGAATCTGCCCGATCGGTTCATCATGCAGATTGACGGCGTCGGGGCGTTTCTGACGGTGCGGGGCGACGCCGTGACCATCGGCCCGGTCAGCGCCACACCGCGGCCGGCCGTCGGCCTGCTGGCCGGGGCGCACCTGCCAACGGTGACGCTGGAGCGCCACGAGCAGGATTACGTGCTTCGCAGCACCGACCCGATTCACGTCGGCTCGCAGCGGATCGAGCAGCGCCTGCTGACCGACGGCGACAAGATCGCCCTGTCGGACCGTTGTCGGATGCGGTTCAACAGGCCCAACGTCGCCAGCGGCACGGCCACGCTGAGCCTGAGCAGCGCCCGGCTGCCCCGGCCCGATATCACCCGCGTGATCCTCATGGACCGCGAGGTGCTCGTCGGCCCCGGCGCGGGCAACCACGTGCAGACCGCCGCCGTCGACAAGACCGTGGCGTTTTACGTGCGACAGGGCCGGTTATGCTGCCGCAGCGATGAGCCCGTCTTCGCGGGCCAGAGGCTCCTGACCGCGGATACGCCCCTGCCCTTGGATGAGCCCCTGCGGATTGGAGGGCTGGGTGTGGTCGTTTCCACGCGGTGCGACTGAATATCATGACGACGGCGCCCGCGCCGCTGCGGACGCCGGTCACAGGCAGGCGACAGCGGCGTCTGAAAAGTGAGCGTGCCCGACCGGGCGAAAAGGATGGGATAGAAAAGGAGATCGAGGCCCCTGGGAGCCCTCGAAAACGGAAACGGCCATGCAAACGTTCCAATACCAGTACGGGGACCGGCCTCTGGAGGGCTACACGATCCAGCGGGGGGTAGGGCGCGGCGGATTCGGCGAGGTCTACTACGCCGTCAGCGACAGCGGCAAGCAGGTCGCCCTGAAGGTGCTCCAGACGTATGAGCAGATCGAGCTGCGGGGCATCAGCCAGTGCATGAACCTCAAGAATCCGCACCTCGTGACCGTCTTCGACGTCCGGTACAACCCGCAGGGCCGGCCCTTCGTCATCATGGAATACGTCAGCGGGCCGAGCCTGGCCGAGATCATCCAGGAGTCGCCCGGCGGGCTGGGCACGCAGAAGACCGCCTTCTTCCTGCGGGAGATCGCCAAGGGCCTGGGCCACCTTCACGACTGCGGCATCGTGCACCGTGACCTCAAGCCCAGCAACATCTTCTTCGAGGACGGCCGCGTCAAGATCGGTGACTACGGCCTGAGCAAGGCGATGAACACCAGCCGCCACAGCGGCCAGACCATCACCGTGGGCACGGTCCATTACATGGCCCCTGAGATCGGCGCCGGTTGCTATAACCGCTCCATCGACATCTACGCGTTGGGCATCGTGCTCTACGAGATGCTCACCGGGCAGGTGCCGTTCTTCGGCAACAGCCCCGCCGAGGTGCTCATGAAGCATATCAGCGCCGAGCCGGACCTGGCCGGCATCGAGGAGCCGTTCGCCCGGGCCATCCGCAAGGCGATGGCCAAGGACCCGGAGCAACGCTACCAAACGGTCCAGGAGATGGTCGAGGACGTCTTCGGCGCCGAGCACATCCGCAACAGCGTTTCGCAGTTCTCACCGCAGAGCCTCTCCATGGTCGGGCGGAAGATCAACCTCCCGCCGCCCACGCCGGGCGCCGTGCCGCCCACGCCGGTGCCGCCGAGGCCGCAACCGCAGCCTGCTGGACCGCCGAGGGATGAGCGGGCCTCGGGGGCCATGCGGCGCGTCGCGGCGCAGGACCCCATCACCGGCCATGAGCGACACGTGCTGGCCATCATCGCCTCGCTGGTCATCGCCATCGGCGGCGCCGTGTTCATCACCCACGGCCGCATGCCGATCCCGATGGCGTTCGGCATCGCGCTGATGGTCAACGTCGCGGCAAAGCTCATTCTGTGGTCGCGGGTCCGCTGGCTGGCGAATCTGGAAGATGAATCCGGCTGGCTGCGGCGCCTGGCGATGGGGGGTGTGGCCGCCGTGCCCACGGGCCTGATCGCCATGATCTTTACCAACGCCTCCGGCCCGCGTATGGGCGAGAACGCGGCCCTGGCGATCGCCTTGGGCATGTGCCTGACCGACTGGTGGAAGGTCAGCGACCCTGTCCGCTATCGCCGCGTCATGCTGGGTCATGCCTTGTGGGCGGGATTTCTGGTCTACATCGTGGCCCATATCCTGGGCGCCGGACACGCCGCGCCCCTGGCCGCGGCCGTCCTGGCGGGTACGTCGTTGGTCGTGCAGATTCTCACGCCGTTCCACATGAGTCGAACCGCTCGCGTGGCCTTTGACCAGGCCCGTCACCGCGGCGAGCCGCAGCCTCGGGAGACGGCGCTGGCCGCGGGACCTGTTCAGCCTCAGCAGGCCGGGCAGGCTGAAGCCAGGCCCGATGTGCGTCGGGCATACGGACCTGCACCGGTCGCGGCGGGGTATCGTGTTCCCTGGGGCGTGCGGGTGGTATGGCTATTGCTGTTTGTCGGCGCGACCGCCGTCGCCGCGGGCGTGGTCGCCGATGCCAGTGATTGGCCGCAAGGCAACGACGATTTTGCGGGGGCGATGGCCCTGGCCGCCGGGCTCGGCATGCTCGGCTTCTTCGCCTTGGTTCGCATGTTCATCTCGCGATTCCCGAACTGGTACGTCTATCTCATCCGGCCGTTCCTGCAGGCGGCGTGCGTCGCCGCGGCCGTCGGCGGCCTGCTCCTACTCGGGTGCCACGGATGGCCGTTGTTCATCCCCATTGTCTTCCTCGTGGCCGGTTGCCTGGGTTTCGTGGCATGCTGGATCCCCAGCCGATTCATGGTGCAGCGCGAGGGACGAGGCCGTGACGCCTCCTATGCCTCGCCGGGCGCTCGCGAACAGGTCTCGCCCGGTCCGGCCGCAGCCCGCCCGCAAGGCGCGGTCGGCACGCCGGCGCCACGAACCGTCGGACCGGCCGGGCCGCCCCCGCTGCCCGCGAACGTTTCGCCGTTCAAGCGAATCTGGGCGCTCATCCTCTGCGGCGGGTTCATGATCGGTCTGCCGGGTCTGCACCGTTTCTACGTGGGCAAGATCGGCACGGGCCTGTTGTGGTTCTTCACGGGCGGGCTGTGCGGCATCGGCCAAATCGTTGACGCCATTATGATTATCACGGGAGGGTTCACCGACAGCGAGGATCGTCCGCTGGTGATGTGGGAATCCGAGGACGAGATTAAGGGCTCGGATATGCGCAAGCCTTCCAGGCCGGCCGCGGAGCCGCCGCGCGATACTACACCCGCGACGGCCGAGACCTCGCCTGATGGTCCCACCGCCCCGGCGCCCGTCGCCGCAGGTGCCCATCGCACGCACTATCGCTCGAGCGTCATCGAACAGGTGTGCTACGCCTCATCCAGCCTGGTCAGTGGTTTGATGGGCCTGTTGGGCTACGTGCTGCTGCTCCTCGGGCTGATCGTGGCCTTGGCCGTCGCCGTGCACGTGCCGCAGATCATCGCCGCCGGATTTCCCGATCCGAGTCTGGCCGAGGAGCTGCAGGGGGCGATGGGCCCGGGTTGGCCGGCGCTGCTCCAGCAGATCGGAGCCGCCCTGGTCATCGTGCTGTTCTTGTTCGCCACGGTCTGCCTGATCATCGCCCGTCGCAACGCCGGCGGCATGCACCTGGTCCGGGCGGTGTTGGGCATCTTCGGCCTGCTGTCCGTGCAGATGGTTATCCGCACGGCCTTCGATCATGCCGACAGCCTGGGTCTGGCCGAGACCCTGCACGGGCATAATGTCGAACAGCATCTGGCCGCGTTCTTCGAGAGTGTTCAGACGGGCCCGCTGTATACCGCCGCCGGTCTGTTGGTGTTGTCGGTCGTGTTATTGGCCTGGCCGCCGAAGAGAAACCCTGCGGTCCTCTCGGGTCGGGCGTAGGAGTACACCATGGGTGCCATCGAAATTGGTCTGGTCTTTATCATCGGTCTTGTTTTCGTGCTTCTGCTCGCGGTCCCCGCGCTGATCATCGGGCTCATTCTGGCCTACCGCAAGGGCCGCCGGGCGGCGCCTAGGAGTGAATCATGATGCCGGGTATGCTTGGAATGATCGTGCCGGGTGTGCTTGAAATCCTCGTGGTGATGCTCATCGCCGCGCTGGTGTTCGGGATTCCGATTGCGATCCTGGTGTTGCTCCTGACCAAGCCCGAGGACCGCGGCAAGATCCTGCGCGGCCTGGGCATCGCCCTGCTCATCCTGGTGGGCGCGGTTTTCGCGGCTCGTGTGCTCGGCTTTGCGGTGTTCGCCATGATGATGCCGCGTCCTGTGAACATGCCCGGTCCGCACGTGGTGAGGAACGTCGCGCTCGGCGGCCGGCTGGTGATGTTGTTGCCCGTTGTGGTCATTATCATCGGCGTGGTGATCTGGGCGATCGCCAAGGGCGCCAAGGGTGGCAACGCCGGACGTGTTCTGGCGGGGATTCTTGGAATCGGTGTGCTGGCGGCCTTGCTGGGCTTTGCGGCCCTGGCCGTGACCCGGCTGCATGACGGTGCGGGCCTGTCAAGGATCAGCCCGGTTGACACGAAGATATGGCTGTTGGTGGCCGTGGTAACCTTGCCGGTGGTCTTGCTCATCGTCCTCCTGCGAAGCGGCAAGGTCAAACCCGTGCTGGCGGCCCTGCTGGGCGTGGCGGTCGTCGCGGCTCTCTTGATGGCCGGATTCTTCACGCTTGCACATGTTCGCGTTGAGCGCGCGGACGTGGCCACACCCTACCCACCCGATGCCCCCGTCATGGTTCGTGAAGTCGTATCGCCGGGTGTGAATGACGTGCCCGCCATCTGGCACGAAGGCGTCGAGCTGGAGATGCCCGCGGATGTGTATCCCTCGCTGGAACTGGGCGTTCGCGCACTGGCCCGTCGGGCCGAGGGCCTCATCCAAAAGGCGCTTGCCGGTGAGCCTGTGCCCGACCAGGTCCTGCTCTATCAGACCTTGGAGAACTCGGGTGTCGTTCACGCCTTTCGGCGTGAGCTGAAGGACCGACTGGGCGTGGATGCCCAGATCGTCCAGCAGTTGGATTCCTCGCCGCCGATCCGTGATGAGACAACGGTCGTCCAGCATCTACTCACCTTCAAGTTGCGTGTCGAGAACGAGCGGTTCCACTACATCCAGGGTGACGATGCCGAAACCCGCCAGCGAACGGGGCTGCTGGACCTGACCGTGAAAGGCCCCGCGGCCGTCGCGGACGCTCAGGTGGAATACCACGAAAAGCCCTGGCTCCTCGACTTTGCCTCGTTCCAATCGAAGCATCGCGACCGTTCCTATATCATGGCGCGGTCCACGACGTCGGCAACCTCCAAGGCCCAGGCGGAAGGCGAGGCCCTGGACCAGGCAGCCCGCCGAGCCGCCGAGATCATCGTCCGGATGCGGGCCCGCACGCCCGACCGTCTGTTGGGCCCCTCGTTCAGAATCGACGCGATCAGCCTGCAGCAGCGGGGTCTGGTCCTCGATCGTTTCAACCAGCGCTTCTACGGCGCCGCCGGACCGATCTGGCGGTCGGCCGTACTCGTCGATATCTCACCCGACAAGTTCCAGCCCCTGGTCGACGACGAAGTGAGCGCCGTGCGGGTGGAGCGTCTGACGTGGGCCCGCATGCTCGTAACGCTGCTGGGTCTGGGGGTCCTGATCACCGTCGTGTACGTGTTCCTGGACGTGGCCACGCGGGGCTATTACACGTGGTCGCTGCGGATCGCCGCCATCGTTCTGGCCGCGGCGGGCGTGGTGCTGGTCCTGCTGATGAGCTGACGATCCCCCCGGTCTTTGATTTCCGGGACCGGTAGGCTTTTTTCGATGGACCCGCCGGCATCCGAGGTCACAATATACTCCTGCGACGCGACGCGATGTGGGGCGCGGCACGAGGAAACGAACCGGGCGAGGGAAGGGCGATCAACAAGGCTGAGGAAATCCTGCTCGATCAGATCCGCCGCGGCGACCAGGCCGCGTGGTCGCACTTGGTCGATCGCTACCGCGGCCGCCTGTTGTCGTTCGCCCGCACCAAGCTGGGCAGCCGCGACGACGCCGAGGACGTGGTGCAGGATACCTTCGTCGCCTTCCTGACCGGGCTGGAGCGCTTTCGCGCCGAGGCCGGCCTGGAGACCTACCTGTTCACCATCCTCCGGCGCAAGGTCATCAATCGCTACCGCAGCGCCCACGTGCGCCACGTGTGCCTCTTGCAGGATGTGTGTGAGCACAACCGCCGCGAGGACGCCGGCGACAGCGACGCCTTCGGGACGGTGCCGTCCGACGCCATGACCGCCAGCTTCTACGCCCGGCGCGACGAGCAGGATGAACTGCTCCGACGCGCCCTGGCGGCGGCCCTGACGGCTCTGGCGGACGGCTTCAAGGAAGCGCTCAACTTCCGCGACATGGAGATCGTGGAGCTGCTGTTCTATGGCCAACTGGCCAATAAAGAGGTGGCCCGGCTGGTGGGCCTGCCCGAACGCCATATCGCGGTCATCAAGCATCGCTGCCTCAAGCAGGTCCGCGAGCGGATCGCCGCGCAGCGACTGTCGGTCACCGGCGATGAGGTGCAGTTCGGCGATCTGCTGACGCGGGTCTGGGAGAGCGAGCGGCTCAGTTGCCCCAAACGCAGCACCGTGGGGGCGTACCTGCTGGGCACGCTCGACGCCGACTGGCGAGACTACGTGGACTTCCACCTCAACAAGCTGGGCTGTCATTTCTGCCGGGCGAACCTCGACGACCTTCAGCGCCGCGCCGCCGAGGACGAGTCCCGCCGCCTGCGGGAGCGCATCATGGAAAGCACCGTCGGCTTCTTGCATAAGCCCCGATGAGGTCGGGCCGGTCCGGGTTCCGATCGTGTCGGCAGGAGCCGCGAAAGGCCGAAAAACCACTTGACGATTCGCGGTCGGCGGATAGACTGTGGCGTTTGTTAGCGGATGTGGCGGAATTGGCAGACGCGCAGGCTTCAGGTGCCTGTGGGGGCAACCCCGTGGAGGTTCGACTCCTCTCATCCGCAGTGCCCCCTTCCGATGGCCCCCCCGGCCGGTCCCATCGAGCGAGTCGGCCGGTGCCGCAGGGCGGTTCCAGCGTATCATGCCGAGCCGGATTATTCACGTCAGGGACGTTTGTGGGCCGATACTCTGGAAGATCCGGCCGCGCGCCCGTTGCGCGCCGTGATCGCTAAGTCGTTTCATTGAAGAATCTTATGTATGAGGTGCTGCGGCAGTTCGAGCAGGCCGCCTTGGCGTTCTGGCCGCCCTTGCTGATCCTTGGGGGAGCGGGATTGGTGTTGGTGGGCCTGTGCGTCTGGCTGGCCCCGCTGTGGTGGGCCCGGGCGATCAGCGGGTTGGCGGGCGCCTGTGCCGGAGCCTGTCTGGCCCTGTTCTGCACCGACAGGCAGCCGTTTGCCGTGGGTCTGATGGCCTTGGTGGGTACCGGGTTCGGACTGTTCTTTCACCGCGGCACGCTGATCTTGACCGGGGCGCTTCTGGCGGCGTTGATGGCGGTGGTGGCCATGACCGCCGGCCCCCCGCATGAGGGATCCATGGACCGTCGGGCCGCAGCACACGCGACGAACCCGGAGGAGCTCAACGGACCGCAGACCGCGACGGCTATCGCGGGCCAGGTCCAGAACATGGCCCGGCAGGTCCGCCATGAATGGCTCCGGTTCGATCCGATCATGAAGGCCGTGCCCCTCGCCGTGGCCGGGGGCATCGTGGTGCTGGGGCTGGTGCGGGTCCGCTGGGCCGGGGCCCTGAGCGGTGCGATCCTGGGCACGTGCCTGATCGGCGTGGGCTTGGCCGCGGCGCTGCTGTACAAAGGCGCGCGGCCGTTCACCGGAGCGTTGGAGGCGCGCGGGCTCTATGGCCCGATCGCGGCGGCGATGGTGGCGTTCGGGACGGTGGTCGGTTTGGTGCTGGGGCCGGCGATGCAGCGTCGCAAGCCGCCCCCGGGCAAGGAAGGAGCGTAAGTATGATTTTTCCGCAGATCCTGGCGCAGGCCGCTCAGCAAACGACGCAGATTTACGACCGACAGGTGGTGCCGGTCGATTGGATATGGCGGCAGATCACGGAATTGACCTGGCTGCAAGCGGTTCTGGCCGTCTCGTTCGGCATGGTGTACATGCTCTACGGCTGGCGGATTTTCCGCATCCTCGTCGTGATCTGCTTCGGCCTGATCGGTATGGTGCTGGGCATTATGGCCGGTCGCTCCATGGGCGGCAGCCTGGGCCACGTCTGGGGCGGCGTGCTGGGCTGTGCACTGCTGGCCTTTATCTCCGTGCCGCTGATGAAGTGGTGCGTCTGTCTGCTGGGAGCCGCGGCCGGGGGGATTCTGACCGGGGGGGTCTGGTACGCGCTGGGGCTGCCCCAGGTGTACATCTGGGCCGGGGCGGCCGTGGGCGTCGTCGCCGGGGGCATGATCTCCTTTATCGTCCTCAAGGTGGCGGTGATGCTCTTTACGAGCCTGGGGGGCAGCGCGATCGTCGCCGTCGGCACGTTATCGCTGTTGTACCATCTCGAGCTGGCCACGCAGAGTCCGCCACGGATCAACGCCTATGTGCACAACTACAACTGGTTCCTGCCGACGGTCCTGATCGTCCCGACGATTTTCGGCATCATCATGCAAAACCGCTTCATCAAGCAGTCGCACAAGTGGGAGTTCTGAGCCTCCCGCCGCCTCGGTCCGATCACGGGTTGCAGAGCTTGCAGGGTTTTCGTCCACCGCGCACGGCCGCCTCGCGCGAGGGAAAACGCAGCAGGTTGGCCTCGGTGATCCGGCGGGCTGCGCTGCACGTGGACTTGTGGAACGTCTTGCTGCTTTTGGAGGCGACGTATTCGAAATCGCTGCTCACGGCTGCCCCCGTCGGGGATGCAGTGGCGCCGCCGGTTTCGGGCCCCGTCTGCAGGCCGCGATGCAGCGTCGGCGTCAGCAGCAGGCTCCACAGGCGATAACCGGTTTGGTTCAGCCACCCGCTCTCGGCGTTATACAGGGAGGCGATGCAGCGGCCCTGCGGATCGAGCAGCACGATGGATGTATCCACGAAGTACAGTGCCGCGTCCCGCTCACTCATGGCCGCCAGCAGTTCATTCGTCCGTCGCCGCGACGATTCGTGCTCGGCCCTGGAGCCGGGGGTGGGTTTGATCGCCAACAGCACGATAGGCACGCGCGGCGTGACGACCCGCACCCGCTTGATGAACGCCGCGACGTCCCCACAGACCGCCTGCGGATCCCGTCCCTCGGCCACGTCCCGCCCACCGGCCGCGTAGGCGATCACGCGCGGGGCATAGGGCGTCACCAGCCGCTCGACGCACCGTGGCAGCACCGCCGCCGAAGCGCCCGCCAAGCCGCGGTTGATCACCGCGTGCTGGGCGAAGTAGACGCGCGTCGGCCATCGGTCGACGTCGTCATCTCCCACGAAAAGCACCGCCCCGGCGGGGGGTGTATTCTCCCGGTCCCACGCCTCGAAAATGCGAATCTGCTCCTCGATTTGCCGGGGGATGGTCGGTTCATCGGGCCCAGGGCCTTCGGATGCCACCAACAACAGCGTGCAAAGCAATCTGCTGATCCATGCGATGTGTCCAACCATGGGGTACCCTCCTGTTGCCTGTCCGACACGTGTCCAGAGACCGCCGCGCTTTGGGAAAATCACAGCCGCCTGATGGAAACCGGCGGGCAAAAACACCACGGACCCGTGAACGAATAATGACGTTCGGGGTCATGCGTTTTTGTCGCCCCGGTCGCCGGGCCGGGTCCAGGGCAGGAATGACACGTGGACGATGCCTTGTGCACGTCCATCCAACGGTTAATAACACGCCCCAGACCACAAAGACTCCCAAGGCCTTTTTGAGGCAGTTTACCTGACTTCTTTGGCCTCGACAAGAATTTTGAGGTTTTCCCCGGAAAGTTGTTGAACGGTCAGATTCGCGTGAATATAGTGTGGCCCGTTCAAGCTCAATGTGTCGGAGGGCGAGGACGTGAGAGTTCAGTTCGGGGCGCAACGATTTCCATAGATCCCAGTGGTTGGTGTGCGCCTCGTTGAGAGCCGAGATGGAGTTCGAAGGGTTTTCTGCTTTGATGGGCGCAAGGTGTGCGCGCTGTTCGCGCCGTCGTACCAGGGATGAGGCTTAGACAAGGCGGTCGAGTCGACGGGGTCGAGACGAGCGGAAAGTAGTACCATACTTCAGGTCGTGAGCATGGAGGCTTGCGGCCTTTTTTCTTCGTTCCAGCCAGTGGCGTCGCACGGCGCGCATCGTGGTGCGGGGTGTGGGCCCTGCGTGGCGTCGTGTGTCTTCCCTCGCCTTCTGCCCATAAAGTCACGCGCAGATCACCGAGGGCGACCGGCTCATCGGTCCTGCGTCATTCGAGCAAAAGATGACTGCGCCCGCGTCAGGGTCGGTTGCGGAGGCTCAGGTTGTCCAGGTAGAAGGCCGTCCTGGCCGTTGCGTTGCTCACGAAACCCAGCCATTCCAGCCTGTCGAACTCATCGCTGCCATGCGGCAGGTCTTTCCACGCCCCGATCCGACGGTCCCCCGCGGTGACGGTCAGGTCCCAGCGGTTCGGCGCCGAGGCGCCCAGGGGCGCGGTGATCTCGAAATGCACCCACGTCTGTGTCGGCAACACGGCCGACGCGTCGCCGGCGGCGATGAGCCGCCCATCGCGAATGCTCAATCGCGGCCCCGTGCGGTAGGGGCTTTTGCCGTAGTCGCGCCACTCGATGGTGACGTCGGAATCGGCGGCGATCCACAGATCGAATGACGTCGTGGTGTGTCCCGATGGATGGCGGACGCGATAGACCAGGTGCGGGTTGTACGTCTGCTGCAGCCCCGGTGCATCGAGGATCCTGACCGAGCGGCTTCCGCCCGCGGCCCGCTCATCGGTCACGACGATGGCATCGCCTTTGTTCTCGACGTGCACCTCGGCGTTGGCCGGGGCCTGTCCCACGGCCGTCGATTCGTAATCGTCCTCCAGGTCCACGGGCGGCGGAGGCGGCGGGATGACGCGCTGCCGCACGGGGAGCCGACGGGCCAGCGCGATCCAGTCCGGATCGCCGTATACGCCTGCTTGCGACGCATCGAATGGCACGAAGCCGACCTTCAGCGCCGGGCTGCCCGGCCGCAATCGAAAATCCCGCGCTGTGGCGTTCACGAAGCCCGGATCGGCCACGATTGAGTGCGTATCGTGGCCGGTCTGCTCCCGCCACTGCTCCAGGCTCTTGCCCAGGAACTCCACCGCCCCGGCGGTGTTCCAGTAACAGTTGTGGTCCATGCGCACCCGCACGCGATCCCACGCGCCGGACAGCAGCGTCCCGCTGTCGTAATACACGATGTTGTTCTCGAACGTGAACGACGGATGCTCCTCGACCCGCGTGGCCTGCACCTGGTGCAGCTCGCTGAACGCCAGGATGTTATTGCGGATGACGTTCTCCTTGCCGTAGTGCTGGTGGAAGCCACCGGTCTTGACATCGTACACGAGGTTGTTGGCCATCGTGATGCCCGTGCTACCCTCATCGGTGTACAGACCCCAGCCGCCGTAGGAGTAGGCGTACACGTCGTGGATCACGTTGTGGTTGACGGTCGTGCCCTCGCTGGGGCCCAGGGTATAGACGCCACCCATGTCGCTGAGCACCCCGTAGCCGATGTGGTGCAGGTAATTGAAGTCCACGTGGTTGCGCTGGGCCAGGCTGTCCGAATAGCCCCATCGCCAGCCGACGGAGACGGCCGTGTACATGAAATCCCCCACGTCGTTGTGCGTCACCCGGTTGTCGCCGCTCTGGCCGATCCACACGCCGACCGCACAGGGGAAGATGTGCCCGCCGCCGTGGATGATGTTGTTGTCCACGGTGATGTGGCTCGTGCGGCGGTGCTCCTCGGAGGCGATGGAGGTCTGGCCGATGCGGACGCCGCCGGCGCCCACGTCGTTGACGAGCGTGCGCCGCAGCGTGCAATCGCGACAGCCCTCCCGGAACCAGATGCCGTACACGCCGGCGTGCTCCACGCGGCAGCGGTCGATCACGATATGCCGGGCCCCGTCGGCCATGACCACGGCGCCGATGGGCGACGCGGCCTGCGCCGCCTCGAAGCCGCCGGGTGGCGTGAGGTACTGCGCGTAGGCAAAGGACAGGCCCTCCAGGCGGATGTGCTCCACGAATCGCTGGCGGTCCAGATCGCCGCGAAACGCGATGAACCTCTCCAGCACCGGCGCGACCACCACCGCCCGCAACGGGTCCTCGCCGGCCAGGGGCCTGTAATACAGCGCGCCATCGGGATCCAGGAACCACTCGCCCGGCGCATCCAAGGCCGCGCGGAAGTTCTCCAGGTGGAACCGCGTCTCGGCGTGCCAGTTGTTCCAGGGCTTCATGCCCTTGCCCTCAGTGACCAGCAGACCGCGGTCGAAATCGACGGCCGAGACGAAGCGACGCGTCGTGTCCCACTTGTGATAAACGAGCATGTTGACCCGCTGCAAGTCCTGGGGCGTCAGGTCCCGAAGGCATTGCAGGTCCTCGCGTCGCACGCCGATCGTCTGTCGGGCGGCGCGATTATGGCCGCTGCCGGGCTCCAGAAACTCCTCCTTCACGCCAAGCATGTAGAAGTAGTATTCGTTCGGTGTGCGGGCCCGCGTGGCGCGGCGTCCGTTCACCCAGAGCTGCTCGAACGTCCATTCGCCCTGAGCCACCTGGGGGAGGCGGACCGCCCACAGCCCGTCGCCCGTGGGCCGCAAGCCCTGGATGCGACGGCCGCCCAGGAAGACGGGCCGGGCCCCGGGGGCGGCGGCGTAGGTGATCGGCGCGGCCTCGGTGCCGCTGTCGGCCTCGGTGAGCACGAGCGTCTCACGCATGGGGTAGCGGCCATCGGCGACCTGCACACGCACCGGGCCGTCGATCCGTCCGGCGGCCTTGAGCTTGCGGATCACGTCCCGCGCCGCCGTCAGCGAGGCCACCGGCCCGTCCGTCCCCGCGGCGTCGGCCTCGGCCCGCAGGCCCGACCACGCATCCCGCCCATCCGGCGCCACGTAGACCGTCGTGACCCCCGCCGCGCAGATCGTCCACATCCAGAGCCATGCCAACACGACGCCACACCGTGTGCTCTTTCGAGTCATTTGACCGCACCTCCAGAATGAAAGCCGTTTCGCAATACTCCCAGTATAGCGGCCGGGTCGATCTTCGCAATCTTGCCGCGATGGGGACACAGTCCGGCCATTGATTATCGGACAGTCACGGGGCCCATCGGGGAATCGTCGGCATTCCTCCGTTCGTCGAAAAGCGGACGTTACTGCCGTGCATGCGAACAGACCGCTTGGCGCGATCATAGGGATCATAGCGACGGCATCGACGAGGTGGGATCGAAAAGCCTGCTGTTATCGGACGTTGTGAACTCAGCTTTCCTGCCGATTCGCTTGACTTGGGGGTTTTTACTTGCTATGCTGCACTTCTCATTCAGTGGCAGCCCAAGGGATAGGGCGCATACCTGCACGGATCGCAGCAAGTAGCCGCGCGAGGCTTCGGTCAGCGGACCGGCCTTGCCGGAGGGGAGATATCAATGCGGTCCACACTCAACAGGTGCGGCCAGGCCGCGCAGGAACAATCCGCCGGCGTGCCGTCGCGGGCGGTGAAGCGGGTCATCGTGCTGGGGGCCCTGGCGGGCGTATTCTCGGCGGCGTTATGGTTGCCGGGGGGCAGGAGCGAGCTGGTGTCGCTGAGCCGGCCGGCGACGGAGCCCGTTGCGCCGGCTGAGGAGACGTCATTGGTGCCGGCGGCTGAGCCGATGCGCGAAAGTGCCGTGCTGCACCTGCTTGAGGCCAACCTGGCCGCCATGCCGGTGCCAGCAACCCCGCCGACCCCGCGGGAGGCGTCCCCGGCGAAGGATCCAGCGCCGGCCGAGGGCCAGAGTGAGTGGACGACGGTGCGGATGCGGGTGACGGCCTATTGTGCGTGTCCGATCTGCTGCGGCAAGAACGCCGACGGCTACACCGCGTGCATGCACAGGATCCGACCGGGCGACACCTTTGTGGCCGCGGACAAGAAGTACGCGTTCGGCACGGAGATGATCGTGCCGGGTTACAACGATGGCCGGCCCGTCTTCGTCAAGGATCGCGGACGGCTCATTACGGGCGACCGTCTGGATGTGTTCTTCGACTCGCACGAGACCGCCCGACAGTGGGGCGTCCGTCATCTCGACGTCCGGATCCGCCGGCCCTGACCACTCCACCCCGCGGCGCAGAGCCAGGCGGCACTCGATGCGAAACCCACACTCCGCGTGCAAGGTGTCTTGCCTTCATGGTATGCCCAGCACAACCGGGGAGGGCAGGCTGTGCCCATGGCAGGTTGTTGAGAAAGTATCACCCCGGACCCCGGATCGAGTCCGGGACAGGCCTTGATCCCGGATCCACGCTCGACGTATGGTGTGCTCTCTGCAAGCGAAGCGTGGATTCCCGCCCGCCAAGGCGCGTCGACTTTCGCGGGAATAACAGGAAGGGCCTGTTTTCGTGGCCCGTACGTTCTTCAACGGATTGATGGGCCATCCACTTCACCCTTCGGGTTCAATGGCTGCCACCTGGTACACGCGGCGCGGGGCGCGTGCGGACGCGGCCGTACATGCCGACGCGGGTGGCCAAGAATGAAAAATGGAAGCCAAGAATCGCTTGACAGCCAAGACAGTCGCTACGCGCGGACGCGTCGCAGCCATGGAGTCCCGAGGGGTGGCAGCCACTGAGCGAAGCGAAGTGGATGGGTCTGCCCAAGAAGACCGCGCCTTGCTCAGGATCCACAGGATGCCATAGGGCCACAAGGCCTCTGCTTTCTTCTTGTGTCGGGCTGTGCGGCACGTATAGTGTTGGGTTTTGGCCATGTGTCGCCGTCGGCTCGCGGGCCGTGCCGGCGGGCATGGAAAGCTATCGGCACGTCGCAGCCACGGAGAACAGACATGAACAGCGACAAGGTGAAAAAGGGTCTGGAACGGGCGCCCCATCGCGGTCTGATGCGGGCCTGCGGACTGACGGATGCGGATATCGACAAGCCGTTCATCGCGGTGGCCAACAGCTTCTGCGAGATCGTCCCCGGCCACGTCCACCTGGACGAGGTCGCCCGGACGGTCAAGGACGCCATCCGCCAGGCGGGGGGCGTGCCCTTTGAGTTCAACACCATCGCCGTCTGCGACGGTATCGCCATGGGTCACGGCGGTATGCGCTACTCGCTGGCCAGTCGCGAGATCATCGCCGATGCGGTCGAGACCATGATCCGGGCCCACTGCTTCGACGCGATGGTCTGCATTCCCAACTGCGACAAGGTCGTGCCGGGCATGCTGATGGCCACGATGCGGCTCAATATCCCGACGGTTTTCGTCTCGGGCGGGCCCATGGCCGCGGGCAAGACCGCCGATGGCCGAGCCGTCGATCTGATCACCATCTTCGAAGGCGTCGCCGCCCGCAACGCCGGCACCATGAGCGACGAGCAACTGCACGAGTTGGAATGCACGGGCTGCCCGAGCCAGGGAAGCTGCTCCGGTATGTTCACGGCCAACAGCATGAACTGCCTGTGCGAGGCGATCGGCCTGGCCCTGCCCGGCAACGGCACCATCCTGGCTATCGATCCGAAGCGGCAGAGCCTCTATCGTCAGGCCGGAGCGCAGATCATGGAACTGCTCCGCCGCGATATCCGCCCCAAGGACATTGTGACCCGCGCGTCGATCGACAACGCGTTCGTCCTGGATATGGCGATGGGCGGCTCGACCAACACCGTGCTGCATACGCTGGCCCTGGCCCACGAGGCGGGGATCGACTACGACCTGGACCGGATCAACGAAATCAGCAGCCGGTGCCCCAACATCTGCAAGGTCTCGCCGTCCAGTCCCTATCACGTCGAAGACGTCGACGCCGCCGGCGGGATCAGCGCCATCCTCAAGGAGATCAGCAAGGTCAAGGGCCTGCTCAACCTGGACTGCATGACCGTCAGCGGCGTGACGCTGGGCGAGCGGATCGCCACGGCGACGGTTCGGGACTCCGCGTGCATCCGTTCGGTCGAGGATCCCTATTCGCCGACGGGCGGACTGGCGATCCTGCGGGGTAATCTCGCCCCCAACGGCTGCGTGGTCAAGAGCGCCGGCGTCTCGCCCAAGATGCTCAAGCATTCGGGCCCGGCGGTGATCTTCGACGGTCAGGAAGAGGCCTGCGAAGGCATCCTCGGCGGCAAGGTCAAGGCCGGCGACGTGGTCATCATCCGCTACGAGGGCCCCAAGGGCGGCCCCGGCATGCAGGAGATGCTCTCGCCGACGAGCTACATCATGGGCGCCGGCCTGGGCGAGTCCGTGGCGCTGCTCACCGATGGCCGCTTCAGCGGCGGCACCCGCGGCGCGTGCATCGGCCACGTCAGCCCCGAGGCCGCTGTCGGCGGCCCCATCGCACTGGTCGAGCCGGGCGACGTCATCCGCATAGATATCCCCAATCATACGGTCCGCCTGGAGGTGGACGACGCCGAGCTGGCCCGCCGCAAGGCCCGGTGGCAGCCGCGCCCGCCACGCGTCACGGAAGGCTGCCTGGCCAAGTACGCCGCCATGGCCACCAGCGCCGACACCGGCGCCGTCCTGAAATGGTCGTAGAAACCGAGCACCGAGGCAATGACCTCATGACTGTCCGGGCCCATCCGTGGTACGCAGCGGGTCTGCACTTCACGTGCATCGGATGCGGCAACTGCTGTGCCGGGCCGGAGGAAGGCTACGTCTGGATCTGCCGGCGTGAGATCGAGATGCTCGCCGAGTATCTCCACCTGTCCATCGACGAGCTGCGCCGCAAGTCCCTGCGCCGCCACGGCCTGCGAACCTCGATCCGCGAGCAGCCGCGGACGAAGGATTGCCTGTTTCTCGTTCCCACCGCGACGGGCCGGGGATGCGCGATTTACCCGGTGCGGCCAAACCAGTGCCGCACCTGGCCCTTCTGGTCAAGCAACCTGACCGACCCGGATGCTTGGAACCGCGCCGCCCAGCGGTGCCCCGGCATCAACCGTGGACGATGGTACAGCCTCGATGAGATCGAGGCCCTGCGCAAGCAGAAGCACTGGTGGTCCGAGGAAGCGTAACCGTGGAACCCGACAGGGCAGCCCTTTGTCTGGACGTACGTGCGGTGGCCCCGGATGTCCGGGAGCGGGTGATCGCTCATGTCCGCGCGGTGCATCGGTGGATCGATCGTCGTGTCGATCGCGCCGCCCGGTCCGGAGGGAACAGCGGCTGTCGCGCGTGCGGACGGTGCTGCGATTTCGAGGCCTACGACCATCGGTTGTTCGTGACCCTGCCCGAGCTCGTATACTTCATGGCAACGGTGGGAGCGGGGGACCTTCGGGCCATGCCCAACGGCGTCTGTCCCTACCGCGTGGGGGCCCGCTGCGCGGTGTACGAATACCGCTTCGCGGGCTGTCGCATCTTCGGCTGCCGCGGGCCCCTCGGCGTGGCCGAGCAGGCGGCCCTCAGTGAACGGGCCTTGCGGTGTTTCAAGGCGATCGGCCATCGTTACGGCCTGCCCTACGTGTATACCGACTTGAAGACCGCCCTCAACGAGCTGCACCAAGCCTGCAAGCCCTGACTCCGCCGGTCATCCCTGCACCCGCCAGAAGACCGCGTGGGTATGTCTTAGCGATGCAGGGGGGCGTTCATCGTCCCATGGCCACACACGTGTGGCCATGCCACCCACCTGCATGATAGGAGTCATCAGCCCAGGGTGGCAGCCACTGAGCGCAGCGAAGTGGATGGGGCTTTGCAAGGGTGCGGGCACGGGCCATCCACTTCACCCT
>NPIE01000291.1_pt1 | contig 32767 bp, 28 predicted proteins | sample 8637661 | NCBI WGS metagenome assembly NPIE01 (sample SAMN07420842, study PRJNA396082) | bioreactor metagenome | isolation source: sample BA12 brine-fed electro-methanogenic bioreactor BA | place: Japan: Kochi | collected 2016-12-09 | reverse complement strand
TTTTTTCTTTGACAAATATTATCCTGATAACCACTTTCGTTTCAGTAAGTTTTATAGGAAACAGAAAAATGCCGGAAGTCAAGATGAATGATTGCAGTATCAGAGGGCAGAAACGCCTTGCCCTGATGTTTGCTGACGACACAGCTTCGCAACCCATTTGCTGGAGCAGGGAGAAGCCTTGAGATATATACAGAATATTCTAGGGCATAAAAGCACAAAAACCCCGATACGTTTTTGCAAAACTACAGGACAGGTAACAGAGATTTACACGCACATAACAGCGAAAGGATTACAGGGGATAAAAAGCCCTTTTGACAGTTTGAATATAGAAAATGAAGAGAAGTAGAATGGAGTTATTACGAACTAAAAAAGTTGGAGTTATTGCGAACTTTTTTAATATCTATAGGTTAGTTATGCGAACTTTTTTTGTTGGCGTGGCATACAATTGTTAGCAGCTATTGAAAGGAAGGATGAGAAAAAGGTAAATATAACATGTTGTTTTCAAAGAGAATAATTTACGTTTTTTTGCTATTAATAATTTTAACTTTAAACTTATTTGCATTATCCGAAAAGGATTTTATTGGGACGAAATGGGTACAAGAAGAATCATTCTATGAAAACTCAAATTTTAAATTTTATTTGCTTCTGAATGGTGACAATAGTTTTGATCTTTTCAGTTTTGAAATTGGATATTTAGAAAATGGTTTCTTTGAATGTGTTAATGATACAATATATTTGAATTATAATTTTGATAATGCTGGCAATTTTTCTTCGCAAGAGATCTATTATCTAGAAAATGAAAAGTTACATTTATCATATTTAAAGGAACTAGAAAATGAGTGTTGGAGGATTGAAGAAATTAATGTCTCAAAACAAATTTATTTCAAAGATAAAGCATATTCATTAGAACAACCATTTCCCTATATACGTAATACTAAATGGATTTCTTCATATCATGAGCAACCCGATTATTATGAATTCTATGCTGATAGTACTTTTGTTTTTTTCGATTCGAGAAGTAATAAGAAGTTCTCAGGAAATTTCTTTATGAGTAGTAACTTCCAATTAGATTTAGAAGAGAATACTGTTGTCAATAATTTTGATCTTAATTGGAATGTATCAAAAAGTTTTATTTCATATAATTACAAGTTAGTGCCGCTAAATGAAATTGTACAAAATGATAATTCAAACAATGATCATAACATAAAATTCGACTCGAAATATTATTTCATCCAAGATACAACTTATATTGCAAATGAAAGCTTCTCTAAAATTAAGCTGGAAAAACGAAACGAATATAGTCCAGAAGATTTACCAGGATTAGTTGATTATGAGGAAGTTACAGATTCAACAGGAAAAATAGTTCAGCGATCATATAGTTTCAAATTTCCACAAAAAAGCAGTTCGAAAACAAAATTTAAACGAGAAGAAACGGATTATGATATGGAATTGCAAATAAAAGAAATAGAAGATGGATCGTTATTAATAAGAGATGATTTTTCCGAATATTCGAAACCATACATTGATGATTTTGTGAAACCTGAATTTCAATCTGAAAACCAACTAACGGGTTCTGTAACAGTTTCATTCTATATATTATCGGACAATTCTGTTGCTGATATCGAGCTTGTTAATTCTACTAATGAGTATTTGCTTGAGTATGTGTTGAAAATAATAGAGGAAAACAAGTTTGTCGCAGTTCTCAATAAACACGGCAATCCTGTTAAAGCAAGGGTTGTAATGACATATTTTTTTGCTGGTAATTAAATAATCGTATTGGTAAATCGTGAGGTATTAATTATATGTTGATTAAAACAGAAACGCTGCTAACAGGCGTGTCGTTGTGTAGGTTTGTCGGTGCTTTTGTCCTGAACCTACCGGTTCAGGGTTTTGGTTTGTTTGTGGTTGGCGTGATCGTTCCGTCACACCGCACACGCGAAACATTAAGCGATTTTATTTAATTGAAAGGAGATCAGAAAATGAGTAGGGATTTCGACTTTCCAATTGCTGTTAAGAGGATTATTGCACAAAGGGTTAATTATATCTGTTCGAATCCAGAATGTAGATGTTTTACCGCAGGTCCAAATATAAAAGATAAAACGGACACTAAAATTGCTGATTGTGCACACATATACTCTGGTGCAAGTGATGGACCAAGATATAATTTAACAATAGATGAAAATTTTTTAAAAAGTGCAAAAAACGCATTATGGTTGTGCAAAAATTGTCATCGAAGAATAGATCGCAACTGGGAAAAATATCCAACAGATTTATTACTACAATGGAAAGAAGAAACTGAAAAACTTGTTGAAAACTATATCGAGTCTAATACATCTCCAATTAAACTTTTAAATGATGTTCAGAAGTATTTCATTAATCATGGTAAAGATTTACCAGACAACGACATGAACATTCTTCTAGCTTTCTTTAAAGAGGATTTTAATCCAGGTAGTATTATGTCTGAACGTGATATAAATCTTAAGTACTATTTGTATTTTTCAAAATTCGATAATAAATTAACAATTCCAAATAGATTTAAATATTATGATCTATTAGCACAAATATATCTGAATCTTAACAAAATGGATAGAGTTAAAGATTTCTTAGTTAAATCTATTGAAACTGATTACGACGATCCTAAAAAAGTATTCAATGAAGGCTTTCTTGCTTACATCATGCAAAAAAAGAGTGAGGCTCTTACAGTTTGTAAAAGATTAGAAGACTATCCAGAACATTATTTTTTATTAAAATTATTTTTAGTTGATAATGTAGATGAGTTAAATGAATTTGTTGATGAAATCAATATTGCAAAATATTCACATGTTAACGTTTATCTTAATATTGCACATAAAGCTTGTGATAAAGGTGAATATTCAACAGCTAGAATTTATGCGCTTAAAGCAATCGAGTTAGATAATAAAACCTCTAATATATGTTTTGTAAACGCATCAATAATTCTGGATTGTGTTATTCATAATCCAATGTTTGATGATTTACATTTAACTTTATCAGATATTAAAGATTTGAAATTATCTTTAAGTATTATCAATGAAACAATTAACAGAAATAATTTCGTAGACGCTGATTTGCAACAAGTTTACTGGAATTTATCAATCATTCATTTTTTATTAGGTGATTTTGACCTTTCTTTAGGGATGATCGAAAAAATTAATGATCAAGGTTTATTAAATCAATCACGTTTCTTAAAAGCACGTGTATATCATCGTATGCATAAAAATAATGATGCTTTAATCGAAATAGATAAGTTGCTTACAAATGACAAAAAGAATTTAAATTATCTATCGTTAAAAGGTTATATTTATATCGAATTAGAAGAATTTAATGAAGCTTTAAAATGTTTTGAATTGGGAAAGAGTTACTCTTCAAAGGAACGATTAAAAGGATTCGTTTATGGTATAGCAGAAGCTTTACATTTCTCAAAAAGCCCATCTGAATCAAGTGACTATCTAATAAAACAATTCGAAAATGAGAAAGATATTACTTATTTGATAAGGAATCTGAGCTTGAATTTCAAAGATGAAGATATTGAAAATATAATTAAGTATTATAATAAATTCATTTATGAAGAAGTTGATACATTATCAGATTTTCACAGGAATATGCTAGGTGAATATTTTTTCCGATTTAACCAATTCGAGATTGCAGTAGACCTTTTTCAAAAATCATACAATAAAAATATGAGTTTAATTTTTTCTGAGAAATATATAAAATCACTTATTGCAATTGATAACAGAGTTGATGCTTTAAAAATATCTAAAGAAATTAGAGAAGATAAAAACTGTAATGATTTGATCCCTCTTGAAGCTTCAATTTTAGATCAATTAGGGAAAACTGATGAAGCAGAAACATTAACACACAAGTATTATGAAGTTGAAAAAAACGATTATTCAGCTTTGGTTTACAGTTTCTATTTGATTAAGAATTCAAAGTTAGAATCAGCATCTGAGATATTAAAACGTATTTCAGGTTATCTTGATTTATCAACTTATAACTTTAGTATTTATTACAATTGTTTACTAGAGATAAATGAATCTCAGAATGCTTTTGACTGTCTTTACAATTACTTACAGAGACATGAAGAATCAGAAGAAGCTTGCAATATGTTCATAATATTGTTCCTTCGAATCTCTAATATTGATGAAATCCGAGATTTTTTAACAAGCTTTGAAAAGGAAATTAGATTAGATTCTGGAGTTACAATAATAAATGATGATAATAGGATTTTAACTGTACTAATTGAGAAGAAAACAAATCATTTGAAAGATGAGTATTCTATTGATTCTTCATGGGGTAAAATTCTAATTGGCAAACAAAAAGGAGATAGCTTTACAAAGAGTGATGGATTTATCGATAATGAATATCGGATCGTTGATGTCTGCCATAAATCGGTAACAAAATGGAATAAGTTAATCGCAGATTCAACTAAATTTGCTAATCCTGTCATTACTACAATAAAAATTGACCTCAAAGCAACTGATATAGAAACCATGTTAGGAAAAGCTGCTAATCTGATTAAGGATGGAGCTAAAGATTTAGATAACGTTCATGATATCTATAAATCAAACAAACTTACTTTAGGTATAGTAGCTAATATTGCAAATAAAAATCTTTTAAATACAATTCAATATTACATTTTTAATCCAACAATAGAATTTTTAGCTTCATCAGGGAATGTACAAGAGATTAATGAAGCTACTTTAATATTGAGAAATACAAGTAGCATAATAATAGATTTAACAAGCATAATTCTAATTAATTACCTAAATATTTGGGATAAACTCTCAACAAGTTTTACAGAAATCTATGTAGCACAAAGTTCTATTGATGAAATCGATAAATCATTTAATGAAGAAGATACTCAATTGGGTGAAAGCCCGGGATCGATTGGTCTTATTGGTAAACAGATTGGATTAATTCCGCGATCACAAGAGCAACGAGAGAGTTGGAAAGATTATCTTAATACATTAAAAGAAAAGGTGTTACAAAACTGTATAATAATTCAAGAATCTGAGGATCTCAATTTATTTTCATATAAACAAAAATTAGTGGGTCTAAATTTAAAAATTAGAGAAAATATTGGAAAATGTTTTATTGATTCCATTGCTATTGCATTATTTAAAAAATCAGCTTTCTTTTCAGATGACTATATGCTTCGCAAAGTTAGCAACCACTTTAGTATTAATAACTTTTGGCTACAACCCTTTCTAGGTTATTTATTAGAGAAAAATGAAATAAACTTCGAAGAATATTATGATTTCATTTTGAGATTATTACAAATAAATTATAAATTCATCCATTTGAATATTCCAATTTTGCTACATTCTATTAACAAAAGTAAATATGAAGTAGATATTAATACCAATTTGTTTTTAGATAATTTATTTAAATCAGATATACCATCTTTAGTTAACGTCGGTGGAGGTTTTCTATATGGTGCAATAAAATCAATTCCTATATTGCTTAATCCAACAGCATTAATAATGTCTTTTTTCAGTAAATACTATGAGAAGACAAAATCAGTTGGGCATCTAATTGCATTCATTGATTCAATTTACATCGCAACAAGTGATGCTCATGTCGTAACATTGCTTAAAAAGAAGCTAGTTGAATGGAAGCTAATATATGGAATTAAATAATCTAATAAATCGCTTAACAAGCGGCTCCACTCTCGGAGTGAAAGAGAAGCAAGAAGTGCGTGGCAGCCGCAAAACATTATACAAACAAACTAAAACAAATGTGAATATTCAGTTTTAACTTTATTGAAAACAAAGTGCTGAAGTGTTTTAAAGTTTATAACTGGATTCTTTTGTTTTTTGATAACTTCCCAAATTTCTTCGACTACAAAGTCATGGAAAACGGTGTTGAGTAGTCTTGGTATGTCTTTTGATCGAAATCTTCCATCATTTTCAATCTTAGCATATACTTTGTCTATCATTGCTCTTGAAAGATGGTTTTCTACTGCTTCTTCTTCTGGTATCTTTTTGCCGTCTTGAAGTGGTGCACCCATGACTTTGTGATGTTTTTCTTTAAATTCTGAACGAACCAATTTAGCCCAAACAGTTCTTCCATATTTATTAACAAAATCATATCTCTTAATAACAATTCCTTCACCACATCCTTTGCCATCTTCTATCAAATATTCATTAACATCTAATAGTTTAACAAATTGTTCATAAGTCCCATTCTTTAAAATTCTTATCGGTGGAATATATTCAATGTCAAAAGATTCAAGATAAGGTTGATATTCTTCGTAATGTAAATATTTTCCATTAACCATGACATCAAACACATAAAATTTCTTCCAAGCATCTTCTCTGTATGTTTTTAAAGAATGTGGAACAAGCCATTCTCCGAAAAGTCTGTGGTTCGGAAATTCTAATAAATAGTTCAGAATTTTTTCATCTTGAATTATCTCATTGTAAAAATCAGCATTATCTTGCTCTAAAGACAATTCTCTTCTTCTGCTTCCAGCACACAATTCATCTTCGCACATCCACACACTTGCATTTGTTCCATCAATTTTTGGAAAAACATAACATTCTCCAAATTCAATCCCTTCAACTTCTGATGTGCCAAACTTCTCTATGTGCTGATATTTTACAAAATCCATTTTTCCTCCTGTTTTATTTTGTTCGTATAACAAGTGTATATCCGTTTCGAGCAGCAAAGCCAGATGTAACACGTATCATACACAAACCATTAGCCACAGCTCCATAGAAAAAAATAAAAAAAAGACATTGACGAAAATTTGCATGCATAAATTTTCGATCCCAGAACGTTATCGTTCGAGTTTTTTGGAGTTGAGATGAAAAATAATGAAAGGAAAGAAGTAATTACTCAGGTTGCCCAGTTGATATTTTCTAAATATGGTTTACTCAAGACAACCATAGGAGATATTGCCAAAGCTGCTCGAATGGGAAAAGCTTCATTATATCATTATTTCGATAGTAAAGAAGAGATTTATAAGGAAGTTGTAGAGCAGGAACATAAATTTCTAAAAGAGAAAATCGGAGACGCAATTAGTAAAGAAAATGATCCAAGGAAGAAATTGAGAATCTATTTTTTAAAGAAAATGGAAAATCTTAAAAATCTGGCAAATATTCACAGCGCACTAAAAGATGATTATCTGGATCATTATGCATTTGTTGAAAAAATTCGTATTAAAAACAACAAAGAAGAACAGCTTAGAATTAAGGAAATATTGCAGGAAGGTGAAAATAAGGGGATTTTTCAAATAGATGATATTGAATTAACAGTATTTGCAATCATTACTGCTTTAAAAGGTTTAGAATACGCTTGGACAATCGATGTTCCATTGCATAAGATTGAAGTAAATATAAATAAACTAATGGAAATTCTTTTTAATGGAATAGTGAAAAGATGATATTTTTTTTATATAAAACCAGAACAAATAAACGATATGTTCGAATATTCTGATAATGTCAGTATTATAAGTACCGGTTTTTATGTTCCGGATAAGATCATGACGAATTTCGATATTGAGAAAATCGTAGATACGTCTGATGAGTGGATAAGAACGAGAACAGGTATTAACGAACGAAGAATTGCTGCTGCTGACGAAGCAGCTTCTGACTTAGCAATTGAAGCTGGATTAAAAGCACTTTATAAAGCAGACATGAACCCCAAAGAAATTGATTTATTAATAATTGCTACTCACTCTCCAGATCACTTCATACCCTCTACTGCATGCATAACTCAGCGTAAACTTGGTTTAAAAAATGCCGTTTGCTTTGATTTAACAGCTGCTTGTTCAGGTTCACTATATGCGATCAAAGTGGCTGAATCAATTTTGAAAAATAGTAATTATAATACTGCTATGATAATTGGAACAGAAATATTATCTAGAAATGTAAATTGGCAGAATAGAGATATATGCGTTTTATTTGGTGATGGCGCAGGAGCAATCATCCTACAGAAAGGAATAAAGGGAAAAAATATCATTTCTTTCGATTTTGGTTCAGATGGTTCCGGTGCTGATCTACTAAGAATTCCCGCAGGTGGCTCACGTTTACCAACAACATATAGAACGGTCGATCAACAACAACATTTTATAGAAATGGATGGAAAAAAGATTTATAAGTATGCTAAAAAGTTGATGGTTAATTCTGTTATAAGTGCTTTAGAAAAAGTAGATTTAACAAGAAAGGATATCAATCTTCTTATACCTCATCAAGCAAATATACGCATACTAGAAGCTATTGCCAAGAAATTACATCTACCAAAAGAAAAAATAATGATAAATTTAGAAAAGTATGGAAATACATCTGCTGCCTCAATTCCCATTGCTTTAGATGAAGCAATCTCTCAGGGTAAAATCACGGAAGGAGATATCGTTGTGTTAACAGCCTTTGGCGCAGGTTTAACCTGGGGAGCAATCGTAGTATGTTGGTAAAAAGTAACATTATTATAAGAGAAGTAAAAAGCAGAAAAGATCTTAAAAAATTCATTTCCTTCCCCAACAAGCTTTATAAAAGCAATAAATACTATATTCCTCAATTACATAAAGATGAGATGAGTCTTTTTGATAAAGATAAAAATCCAGCTTATGAATTTTGTGAAGTTAACTTATGGCTGGCATGTCGAAATGAAAAAACCGTCGGAAGAATTGCTGGTATTATCAATAATCGATATAATGAAAAATGGCAGAAAAAAATCTGCCGTTTTGGTTGGATTGATTTTATCGATGATTACAGCGTCTCTAAAGCCCTTCTTGAAAAGGTTGAAAATTGGACAAGAGGATATGGATTAAATGCTGTTCATGGTCCTCTTGGTTTCACAGATCTCGATCCCGAAGGTATGCTGATTGAAGGCTTTGAAGAATTAGGTACAATTGCTACAATTTATAATTATTCATATTATCCTGAGCATCTAAAAAAACTAGGTTACCAAATAGATGTTGATTGGGTTGAATTTGAAATTAATGTTCCAGAAAAAGTTCCAGAAAAAATTGAACGAATCGCAAAAGTTGTTCAGAAAAGGCAGAAACTAAGAATACTCCATGCTTCGAAAATAAAAGAGATAAAACCATATTGTATGGAAGTTTTCAAGTTGTTAAACACATCATATAATGAATTATATGGATTCGTACCATTAAGTGAAAGACAAATTGAATATTATATAGCGCAATATATAAATTTTGCAAATCCGAAACTAATCAGTATTATCCTTGATGAAAAAGGTAAAGTAGCAGCTTTTGGATTAACCTTTCCTTCATTGTCAAAAGCTTTCCAAAAAGCCAACGGCAAACTTTTTCCATTCGGATTTATATATATATTAAAAGCTATGAAAAAAAATGATAGAGTTGATTTATATTTAGTAGCTGTTCGACCGGATTTGCAGAGTAAAGGTGTAAATTCACTGCTTTTCAAAGAATTAATAAAAATCTATATTGAAAATAAATTTAAAAAAGCCGAAAGTAATCCAGAACTGGAGACCAATCTTAAAGTACAGGCTCAATGGAAATATTTTGATCGCAGACAGCACAGAAGAAGAAGATGCTTTATAAAATATTTAGATAATAGGAAGGAGATATGAAACAAGGAACAACAATTCTACTTGTATATAAATTAGTAAAGCTTGCTGGCTTTATATTTATCGCCATTCTCATTTATTGTGGTTATTACATTTTGAGTCTTAAATTCAATGATATTGATTTTTTAATGGATCACGACAATATAACATAATCTATAAAAAAAATAAGTTTTAGTAGGAGTCAAAATGAGAAAATTCGCAGAAATGGTACTGAAGTATCGAATTCCAATAATAATTGGAACTATTATTATAACTGTATTTATGGCATTCCAATTACGAAAGCTGGAAATTAACAGCGATATCCTTAAGTATTTGTCACAGGAAGAACCGAATGTTGTATTGTTTAATGAAGTTGGTAAAAAATTCGGAGGCAATTCGTTGGCAATGGTTGCTTTTGAAACCGATAATGTGTTTAAACCGGAAACATTAAACCGGATGAACATAATAACACAGCATTTTAAAGGTATGCCGGAAATTTCTTATGTTTCCAGTTTAACGGATATAATTGATATAAAAAAAATGGAGGATGGACTGGAAGTTGGGAAATTGATCAATAACCGTCATATCCCATCTGATGAAAATGAATTGAAGCAAATAAAGGATTATGCATTATCAAAAGAAATATATCGGGGAAATATCGTTTCAGATGATGGAACAATCGCCGTTATCATTGCCCGACTAAAAGATGATGTTGAGCGAATCCCTGTTGGGCGAGAAATGAAAGAATTTGTTCTCTCTACTGCAGGAAACGAAAAACTATATTTTACTGGTATTCCATTTCAGATGATTTTCCTGATGGATGTCATTAGTTCCGATGTGATAACTTTACTTCCAATTGTACTTTTGCTACTGATTATAACTTTAGCAATAAGTTTCCGTAATAAAAGAGGAGTAATATTACCGCTAACTACCGTTATTATCAGCACAACTTGGAGCATGGGATTGATGTCTATGTTTGGAGTCAAACTGACAATTGCTACCGACGTGATGCCGATTCTTTTAATTGCTATCGGAAGTGCTTATGGAATACACATGGTTAATAAATATTTGGAAGATATTCGCAAAGGTGAAAATAAAAAAGAAGCTATTAAGGATACTATAAGCGAAGTTGGCGTTCCGATTTTTCTGGCAGGATTGACCACTTCCATCGGATTTTTAGTATTTTTAGTTTCTAAACTAACGATCATCAGAGACTTTGGAGTTTTCACTGCTATCGGAGTTATCTTTGCTTTTATTGTTTCAATTACTTTTCTACCTGCAATATTGTCATTTATGCGAGCACCAAAGCAAAAGCATTTAAATGAATCAGAGAAATCTGCTTATATAAACCGAATCATGTCCAGGTTAAGCAGATTTATTCTAAAAAGAAAGTTAATTATCGTATTTGTCGGAATTTTAATATGTATTGTGGGAGTCTACTCGCTCTTTAATATAAGCAGAGAAGTGAATATGGTAAATTATTTCAAAGAAGATAGTGAAATCCATATGGCAGAAGATATGATGGAAGCAAAACTTGGTGGTTCTGTTCCAATCCAGATTCTGGTAAAGGGTGATCTTAAAGAACCTGCCGTTTTGAAAGAAATGGTTAAATTGGAAAAATATCTGAAGAGTTTGCCTGATGTACACAGTCCTCAATCTATTGCCGATTTAATTTGCGAGATGAATGATGTCATGAATAATCATTATTGCATTCCAGATACACGTGAAAGTGTTGCCAATCTCTGGTTCTTCCTGGAAGGGAATGAAATCTTGCCTCAAATGATCAATGCTCAAAGTAATGAAGGATTAATACAAGCAAAACTTGGAACTGTTAACACCAAGAAATTGAATTTTGTTACCGACGCAATAGATCGGTTTATTTTCGAAAATATCAGTTCTGAAATTTTGATTATCGATATTTCAGACGCAAATATTGATTTAGAAGAAGTAAATCATGTAAGAATAAAAAGTATTTCAGATAATATCTATTATGACGCTTCTCATTATGGTCTTGAGATAAAAAATCGCAAGGCTTTGGAAATCATCCTAAACAAATACATTTCTCAGGATAAAATTGATATCCCCTCATCTAATCTAACTGCAAAAATAAAAGATTATATGAATGATGAAGAGGGTGATCTTTTGATTGAGAATTCACCTCTTCGAAATAAAATTGCAAAATCATTAACCGGATATATTGAGAAAAACTCCGATCTTTCTGAAACAGAAATAGTTGCCACCTTAAAACAAATAGTCCCCCTTTCATATTACGAAGATGACCCTGAAATGCTTGATTATGCAGCAATGTCGATTAATTCGATTATTCAAAATGAACTAAAATGGAATCTGATAAATCATATAATGAAAGAAATTACTCCGTTGTTTTCAGAAGATTTTCAACTGAATACTGATTTTCGAAAAAACCTTATCGGTGATCTTTGGGAGATTAATGATACTCAAATTTTCCTTTCCAAGCAAAAATTCAGTCACTTGAACATAAATGATCGAGACTCAATCCTCACTCTCAGTTTAAAACATACAGGTCTTCCAATAATTTATAAAGAAATCGACAAGAACATTGTTTCGAGTCAAACATACAGCCTGATATTTGCTATTGGACTAGTGTTTATTTTACTGGCAATTCAATTCAGTTCAATAGTTGGTGGTTTGATTTCCATTCTACCTATTATTCTAACGGTTCTTTTTAATTTTTTCATTATGTGGTTTTTCAAAATACCTTTAGATGCGGCAACTGTGATGATTGGAAGTGTAGCTGTTGGCATTGGGATAGATTATACTATTCATTTCAGTAATCGATTCCATTATGAAATTGATAAGAAATGTTGCATTGGGGAAGCTCTTGAAACCACATTACAAACAACCGGAAAAGCAATAATAATTAATTCATCCACCGTAATGCTTGGATTTCTAACATTGTTATTAGGAAGCATTGTTCCTATGCAAAGATTCGGTTGGTTAATCGCACTAACAATGTTTATAAGCGCTTTAGCGTCAATTACATTCCTGCCATCTCTGCTAATCGTTATCCATGCTTCTTTTATTGGAAACCTGAAACAAGAAGCAATCAAACATGCTACAACAATTAAAACAAATATTAAACAGCAAATCAATAATTCCAAGGAATGAGGATTTATTGTTACTAACATGGGAGGAATTAATATGCAGAAAAAAGTAAACAAGATAGGATTGGTTCTGGGCAGCGGCGGCGCCAAAGGATTATCTCATATTGGTGTGCTAAAGCTTCTAGAAGAGTTGAATATAAAAATTGATTTTATTGCCGGTTCAAGTATTGGTGCCTTAATAGGGGGTGCTTACGCAAGTGGTTTATGTGCTCAAGAGATCGAAGAAATTGCCCTTAAAACCGATCTGGCTTCGACTGCAAAGTTGTTTTTACCGGGAATCCATAAATCCGGTTTGATTTCGGGTACATATATTCGGGAACTATTGTATTCTTTTATCGGGGATAAAAAAATTGAAGATATGCCAATTCCTTTCACGGCAGTTACAACAGATATAATCACGGGACAAGAGGTGTATATTAGGCAGGGAGATTTATTGGACGCTATTAGAGCAAGTATTTCCATTCCTATCATTTTTAAGCCTGTCATTTGGAATGACACCGTACTAGTTGATGGTGGGCTTGTAAATCCGGTTCCTATAAATGTTGTTAGAAAAATGGGAGCAAATTACATAATTGCTGTTAATGTTATGTCTTCTAATATACAATCAAAAGAAAAGACTTCGGAAAAATCCATGAAAAAAGTAAATTTAAATAAACCTTTGGAAGTAGTACCTATTTTGCAAAGAAAACTCGACGAAATGAAGATTGAGCATAATTGGCTAAGCAATTTCATTAAACACAAAGAGAGAAAAAATCTTCCATGGATAACAAAAATCTTCAATCAAACCTTAAAAATTTCACAAGAGAAGTTGGCAGAACAATCAATCGATTTAACCAAACCGGATATCTTAATCGAACCGGCAGTTGGAGATATTAATATCTTCGATTTTCATAAAGCAAAAGAAATTATCGAGATAGGCTATCAATATGCATCAGAAACAATTGAAAAAAAACTAATTGGAGGAATTTAAAATGAAAAAAATGGTTTATTGTGGCACACTACTTTTAATTTTGTTAGTAGGGAATGTATATTCTCAAACACCTTCAGCAGCGGAAATCCTTAAAAAGGCAGATGATGTAATGAATGCACCGCAGGATCAAGAAATATCAGCAAAAATGATGCTAATTGATAAAGGTGGTAATGAGAATATTCGAGAAATGAAAATGTACCAAAAAGGTAAGGAAACACGATTGGTGCGTTTTCTTTCACCAGCCGATCAAAAAGGAGTGAGTTTCTTATCACTACCAGATGATGTTCAATATTTGTATCTGCCGGCTTTTCATAAAGTAAGAAGAATTGCATCTCATGTAAAAAATGATAATTTCGCTGGTACAGATTTCAGTTATGACGATATGAGTGCCAGTAAGTACTCTGAGGAATATGATGCTGTTTTGTTAGAAGAAACAGATGAATCTTACATTTTGGAATTAATCCCGAAAAAAGGTATAGAAAAAAATTACACCAAACTGAGATTATGGGCACGTAAGGATAATTTCTATCCGTTGAGAGTGGAATTTTATGACTCAAACCTGACTATATGTAAATTGTTTGAAAGCAGAAACATAAAAAAACACGGTGAATACTGGGTCGCTTCAGAAGCTGAAATGACAGATATTAAAAAGGAACACAGAACTAAAATGATTATAGAAAATATCGAATTAGATAAAGGTCTTTCAGATGATTTGTTTACAACAAGAAATTTGAAACGATCCGATTAAAACATTATAATAAAGGGAATATTTATGAAAAGAATAATTCTATTAATCTACCTCGGAATTGGATTAATTAGCAGCGCTTTTTCTCAGGGAAACTTCAACATCAACGGATACTTGAAAACAGATAATCGCATGTTTGTAAAGGATAATGCTTTTTCTTTGAACGAAAATATGTTAGGACTCAAATTTGAAGGATCATATTCAGGAAATTATCATTTTTTTAGCGAAGTTCGATTGAGAGGATCAGGATTTTCTGACGTCATTCAACCATCGGATTTACAAAGAAAGGAAAAAATCGATAAATGGAATTTGGAATTCAGGGAAGCATATCTCGATCTATATCAGTTTGGTTTGCGGGATTTGGATGTCAGAGTTGGACGACAGATAATTACTTGGGGAACAGCGGATAAACTTAATCCAACCAGCTTTATCTGCCCGGAAGATTTGGAAGATGTATTTAATTTTGGTGAACAATCTGGTGTGAATTCTGTTCTAGCAACATATTACTGGAACGATTTCACTATCTCTGGAGTATATGTGCCAGCATTTACTCCGGCAGTTTTACCTTCCGATGATTACGCATCTGCCTTAATGACACCAATGACACTTCCTGCAGGAATGACTATACACAACTTGTCGAATGAGATAATCTTGCCTGAGCAGAAATTCACAGAATCATCGCAAGCAGCGTTGAAACTTAGTACATATTTGTACGATTACGATTTATCCTTGAGTTATTACTTTGGAAGAGATGATTTACCTTTAGTTAGTAATATAACTATTAATCCATTAGACACATTGGGAACTGTAGATATAAACTCAGAGATGATCTATCCGCAAATGCAGGTCATAGGTGCCGATCTTGCCGGTGCACTTTTCGATATCGGAATCTGGGCAGAAGCTACTCTCACAATTCCAGAAGAAGTAGAAATGCATACTATTATTGGAGAAAATATTCAAAAATCTATTGCTCTAAAGGATGATCCTTATTATAAATTCGTATTGGGAGGGGATTATACCCTTAAAAATGGTCTTTATTTGAATGCTCAATTTCTACATGGTTTTGTACATGAAAGAGGAAAAGATTCTTTGAATGATTATCTTACTTTCCGTTTAGAAAAAAAATTCTTTAATGATAAATTGAAGATTGTTCCATTCGGTGGTGCAGCTTCAATAACAGATTGGGATGATTATCGCAATAATTTTGGTTTGGTTGCTAATCCAGAAGTAGCTTATTATCCATATGATAATATTGAAATGGTCTTTGGTGCATATCTGCTTGATGGTAAAGGAATTAATATTTTCAGTAGTTTGAAAGAAAAAGATGAAATTTATTTCAAAGGAAAAGTGAGTTTCTAAAGATGCAAGAAAGCATTCATTTATCTAAAGTGAATATTTTTATGAAAGGGAGTGGCTTATATTCGAAATATCCTCTCCATAAAATCGAATATCAATTCCCTTTTATTTCGAAAATCTTGTACAAATGTAATGTCACTTGATTCATTGAGTATAATAATTAGTTGAGGAATATGAAAACTGAGATTTTGGATAATAAATCAGCAAAAAAATATACTCACACAGATTCTGCAATTGTTTTGAGTTTAATTTTTTTAATGCTTGTAGGATTGATTTTAATGAATTCATCATCCGAGAGATATAAAAGGTTCGTAGCAGAAGATGGACCAGTAGAATGGATTTCCACAATCTCACTTTTTTCCTGTGCAGTTGTATCTATCGAAAGGGCATTAAAGTTTAAAAATAAAAAAAGTAAATCATTTTATTTTGTTAGTTTACTTATTGCACTTGTTTTCCTACTTGGAGTTGGAGAGGAAGTTTCGTGGGGTCAAAGGATCTTTAATATTGAAAGTTCTGATTTTTTTAAAGAAAATAATCTTCAGGAAGAAATCAATTTTCATAATCTTAAACTAGGATTCGTGAATATTAATAAATTATTATTCGGATTAATTATGGGAACTTTTATTGCATTATATTTAATAATTTTACCAGTAATATACATGAAACAAAATAAGATAAAATTATTTATCGATAACTTAGGCGTTCCAATCCCAAGATATTATCATATCGTTGGAATATTAAGCTCTTCAATGTTTATAAATTTTTTACATGCAAAAGATAAATGGGAATTGATGGAATTGACTGGATCAATGTTATTTTTGGCGATTATGATTTATCCAGCAAATAATAATTCTTTAGAATAACTTAATAGATTTCTTTAAACTTAAGATAAAGCTATATAAGAATTATGTCATATCAAAGTAAAATTTTTAATGAACAAAGTAACAATTCTGTTCGTGTTTTGGGTTTATTAAAACGTTTTGGCTACCATTCCCAATCATTCAATATTCTCCGTAATGATAAATCATATTTCTATTCTTCCTACGGTATTGAGGGAGTGATCGCTTATGTTGTTAAAGCAAATGTAGCAATTGCAGCAGGTGATCCGGTATGTGATCCTTCTGATATTTACCATTTTGTTACTGAATTCAGAATATTTTGTACAGAGCGTAAATTAATATGTTGTTTTCAGTCTATTACAGAACGTTGTAAAACTGCTATTGAAGATATAGGATTTGGTTTTATTAAAATTGGAGAAGAGCCAATCTTCGATCTGGAAGATTATTCTTTAACAGGAAGTAAATTCAGAGGTTTACGAAAAAACAAAAACCAAGCAATAAAACAAGGTATATCTGTTGTGGAATATCAACCTCTCGAAAAAAGACGACATGAATGGGAAGGCGATATGGAAGAGCTTTCCGATATCTGGAAGAAATTCAAGGGATCAGGAGAATTCTCTTTCCTTATAGGTGAACCTGCTCTCGACAATCCTAAAGAACGAAAATATTTCCTAGCACTTCTGGATAACAAAGTTGAAGCATTTGTAGTTTGTACTCCTATATATACAAGAAACGGAATTTATTTTGATGTCATGCGCCGCAAGGAAAAGACTCCTAATGGAATGCCACAGTTATTGTTCACAGAGTCCTTTCGCATTTTAAAAGAACAAGGCTACAAGATGGCAACTCTTGGTACTGCTCCATTATCTTACGGGCATGTTGATGATCCAGAACAAAATCAGATAATAAAAATAGCATTAAGATTAGCGTTTCATAGACTTGGTCATTTTAACAGATTCAAACCACTATATAAATTTAAGAAGCAGTTTGGTCCAACTTATTGGGAGGGACGCTACCTGGCATATTCACCATCTCGTTTCAATCCCGTTATCCTGTACGCTTTATTAAAAGTTTATGATCCAACAAATGTAACTAGAAAACTTTTATATCAGTTATCATCAACTTGGGAAAGAATTAATGACATAAAAGATGGAACAGTTGATTTTTTAGAATCTACTTCAGGGCGTGTCATAAAAGCGATAAAAAAACAAGTGAAAAAGTAATAGAAACAACTACAAAATGAGTACCTAAGCTCTATATATAAAAGAATCATTCAAAAGTTTATGTTCTTACAGATGGTGAATAAATCGACCTTTCAGGTATAGTAAGTATTAGTGAATTGAAAAGCATAATGTCCAAAGATTTTATAAGTTTAGGTTATTTGTATTTTACGATTTTTTCAGAGATGGTTCTTCAGGAGAAATTCAAGCTGGTTATTACTACAGCGATTGGGGTGTAATTAAAATTCAAATGAAAAAGCTAAGAGATGATATTGTGAGATCATTATTATAATTTTACTTGTATTAGTTATTTCATTACTAAAATATTAGATTTAATAAAAAAACCTATTTTATGCTATATCAGTGTTTTATATTCATTATGTTCTTATTCAAACTACGCAAATAATACGTATTTTCCTATATGTTAGAGCCCTTACCACATCTTCTAGCTTTTTATAATTGACATAAATTGTTTTATCCAAAAGCTATGGCTAACAAAAGTGTCAGTGCTCTGTATGTTAGAAAATTGAATGAGCACCGCACACTCTAAACATTAGGTGAAATAAGTTATAAATATTAGGGAAGGTTATGTTGGAGAACAAATATTGGAATATTGCTCAAAAGAAAATGGAAAAAGAGTACACAATTGAAATTACTAAAAATCTATGTAGCTGGTCAGATTTGTTAGGTTTTGGATCAGTTTTTACCCAATCGAACTGGAATCCTGATAAAACACAATGGATAGATATTTGTAAGCGACTTGTTGATGTGCAAAATATTAGTTTCGAGCACTTCTTACCGTTCGAGACTTATTCACTAGTATTAAACGATGGTATAGTTGATACTTATGGATTACAAAATGTTGCACACATACAGCATGTAAGTATATGGATAAGAAACAGAATTTTCTTTCACATAAGAGCTAATGTAATGGAAAAACATAATGGAAATCCAGGTATTAGAACTGTCCTTGCATCAGGACAAAGAGCTAATCATAATTTCGAAGATTTGAAACTTGATGACTTTGTTGCAAATTATAGCAAACCTGATTCAAAATGTATTAGTAATATTGCACAGAAAACAGGTAATCCAATAATGTGTTATAATCCATCAGCTTTGCAAATGAATACTGCTTTTTCTAAAGCGTATATAATTGATAATATTGGTTCGAAAGGTGGAATTGGAGGACCTAATTTTTTTGTTGATCAATCGGTAATAGACGAATTAAAAACACTTAAGCAACAATTTAACAGTATTTGCGATGATATAATTTGGATTGAATATGATGACAAGATACACTTTGGAATACCTTTAAAATCAGAACCCAAAAGATATCATATTGGTTTTGAATTCAGCAATCCACCAATTGATTTGGACACTAATAGTCTGAGTTCAAAAGTTTGGAAAACAAATAAATTCTTTTGTCACGATGAACCCATAGATGATTACAGTATTAATTTAAACGAATATACTAGTACAACTTCAGATGTTGGTATTTCTATATACCAATCGCAAAAATATATGAATTAAAAGGAGAATTGAAATGAAAAGACAACTAGTAATGTTGGTGTGTTGTATTCAACTATTAGCTCTATTACTTTCTTTATGTTGCTGTAGTATGAACACTATAATTACATCTAACAAACAAACTGAAACAATTGAAGATTGCAATTATGATGAAATTACAGATAAAGTTGAAATCGTTTTTAGAGATGCGGATGAGTCTTTAAAAAAATATGGCTATTCTGATATATATTCAATACCTAATAGTCTTAGTAAACATATTCCCTATGAAAAATTAGCTGGTAAAAAAGGTAAGGTCATAGAATTGATAAAATCAAGAAATGGTATATCAAGTTTTTTTAAGATTTTAGTGGAAAATTGTGAGGTAGTTTATGCTTATACAATCAATAATTCTGAACACGATATAAACGGAACTTATACATTAACAGAATTTGAAAAAGCAAATAAAATGATTTCCAGTTACATATGGATTAATCAAAATGCATGGAAAGTTAGAAAGCAAGAACTTGTAACCGATAATAGAAATATTTCATTTCCGTTAGGTCATTTAGAGAAAGTAGAGGTAATTGGAGTATACACGAAAGCTTTAGGATATACTTATGGTCTCAAACCTTTTTTCTTAATTGTTAGAAAAGATTCTGGTGAAGAGGGATATGTAGGTTACAATAATAGTTTCTTTTTCAGTTTTAATCCAATCGATGAATCTTGGGATGCTAAGATTGTTGAATCAATTAAACAACAATCTTTAGAATTGGGTATGACAAAAGAGCAGATTCAGCTAGCTTGGGGTTTGCCAGACGATAAAAGTAGATCAGTTGGTTCTTGGGGTGTACATGAACAATGGATTTATAATGAGACATATTTGAATATTGAGAATGGAGTTTTAACAAGTTATCAGGATTAAAATCACAATTAGTAATATTTTTCAAAGATTTCGTAACTTCTTGTTAAAACTAAGTGATATTTCACCTAACATGCGCACCGGCAGTAAAGCTGGTCAGTGCTCTTTGTTTGAATCTTCCGATTCAAACGGCTGGTCTGTTTGTTTTGCGACGGAATCCGCTGATTCCGCCGCGTGCTGGAACATTAGCCACAACAAATTGTAAAGGAGGTAAAACTATGAATAGATATGTTTAAAAAAATCCTCTTTATTGACAGCTTCCCGATTAAAGAGGTTTTAACAATCAAGAAAAAATAAATTGATTGAATGTGAAATTGAGGGGAGATTTTTGCTTTACACTAAGCAAAAAAATTGTATAAATCAAGGATACAAAACTGGAGGAAAAATGTTTGAGCTAATAGAGCTATTTGGGTTAAAGAACATAACCCCATTAGTAAATGAAGAATTGAAAAGCCAGATCGAACAGAAAGGTCGGGCTTGTGAGTATGAAGGATGTGGTACACAAGATAGCTATCCACCCAAAATGAAAGATTAACAATAATACTATAACGGGATACTCCGAGCTCAGTTCATTGTAACTTGGAGTATCCCACAAAAATCAGGAGATTATGTCGATGATAGAATTTGAGAAAATCGGAAAATTTATTAATTATATTATGAGAGATTGGGATATTCCGGGTTTGTCTTTAGGAATTATTCACGAAAAGAATATTGTATTTTCAAAAGGATTCGGAGTAACTCAAGTAAATAAGAAGACGACTGTTAACGAGCATACATTATTTCGAATTGGATCTGCAACAAAAGCTTTTACAGCTACTGCAATTGGTATATTAGTTGATAAAAAAATGTTAGATTGGAATGATCCCATAAAAAAATATTTACCGGAATTCCAGCTTTCGAATACCTATGCATCTACTCATGTGACTATAAATGATTTACTTTCTCATCAATCTGGAATTGCAAATTATGATAATTTACTAATTACAAGTGTAATTAATAATCGAAAACAAATTTTCGATATCATTAAATACTTTAAAATTAAATATGAGAATGGAACAAAGTTTACATACAATAATTTTATGTATGCAATTATTGGATTATTAGTTGAGAAACTAACTAAATTAACTTGGGAAGAATTTGTGAGAGAAAACATCTTCAATCCATTAGGGATGCTTAGCACATATGCTTCAATGGATGAGATAAGTAATTTACACAAACTTGCTAAGCCACATTACAAAAACATAAAAGATGAAACCATTCACATATCAAAATATTTTAATGGAAATTATAGTTTTTTAAATCCTGCTGGTGGAATTATTTCGAATACTGAAGATATGGAAAAATGGTTACTTTTAAACCTTAATACAGATATACATAATGAAAGAATAATTTCAAAATCCTCAATTACTAACATCCATTCGCCCAAAATACTTGTTTCCCAAATGCAGCCACCAAATGAATTCATGTATAATTTGTACGGTTTAGGATGGCATATTCGTTCTTATAAAGGAAATATTTTAATTAGTCATGGTGGAAATGTAGGTAATCACAGTTCTGAGATAAGTTTTATGCCTGAAAATGATATTGGTATCATTGTTTTGTGTAATAGAGGAAATGTTCCTATTACAAAAATTATATCAATGTATGTATATGACATATTACTAAATAAAGAAATAACAGATTGGAATAGTCGTTTTATTAAGATGTATAAGTATAATGAAGAAAAAGAAAAAAAACAATTGGAGGAAAGACGAAAGCAGAAAATCGCAAATACCAAACCAACAAATGAATTACATGATTATGTTGGCATGTTCAGTAATAAGTGCTATGGAGACATAAAAATTAAGAAAAAAAAGTCGGAGATAATGATTTGGATTAAAAATGTGAATTATCCTTTGTATCATTTTCATTATAATGTATTTGAGTTTTATGATAATAGTAATCGAAGAATTGAAGTAAATTTCAATTTAGATTTTAATGGAAAAATATCAACTTTGTCTATAAAATTCAATGAAAAAGAAGACATTGTTATTTTTAATCGATAATCTTTTTAGCAATAATAATAAAAAAGGAGTCATATTATGGTAGAATATCATGTTTTTAATGTATCAACTAAAAGTTACATTTATTTCCCTGAATTTCAACAAGCATATGTAATTAATGATACTTTCAAGAAATTTCTTGAGAACACTAATGAAAACAATATAGAGAATAAAAAAACTCTACTAAATCAATTTGTTAAACAACAAAAAAAATGCAAAACATATAAAATCGAAGAAATGACCCATAGAAACGCACTTTTCCTCATGGTAGCTACAACTTGTAATTCACATTGTGTTTACTGTTTTGCAGATTCAGGTACTTACGGAAAATCAGAAGAAATCATGAATCCAGATACAGCAATAAAAGCAATTAAATGTTTTATTGATAACATTCAGCCAGAAGAAAAAAACAATAGAAATTTTGTGAATTATTTTGGGGGCGAGCCCATGATAGCGTGGGATACCATTAAAACTTCATTCAAATATGCTTCTAAGTATGCAGCTTCAAAAGATATCAATCTTATTTTTCGTATTGTAACAAATGGCACATTATTTGATAAAGAGAGAATTGATTTTTTAGCTGAGAACAATATCGGTGTTACAATAAGTATTGATGGAGGAGAAGATATTCAAACTAAACAAAGACCATTAAATAATGGGAAAAACTCTTTTTTGGAAATCACTAAAAATTTAGACTACCTATTGAAAAATATTCCTGATACTTCAGCAAGAAGTACATATGTAAATTATGATTACCCACTTCATAAAATTTATAGTGATTTAATAAATTTGGGATTTAATTTTGTTGATGTTGTTCCAGATATTTTAAATATAAGCAAAACAGATATCGAAAAAGTGTTACTACAAATTGAAACTGTAAAACCATTTATTTTTAACGAAATTGTTAATAACCATAAATTAAGATTTGGTACTTTTGCTAATAAACTTCTTAGAATTTATGGTAGAAAAGTTTATAAGTCTAGGGCTTGTGGAGCAGGATTAGATATATCAGCTATAGACCCAAAGGGGAAAATATATTTATGTCATCGTTACACATCTGAAGAGGACATGAGTATTGGTGATATTCAAAAAGGAGGTTATTCGAAAAAATGGAATTTCACAACACAAGAAGAAACTCTTGATTGTGTTAAATGCTGGAATCGGTATTTGTGTTCATCTGGTTGCTATTATAATAATCAAACCATCCATGGAGATCCTTTGTATAGACATGAGCCTTGGTGCTTGTACTCTAAAAAAATGTCTGAAGTTTGCCTTTCGTTATTAGATGAAATATCGAGTGATAAATTATATAATATCTTATTAGATGCTCCAACTCAATAAGATGAGAATTTTTTTCTATGAAACATTATAGTGTAAGGAGAATTCGGTAAATTTGATTGTATTATGAAACAATTATTATTCTTCCAAGTTGGCTTGTAATTTTGATCAATTTTTTGTGTTCTCTTTGCACTTATTAAATCAACCATTTTAACCTTATTATTAAATTCAAGATTATTGAATTAAAAGGAAGACAAAATGTTTATTTATAGTATAATAAAAAAATCTATTTTAAATTTTCTAAGGAAGTACTATCTTACTTACAAAGTAGACCTTATTATTGGAGGGGTATCTCTTTTTTGTCTTTCCCTACTTATTCTACCTACTCCGCTTATCACCCGAAGAATAATTGATTATTCTTTACCTAACAAAAATCTAAAAGAGTTATTATTCTTGATTATAGTTGTTTTCTTTTTGCTTCTTATTACAAAAGCAATTACATATTTCCAGGGGATATTGTTCTACAAAATAAATACAAAGATTGTTCTTGATATTAAAATGAATTTACTAAAAAAAATAAATCGACTTTCATTAAGAACTTCTAAACAATTCAGCACTGGTTATTTGATTTCACGCATTAATGATGATACAGGTAGATTACAAAGTTTATTTGCGGACACACTTGTTTCTATGATCAAAGATATTTTCACATTTTTAGTAGGGATTACTGTAATCTTTTTCATACATTGGAAGTTGGCAATTATTTCTATTATTATTCTACCTTTTTTTGCATGGTCAGCTATTTATTTCAGTAGAAGAGTTAGAGTTCTATCACAAATTTATTATGAAAATAATGCCCAGACTACAAGCCAATTAGAAGAAGCACTAAACTCAACAGAAATAAGCAAATTATTCTTACGTTTTAAATACAGCTTACTTCGATATTATATTATAGCAAAGAGAACCTTTCGTTCCAATATCACATTAGGCAGCGTATCTATCTTAAACAGTATTGTAATAGGTTTTATTAGTGGACTTTGCCCCATAATAGTTATTGGTTATGGTGGGTATGAAATAATTCAAGGGAAGCTCACTATTGGATCCCTTGTTGCTTTTAATTCATTTGCTGGTTATCTTTTTGGTCCTACAAATCGACTTGTTAATTTCCATGTTCGAATTCAGAAAGCACTAACTGCATTGAAACGAATTATAGAAATTATTGAATTACCAGAAGAAGAAATTGACGAGTTTTTTCAAATCCCTGAAGTTATTAACAAGATTGAGTTAAACAATATTAATTTTTCTTATCGGGAAGATATGCAAATTATAAAAGATTTTAATCTGACCTTGAATAAAGGTGATAGAATTGGCATTGTCGGTAGTTCCGGTAGTGGTAAAACTACCATTATTCGTTTGCTTACAGGCTTATACTTACCCAATAGCGGTACATTTTCATTAAATGGAATGTATTTAACCCCAGCTCAAATAGTATCACTTCGAAAGTATATCGCTGTTGTTGAACAGGAACCATTTCTTTTTAATGATACAATCTATAATAATATCCGTTTCAGCAATCCCAAAGCAACAAATGATCAGATAATTGAAGCTGCAAAAAATGCTCATGCTGATGAGTTTATTAAGGATATGAAAAATGGCTATCTGTCTAATGTTAGTAATAAAACTTTATCTACCGGTCAGAAACAGCGCATAATGATAGCTCGTGCTTTAGTTAGAAATCCTAAAATATTGATTTTAGATGAAGCAACTTCCAATATTGATGCTATAAGTGAAAATTATATTAATAAAACCATTAATGGCTTATCTGATAATATAATTGTGTTTATTGTTGCTCATCGTCTCAACACTATACGCAAATGCAATAAAATAATAGTATTAGAAGAGGGAAAAATTATTCAAACTGGCAACCATGATGAATTATCAAAAATAAATGGTTCTTATCGCAATCTAATAAACACAAATAATTCTTAATACTTATTTTAAAAAAAAGGAGATTCCCTATGAACAACTTAATAATAATAATAATATCATTATTATCCTCATTATCACTTTTTGCAAACATAATTCCATACTCTCAATCAGAATTAAAAACCGAGAGCAATCATTTCTTCAATTTTGTACGTATTTCTCCTGATGATTCTTTGGCAATTCCTATGCAAACCGATGTCTGGTTATGGCATGACACAGATAATCTGCACATTCTTTTAGAAGCTGAAATTGACGAGAACTTTACAAAAGGGAAATTAGCCACTACGGATGAGTGGATTGATTGCGATTTTTTCCGAATTCAGATTATTACGGATGTGAAAAATTATTATGCTTATATGTTTTGCTCTTTTCCATTTGGAAATCAATATGACGGTATTCGAAAATCTGATTTGAATATTGATACAAGTTGGAACAGTAATTATAAATATGAGAATAATATTTCAAGTAATTTGTGGAAATGCACAATGGTAATTCCATTTAAGGATTTACGTTTTTATGGAAAACCTCCTTATGAATGGAAAATAATTCTCACTCGATATTTCCAGAAAGAGGATGCATTTTACTCATTTCCTTACGGCACAATCAATATGGGTAAAGATTATTTTCGCACCGCTAACGATATTACAATAAATGAAGAGCTTGCTAAAAATAAGAATTACAAAATTTCCCCATATTTTGTAAAAAAATACGACTTGATAAAAGAAACAGATTCTTTCGATCCAAAAAATGTCGGGCTGGACTTTTCATATAATCCAAACTCTGCAGCAAAGATGAAATTTAGTATCAATCCTGATTTTTCAGATGTTCCAATGGATAATGTACAAGATAATTTCAATATCCGTTATGCACCTTCGTATGCCGAGAATCGTTATTTTTTTATCGAAGATCTTGATGCCTTTGGTGTTAGTAGTAATTTATTTTATTCTCGTCACATAATGCAACCGCAATATGCTGTAAAACTTACGGGAAACTCAGATAATTTCTCTTACGGTTTTCTTTCCGCAATGGATAAAAAAGTTTCGCAAGATGGTGAGATACTGAACAATGATGATATTTATAATATGTTTGCATTCAAACCAAAATGGGAAAATCTTTCCATTCAAATCACATTCTTAAATAGAATGAACAAAGATTATCACAATGAAGTTATTGTAATTAATCCAGTTTGGGAATTTATCAAAAACCACTCAATTAAGTGTGAGATTAATGCCACTATAAAAAATAAATCAGAAATTAAGAATAAAAAAGGATATTCGTTATATTGTGAATATTATGGGAAAAAAGGTGACATTAATTGGTCATCAAGTGCTTCTCATAAAAGCAAAGATTACAATGCAGATATGGGATTGGTTCATGAAACAGATTTCACAACATTAAATGCAAATATATGGCAAAATACCGAGCCAAACAGCAAATTCATTAAAATGTATGGTTCTAGTATTTGGCTTTATAGAGCTTTTATAAGCAAAAATAATGATTTACTCGAACAGAATATTGGTGTAAGTTTCAGGCTAAAGTTACCTATGAAAATAAATCTTAGGTTAAAAGCAAATATAGGACAGGAAAATTATAATAATACTATTCATACTTGGGATAGTATTTACACAAGTATTGAAAAATACTATTTTACATTTCTTAATATAAAAATTAGTTACAGTTTTAATCATACTCTTTTTTATAATCTTTACGAAGTATTCAAAAAGGATTATCTTAATCTGGAAATTTTGGGTGATATAGGGGCCAATCTTTCTTACAATGTTTCTGCTCATCGAACACGGTATTTTAATTTCCCTTCTGATAGTGGTGTGGATGATAAATATTGGATTGCTAATTCAAATATTACAATCATTTTTTCCAATAATTTTTCTCTAACAAACGGTTTTCGTTTCAACACCTATGAAAGTACTTTTTCAACAGCATATATAGGGATTTTCTCCAATCTTAGTTTTGAATTTAAAGAAAACTGTAATCTGTATCTTGGTTTTAAAACTGTTCAAGATGAAATTGAACAAAAGTATATTACCGATTACAAACAAGCATATTTGAAATTAAGTTATACTTTCTAGATTGTGTAGTTTTGATAGATGCTGTGGCTAACAAAAGTGCCCACATTCAGATTGAACGATGAGCAAGAAGAACGTGGCGCACTCCAACCATTATCGGCATCATAGTGAGTTGAAAGGTAAGGTTAAATGAAAAAACTGTATTTTTTGTTTTTTGTTTTGTTATTAGTTATTTCTTTGAATGCTCAAAAAGTAATAGATAGTTCTTCAAAAAAAAGACCCACGTGGATAAAAGAAATTCCTTCAGGCAAATACTTTAAATATTATTCAGGTATGTCATCGAGTAAAAATTCTTTGGATGAAGCAAAAAATTTAGCAATTTCTGATGTTATTTCTGAAATAATTATGAGTAATGAAGTTTTAGTACAAAGTGAAATTTCGACAATAGAGGGTGAAACAGAAACTGAATTGATTACACGAATAACAAAAGAGATCAAGCTGAAAGGAAAAACAACCTCCGTGAAAGAATTAGAGAAAGAAGAAGAATATTGGGAATCTGTTCAAACTAAAACAGATATTTTGTATCGTTATTGGATTTTAATGAGAATTCCACAAAAAGAATATTTAAATTATGATTTTTCTAAAATTGATCTAAAACAAACTTACGGAGCTACTCCATTAATTAAATCAATTATTGTACCTGGATGGGGACAAATACAAAAAAAAGAAACAACAAAAGGTATTCTTTTTCTTTCTGGTTTTGCAATTACATTAACTTCAGGTATTATAACTTATAATGTAAGTAGTAGTTATTCTGATGATGCTAAAACTGCAAATGGAGCAGATTGGATTAAATATTACAATGATTTGTCCGATCAATATTATTTAGCAAGTATGGCATCTTTTGTATTGGCTGGTGCTATTTATGGATATAACATTTTTGATTCAATTTCATCAAAAGGAGCAAAAATTTATGCATTACAAAATTATTATTTATTCTTCTCAGTTAATAAAGATTCACAATTATTAATTACATATTCATTAGAATTTTAGGAGGTTTTGTGAAAAAACTTACAATTCTCATATTAATATTTTCCAGTTTAATATTTTTTAGTTGTGCAGATAAACCTACAGAAACAACAACCTTAGGAAGTGTATGTGGGACTGTATTTGATCAATCTAACAATTCAGAACTTTCTGGGGTTACAATTTCTATACAAAATATTGGCAATAGAACAACTAATAATCAAGGTTATTACGAGTTTTTAGATTTGGAGGAGGATACTTATACTTTAGTTGCTGAAAAGGCTGGCTATGTTACTGAAACTGCACAAGTTGAAATTGAAGCCAATACAAACAAAGAAGTAAATTTTACATTACATGCAGCCTTACCAGCTCAGTTATTGTTGAATCCAACGAATCTTAATTTCGGACAAACAGTTTATAATCTTAATTTGGCAGTAAATAATGGTGGTGATGAAGAATTATCATGGCAGGTTACAAGTGATCAATCTTGGCTTACAACTTTTCCAACTACAGGTACGACAACTACCGAAGAAGATCAAGTTACTGTAACGGTAAATAGAGGTGGTTTAGCAGTTGGAAATTATACTGGAAATCTTTCGTTCACATCTAATGGAGGTGATTTTAATGTTCCTATTCAAATGGAAGTAACTCCGATTGTCTTAATTATAAATCCATTATCATTAGATTTTGGCGAAGAAGAAACTGAACTATCATTTGAAATATCAAATACGGGAAATGGAACATTAAATTGGTCACTCACACCAAACCAAAACTGGTTATCAGCAAATCCGACTTCTGGTTCTTTGACAAATGAATCTGAAATTGTAACAGTAAACGTTGATAGGTCTGGATTAACACCTGATACATACAATGGATCGATTTCAATTACTTCAAACGGTGGAAATCAAGATGTAAATGTAACAATGATAGTACCTGAAGGACCTGCACCAATTTTACAAGTTAATACAACTTCTTTGGATTTTGGTGATAATTTAACAAATCTAAGTTTTATGATTTCGAATACGGGAGATGAAGTATTAAACTGGAATATTTCAGATAATCAAACTTGGATTGAAGTTTCTCAAACAAATGGCTCAACAAATCCAAATGGATCAAATAATATAAATGTTACTGTAGATAGAAATGGATTAACTAACGGAACACATACTGGAGAAATAAACATAACATCAGATGGTGGAGACCATACAATAAATGTTTCATTAAATGTTACTCCAGCTCAGTTAATTGTAAATCCAACATCATTAGATTTCGGTGAAGAACAAACATCATTAAATCTAACAATAGAAAACTCTGGATTTGAGATGATGAATTGGTCACTTATAAGTAATCAAAACTGGCTTACAGCCAATCCATACTCAGGTTCGCTTTCGAATAATTCACAAAACATAAATGTTACAGTTGATAGAACAGGATTAAATCCAGACACATATACTGGATCAATTTCAATTACTTCAAACGGTGGTAATCAAGATGTAAATGTAACAATGATTGTACCAGAAGGTCCTTCACCAATTTTACAAGTAAATACAAATTCTTTAGATTTTGGTGACAACTTAACTACACTGAGTTTTGTGATTTCAAACATTGGAGACGACACTTTAAATTGGAATATTTCGGATAATCAAGCATGGATTGAAGTGTCTCAAACAAATGGTTCAACAAATCCCAATGGATCTAATAATATAAACGTAACTGTGGATAGAACAGGATTAGCAAATGGAACACATACTGGAGAAATAAATGTAACATCAGATGGTGGTGATCATACAATTGATGTTTCATTAAATGTTACTCCGGCTCAGTTAATTGTAAATCCAACATCATTAGATTTCGGTGAAGAACAAACATCATTAAATCTAACAATTGAAAACTCTGGATTTGAAATGATGAATTGGTCACTTACGAATAATCAAAATTGGCTTTCTGCAAATCCAATCTCAGGTTCACTTTCGAATAATTCACAAAATATTGCTGTAACAGTTGATCGAACTGGATTAGCACCAAACACATACAATGGATCGCTTTCAATTACTTCTAATGGTGGTAATCAAAATGTAAATGTAACGATGGTTGTACCAGTAGGTCCTATCACAGTAATCAATCCCAATGGTGGCGAAAACATACAAACTTTTAGCACATATACAATAAATTGGGATACAAATGATAATACTGAAAATGTTAAAATTGAATTATGGAAAGGAAATGAATGGTATAGTACAGTTTATTATCATTTAGAAAATACAGGTTCTTATGATTGGTACGTAATTTACGGTACTCCACCAGATGATGATTACAGAATAAAAATTACATCTTGGGAAACTGGTGCAGAAGATTATAGTGATAATTATTTTTCTATTTACGATTAGGAGGAAAAATGGATTTAAGGGAAAAAGCTCAAAGAGCAAATGAAGTTTTTAAAAAAACAAAAAATGGTTTTATAAGCTGCGAATATCGAAAAAATGACGAGTCATTAATTTATAGCTTTCTTGATAAAAATTCTGCTAATAGTTTTTTATTGGAACAACAAATGAATTTTGAAGGTAATTTAGAAATTGTAATCATAATAAATCCGAATAACAATACCCAAGTTATAGAGACTCACAAAAAAGAAGTTAATGAAAAAACTAAGGATGAGAGTAATTTTGAAATTACTCAGGAAATCATTGATAATTATGCAGCAACAAACGAAGAGTTTTGGGATGCTTTTTACAATGGTTCTCAAAACGCGAGTTATTCTGTTTTTAAGGATTTAAAAATAGATTCTAAAGAAGATCTTATTGATTTAATCAATGCTGACAAATCTATGATAAGCATTTTAAACAAGTTGTTTAAACATGCATTGTCGAAGGGAGAGTTTTTTGTAGCTTATGCAGAAGAAAAACTAATACTTACAAACTACAGGCTGATAGTTTTAGGTGCTTCTGATTTAAATATCCCATTGTCAAAGATTTCTATTTATGGTGCTGAAGGCAATTTCTTCGTTGTCAAATATCTAAAAAATGGAGAAGAAAAATCTGTAACTTTAAGTCATTATATAGATGAAATTTTAGTAAATTCTGTTATCGAAGCAAAAGAATTCAAAGACTTAGATTCTAAGCAAAATGCAATAATTGAATCTACATTTTCTACAAATACTGTTTTGAATAAACCTAATTATGAAATTCCTTCTATATCACAGAAAATGAAAAGTAAAATGAACACTTTTAAATTCTGGGGTACAATTTTTTTGTTACCTCAACTAATAGGCTTATGGGGTTTACCTTGGTTATATGACATGAATATAACAGATTTCAGCAAGAGTTTAGCTTCTATAATTATAATTGGAATGACGATAAGATGGATTGGTTTTATTTTTAAAAATAATTCATTTATAGGTAAATGGTTTGTAATCTTTTCAATTTCAATACCTATTTTATCAGTTTTTTGGTTTATACATAGTATAAGTGCCGTGCCTTCTCATCTTGTTTCTGAAGCTTATAGTATTGGCTTTTTTATAACTTTAATTTCCTCAATAATTTTTGTATTTTTGACTTTCAAATTGAATAAATGATACATTATTCTGAAAAAAATACATTTAGATTTGTTTTAGTAATTTCGATATTATTAATTTTTTTTGTCTCATGTGAAAAAAAATCTAATGATTCGAATTTTAAAGAATTATATGAATATGAGTCTAATGATGCAAGTATGTACGCGGATACAATTAAAGTTAATGTTGAAAAAATCTATGCTAAGATGTCACGCTTAGATGATGATTGGTTTTGTTCCAAGCAAAATATGGATTCTATTACATTGTATATGTTGAGTGGATATCAGGTAACGAAATTGACTTAGTTTGTGAATTTTATGAAACAGAATGCTTCAATGCTGGTAGAAAACTAAATTTAAATGGAAAAGGTGAAGGTGAGATTTATGCTATGCACCTTGAAGTTGCAGATGATTGGCTAGATGTAACAGGAAATAGCCAATACATTTGTTACATTCGTATCTATAATAATTCTGATGAATTTAATTATGGCATTAAAGGTAAATATTCTTTAAATGTATTTGAGCTAAAAGAAAAGGAAGAATGATGTTATTTATTCTTTTATGAGAAGTTTTACTATTGATGATGCCGATAACAAATTAAGAGTTTCCATG
>NPIE01003860.1_pt1 | contig 32780 bp, 25 predicted proteins | sample 8637661 | NCBI WGS metagenome assembly NPIE01 (sample SAMN07420842, study PRJNA396082) | bioreactor metagenome | isolation source: sample BA12 brine-fed electro-methanogenic bioreactor BA | place: Japan: Kochi | collected 2016-12-09 | reverse complement strand
CTGAGCTTTGTTTACAATATCGACGGCAAGGAAAAACAGCAGAAAAAGGAAAACTTCTTCCTGGAGGATTTTGGGAAATAAGCCATTGAGCAATTAAAACTGCGGATATCCAATCTCTAACTTTTTACCTGCCGACTTTACCTTTGCGCATTGATGTCGTCAAACAGAAAAAGAGTTTTTATAATCTAAATATTTTAATCTATGAACATGCTCCGCCAGGCAATCCCTTATTTGATATACCTCGTCCTCGTGGTATTTGTTCCGTTTCAGGAAGTGCTTTCACAGGCCGATTATAGCTACCCGATCGTGGACACTGACCAGGAGATCTGTTACGACAGCAATCAAACGATTCCCGCACCAGGGCCCGGACAGGCATTTTACGGGCAGGATGCCCATTACACCGGCAATGTGCCCAGTTACCAGGATAATAACGACGGAACGGTAACCGACCTGGTTACCGGACTGATGTGGTCGAAAAGCCTTGATATGGACAATGACGGGGATATTGATTATGAGGATAAGATGTCGTACTTCGAAGCTTTGGCAGCAGCAGATACGTTCAGCCTGGGCGGATATTCCGACTGGCGCCTGCCATCCATCAAGGAGATGTATTCCCTGATCATTTTCAGCGGGATCGATCCGAGCGGATTCAGCGGATCCACCGAAGACCTGGTACCTTTTATTGACACGAATTATTTCGATTTCGCCTACGGCGATGAAAGCGCAGGCGAAAGGATCATTGATGCGCAAATGGCCTCCACCAATATTTATGTCGGGACCACCATGGGCGGGGATGAAACCATGTTTGGCGTAAACTTCGCCGACGGTCGGATCAAAGGCTATCCTACCGGCCCCATGCCCGGGCAAACCGAAGACAAGCAATTCTATGTGTATTATGTCAGGGGCAATACCGAATACGGCATCAATGATTTTGTGGTCAATGGCGACGGAACCATCACCGATGAGGCCACCGGCCTGATGTGGGCTAGGGACGACGACGGGAGCGGAATGAACTGGCAGGATGCCCTCAGCTATGCTGAAATGTCGGAACTAGCAGAATACGACGACTGGCGGCTGCCCAATGTCAAGGAATTGCAAAGTTTGCTGGATTATACCCGCTCACCATCCACCACCAATTCAGCAGCCATCGATCCCCTGTTTAATTGTACACCCATCACCGACGAAGGAGGAAATGTTAATTATCCCTTCTATTGGTCAGGAACTACGCATGCTAACATGACGGGAGACCAGACAGGAGCCTTTGGTGCCTATGTGTGCTTTGGCGAAGCTCTTGGCTGGATGGAGGAACCGCCCATGTCGGGGAATTACACCCTTATGGACGTGCACGGTGCCGGGGCTCAGCGCAGCGATCCCAAATCAGGAGATCCGGCTGCCTATCCACATGGCAACGGCCCCCAGGGCGATGTGGTCAGGATCAATAATTTCGTACGCCTGGTAAGGGATGCCGAAAGCTCATCCGGCCTGAATGACGCTAAACCCGAAAAAAGTGAACTTAAATTATACCCGAATCCTGTTAACTCAATCATAACTATTGAAGCGGGTGTTCAGTCCCCGGGGACCATCTTTGTCAGGAATACTTTCGGACAAATTGTTTTGAGGGATGCTTTTGAACCGGACGGGAGGCAGCAGCTGGATATCAGCAGCCTCCCAGCTGGATTATATTTCTTACAACTTGTTCAGCAAGAGAATATATCCATCGGACGCTTTGTCAAAAACTAACATCACGAAACCGGCTCATCGGGTAATCCAATGGCCGCTCCATGCTGTATTTCCCCTTCAGGATTTTTTCAGGATGATATCATTCAATTGTACGCCCAGGTCGCGGGAAATGACCCTGCATTTGGCTTTCAGAAGAAAAAATACCGTGCGATCGCTTCCCGATAAGCCTTCATAATTTCCCTGCCCCTTGCTGATGATCATATCGGCCTGTTCAAAACGCTTACGGAATTCAGGCGAACAGGAGGAGAGGATGGTTCCCGGAGCGGAAGAACCATTTGAAATGAGTACGGCATCCTGCTCGAGGCCGGAAGCCAGGGCATCCTTCATGGTCACATCGTTGATCACGGGCACTTCGCGCACTGCATACACTACCGGTTTGTTTAATGCACGGATCAGGATACGATCGAAGACCGATTCCCCGGCATTATCGCCCAGGTAAAGGACCGATTCGGCCTGTTCAAGAGAAGCTTTGAATGTTTCATAATCGAATATCCCGAATTCCTGTTCCAGGATCTCTTCCAGGTCATTTTTGATCTGGTATTTTCTGCCAACACCCATATCCATCACGTTCCCGGCAATGGCAATTCGAATGGCGGTGAGCAAAGGATCGGAGGATGTTCTGATTTTTTCACGGAGTGATGGCAGCAGATCCAGGGCTTCCCTGATATTCCGTTCCTTGATCTCCAGGAAAGGATCCTGTTTCCCGGTATGTTCCCTGAGCATGCGGTAGATCATATCGCCGGTTTCGGGCGGGGTGGCATGTGCCGGGATCTCCCTGAGCTTTTCTCCGACACTGTTCAGCAATTCCTTGATCACGGTTTCATCGTCGGTGGCTATGCGGCCGGCATTCAGGGCCTGTTTCAAAAAGCAGGGAAAACAATCGAGGTAGGTTTTCATGGCAGCATTCAGGGATTTACAAAAAGCCTTCAATTTCGGTTGAAAGCTACAAAAACTTTTTGAGTGGGCCGTTTATTACATCTTTTAATCCTGCTATTAAAAAATAAAAAAGCTCCTCCCGTCCATAGGAGAAGCTTTAGACTAATTTGCATGACTGCAATTGTCAGCGGTTCTGTTTTGATTCGATATCGGTGATTATTTCCCGCTGAGTTGAATCGTCAGTTCAATGTCGTCGGAAAGAACCATGTCTTTCATTTGTGAATCCCAGGAAACATCGTATTTCTTACGGTCGAAGGTCATATCGCCGGTGATCATCACTTTATCGCCTTCTTTCATCATACTGATGTTCTTCACGGTTTCCTCGTTGGTCTTATCCCTGATCGTAAGCATGCCTTTGAGGCTGTTTTCTTCAACTGAAGTGATCTCGAACGAAGCCGTTGGATAGGCTTCCACCGCAAAGAAGTCGTCGGCTTTCAGGTGGCCGATGAGCTTTTCAGGTGTACTGCCCTCTTCCGGGTTATAATTCTCGTCGGTGGCCACCATAGAGTTCATATCAATGGTAAACTTACCGCCGGTGATCTCACCCTCGTTCAACATCAGTTCAGCCTGTGTAAAATCCAGGGTCCCCGTGTGGGAATAAACGCCCAGCATGGTACCCTTCCACGACACCAGGCTCATGGCCGGGTCAATGGTTACATCGGGTATCCCCATTGTTTTGGGTTCGTTTTCAGTAGCATCCGCCTGCTGTTTCTTCTCTCCCTGGGTACAGGATACGGTGAACAGTCCCATGGCAAGGATGGCTATAACATAGATTGCTTTTGTTTTCATGATTGCTCGCATTTTTAATTAGTGAATAGTGTTTAGTGATTAAATTATAATGATTGATTACGTAATTCTTTTCATGATTTCGATGACCTGGCGGCGTTCGGCTTCGCCAATATCGCTTTTATAATAACCGTTCAGGCTTTCCCCGATCTTCGGTATCGCATCCCTGATCACTTCCAGGCCTTTATCGGTGATGCTTACATCAAGCTTGCGCCGGTTTACCGGGCAAACTTCCCTCTTTACCAGGCCGCGTTTCACCAGCCTGTCGAGCAGGCGCGAAACATCGGAAGTGTGGAACAACAATCCTTCCCTGATCTCTTCAAGCGAAAGCTTTTCAGGCATCCTGGACTCCAGTATCCTCAAAATGTTGAACTGGCTGTGGGTGATCCCGAATTCCTTCAGAACATCGGATACCTTGTGGTCGATGATCTGACCCGCACGCAGTATGTTCACTACCATTTTCATATACGGATTATTTCTGGCAAGATCCTGTTTCATTATTGTTGTTTATGACATCTGTTGTTTGAAACAAGTGTTGGGGCAAAATGTTCAATCCGCTTAATCTTTTGTATCTTAGTCACGCAACATGGCTGACTTGCAACTGAATATTCTGGCCATCGAAAGGGTTTTATGCAAAAGGTTATCACATTTATTTTAATTATCGCCTCGGCAATCGCCTGCAGGTCACAGATCTCTTTCTTTAAACAATACACCGTGAACGAAGGCCTTCCGAGTTCGGTGGTTTATGATATTGCCCAGGACAGCGCCGGCTATATCTGGATCGCAACCGACCACGGGGTCAGTTGCTACGATGGATATACTTTCAGCAATTTCACCACCCACAACGGCCTTGCAGCAAATTCGAATGTACTGATATTCGAAGGGAAAAACAGCCGGATGTGGTTCCTGTCGTACTCCGGACTGCTTAGCTATAGCGAAGGAAACAGGATCAGGACCTTTCATGAAAACGACACCCTCGCTGCCCTGGGCGGGAAATACCATCCGAGGTCGATCCAGGTCGATCATCAAAACAATATTTGGGTAAGCCTGGGTAGGGATACCAGCAGGGCGGTCAGGATGGATGGAAAAGGGAATATCCGTATCATTGACACTGCACTGAATATCCGGTCACAGTATTCGTATCTCTTCCGGAATTACTCCGGGGAGAATTCCCCTTGCAATTGCCGGCAGGAAAAGGCTGCAGCCGTGAATACACCAAACAGGGTCTATGAGATAGGGAGCTACTATTATTCACTGGGGGAAAATGATATCCTGAAATATGAAGGCAGTTCTATCCCGGAGAACAGTCGTGCGGAGGCAAGGATATTTGATGTTCATTGTGAATCCGATGGTACGATCTGGCTCCGGAAGCAATGGGATGGCGTATACCTCTATCATTGCGATAAACTATATTCGGAGCCCACCCGACTCCTGCCGGACATGCGTGTTACCAAGATCCTGAAAGACCGTGAATTGAATTACTGGATCGCCACCGAAGGGAATGGCCTCTTCTTCATCCCCTCAGTCGATTTTTATGTTTACAATCAAGCCCAGGGGATTCCCAATGCGAACATCATTTCCCTGGAAACAGCGGGGAACAGGCTTTACTTTGCTACCAACGACGGAAAACTTTATTCATCCTACCTTTCAGAAAATGCCCGTTTGGCAGATAGGAAAGAAATGCTCGCCCGGGAAGATTACAAATACTGCCGCGATATCTTTTTCCAGTCAGACAGGCATTTGTGGATCGTTTCAACGAAATACCTCCGCTATACAGCAGATGGCCGGGCACAACCGCTCCGGCAGAGGGTACGAAAGAAAACCTATGAATTCTGCGAAACGCACGACGGGAAAGTACTGGCAGCCATGATCGAAGGTTTTTGCGCCTACCAGGACAATTCCCTCGTTTACGACTCCCGCACCGATGGCTTCAGCGGGCATGTCAGGACGATCTGCTCAGGCAAGGATGGCAGGATCTGGCTCGGCACCATGAATGGATTGTATTCTTACGATGGCACAGCGTATACGTTCTGGGGAGATTCATCGGAATTGCTCTCGGGAAGGATCACCAAAGTCAGGGAGATCGGCGGAAGTATCTGGGCCGGGACACGCTCCGACGGCCTTGCGGTGATCAGTGCCGACAGCATCATGATCCTGGATCAAAGCAGGGGATTGTCGAGCAATATGATCAAAAGCATTCACGAGCACGAGGGCCAGGCCTGGATCGGGACCATCAACGGCCTGAACCGGGTTTCCGGGGATGGGCGGTCGGGCTTTTCCATATCGGCATATTCGGTCTGGGACGGCCTTCCGTCGAATGAGATCAACGACCTTGCTTCCTATGGGGATTACCTCATCGTGGCAAGCAATTTCGGCCTCTGTACCTTCGACCCCGGCAAGACCGGACAAAGTGCTTCTCCGCCACCGCTACTGATCAATTCCATAGCCGCGAACAAGCAAGTTGTGGAATATGAAAAGGGAATGCAGTTCGGCGACAGCGTGAATTCCATTATGATCCATTATACCGGCCTTCAATTCAGGGATCCGGGAAACGTGACATACCGGTACAAGATCCATTGGCACGATAAGAACCATTCCCCCCTGGCCATGCGTTTCAGTACCACCGGCGAATGGATGGAAACCCGCAATACTTCCCTGCAGCTCAATGTGATCCCCGGTGATTACGAGATCCTTTTGCAGGCTTCCGGAAAGAGCGGCACCTGGAGCCCGCAAGCCCTCAAAGTGCATTTCTCCGTTTCCAAGCCCGTGGTTCAGAAACTGTGGTTTCACCTCCTGCTTTTTATCCTGCTGATCGGCATCCTGGTGTTCATATTTGTTTTGATCCTGAGGGCCCGTAAACGGAAGGAACAGATCCGCACCAGCATGATCCTTTCTGAACAAAAGGCACTGCGGGCGCAGATGAATCCCCATTTTATCTTCAATGCCCTGAATTCCATACAGAATTTCATCCTGGAAAAAGATGAAGAAAAAACCGACCTCTACCTGGCCAGTTTTTCGGGACTGATGCGAAAGGTGCTCGAAAACTCCAAACACAACCTCATTCCTCTTTCTGAAGAACTGGAAACCCTTGAAATGTACCTGAACATTGAACACATGCGTTTCGAAAACAAATTCTCGTACAGCATTGCCATTGATGAAGAGATAGAAACGGGTGCGATCATGATCCCTCCGTCCATGATCCAGCCATACCTTGAAAATGCCATCTGGCACGGCTTAATGCCATTGGGAAAAGACGGAAAACTATTGCTGCAGGTCAGCAAAGCAGATGATCATTCCATGAAGATCATCATCGAAGACAATGGCATCGGGCGCGATGCAGCATCAAAACTGAAGAAAAAACACTCCTATCATAAATCCACCGGGATGAAAAATATCGAAGAAAGGATCGAATTGCTCAATAAAACCAGCAATGGAGGTTTCAGCCTCCGTGTGGAGGACCTATTCGATAATGGAAGGAAAGCCTCCGGCACCCGCATTGAGCTCACCATCCCCCTGGATATAAGTTTTAAATGGTAAAAGCCCATGAAAGACAGCATACGTTCAGTGATCATCGACGATGAAGTAAAAAGCATCAGCAGCCTGGAAAAACTCCTGCAACGCTATGTACCCAATCTTAGTGTGGAGGGGACGGCCAATAGCGTGCAGGAAGCCATTCGCCTGATCGACGAGGCGGAACCGGAACTGGTTTTCCTCGATATAAACATGCCCGACGGGACCGGTTTCGATGTACTTGAGAAAGTCAGTTTCAAGCAATTTGAGGTGATCTTCGTAACCGCCTACGATTCTTACGCCGTGAAAGCCTTTGAATTTTCAGCCATCCATTACCTGCTGAAACCTGTGAGTTATATCGAACTCCAAAAGGCCATTCAGCGCTATGAGCAGATCAAGTCGGAAAGCGCCCTTGAAGAAAGGATCAGCGTATTCAGGGAAAGCTTCGATCAAAAGCCCAGGAAGATCATCCTTCCTACTTCCGACGGCCTGAATATCGTGGATATCGAGACCATTATCCGCTGCGAGGCCGACAGCAATTACACCATCTTTTATCTTCAGAACGCTCAAAAAGAGATCGTCAGCAAATCACTCAATAATTTCGACAAGCTCCTTTCCGACCTGCATTTCATCCGGGTTCACAATAAACACCTGATCAACCTGAAACACATTAATAAATATGTAAAAGGGAAATCGGGTTATGTGATCATGAACGACGGTGAGCACGTTTATGTGTCGGAAAGCCGGAAAAAGGCATTTATCGAGGCATTGAAGGAATTTGCCAAGTCGCTCTGATTAAAGCAATCATCGAAATACCCCATTCACTCATTGTAATTTCCCGAATACTCATTCTGTATTGTTCCGGGCGCTATACCACAATAATTTAGCCGCTGAGACTGAATTTAATGTTAACCTAAAACGATAGCGTCATGAAAGCAAAACTTTTACCACTGGCAATTTTATTCCTTACAATAAATTATGCCGGACTCCGGGCACAGTTCATTTCTGAACTCAGCCATTACGGAAACAACGAAATGGAACGTTCCCACAACATTGCCCTCGACGATGAAGGGAATATGTATATCACGGGATGGTTTCAGAGCCCCAGCCTCAGCATTGGCGGGATCACCCTGACCAATTCGGGCGGAGGGGCAACCAAGGATGCCTTTGTTGCAAAATTCGATCCCAGCGGCACACCCCTCTGGGCGGTAAGTGCCTATGGCCCCAATGCCGAGGACTATGGGAACGATATCGCGGTAGATGATGACTTTGTTTACATCACCGGCTCCTTTGAGTTCGACGGGATCTACTTTGAATCTTCCACTATGCTAGAAAACAGCGGCGGATCAGATTTCTTTGTAGCCTGCTTCAAAAAAACCAGCGGTTCGCATGTTTGGTCATTTACCAACAATTCCTCACCCCTGAACGCCGATCAGCATGAATACGGAGAAGGCATTTCGGTTGACAGCGATCACCACCTCCACTTTATCGGCTCCACCAACAGCGACCTCCTTGACTGCGGTGCTTTCAGCCTGAGCAATACCAGCCCCGGCTCATCCACCTTCGACATATTTATCGGTTCGGTGACGGTAAGTGGTGCTACCTACGATATCAGCTGGATGCATAACCCGCTCGGCGATGGCAATGATTATGGTATGGATATTTGCAATGATGCCTTTGGGAATATTTATGCCACCGGCTATTTCTACAGCCAGCAACTCAGCCTGGATGCCTCCACCATATTACACAACACGGATATCAGCGGTGCTACCAGCGATATTTTTACAGCAGGGTATTCCGGCGGAACCTGCATTGGTGCGCACAATCCCAACGGCGAAGCCGATGACTATGCCCTGGGCATAGCCACCAATGGGTTCGACCTTTTTATTACCGGCGGGTATAAGAGCAGTATTCTTGATTTTGAAGGTTCCAGTTCTGCTATTTCCAATCCCGCCACCATGTTCACTGATTTCTACATCACCAGGTACACGCTTCCGGGATTTTCAGCCCAGTGGTGCAGGACAGCAGATGCCGACATCACCCCGGCCTGGAATTTTGACGATTATGGCAGGGACTTGGCCATTGATCCGGCAGGTTATGTTTACCTGGCGGGATGGTACAACAGCTATAAGATCAACTTCGGCGATGGTGAGATCACCAACGAAACCAATAATAATTATTCAGAAATTATCCTGGCAAAATACGACAGGGACGGCCTGCTGTACTGGAGCGAATCCGGGCACGGCATTTATAATGATAAAGGTATGGGAGTGGATGTGAATACCACCGACGGATGCTGCGTATTTACCGGCTGGTACGAGAATGATCCGCTGAGCCTGGGCGATTACAGCCTGCCCCTGGCCAACCCGGTCGAGATCTCTGACTTTTTCCTTGGAAAAGCCTGCGGTTACGACTGCATGCTCAGCTGCGACCACCAGACCGATACCCTCGATACCGGGATCGCCGGGATTGGATCCATCGACCCCTACTGGGACATCACTGTTGATCCCTCCGGGGGTGTTGTTCCGAGGCCTGCTACCGGCTGTATCTGGAGCACACCGGAATGGCGCTACGGATTCCCCTTTGAAGGCACCAACTGGATCTCGGTCAATGATGAACCCACAGCAGCCGTTGGTGTGTACACCTTCGAACGAACATTCATTATTCCTGATTCATGCGGAACACCCATGCTCAGCCTATGCCTCCTGGCCGACGACCATGCGGATGTTTACCTGAACGGCACACCCCTGGGTTCCGGCGGCGGCCTGTACGAACCCCTGCACATCGACCTTGAAGGCGGCCCATATTTCCTTCCGGGTGCCAATATCCTCAGGGTAGATATCCACAATACCATTCCGGATAAGATGGCTTTTGACCTCAAGGGGATCATCTGCTGTGATGAGATCATCACCGGGATCGGCGATCATGATGCGGTATGGGAAAAAGAAATTCAATTGTACCCCAACCCGGCGCATGAAAGCCTGCATATCCAATCCGGCAAAGATGTTGAAACAGCAATGATCTTCAGCAGCACCGGACAAATGGTCATGCAAATGTCCGTTGACAAGGGAGACAATGTTTTCAATATCGCCCACCTGAGCCCGGGCATGTACCTGGTGCGGGTAACAGATGCCCAAAACACCTGCACACAGGTGAAATTCATTAAAAAATAAGAATAAAAACCAGGGTTTAAGCCGGGGATGACAAGCATTGCCCGGCTTAAACCATTTTTACCCCCGCTATGATACGATTTTCAAGCATCTGGATAATCTTGGTCTTGGGCCTGTACTGTTCTGCACCCATGCAGGGACAGATGGTCGTAAAAATTGTTCCGCCGGAACTGGAAGAATTTCTCAGCACCAATTCCTGTGAAGTGATGCTGATCAACCGCAACGATTCCTGCTTCGAGATCTTCCTTTCGCTGAGTCTTGTGCATGAAAACGACAGCTGTGAATGGAAGCAGGTAAGCGAAGGATTCAAGATCCCATCTCAGCAGCAACTGGATGTTAACTGGGATACCCTCAATGCCCTCCGGGAAAACGATTGTGTTTTTCGCATCCCCCTGAAAGGCTTGTATGAATTGCAAGTCAGGGTGAAAGAAAAGCACAGCCGTAATTCCATTGCCGTTGACCGGCTGCAAATGTATTTCAGCGACTGAGCGCTTTAATCCCCCAACAGCTCTGTGGCAGGATTCATTCCATGATTATTAAAGTTCGATATGCACTGAACGTATTAATTATTTAACTTCATAGAATAATCAATACATGCATCATCATGACAAGCAAAACAAAAAAGAAGAGTTTTCTCGGCAGGTTTTTCAATCCCTTTATTGCAGGCGTCCTGGTAATTTTTCCCCTTGGGATAACCATCATCGTTATTGTCTGGCTGGTAAATATCATCGCCGGATTTTTAGGGCCTGACAGCAGTTTCGGAAGCCTGCTGCAGAATATCGGCCTGAATTTTGTCAGCAATCCCATTATTGCTTATCTGATAGGACTCTGCGGAGCTATCGGTTTGATTTTTCTTCTGGGCCTGATTGTTCAGGCCGGAATAAAACGGCGGTACAACAGTATTTCAGACAGCATCATGTCGCGCATTCCCTTTATAAAGACCATTTACGATGCCTCCCGCAAGATCGCAGGCCTTTTTGAGCTCAAGGATCAGCCTGATATGAAAGCCATGAGCCCGGTATTATGCCACTTCGGAGGGGAGGGAGGAACCGCGGTACTGGCATTGCTCACAAGCAATGACGTACTGGATATTGACGGCAGGAAATATTACAGCATCATGATCCCCACCTCACCTGTTCCCATCGGAGGAGCCATATTGTATGTGCCCGTGGAATGGGTCAAAAAAGTGGATATGGGCATCGATGGTCTGGTGAACGTTTATGTGTCGATGGGGGTAACCGGCCCGGAATACCTCAGCAGGAAACCAACATAAAAAATGCAAGCGGAGTACTTCAGGGCAGGCAAAATTGCCCCTGAAACCTGATCATTTATTCTTCACCAGCACCCTGGGCTCCAGCATATCGTGCATGCTGTACTTCACTCCTTCGCGTCCGAAACCGGAATCCTTCACACCCCCGTAGGGCATATGATCGACCCGGAAACCGGGAATGTCGTTCAGGATCACCCCACCCACTTCCAGGTGCCGGAATGCGGCATTCATCTCCGTGATACTATTTGTAAAAACCCCGGCCTGCAGTCCATAGCGGCTGTCGTTCACCTGTTCCAGGGCTTCCCCGAAATGGCTGAACTTTTCGATGCTCACTACCGGACCAAAGACTTCCAGCCCGCAAACTTTCATATCGCTATGGGTTCCGGTCATGAGCGTTGGCTCAAAATAGGTTCCTTTTCTGTTCCCGCCACAGAGGATCTTTGCACCGGCATCCACCGCTTCCTGCACCCATTCTTCCACCCTTCGGGCATTGGCTTCATCGATCATGGCAGAGATATCGGTGTTTTCATCCAGGGGATCGCCCTGGATAAGTTTCTGAGTACCCTGCACAAAAGCTTTCGTAAAATCGTCGAAAATCTTTTCCTGCACAAAGATCCGCTGGGTGTGGATGCATACCTGTCCGGAATAGGCGAAACTGCCCGTAATGCATTTAGGAACAGCTTTTCCCAGGTCAGCACTTTCGCTGATGATCACCCCGGCATTGCCACCCAGTTCCAGCACGACTTTCTTGCGTCCGGCTTCGGATTTCATCTTCCAGCCCACAGCCGGTGAACCGGTAAAGCTAAGCAGGGCAAAGCGCTCATCGGTCACAAGCTGGTTGCCCGTTTCACGGCTCATTGGCATGATGGATACGGCCCCTTTCGGGAGTTCGGTCGCATCAATGATCTCAGCAAGTTTGAGGGTGGTTAGGGGAGTGGATGAGGAGGGCTTCAGGATGATAGGGCAGCCGGTGGCAATGGCCGGGGCCAGCTTATGTACCGCGAGGTTGAGGGGAAAGTTGAAGGGTGATATCCCGGCCACAAGTCCTGCCGGGAAATAGCGCAATATACCTTCCCTGCCTTCCCCGGCCGGGGTCCATTCCAGGTCGAGGTATTCGGCCGGGAGGCGTTTCGATTCCTCCGCAGCAACGATGAAGGTTTGTATGCCGCGGTCCACTTCTCCCAGGGCATAGCGGATGGGCTTTCCCGATTCGGTGGCGATCAACTCCCCGAACAAGTCTCGTTGCTCTTTCAATCGGGAGGCGATCTGCATCAGTATTTCATACTTTTTCCCGGAGGGAAGATCAATGAGCTCTTCCTTCACCGACAGGGCCTTGTCGATGGCGTACTGCAGTTCCGGCTTTCCCGCCAGGGAAGTGATCCCTGCCATCTTCCCCGAATAGGGATTGATTACTTCAAGCATATCCTTGCTGCTCCGGAATTCGCCTCCGGCATAAAATCTATACTTTTCCATGCCTGTAAAGTTAGGCAAAGAACGAAATCCGCACCTCTCAAAAACTCGCACTTTTTCAAAAACTGAACCATTTCAGAATCATTTTTGTTAGGAAACCGAACCAACAAAAAACCCAGAATGAAAACATTTACCTCCATGAGCCTCGTGCTGATCATGATCCTGATGTTCGGCCCGGGCAGCTATGCGCAAACACTTGATGCAGAAAACACTTACACCATTTCCGGAAAAGCCAAGAGAGGCACCCTCGGAGATGCATCCTTCGATCCGGATAGCAGAGTCTATAGCCTGACCTATGTGACCAAGGCAAACGACCGCAAAGCGAAATTCCAGACCTACAGTTTCGACTACAACTTCAATTTCATCAACATGACCGAGGAGGAGATTGAATTTGAAAAGGCAAAGACCAGGTACAGATGGTTTAAATACCAGGGAGAACTCTATACTGTGGAAGGCCTTTACGTTGAACCCAATTTTATGGGCACCCTGGTGCTGAGGCAGAAAGAGATCACCTACAAATACGACTGGTTCTTCCTGGGCTATTACAAGGATGTGGATATCCTGAAAAAGGTAAAACCCAAAACCGACGACGGGAGGAAATACTATTACTACAGTCATGCCGAAGACGATGTGACCGGAGAGGTCATGATCCTGGTGGGCATCAAGGACAAGATCAATAAAGATGCCGATGCTTACCGCCAGAACAAGGATTATGTGGTGCTGAAATTCAACAAGGATGTTGAACTGATCGGCGAAACCAGCTTCTCCTTTGATCATCCCATGACCCCTGCCTTTAGCCGCTTTATACAGAATGAAGAAGGCGGAGTGGGCGGTATGGCCTTTGTTTTTGCTCCCATGGGCGGGTCTGGTATGAACAAGGTAGCCGACCCCAACAAGAACAATTACGCCTATGTCAGGGTGGATGCACAGCCCAATGTAGTCGATAATATTCGTTTTGATTCTCCCGCCCCTTACTGGCAGATCAACGAAATGGTGGTGGATTATACCAATGACGACATTTATCTTTTCGGTCCTTCCGCCATGGGCAAAGACAAGTACTACAACCAGCTTACGAGCACTTCTAAATTCAAGGCCGTACAACTGATGAAAGTATCCGGCAATGCCCTTGAGTACCTCACCGAAACCGACCTGCCTGAATTTGAAGCCAAACTGAAAAAGCCCGCCGACCAGAAAAAGGCCCCGGCTTATGAAGGGAAGAAATTCCAGATAGCCAATTACAAGATTGCCTCAAACGGGGATTTCTTCGTAAGCGGCCAGAAGTTCAAGCCCAGCAAGGAAGGCAACCAGTACCACGATATCGTTGGATTCCATTTCGACAGCAAAGGAATCCTGAAATCACAATACAGTGTGGATACCAAAGAGTCGAATAAATATTCCAAGGCTCATGGCACGGAGCAGTTCTTTATTGAGAACGCTGATCACAGCAAAATGTACTGGTTCCAGAACGAGATCGTGGGCGTTTCCATGGCCAGGGGAAAGATGCTTTCCTATCCGAGCATTGGCAGCGTCCATCTCGCTGACGGCAACATCAGCAATTTCACCACTTTTGGCGGGGAAGAAGGATACTACCTCGATCCCTCTTACCCTTTCCTCGAAACCGATAAAGGAAGCACCATTGTGTTCTTCGGATCCGACAGAAAGGGCAAAGAGATCTGGTTTGCCAGGGTTCTTCTCAACTAATCCGGAAAATTATTTTCCGTCCCAGCACTGCCAGTCGGGCATGGCATAGCCATGGCCAACATCATCCATGGTCAGTTGGGTGTAGCTGCCACTGATGGAGGCAGTGTTACCGCTTGTGGTGTAAGAGACCGTATAGAGCTTGCCTCCGCCGGGAACATGAACGTTATAAACGATCTTGTTCTGGTTGGGGCAGGCGCTCAGGTTCATAACGGCAGTACCATCGACTTCCATCTGTGCAGTAAACTCGGAAACGGTCTTGCTGGCGACATGCACGGCCACGACCTTTTTCCCGGCTTCTTCATAGCTGAAGATCACAAAGTTACCATCGGCCGACCAGCAGGGGTCATCGATGTGGGTTGTTTCAAGCTCCCGTTCAAAGAGCACCTCTTTATTTCCGCCATCCTTATCCATGACCATGACTGCATTGTGGGCAAAATTGGTCACTGTTTCCCTGAGGTATGCATTGAAAACAATGTGGTTTCCATCCGGGGAGAAAGCCGGCATGGACGCACCGACTATTTTTCCCTGAACTTTCTTATCGGGAATGGTCACCGGTTCATCATCGAAAGTCAGCTGGGTCTCACTCCCGCCGCTTTCGCTGATGGTAAAGATATGATCGGTAAAGGTGGCCATCATCTTCGAGCAGAATACCAGGGTGGGTTCTACCGGGGAACCGGAAACATAGAGGATATCATGAACGGCCTCATCGGTGATCTTCACAGGATTGCTGCCCGTTTGACGGTCCATGGTGTACAGCACGTTCACAAAAGTTCCGGGGCCCGGAGGGGAAATGATCACCACATTCCTGCTGAGATACCCGAGGCACATGCGGCCCACAAAGTGGACATCCGGATTGTTTTCGACCACATCCACCCCGTTCTGGGGATCTACGATCACATAATGCGCGGTACGGGATCCGGCCAGGATCAGTGAGGCATCATTGTCGGTAATGTTTACCGTTAGTGACGGAAGGCTCAAAGCATTCCATCCGGCATCGTTGCTGGCAGATGAATGGGATATCACCCCGGTGTGATCCCCTTCGGGGATATCATCATCCACTGCCGTCACCACAACTTCCTGGGGAACATTCCAGTTGCTGGCCGTAAATACCAGCGTCGTCTTTGCCACGGTCAATTGGTTATCGGGCGAAACGGTGATGGTTACATCTTCTGAAGGGGCCGAAACCAATGCGATCGTATAGGTGTCGGTATTGCCGCCTTCCGTTACATCGGTGCTCCCGCTGGTTTGGGTAACGGTTACTCCTTTGGCAGGTTCGGGTGCTTCATCCTCATCCTTTTTACATGCTCCAAGGATAAAGAATACCAGGAATATCCCCCCCAGTAGCAGGGTTAAAACATTTTTACATTTCATCATAGACCTCCTAGGTTTTTGGGTTAATAAATCCGGCTGACAGGTCGGTTTCCTTGCACAGGATTCCCTGGCAGGCAATCTATATCAAACAAGCCTTACGGCTGGATATGAATATCCGCAAAAAGGTTTCGATTAAGAAAAAAAGAAATGGTCCCTTGCCGGGATGCCCTTGAACAGGCATCACTGAACAAGGACCTTATGGAAAGATGTGCTTGTTTTGTTTATGGCATGGATGATATATACACCGGCATCCAGCTGATCAACAGGCATGTTCACATGATCTCCACCCGGAGCATGACGAACTTCCTGTACCAGTTTTCCCATGGTATTGAACAATTGGATACGGATCTCTTCATTTTTTTGGAAAGCACTCAGGTCAATGGTGATATGATCATTGGCCGGGTTGGGATACACTTTCATTTCGAGTTCGGACAGGCCATTTTCCCCCAGGCCGAATACATTTCCCGCCAGGTCGTTGAAATGCTGGACAATGGTGTTGGAGTCCAGGGTATAATTATACAATTTTAACATGGCCACGGCCCCCGAGCTGGCTTCATTGGCAACCACCAGGTCGTCGTGAAAGAAATTCAGGACCTGATCATCATCCAGCAGTCCGTCGCCGGAATTATCGATGATGGAGATCTGAGTGATGGCATCGGTATAGATCAGCAACTCATTGGTGGAGGCATCACGCGTGATCACATAATACGTGTATTCATTTTCGTGCACGGGCGCATCGCCGCTGTATTGGTAGGGATAAAAGTTCAATTGCCCGTTATACACATAAGCCCCGTAGTCGGTCTTGCGGTTTTTCCAGTCCACCACCCTTTTCCAGCTGTTCAGGTAATCGAACACAAAGTACAGTTCAATGGTATAATCTTCGCCCAGGAATCCCCCTGCTGCGGTATTGTCGAACTGAAAACCTGAGTTCGCTTCAAAACGGTACACCTTCTTCTCCGCCGATCCGATCTCGAGCAAAGTATCCTGCACAAAAACGCCCTGGTTTCCGAGAACACTCAAGTCCGGCCCCAGTCCATTCACTTCCGACAGGCTTTCATTGAACTCATAGTGCAAAACATTTTGTCCGAAAAACACTAAGCTGATGCACAAAATAATCGTTGTAAGGTATAGTTTTTTCATGACAGTTTTTTTGATAAGTATTTGTATTTAAATGATCAACAACCATAAAAATATTAAAAACACGCATGTAATGCAAGCATATGCATCTGATAAGATGAATAGATGCAGAAATGTTGATTTTTTGTGAGTTTTTACGAAGAAAAAGCCTTGATATCAGATCGCTCCATGGTGATCAGGAGCCCCCGATCCCAAAACGAAGGAATCCGAACACCATGGATACCATTGGGTTGGTGGAACGGAACCAGGTGATCATGTCCCTGCTGGCAAAGCCTACTTCCCAGGAAGTTTTGTTGTTGCTTACAGGGCGGAAAGTAAATCCCACCGGCAGGGTGGCTTTGAAGCCTCCACCATAGGAAAATCCGGCAGAAAGCTGGAACCATTTGGCAGGCAGGTATCTTACCCCTGCAGCATAATAAGCATCGCGATAGGCTCCCGGAGTATCCTCATCGCCCATGGGCATCAGGAATTCCACCCCGACATGCAGGTTTTCGAGGGCCTGGTGACTGGCCCCCAATCGCAGATTCATGGGGGTTTGTACCGTTTTGCTTTCCTTGCCTTCCCATTTCCCCAGGTTGGTGTTATCGGCAATGATCCCCCCTGATTCGGAAAAAATATTGTAGTTGTCGATCCCATCGGTCTCAATATTCCTGATCGGGACGTTTTCCCCTTCATACACATTGCCGTCCCACTTGATGGAACCGATATCGTTCACGGCCAAAGCGATCCTTGTCTTTTGATAGATCTCGAACGAGNNACTCCGGCGGTCTTCCATCCGCTCCCGTTAATGGCTGAGGGCGTGGGTTCATTGTATTTTACCCCGTAAGAGGGACTGAGGGCCTGGTAGCCTTCCACCTGCGTGTATGAGATGGAATTGTAATTCAGAACACCATACCCCTGAAGGAGTTTGAAATCGATACCGGCATAGAACTTGAAATTCTCCTTGTCAACCAGTTTACGGCCATACCCGATCACATATTCATTGTACAGCAGGTGTGAAACATCGGTAGGATTATACAGTTCAGAAGCTTCCGCCGGGTTGGTGGCGTAGCCGATGGTATCCCCGTTGGGCTCCACCACTATGCTGTCGAAATAGGGCGAATTGTATCCCTCGAAGAGGAATTCCGAAGCCTGCTCATTCAGGGTACTGTTCCAGTATGCACGGTTTCGCACCGCGAAAGCGAAGCCTCCCACTTTATCGTCCTGGTAGGAGAAGCCGAATAGGGTGGTGGCAACGCGAATCAGCAATTCCGAATCCGTGAAGTTCTTCACGGCCTGGTCACGAGCTGCCTGGTCGGTAAAGTCGGTGCTGCTCCCGATCAGGTCGGTAAACACCAGTTTTTTCGACAGGGGTTCGCTGTAAATGGAGATCCCGAAATCGAAGAGCCCGACATGGGCGGGCTGCGATGTTGTATTATAGCCCAGGTTGGCCGGGTTCACCCCCAGCGACTGGTAATCGTTCAGGTTCACGACCGAAGCCCCGGAACCCGTTGAATTAAATGCTCCATTGTCGAGCTGGGCAAAAAGGTGATGGCCCGCACATAGCATAAGCAGGCTGAAAAATATACGAATAGCTGATTTCATGATGTTGGTTTTTGGGTTAATCAGGTAACATTGCAAATCTCCCGATAAATATACAGAATAAATTCAGGGAAAAGCAAGCTTTGGTAAAATGATGCTATTCATATCGGAGGCTACGACCCGGGTTGGAACGTGCCGTTCGAATGATCCGGTAACTAATGGTAAGCAGTGCTATTCCGGTAGCCACGAACAATCCGAAAAGGAAATCCGTGATTCCGGGATTGATGCGGTAATAATAATGCTGCAACCACTTATCGGCTACCCACCATACCAGAGGAACGGCGACAACAGCAGCGATAACAACCAGCACGATGGTTTCCCTGGCAAAGAGATACCAGATATCACCCACAGTTGCTCCAAAAGTTTTTCGTATGCCTACTTCACGGGTACGTTGTGCAATGGCAAAAGAGGTGAGCCCGTAAAGGCCGAGTGTCGCCACCAGTATCCCGATGATGGTAAACAGAACCGATAATTTGCCTCCCTGCCGTTCTTCCCGGTACATGCGTTTCAAATCCTGGTCGAGGAAGAAATAGTGCATAGGAACCCCACCGGTGAAGGAATCCCAGCATAGTTCAACTTCATCGACCAGTGCAGCCCTCGCATCAGCGGCCATCCGTATGCTGATATATCCCCAATGTTGATCTTCTGCCCTGACCCTGAACATATAGGGTGTTATAGGACTGCTGAGGGCTTCATGATGGAAATCCTCCACCACCCCGATCACCGGCATATAGGCAATGGTATCGGTGCGTTCCATCACAAACCTGGCAGCGAAAGGATCATCCTCAAGCATATATTGCTTCACAGCTGTTTGATTTAAAATACAGCCATCTTCATCTCCGCTTACACCGGCAGTGAAAAACTCTCCCGAGGCTAAAACCATGCCGTAGGTATCCAGGAAATCGGGATCAACATAATTGGTATTCAGGAGAAAAGTCTCATCCTCCCTGCCTTTTAGGGTATACCCATTATTGTTGTTATTCCTCCCCGGAATTGCCGTTGAGGCCGATACGGCCATCACTCCCGTGATCTTTTTCACTTCTTCCTTAAATGACAGCTGCTTATCTCCCAGTGTTCCGGCCCTGCCGATCACCATTACTTCCTCCTGGTCAAATCCCAGGTCTTTGTTCTGCATATAGTTCAGTTGCCGGTACATGATCAGTGTGCCGATAATCAGAACAATGGAGATGGTAAACTGTACTACCACCAATATACTTCTGAGCCGGCCATTTCCTTTTTTCCCGTTTGGGTTTCCCTTCAGCACATGGTTGGGATGGAAACCCGACAGATAAAAGGCCGGATACAGCCCGGCAAGAAGCCCGACAAACAGGCAAAGCAACAGCAGGGCCGGGATGCTCCTCCAGTTTTCTAAATACCCGATATGCAGCTTGGTGTCGAAAAGCTCATTGAAGTATGGAAGCGTAATTTCCGTGATCAGGAGTGCCAGCAGGAGTGCCAGGAAGGAAAGAATGACCGTCTCGGTCAGGAACTGAATTACCAGTTTTCCCTGCGAAGAACCGCACACTTTCTTAATGCCGATCTCCCTGGCCCTTTTGGTAGCCTGTGCCGTAGAAAGATTCATAAAATTCACGGCGGCGATCAGGATAATGAGGATAGCCACGCTGCCAAATATCCAGAGGTACTTGGGGTCACAGGGCGCTTTAAGGCCATGATCAACTTCGGGGTTTAGATGTATTTCTGTCAGGGGCTGGAGGTACATATTGTATTTGTTCCCTGATTCGAAAAATTCCTCCAGGCTGATGCCAAAAAACTGGCTGACCATGGGCCCGATGTATTTTTCGATCATCGGGGCAAAGCGCTCGTTAGCGCTTTCGGCCATTCCGGCTTCTTTCAGCATCACATAGGTATGAAAGCTGTTCGACAGCCATTCGCGTTCATCCGCGCGTTGATTGGTCAGGAAAGACCCCACGGCATTGGCCCTGAAATGGGTATTGTCAGGCACATCGGCCATGATCCCGGTAACCCGGTAATCCAGGGCTGTATTTCCGATTTTGATGATCTTGTTCATAGGATCTTCATCCCCGAAGATCTTGTTTGCAGTGCTCTGCGACAGCACCACAAAATTGGGTTCGCTCAGTGCGGTCGAGGGATCGCCCCGCAAAAGGGGAATGCTGAAAAAACTAAAAAAAGCGGAGTCTGCCTCCAGGAAATCATCTTCAGTGAAATACTTGTCCCCAAACCGAAGCACCGTTTCTCCCCATGGATTCATCCTGATATAGCTTTCCACCTCAGGAAATTCTTCATGCATGGTAGGGCCGATCACGGAGGCAGTATAGGCAACAGTCACTTCCTGCCCGCCCATTTTCCCGTTCAGGGTGACCCGGTATATCCTGTCTTTATTTTCATGGTACTGGTCATAGCCCAATTCATTGAAAATATACAGGGCGATAATGATGCTGCAAACAAGTCCTACCGAGAGGCCTGCAATGTTAATGAAAACAAATGACCGCTGTCTGAGCAATGAGCGGACGCTGTGTTTAAAAAGAACCCTAAACATAGTTTGGCTTTTTAATGAAAAAAACAGATCAGGATTATCCGCTATCTATATTTATGACGACTGAATGTATAATAGGTTACATTCACAATGAATATTCATCCTAACAATTTTTGCGCTATTCTGATAAGCCTATATTACTTTACAGGCCTTGAATAATTCTCTAAATTCGCCAAATACAAAATCAAGTGTCATGAAGATCCAACAAAAGTGCATTCTCCCTCTTCTAATTGTATATCTCATACTATTGGGAAGCTGCCAGTCTCCCAATACCCATTGTTCCATCTATGCTGATCCCGACAACTGGATAAGTGCCCCGAAGGGAAATGATATTGCGTTTGATGTTGATGTTTTTTACGTATACCCCACATGTTATTCAGCAAGACCAGGTTCTGGCCGTATTATTTCAGAAATTAGTGATACGAACATGCGGAAAGCAGCTATGTTTCAGTTTTTGTCGCAAGCCAGTGTGTTTGAAGATGCCTGCAATATTTATGCGCCTTATTATCCGCAGATCGACGCAAGTGCGGGATTAAGCATGCCATTGGAGCAAAAAAACAATATCATGGACACTGCAGTAGTTAATCCGGTAATCGAAGCATTTACCTATTATTTAGAAAACTACAATCAGGGCAGGCCCTTTTTCCTGGCCGGACACAGCCAGGGTTCAAACGTTCTTTTGCTGCTAATGCAGAAACTTTTTTCTTCATCGGAATTGCAAAATAAGCTCATTGCTGCTTACCTGATCGGCTATTCGGTTACCGGTGAGGATACCCTCAATTTTCCCTTTCTGAAATTTGCGGAAACAACAGACGACCTGGGAGTGATCGTTTCATGGAATACGGAAAGTGATAGTATTTCCGGACGCAACCCGGTTGTGGAAGAAGGGGCACTGAGCATAAATCCCCTGAATTGGAGCCGAAAACCGGATCTTGCCCCTGATACTCTGAACCTGGGGGCCGTCTTTTTCGACCGCCAAAACAATCAGCCCCGCCTGGTCCCGGAATTTACAGGGGCCTATATCCATCCGGCACGAGGCACCCTCATTGCTCCCGATCCTGATCCCGACCGATACATTATCGGTGATGGCAAACTTTTTCCCAGGGGTTGCTTCCACGCTATGGATTACGCATTTTTTTACAGCAACCTGAAAGAGAATATTGCAGCACGCAAGGAGGCCTACCTGCAAAAAAGCAATCCATAGCTGAAAATAATTTCATGATGCATTTCACTCACATATGGTAAATACTGTCGGAGTGAAGGATGTTACAGCCCTGTTTTTGTTTAAGACAGAAAAAAACGCCGGAGGCTTTCTTTCAAGTACACCGGGGTTAGAATGTATTTGGATTCGATGTTCCGTTTTATGCCCTGCCATGTTTTCTGTTCTGCATAAAGATATCTCTTCCTTTGCGGCTGTTGTAGCATCAGTTCCTCCACCCATCACCAGACAGGAAAGGGCATCAGGCGACAACTTTGCTACCAGGGCACCGGACCCGCCTTCAAAGCCCTGTGTATATCCGGCAATATAGAGGCATCCGTCGATCCCTTCCGTTATCGTATTTCCATAGTCATCGTCTACTCCTCCCATGGTGAGTCCCCACTCCGAAACACCCGAGTGATCAAGTTTAAGCACCCAAAAATCCTTACCTCCTGCACCATAGCTCCAGGTTTCGCCGATGATGGCATAGCCATGATCATTCGTTTCGATGATCTCCCGGGCAAATTCATAATTTGTTCCTCCGTAGGCATATCCCCAGATACTATTCCCGGCCGCATCCAGTTTCACGATATAATAATCTGATTGCCCGGCACCAAAGCTATAAGTATATCCGGCCACAACGTAATTCCCGTCTGAATCCTGGACCATATCATAGGCATAATCATCATCCCCACCCCCGATCGTGATCGAATTGTCAACTGTTCCCGTAACCTCAATAATATTCAATAACATATCGGCTCCGCCGGCAGTATTCGTTTCAGTATATCCTGCCATGGCATACTGGCCGAGATCATTGGAAATAATGGAGTATGAGCGGTCATGGCCACTTCCCCCATAGGTTTTGCTCCAAAGGATCGTTCCATGAATATTCACTTTCACGGTCAGGATATCGGAAAGATGGCTTGACGTATTGTCAACAGATCCGGTAATGACCAAATTGCCTGACGCATCCTGCATAACATCATATCCGCGGTCCCACTCAGATGTCCCCAGCCAGAGTTCCCAGTCGAGGCTGCCGTTATTATAGATCTTTTTCAGATCCATGTCGCCGTTTCCACCACTTCCGCTGGCGGTAAAACCACCAAGAACATAGCCGGCATTTCCACTCAGCAAACTGATGGCTTCGGCATATTCCTGCTGGGAATACCCATAGGCGTTCCCCCAGTTCACACTTCCGTCATCATTGATCTTCAGGGCATACATTTCCTGTCCGCCCGCTCCAATACCATACATGCCCCCGGCTGCCGCCAGGCCGCCATCGTTGGTAAGGATCAGACTTTTAATTGCTCCTATCTGATCGTAGGTTTTAATATAAAGCTTTAATTTCTTCCAGGCATAGGTCCCATAGGAAGTATGTATCCTGACCTCAGAGGCTAGCGGGTCTGAAGTAGAAACGAGATGAGCCGCTCCTATGCTACCATCGGGTAAAACGATTTTAACCACCCCATGGCCGAGGCTTATGGCATCCGCCTCAGAGATAACACTAAGATTAAGCAATCCGTCATTCCCCTGCACACGGGAGTAGCCAATGGCATCCTGTGCAAAAGTTGCCTGAATCAGAATATTTAACAGCACGAGACTATAAATAATTCTTTTCATCTTAAAACAGCAATAAGTAGTGTACGTTTTTTGATCGATTTATTTATAACAAAAGTATTTTTCAAATATATAAAATTTGGATATAAAGAGGTAATGATCATTTAACATAAGTGATTAAGAAAAGCACAGGAAAGAAGCGTATTTTTGTATCAAAGCATATTCATCTATGGCAACACAAGAATTCCTGCTCACCAAGATCATCGCCACCCTGGGGCCTGCCAGCGGCAGCAAAGAAAACATCAAAAAACTGATTGAAGCCGGGGTCCGGGTATTCAGGATCAACTTCTCGCACGGCAGTTTTACCGATTACGACCGCCTGGTGGAAAACATCAGGAAGATGCAAGCCGAAACCGGTGTTTATGTATCAATTCTCGGCGACCTGTCGGGGCCGAAGATCCGGGTCGGGGAAGTGATCAAGGGCGGTGTGAAGCTGGAAAAAGGGCAGGAGGTTTGCTTTGTGAAAGAAAATATCACCGGCGGGGCCAATGGCTATGAACACAGCTTTTCAAGCACCCTGCCCGCCTTCATTGACGAAGCCCGGGAAGGGGAAAGGATCCTGCTCGACGACGGCAATATCGAGCTCCGGGTAGTGCGGAGGAGCGGTAGCGGCAAAGACACCGTTTTGCATTGTAAAGTGGTCAGCGGAAACATGCTTACCACCGCCAAGGGCATTAACCTGCCCGAAAGTGAACTCAGTGTTCCCTCACTGACGGAGAAAGACCTTGAATGTGTTGGCTATGCGGTGCAGAAGGACTTTGATTTCCTGGCACTCAGCTTTGTGAGGAACGGCAAGGACATCCGTGTATTGAAAGATTTGCTCGAAAAGCATCACGCCCGGCCGAAAGGCCTCGACATCACCGGGGGTGACCTCGGATTTTCGGTGATGTACCGCGATGATTACATCCCCGTGGTCAGCAAGATCGAAAAGCCACATGCCATTGAAAACCTGGAAGAGATCCTGGAGGAAACCGACGGGGTGATGGTGGCCCGGGGCGACCTGGGTGTGGAGATGGACCTGGCGGAAGTGGCTATCCTCCAAAAGAACATCATCAGGAAGTGCAGCGAATACGGGAAGCCGGTGATCGTGGCCACGCAAATGCTGCAGAGCATGATCCACGAACCGGTGCCCACCCGTGCCGAGGTTTCGGATGTGGCCAATGCCATCATCGACGGGGCCGATGCCGTGATGCTCTCCGGGGAAACGGCGGTGGGGAAATTCCCCGTTGAAACGGTGAAGATGATGAACCGCATCGCCCGCAAGACCAATGCTTTCATCAAGTCCTATGAAGACCATTCCGGCAAGCTGATAAAATACCGCGGTCCGCTCGACCGTAAAGCCACCATGGCCAGGGGCGTGCACCAGATGGCCCGCGACATCAAAGCGAAGTTCATCGTGAGCTGGACCAATTCCGGGGGCAGCAGCGTATTCCTTTCCCAGCAACGAATGGAAGTGCCCCTGATCGCCTTCGGCGAAGATATGAAGAGGCTTCAGCAACTGGCATTGTTATATAGCATCCTTCCTGTTTACATGAAACAGCCCCGGTCGGGAAGCCACTTCATCCGCCAGGTGGATGAACTCCTGCTGAAGAACAACTGGGCCCAGAAAGGCGACCCCATCATCATCGTCGCCTCCGATCCCATCACCAGAAGGGGCATCACCAACAGGATGGTGATGCATTACATTGGGGAAAGCGTGTAGATTGGCTATTTGCTATGTGCTGTTTGCTATGTGCTATGTGTTATATAGTACATGTGCTGTGTGTTATGTGTTGTGTGTTATGTGCTATGTGCTATTGGATCAGTTCAAAAATATTTGATGCGTGGTTTCTTACCTTTTGATGGAGTTGTTTTTCTTGGCAGTGATCACAGTTTTTTGAAAAATAGCAAGCAGTTGGGAACATTCGTTCTCGCAGTGATCAATACTCAATGGTTTAGCCTCTTTATTGGCGTTTTTTAATAGTTCCAGGTTGATGCTGGTTTCCTTGAGTTCTTTCAGAACAACACTGCTCTTGTGAACAAAGTCTTTTCTGGATTCTGCCACCTGCGCTTCCCCGTAGTTCAGAGCTGCACTGGTTGAGCTCCTTAAGATTTGTGTTTTCAGATGTTCCGACAAGAAACTATTGTCCAGCGATTTGCACATGGAATGAATAGCAATCACAAGATCAACAAGTCTTTTTTCCAATTCTTTTTTCATAGGCAATAAGTGTTCTTTACTTATTAATACCCAAAAAGAAAAAATGTCCCCCTGTTTTAAAGGAAAAAATTAAAAATACTTCAGGTTCTAACCTCTACATTCTAAATTCACATATTATATAGCACATAACACATAGCACAGCAAATAGCACATAGCACATAACACATAGAACATATCAAATTTCAAATAGCAAATAGCACATAGCAAACAGCACATAGCAAATAGCAAATTCCTACCTCCACTCCACCACTGTGCCCCGGTCTTTATCCATCAATCCGGCGGGGATGCTGCTCTGGATGAACTCTGCCAGCAATTTGATCAGCTTCGTTTTAACAAATTTTCGGGTGAACACCAGGCTGACTTCCCGCAGGGGACTGATGTTGGAAAAACGCTTGACCTGATCAGTCCGCTGGTTTTCCAGAACGGCCAGCTCGGGGATCAGGGTGTAGCCGCCTTCCCGGTCGATAATCTTCATGAGGGTGCCGATGGATCCTCCTTCAAAATCGTAGGGCAGTTTGGTGGTCTCGAACTTTTTTATCTCACAGAAATTCACCACCTGGTTGCGAAAACAATGCCCGTCGCCCAGCAGCCACAGGTCGCCATGGGAAAGCTTATCGACATGCAGCTTCGGTAATCCCGAAAAAGGATGTCCGGGATGATGATAAACCATCATTTCCTCGTAATACAGCGGTTCCTCGAGAATCTGGCGGTTGTGCAAAGGCGTTACCACGATCCCAACATCCAGCTGATCTTTGAGAAGCATATCCTCAATCCGCTCCGTAATCGCCTCTTCAACGTGCAATTCAGTTCCGGGATAGGAACGCTTGAAGGCTCCGGCAAACAGAGGGAGGAGGTAGGGAGAAATGGTCGGGATCAGCCCGATGCGCAGCTCCCCGGCCACCTGCTGTTTTTCTTCCGACACGATAAGGTCGATCTTGGCCGCTTCCTGCAAAACCACCCTGGCCTGTTCAATGATCCGGCTCCCCTGGACCGTAGGCACTACCGGTTGCTTGCTGCGATCGAAGATCATCACGCCCAGGTCTTCTTCCAGCTTCCTGACCTGCATGCTCAGGGTGGGCTGGGTAACAAAACACTTTTCCGCCGCCGTGGCAAAATGACGGTGCGTATCCAGCACCGTGATGTATTCCAGTTGTATCAGTGAGATCATACTGCAAATATAGATATTTTCTATGGTTTTATAAATATTATTGATTTGACATATATTTATTTTACTCTTATTTTTGCAGCAGATTATTCACCGAAACAAATTAAACCAATTATTAATCGAAAAAATCAAACAAACATGAACACTATAGGAATCAACAACGACAAAGCAAAAGAACTCTCAGGAATGCTGAACGATCTCCTGGCTAATTACCAGGTATTTTACACCAATGTACGGGGTTTTCACTGGAACGTGAAAGGAGAAAAATTCTTCGAACTGCACAATAAGTTCGAGGAAATGTACGATGACCTTGTGTTGAAGATCGACGAGATCGCAGAACGCATCCTTACCCTGGGATTTCAGCCCGAATACCGGTACAGCAAATACATGAAAGTATCGCAGATCAAGGAAGCGGAAGAAACCAGCGATGGGAAAAAAGATGTTCAAAGCATCCTCGACAGCTTCAGCATCCTGATCGGTAAGCAGCGTGCTATTCTCGATGCAGCCGGCGAAGCCGATGACGAAGGAACTAACGGCCTGATGAGCGACTACATTCGTGAACAGGAAAAACTCGTATGGATGTACAACGCATTTTTGAACAATTAACCTATTCAATAACATTAAAAACAAATTAAAAAATGGAAAACGAAGAAATGAATGTAATGCCAAGAATTGGCGACCAGGCTCCTGATTTTGAAGCCGTTACCACTAAAGGAAATATTAAATTTTCAGATTTTGCAAAAGACAAATGGGTTGTGCTTTTCTCACACCCCGCTGATTTCACCCCGGTGTGCACAACGGAAATGAGTGGTTTTGCCACCCGTAAAGCTGAATTCGACGCCCTGAACACCGAACTGATGGGCCTCAGCATCGACAGCATCCACTCCCACCTGGCCTGGGTAAACAATGTGAAGGAAAAGACCGGAGTGTATTTCGACTTTCCCATCATTGCCGACCTCGACATGAAAGTATCCAAACTTTACGGGATGCTTCAGCCGAATGAACACGAAACTGCCGCGGTAAGGGCCGTATTCTTTATCGACCCCACCAAGAAGATCCGCCTGATCATGTATTACCCGCTGAACGTAGGACGTAATATGGACGAGATCATCCGTGCCCTCTACGCACTGCAGGTATCCGACAGTGAGAAAGTTGCCCTTCCGCTCGATTGGAAAAAAGGCGACCTGGCCATCGTACCCCCGCCAAAAACCCTCGACGAAATGCAGGAAAGGCTCGACGGGAACTTCGATGAGAAAATCGATTTCTACCTCGTGAAGAAATACCTGAACAACTAAGCAGGGATTTACATTTTTCAAGCAGGGCTGCTTCATGTGCGCATGAGGCAGCCTTTTTCATTTTGCGGTTTAATAAGTCCGCTTCGCAGAATTTGAAATCCTCGGAAATTTTCAATATCTTTCTGCAAAATCCAAAAACCGCCTTATGAAAAAATGTATTATCTTCCTGCTGGCCATGTTTATATTATGGCCTGCCTTTACCCGGAAAGCCGGTATCGAAAAGAAGAACAGCAAGACTTTTCCCGCTCAATTCGACCTGCGTGGCAACGGCCATGTAAGCCCTGTAAAAGACCAGGGGACCTGCGGATGCTGCTGGGCCTTTGCCACCATGGCCGCGATCGAATCCAACTGGCTGATGAAAGGCTATGGCTTGTACGATCTTTCGGAAGATAACCTCATCAATTGCCAGAACTACGACAACACCCCCTGCTACGGAGGCAATTTTTATATGTCATCGTCCATGTTCGGCAGGCATGCCGGGCCGGTACTGGAAACCGAAGACCCATACGGAGATACCACAGCAATAAAAAACTGTCCGGGTGGGTCAACCGGCCCCATCTATCCCACAGCCTTCATCCCCGATGTGCGTTTTATCCCGAACGACATGAACACAATCAAGGAAACCCTCATGAATGAAGGGGCGATCGCCACCACCATGATCTTCGACATGGCCTACTACAACCCGAAGAATTTCACCTATCTCTACGGTGGCACGGGAGGATATAACCATTGTATCACCGTGATCGGATGGGATGACAACAAGCAAACGGCCAGCGCCAATAACGGGGCATGGCTTATCAAGGATTCCTATGGAACGGGATGGGCCATGGGCGGATACTTCTATGTTTCCTACGATGACCCCATCATGTTCACCGAAGCAGCCATTTTCCCGGTACGATACCCCATACTGCCGGCAAACCCCGCCTATGTTTATTATGAAGATGAATTCGGATGGATCGACAATAAAGGCTTCTCCTCCACCACGGGATACGGACTGGCCTATTATACCATCCTTCCCCAGCAGGGGAACCTGGGCCCGCAGAAAATAAAAAGGATCGGCACCTATGCCGTAGAGGCCAATACCGAACTGCACATCGAGATTTACAGTCAGTTCGACGGAAGCACATTGAGCGGCCTGAGATACGAAACAGATTATAGCTGCGAACTCCCGGGCTTTTACACCATTCCCGTTTCCCTGAACACGGATACCATCCTAAGGGATGTTTACATCAAGGTAAAATATGAAACGCCTGCGGTGCAAAATCCCATCCCGGTGGAAATATACGAGGCCAATTATACTTCTGCCATACAACTGCAAACCGACCACAACTGGTTCAGCAGCGACGGTATGAACTGGCAAAAGACCGGGAACAATACCACATACCCCTTCGACCTCTGTATTAAGATGTATACGGAAATAGCCCCCGTATCACGCTTCGACATGCCCGATACCACCACGATCAACCAGCCGGTGGACCTGATCAGCAATTGCCTTCCTGCGGGAGGGGTCGACAGCCTGAACTGGTATGTCAACGGAAACTACGTGGGGAATGCCCCGGTGATGCCCTATAGCTTTATCATTCCCGGAGATAATGAGGTTAGCCTCATTGCCTACCTCGGGGCCAATTCCGATGAATCCAGCCAGGACATTTACATCCGGGATCCGCAACTGATGAGCATCGTTCCCGACAATGCCAAGCAGGGCGATCTGGTGAATACCGTCATATCGGGATTCGACACCCAATGGAACTTAATGCCCCCGGATGTGATGCTGGTGTATTCGGCCAATCCTGCCGAAGTGATCCCCGCAGCAATGCAAAACATCACCTCCAACACCACAATACAGGCCGATTTCGACATCCCGATGGATGCCACCGTGGGCGACTGGCACCTGGTAGCCAATGAACTGGTCCTCGACAATGCTTTTTATATTTCGCCTTACGTTGGCCTGAACGAAAATGCATTTGAAAAACTCATAATATATCCTAATCCCAGCAGCGGACTGCTGAACATTTCCGTTTCGGAAGAAGCCATGATGAGCCTTTACAAAGTCTCCGGGGAAGAGATGCTCCACCGAAATCTGCAGGAAGGAAAGAATGTCCTCAGCCTCGAAAGCCTGGATCCGGGACTCTACTTCATAAAAATATACAGTTCCGGAAAAACGGCCTGGAAAAAGATCGTGCTGCAATAGCAGCATCCCCTTTAGAACGAAAACCCGACTTTAAAGGAGAACAGGCGGAATACGGTTTCCTCCCTGTTATAGGTCTCCAAGGGTTCAGGATAGCTGTAATCGTAATAATAATAACTCTCGTATCCCCGCTGGAATTTAAAAGCCGATGAAAGGTTCAGGCCAAAATGCTTTGCTATATTGAACCTCACCCCCATCTCGGGTTCAATGAATATTCCTCCCCATTCGGAGCCTGCTTCATCATTCACCCAGGCAAAGGTATATCCCAAATTGGCTGAGAAGAAGGGTGTTACACGTGCTTCAACAAAATCCGTCCTGATCTGCATGAAGAGGGGAAGGTTATTCCGGTCGAACATGAGTTCCACCCCTGTTCCGGCACCCACATACAATTGAGGAATAAAACGGTATCCGAAATGAGTATGCAGCCCCAGCACCGGTTCACCATGTTCAATATCGATGGCCAGCAAAACATCCATGCCGCCTTCGAAGCCCTTTGTTTTGAAGGCTTCCATTTCATGCCTGACCTCTTCAGGAACAAAATCAGCGGGGATCTCTTCCCGGGTCATTTTTTCAATTTCACTCACGTCGAATACAAAGATGTTCCGGTCGGCTGTTTCAATACGGATGCTCTGGTTCGGGATCTGTTCGGTGATGATCCCCCGGATCACGGATCCGTTCTTCAGGTAAACCACATCTTCATAGTGCTTGACCTGGCTGAAAACATGAGCGGCCAGCAGAACGCCCAGTAAAAATAAGATGGTCTTTTTCATGTGTCTTTTGGTTTATTCAACAAATCTAAGCGAAATTAAACAATCAGTGGCAAAGAATGTTACATACTTTAAATCTTCTATATATCATGCCACAGAGTAGTGTAAAGAAATCAAGATTTTCAGGACTGTTCACCCGATTTTTGAATTTTGTTGAAAAGGCAGGAAATGCCCTTCCGCATCCGGCTACGCTTTTCCTGATCCTGGCCCTCCTTGCCCTGATCACCAGTTGGCTGGCGCATATCTGGGGTGCTGAGGCCGTCAATCCGGCCACCGGCGAACTGATCAAACCGGTTAACCTGCTCAGCCGCGACGGATTGCATTACATTCTCGACAGCATGGTGGAGAATTTTACAGGATTCGCCCCCCTGGGCATCGTGCTGGTAGCCATGCTCGGGATCGGAGTGGCCGAAAGCAGCGGTTTGGTCGGGGCCATCATCCGCATGCTGGTCTTATCGGCCCCGAAACGCCTGCTCACCTTTGTGCTGGTGATCTCTGGCGTGCTTTCAAATGTTGCCAGTGATGTGGGTTATGTTTTGCTTATTCCCATGGCGGGAGTGATCTTCTCGGCCGTCGGGCGGCATCCCATCGCCGGGATGGCGGCTGCTTTTGCCGGCGTTTCGGGCGGGTTCAGCGCCAACCTGGCCCTGGGGACCATCGATCCTCTACTGGCAGGCTTATCCACTGAAGCAGCGGAGATCATACAGCCCGGATACGTGGTCAACCCTACTGCGAACTACTACTTCATGGTAGTTTCCACCTTCTTGGTCGCTTTCACTGGGACCTTCGTTACGGAAAAGATCGTGGAACCCCGTTTGGGCAAATACAGCGGGGCCGATGAATCGAATAATATCGAAAAGCTCAGCAGGCAGGAAAAACGCGGACTCCTCTATGCCGGAATTACCATGGCCGTGATCACGGTGATTATTCTGGTGGGGATGTTCAGGGAGGATGGCCTGCTGCGCCCCGTAGAGGGACATATACTCGAATCGCCACTGATCAAGGATGTGGTGGCTTTCCTTTTCCTCATTGCAGGGCTCACCGGACTGGCTTATGGCTTCGGATCCGGAAAATTCAGGAACGACTCGGATGTGATGAACGGAATGAAAGATTCCATTAAAACCCTGTCGATGTATATCGTTCTGGTGTTTTTTGCCGCCCAGTTT
>NPIE01021549.1_pt1 | contig 32840 bp, 21 predicted proteins | sample 8637661 | NCBI WGS metagenome assembly NPIE01 (sample SAMN07420842, study PRJNA396082) | bioreactor metagenome | isolation source: sample BA12 brine-fed electro-methanogenic bioreactor BA | place: Japan: Kochi | collected 2016-12-09 | reverse complement strand
TTTCGAGAAGACCTTTACTACCGCATCAGCGTGGTCAATATCCAGGTGCCCTCCCTGAGCGAGCGGCCCGAAGACCTGACACTGTTTGCCGATTATTTTCTGGCACGGTTCAACCGGAAATTCGGCAGACATCTGACAGGGATCAGCCCATCTGCATGGGCACTGATGAAGACTCATCCCTGGAAAGGCAATGTCAGGGAGATGAAAAACATGCTGGAACGGGGAGTTCTCACCGCTGAAGGACCGGAACTGACCCCCGGGGACCTTGGACTGGATGACAGTGATTCCAAGAAAGCGGGAAAAAAATCATCTCTGCTGCCATTAAAGCCGCTGACCTTGGAAGGGGTGGACCTGAACGCCATTCGCTCCCGCCTGGATGCGTTTTATTTCACCCAGGCCATGGCACTTGCCGACGGCAATGAAAGCCGGGCCGCCAGGCTGCTCAATCTGAAACACCATGTCTTCCGGTATCAGTACAAACAGTTTCTGGCCCAGCAGAAAAACCCATGAACTGACAGGAAATATCGATCAGCCGGGTCACCTGTCCCTGAATCATCGATCCGTTCGAGCAGGACCCCGTTCATTTTCTTTCTCCGATACGGGCACTGAACAGCATGGCCAGCCGCGCCAGGGTGCTGAATTCCGGTTCACCCTGATCCCAATTGCTGGTTTCTATGGTTCAATAATGATACCTGCATGAAATGATTGTCACATACTCATCATCAACAGCGTAAACCAATCGATTCGTATCATCGATTCTTCGGGACCAGAAACCAGATAAATTTTCTCTCAACGGTTCAGGTTTTCCGATACCTTCAAATGGGTGTTTCAATGTACCATTAATGAGTCTGTTGATTCGTTTCAGTGTCTTTTTATCTTGTGTCTGCCAATAGGTATAATCTTTCCATGCTTCGACTGTCCAGGCCAGTTTTCTATTCATCCATCAAATCTCTTTCCTGGACGTCCCCATTTCTAAACTGTTCAATCGATTTTGTTAAATGTGCTGCATTGGCAGGTGACCTGAGAAGATAAAAAGTTTCCATAAAACTATTGAATGTTTCCAGTGACATAACCACAGCATCTTCTGCATCGCGGCGTGTAATGATTGTATAATCCGCATCGTCTATTACTTGATTCAATACTGATTTCAGATTGTTTCTTGCCTCGCTGAAATTTACGATTCTCATGATATTCTCCTGACGTGTTCAGTTGCTGCAAGTATAATACTTACTTTCAAACTTGTCCAATATTTTGTACAAGTAGGGGGCTTTTTTATCGAACAAGTCCATCCAACGAGACGCTACGACTGGCAACGGCATTGGATTGTGACAGTATTTAAAAAAGGATATTGCATTTCCTTGATCGCCCTGTACCCCAATCAGACCGGCCATTCACGGTTTCAGGGTGACGGTGGTTTCGGGAGACCCGGTCATCCAATGTGCGGATTCAACGTCCACTTGATGAACCAGCCGTTCTCGTCCCGGTCCAGGCACACAATGCCGGAGTTCTGGAACCGGATGACATGCAGGTCCGGGTTTCCGGCCGTCAGAAACGACACCACCCGTTCCATATACGGCAGATGGCCCACGATCATCATGCCGGATTCCGGATCGATCCGGTTCCCCAGGTCCGCGACATCGTCGATCGGACCGATGCCGTCGAGTTTCTCCAGGGGCGCATCCACCTCCAATATCTCCCTGAAAATCCGCGCCGTCTGTTCTGCCCGGGCCTTGCCGCTGTGCCCGATGACGGATACCGGCACCTGGTAAATCTTCGCCACATCGGCAATTTTCATTGTTTCCTGCCGGCCGACATCAGACAACCCCTTGGCCGGGTCCTTTTCCTTTGGCAGACTTTTTCCATGCTGCACGAGATATACCGCCATGAGAACCTCCTTCTCCGGGATTTTATTTGATTACCCATCTTACCGGGTTGCCGGCAGTTTGACAAGAACAGCCCATATCAAAAAAAAATCAGCGGAACCGGAACCGCACGTGAATCCTTTTACAGAACTCATTTGAATCGTTTTTGGTTTTGGTGCCGGTCACTGCCCCGTCGGATACAGTGTTTAACCATTGTTGTGTCCGTTCATTTGACAGAAACTATCGACAATGATAATGTAATATTTAAATTGATTCGATAGAGGATCGTCATGCAGACTGTCTCAGTTTCACCTAAATTTCAAATCGTCATACCCAAAAAAATAAGAACCTCGTTAAAACTTCGGCCGGGTCAGAAAATAACGGTCATAGAATGTAACGGACGTATCGACTTGATCCCTGAACGGGATATTTCCGAACTGAGAGGATTTCTGAAAGGGATCAATACCCGGTTTGAGCGGGAGGAAGACCGCTTGTGAATATTGTAGACTCATCAGGCTGGCGACGGCCCGCGCCCGGGGGTGTATTATCTGGACTCAGGATTCTGATTTTCAACACATTGACGGCGTGAAATATTTCCCCAGAGACTGATACGCTCAACCAATGGCTTCAGTCAATGGGCAGCATGGAGATTTTGAAAAATGAAACAGATCATTGACCCTGTCTGGCATGTGGGGGACAGCGGGTGTGCGGTCTATGCGGTAGACACCGGAAGTGATGAGGGACTGGTGCTGATCGATGCCGGCATGGACCTGGACCTGATCAAAGGGATTGAGATCAGCGGCCGTGGATTTGAAGATATCCGTCACTGCATCCTGACCCACTGCCACATCGATCATACGGCGGCCTGTGCCGGACTGGCAAAGCATCTGCCAGGCATCCGGTTCTATGCCCATACACTGGATGCCGCCCCCATTGAAGAACCCGGCCATGACGGTCGCACGGCCGCGGGCTGGTACGGCATCACCTATGAACCGGTGTCTTTGTATGAAACATTTGATGCCGACACGGTGATCACCATTGGCGGGATAGACTTTCACTGCCTTCACATCCCCGGCCATACACCGGGGTCCATTGCCGTGGTGGTGAAAACGGCAGGCCGGAAAGTACTGTTCGGCCAGGACCTGCACGGGCCCTTCAGTGACGATTTTCTGTCCAACCTGGCCGATTACCGCAGATCCATGGACCGGTTGTTGGCACTTAAAGCAGATATCCTGTGCGAGGGGCATTACGGCATTTTTCAGCCAAAGGAGCGGGTGCGGCGATTCATTGAAGGACAACTGACGAAAAATCTTTCGAATTAATATTTCCAATCCCGGGAACTGAGGCTTCTTTCTGAGACAAGAGGCTTAATGCGCTGCTCTTTAGGCTGCAATGGAGAAGAAATGACGAAATTGACAATCCATTTTTTAGATTTGACATGAAAACCAGTAAGATTGAAAGATCCACCGCATCGAACCTAAGATGACATAGACGATATATCAAATTTCTCATAAATTTCAATTCTTTGCTTGACAATCAGCATTCCCCTAATTTAATGTCTTTTTATCCTACCTAAGGCCTTTTATCCTGATGGATAAAATAAAAGAGAGGTGACGACATGATATACACTCATCGTTGTACACAACGCTCCTTTTTTTTAACCTTTATCTGGACATGCAGGATATTTTCAGCATTATTATTCGCGTGTGTGACCTTGTTGCCTGCCCGGGAACTTGTCAATCCCCGCACCGGTGCACTGGTTATTGTTGAAAACGATGTGGATCTTCAGGCCGGACCCATTCCCCTGACTGTCACCCGAACCCTTGTCAACCGGACTGACTGGAAAGGTGCGCTTGGATCGCGATGGTGTTTGAACTGGGAAAAACGGATTTTCCAGAAAAAACAGCATTATTTGTTAGACGAAGGCGATGTCCGGATTCCGTTTTTTCCCTCAGATGAAAAAGACGTCTTTACAAACGGTTCCGGACAATTTTTGCAGATAGATGCCGGCGGCACCGCAACCCTGTTGAAAAGCGACGGCACAAAAGCACATTTCGACAGTCAAGGCCGGCTGCAAAGTGTGGATTATCGAAACGGAAACATCTTTCGGTTTTTCTACAACAATTTGGATCAGGTTGACCGGATTACAGGACCATGGAACACCGGGGTTGGATGCGTCTACAACCCGCAGGGCCTTCTGACACATATCCATGCGACATTTGACACCCTGGTCCGCTATGAGTATCAGCAAGAAGAATTGAGCAAAGTGGTTCTATCTCCGGACCAGACCGTCCTGTATCAGTACAATCATGATAACAAAGTGAAGGCAATCCGCCGCAGCGATACCGGAGATATCTCATTTACCTATGATCTGTCCGGGCGCATTGCGACCCGTCGCCTGCAGGACGGCAGTGAAGAAACGTATCAATACACTCAAAATGGAAAAATACTGCGGCTCACCCATGCCAGCGGGGCTGTCACCACGTATCGCTGGAGTGACGATTTTAAGCGGGAAGAAATTGAAAATGCTCAGGGCCATATCAGTCTCCTGGAATACGATGAAGGGTGGCGTCTGAAAAAAGTCACCGGACCGGACGGTGAAAGCATCACCTATACCTATGACGAGCTCGGGCGGTTGACCGGAATTGCCAAACCTGGAGGGCAGACGCATCATATCGGTTATCATGAACACACCTCTTTTCCCGTTTCCATTGGCTGCTGCGGGAAGGAACCGCAGCAGCTGGAATATGACGCATCCCTGAATCTCACCGCCATCCGTAGAGGAGAAGAAATTCTCACTCGTATCACCTACACCGAGCAGGGGTTGATACAGAGCCTTGAGCATGCCGGAGAGGGAATCCACCGATTCACCTATGACGAATACGGCAGAATGAAAACACGAACCGACGGTCTCGGACATACCACCCGTCTGTCTTATGACCATCAAAACCACCTGGTCCGTAAAATCAATCCCCTGGGAGGGGAAACTCAGTGGACCTATGATGACAAACACCGAGTCATCAGCCGTAAAGATCCGGCCGGCGGTGTCACCCGATACACGTATGATACCGCTGGCCGCATGATTCAGGAGATCCTTCCGTCCGGGTTTACACGATCCTACCGGTATGACGAAAACGGACGGACCATCGCCTGGAAAGACGGCGATACCGGGGAAACCCGACTGGAAAAAAAGGGAAACATCCTGACCTACCACAGGCCGGATGGTTTAACAGAGCGGCATCAGTTTAATTTCTTGGGCCTTCTGGAACAGGAGACTGACTCTTTTGGGCGGATCACCCGGTACACCTACACCCCAAACGGCCTTGTTTCCACCCTGCACCTGCCCACAGGCAGAAAACAGCAGTTTCAACACGATACCGCCGGCAATGTCACTGCCATTCAGGACACCACCCTGGGAACCACCTTGTTCCAGAGAGATGCAATGAATCAAATCACCACGGTGACGGACCCGGCCGGAGCCACCCATGGGTTCACCTATGATGACAGGGGAAGGGTCATAGAAAAAACAGACCCTCTGGGCCGCAAAACCCGATTCCAGTATGGGATGACGGACCTGCCCACTGCCGCTGTGCTTCCTTCCGGGCGCACAACGGCATATGACTATGACGTTTTGGGACGGCTTCAGGCGATCCGTCATCAGGGAAGAAATCCCATGGGTTTCTCCTATGACGGCATGGGAAACCTCATTGAAACCACTCACCCCGCGCGGGCACATACTTACGACAACGCAGGAAGACGGATCAGCACCACCGACATAAAGGGCCGTACCACACGGTTTTCATACAATACCACCGGGCAGCTCGTTGAAAAGCAGCTTCCAGACGGCCGGACAGTTCAATACGAATACACCCCCGATGGATCGCTGAGCCGTCTGGATGATCAAACCTTTCCAACCGCCTACCGGTATGACGAACACGGCCGTCTGGTGGAAATCGCCTATGATGCCGTAAAAAAATCCATCCGTTTCACCTACAATGAGCTGGGCCTCAGAACCGAGACAAGGGGGGCGAACAACGAAACGATCCAGTACCGGTATGACGGCCTGCAGCGGCTGCAGGCCGTCATCTTGCCGGACGGCCGAAAAATCACGTTTTCCTATGACCCGGCGGACCGTATCACAGCGATCCACTATCCCAACGGGACACAATCCCTGTGGCGGTACAGCAAAAGCACACTGCCCGCCTCTGTCACCTGTATCAACGCGGCAGGGGACACAGTCGATGCCTGGCTCTACAGTTATGATCGGTCAGGAGTCCCGGTGAAAGTGGTCCGTCACCCCGGAAAAATCCGGGAGTATACCTATGATGCAGATGGCCGTCTGACTGCAGAAACAGGAACACCGGTTCCTGTTTCCTATCGCTACGGGTCCAGTGGCGACCGGGAGGAGATCCGGATGGGAACCCGGAGTCTGGCATACCGTTACGATGATCAGGGCCGTATTGTAACGGCCGGTGAAGAGCGTTTTGAACATGATGCCGCCGGAAACCTGATCCGCCGAAAAGCGCCCTGGGGATCCATGGGTTATCAATACGATGCCCAGGGACATCTGGTAACGGCCACCAATACCAGAGGAACCACGCTTCAGTTCGGTTATTCAGACACCGGGGAACGGGTCTGGAAGGAAAAGGAAGGAAACCGGCAATACTTCTTATATGACGGACCCGACCTGTTCCAGATCCTGGGATCCGGAGGAGACACCCGGATCACATTTATCCACGGCCCCTCCATGGACCGCCCTCTGGCCATGGTGTGGGAGGGAAACACCTATTTCTACCATGGGGATGCACTGGGTAACATTGCCTTTTTAACCGATGATGACGGCAACCAAACTGATACCTATGACATGGATGCGTTCGGCAATTTGATCTCCGCTTCCGCAACAACGCCCAACCCATTTATCTTCAACGGCAGGGAATATGAACCGGATCTGGGACTGTATTATTTCAGGGCCCGGTTTTACGATCCCGCCCTGGGCCGGTTCCTCAGTCCGGATCCGGTTTTGCCGGAGGTGGGTGATCCCTTTACTGCGAACCGGTATGTTTTCGGGCGCAATGCCCCGACCTATATGGGAGACCCCCTGGGGCTGTATGATCAGGAACTGCTTCAGTGGGCATGGGAAATGTATGACCGGGGTCTGAAATCCGGGTATTCCTACCTGCCTGCCGACCAGAGAAGGACCTTTGATTTTGCGGCCAAAGTGATTGAGCACAATCAGACCCTGGCGGTGCAGAGTCAGCTCCAGGGCGGCCAGGTGCCCAAACCAAAGATTGATCCCAGTGTGTGGAAAAACATGCCGGAAGTGCCCAAGCCGGGATCGACGGGTGCCGGCCCGTCCGGACCGCAGCCTCCCAGGCCCCCTTCCTCCAGTACGTCTTCCGGTCCCCCATCCGGAGCAAAAAGCCAGACTCTGCGGACCCGGCCGCCGACCCCCTCCAACAGCACCACGGTGGCAATCCAGGGCAATGCCCCCGGGGTCACCAGCGACACCCGGGTTCTCAACGCTTCCGGAAACCCGTCTTCCGGTACGTCTTCAGGCGGCAGCCCCCCACCGTCCAGCAGAGGCGGCCGCGGTACTTACAAACCGCCCCGGGCCAGCTCCAGTCTGGCTGCAGCCAACCAGACTGCGCTCACCCGGGGGCTTCTGGGAAGCGGTGCCGCCGGAGGAATCACTGCCGGGATTGTCTGTGCTGTCCAGGGAGGAAGCAAGGAGGAATGTGCCGCTGCCACCGGTATGGGCTTTCTCACAGGGGCTGCCATCCAGGCGGCCATCAACGGTGCGACCCTGGCCGGGGCCACCGCAGGAGCCGTGGTCACCGGCGGACTCATCATCGGCCTGCCGGTGGCCTATTATGGATCCCAGGCCCTTGGCAACTATATGGGCCCTCATTCCAGCCCGGTGGATCCCGGGGTTGCCGCAACCACCCCGGGGGGGCTGAGCACCCGCCCCGAGGATTTGCCTGCAATGATTGAGCGGATTGTGGGATCTCCAATCCGGACTCTGGACCCTTCCAAACAATATGATCATCAGCTGGCTGCTCTGGACCAGCAGATTGCGGCCCTGAAAAGAATGATCCAGGGAGATAATCCGGATATTATGGGGCTGATGGATGCGCTGGGCGATGCCATCAAAGAAGGAGAACAGATTGCAGAAACCATTGATGACACCGTCAGCCAGTTTGAAGCCGATGTAAAAAACAAAAAACTATTTCCCAGCAGGGACGGAGAATTCAAAGGATTGATCCGGTACTGTGAAAAGATGGCAGAGCTCACCGGCGGCCACTCTCCTGCCCAGCTTTTGGAAACGCTCAAAACAGGTGTCAGCGGTATTGAAACCATCGCTATTGAGAGTCGGCAAAAGATAAAAAAAGCCCCGGACGCCCCGGATTCTTTGCCGGTGATCAATGAGGTCGCAAAATCCATAGAAGATCTGGCGGCCGGAATCCAGAAAACAGGACTGGCCAACCGCCGCCTGAAAGCCTTTATTGAAGCGGCAAAGGATGACGATTTTGTGGATGCGGTCAAGAATATGTCGTCAGGGATCAACGATTTCAAAGAGATCGAAGCCGCTTATAAAAAAGCGCTGAAAGATGCGCAGGCCCTGAAACAAACTGCCCTCAAGATACAGGACACAGCGATCCGTCTGGAAAACATGGCTGCCGCGTTTGCCCGGAAACGGCTGGAAATCGGCACCGTTATCCGGCATCTGCGGGAACAGGCCCTGCCACAGTATCAGGGGCTTTTTCACCAGCGGTCCCGGAACCTGATCGCTGTGCTACTGCCTTCCGGAACCGATGCACTGATTGAAAAAGGACGCGCGCACGTGTCCATCTGGCATGACCTGGGGGAAACCCATGTTGACACCCTCCGCACCGCTGCCATGGATATCAACGAACATGTGGCTGAATGTCCCGGAGAATTTGACATTGATATGGACACGCTGGATCTGGAGGCGCTTGACAAGGAGCGGACAACGGCCATGGATGACATGAAACTGACTCTGGAAACCTTTATTGCCATATTTCCATCCAGGCTTGCCCAGACCAAAGAAAAGATTGAAACGACCCGGCAGGCCCTGGAATGGTCTAAATCAGCCCATCCTGAATTGGTGGCGGAAAAGAAACAACTTGAGGCCCAGTTGAAAAAAATCCAAAAAAATATTGAACTGACATCCGGGCCGAACCGCTCTGTCTGGATGCAGCAGCACAAAAAAGCCCAAAAACGGCTGGAAGAATTGACGGAAGGTGTGGAAGAAACCGAATTCATCCTCCAACATGGCCCGCAAACGATTGAGGACAATAAAAATGAAGCAGAGGCATTGGAAAAAACCGTCAATCAGGTAAAAGGCATGAACTTGTTGGGCATCCCTTCCCAGTAAATCGGCCTGATAAGTCGGAAAGTGAAAAAGGAGAGATAACCGATGAAAGGTAACAGGATCGTTTTATGTATCAGTCTTCTGATTGTAATGTTCTTCAGCACTGTCCATATTCAAGCTGTCTTTGGCGCTTCTGCCGAGGAAATCAGGAACCGGCTTGAAAATGCGCAGCGCATCAAGAACAATCAGACACAGATCGAGACCGGGAATGATCCCTGTTCCCAGGGACTGGTTCTCCTTGGAATTAGAAGCTGGGAACCGGGAAAAGCGCCGTCGGATTATCTTCCTCCGGATCACGAAATCCGCCAAAATATCGATCGTTTCAACCAGCAGAATGGCGGACAGTTTAAAAATGTGGAAAACCTCTGGAATCAAACATTTGAGGCCCGGGAAGAATTAGAAGATCTTGAAAATGAACTGGTGGGGAAACAAAGCGCCAACTGGAAAAATGAACAGGAAAAAAACTCCGCTGAATCACAACTCAACAGTGCCAAAGAGGCGGTGACGCGCATTGAAAAGGAAATTCAGGAAATCAATAAAAACATCTCTGAAACATCCAGAGATGGGGGGGATACAGAGTCCTTAAAAGCCTCTCTCGCATCTGCTCAGAAACGCCTGGCCAATGCCAAAGCAAAACAAAATGAAGCCAACACCGCGTTCACAGCGGCGCAGTCAAACCTGAGAACCAGTCAACAGGAACTCAAGGAGACGGAAGGGAAAAAAGCGTCGAAAAACTCTGAATATGAATCTGCTTCCCAGAGAGCCAGAAGCGCGGACGAGGCTCTGAAACCCGTCCGCCAGCAATATTTTGAAATGGAACTGCAGGCATCCACGGTCTGCCAGGATTAGAAAGGAAGGCACTGTCATGCGGCAATACCAGACCTTAATAAACGCTTTTCATCATGTAACAAAAACCATTTCAGCCGTTTCAAAACCAGCATATCACTATTTCCCGGCTATCACGATGGCGGTGTTACTGCTGATCTTTTCAGCCGGACCGGTTAAAGGTGCGTTGAATCCTTCTTCGGCACCGGCGATCCCTGTGGAAATGATCGAGACGGCGGAACAGGGGCCTGAGCTGTTCACCCAGGATCTCAACCAGATTTCCAGGCAGGCCCTGGATACGCTCATCTCCCAGCTCAGCAGGGCACTCACCCATGAGGTCACCCGCATACAAACGTACCTGTCCTACTATGACCAGATCCTGAGGATAGATATGGCCACGGGCCGGATGGATGCATCTCAGGCAGACGCAGCACTGAAACAAAAAGGCAGGGACCTCTTTCAAAACAGTTTTTCCGATCATGATTCAAAAAACATGCTTGAGAGTCATCAGCAATCCACCGTTTCTTATTTCACCACGGTAGAAAACACCCTTCGGAATTCAGATACCTGGCCGGTGCCGGACATGAAAACGGATTACCGGGATCTTGCGCTCTCAATTTTGACCCGGTTGAAACAGGAGTATGATCAAAAAATGAGGCAGGGACTTGACCCCCTGGTTGTTTTATCTGATGCCGCCGAACTGGCAAACGGCTGGGCAAAGGGAAAGCGGCACCTGGAATCATCGGACAATCCGTTTGCCGGGGTCAAAAAACGGGTGATTGACGTCATACCGGATCAACAAATACAGACCCTGCTGGCCCTGTCTGACTCCTCCGGTGCTTCGATGCTGGAACGTCCAAGGCCCAAGCCGTTTCCCCTGGCTGGCGCCTCTTTGCCGCTGCCCCCCGTCAACGATGCGCCCCTGACCGGACCGGAAGAGCCTGTCCAGAATGCAGACACCGTCCCCCTGCCGCCCCAGTCTCCCTGGGTCAATACCCCATCTTCTCCCACGGATGAAAGTCCTTCCGATACCCCGTCAGGACCTGTTGCTGATTCGCCCCAAAGCCAGGAGGAACCCTCTGCAGAAACATCTTCCGGGCGCAGAAAACCCATAAAAATAGAAGGAAAGAACATTCTCCCGTTACGGGTGTTAAGCCGTCCTTTTTCCCATGTCTATCAGAAAAGGGATCCAAACAGCCTGGTGGTCATGGAAAATGTCCCGGCTTTTCAGCCTTTTTATGTCTACACCCGCCCTCAACCCCGGGAAATCCAGGTGGAACAAGGGTGGTATGAAGTTGGAATGGACAACCGGGGCACTGTTCTGGGATGGATGCGGGCCGATGATGTGTTTGAATGGAAACAGACCATCTGCCTGGCCTGGGACCATCCGGAAGGACGACAGCCAGTGCTGTTGTTTGAATCAAAGAACGATCTTATGGATCTGATCCAGGCCCCTTCCTCTTTGCGGGTTGAAAAAGCAGGCGCCTATTACCAAACCATCGATTCCGGCCGAATCCCTGAACGCTTTCCCGTGGAATCAATGGAACCTAAGCGGTTCGTGGATATTGACAAAGAGTTTTACCTGCTGCCCGTACTGGATTACCAGGACGTTGAAATTGATAAACGACCGGCAAAGCTGATCCGGATTGCCGCTGTCACAGGTGCCGGTCCGGATGCCCGGGAAAAAACCGATATCCGGTCCAATAGAGATTATCTTCGGGAAGCCACGGTGGATTCCTCAGAAGCGGAAGAAACTATGATTAAACAGCTCCATATCGACCTGGTCTGGGTCATGGATACCACCAAAAGCATGAAACCCCATTTGCTGAAAAGTTTAGAGGTGGTGCAGTCGGTCTCCAACGAGATCAGTGGAAATTCAGATCTGTCCAAAGCCATCCGGTTCGGCATCTGGGGATACCGCGACCCGGCAGATGAAATTCCGGGAATCGGATACAACACCCATAACTATACCCCTCAGCTTCAACCCATTGATCAATTTGTTCAGACACTTTCCAAAATCGATGTCACAGCCATTGACTCAGTGGACTGGCCGGAGGAGATGTTTTCAGGAGTGGATGACGCCGTGAACCAGACCAGCTGGACACCCGGTGCGTTGCGGCTTATCATCCTGGTGGGGGATGCGCCGGGACACGAAAAAGGACACCCGTGGAATAGATCCGGACAAGATGAAAATACCTTACGGCTGATTGCCAGTGATGCTTCGGTCTATATCTATGCCATCCATATCAGAGATCCCAGGGCAGAACAGTTTCATGAGGTAACCAGGACACAGTTTTCCACTTTGAGTCGAAATGAAGGCGCGGGTCAGTCTGCTTTTTTTGAAATAGACACGAACAATCTGGATGAATACGGGCAGGTGACAGCCACCCTGGCGGAAACGGTTCAAAAGGTCATGGTCGTGGCCCAGAAAGGAGACGTTTTTTTTCAGCCAGAACCGCATCCCTTGAATTCGTCATCTGAAACCGGTGAAGGAACCGGTGAGCTGCCTTCCTATGAAAAACTGGCCCATGGTATGATCAAGGCCGCTCTGGTTGAATGGATCGGCAGTCAGGCCGGGGCTCAGTCTCCCCGGGATATTGTGGCGTGGGCTGTGGATAAGGATCTGATGGAGACATCCCGGCAATCCATGGATGTCCGGCTCCTGATTAACAAGCGCCAGCTGGATTCTCTCCGTTCGATTTTGAAGGATGTCCTCAATGCCGGAAGAACCGCAACGATCAGCGGGGATGATTTTTTTGAAACACTTCAGGCCACGGCAGCCACTGCCACCCGTGAACCAGACCGTATCGGCTATGCTGAGAGCCTGGCCCAGGCCGGCATGATTCCTGAATTTCTACAGGGACTGCCCTACCGGAGCCGTCTCATGGATATCACCGATGACCTGTGGCATTACCAGGGAGCGGACTGGCAGAATGACTTTCTGTTAAACATTGAGACAAAGATCAGGGCGTATGAAACACTTTTGAAAAAACCGGATATCTGGATTCCGCTGAACAAAGGGGATGATCCGGACGAACATGTGTATCCCGTCAGCCTGGAGTTGCTGCCCTGATATTCCTGTAAGATCAATGCCTGATCCATGGTGCAGCCTTTTCAGAGAACTTGATGAGAGGATACCCAGGAAACCATAGAAAACTTGAAAATGGACCGTTGTCGGTATGAAGATGAGATGTCACTTTTTTGGAAATCTCCTGAACAGTCAACTTAGACGATTGACCATTCAGGCGAATGGATGGCATGTAAAAAAATTCCATCGATTGATTTTCAGTTTCTCTATTCTCATTTTCATTTTCCAGCCGATCCATTCGATTTACGCCAACCAGGGAACCGGTCTTATTCTCCCGACGGAGGATGAACTGCGCAGCGTCCCTTTGGCACATACTCCTTTTTCCGGAACTGAACTGCCAGCAAATGCAGACCTCTCACCTGATCTGCCGCCGCCCGGATTCCAGGGAAAACAGAATTCATGTGTGGGGTGGGCCCTTGCCTATGCAATGAAATCCTACCAGGAAAAACAGGAACAGGGATATGCCGATTTTTATCAGGGAAACACCCTTCACCCGGATAAAATATTCAGCCCGGCCTTTATATACAATCAGACAAACAACGGCAGGGACGGCGGCGTTCATATCCACATTGCACTGAATCTGCTTCAGGAAAAAGGGGTCTGTACCTGGAATGACATGCCCTACTCTTCAACCGATTACAGAATCAAGCCCAACGCCCGGGCACTGCAAAATGCCAAAAAATACCGAATCAACACCTGGCGCAGGGTTAATACCCAGTCCACCCGGGAAATAAAAACCCACATCCAGGCTGGTTTTCCAGTGATCATCGGTGCCATGGTAGATCAAAGTTTTGAGAGTTTCAACAATCCACCCGGATGGATCTGGAGGCAGACCGGAGGCGCGGTAACAGGTGCCCATGCCATGCTGGTGATCGGATACGATGACAGCAAACAGGCGTTTAAGGTAATGAACTCATGGGGGCATCAATGGGGGGATCAGGGATATGGATGGATCGATTACCAGCACTTCAGAAGCGTGGTACGCGTGGGGTATGTCACCATGGATGCGACCAACACCGCAGCGTCTTCTGTTCAGAAAGACCCCGTAAACACAGTGACTTCCAATACAACGCACGTGACACCTGCACCCCTGACCCAAAACGTCCGTTTCTGGATAACCGATATCAGGCACAACGTCGGGTATCCCAACCGGCCGGACCTGGGTCAGTTTCTCAGAATTGACGGCAGACTTCAGATCCCGGGGAATACCGGGAAAAATGACCAGGTCGTCATCCATTTTTTTCATCAGCTGGCCAATGGCCAGGCGGGTTCTCCCGTACCCGGCATTCATCCGCAGTATTCCGACAGTTACGGGAATGCGGCCTGTGGGACGGCGGTTTATCCCATTCCCGCCACTGGGCTTGATACAACGTTTGCCGCGTGGATATCCTACTCAGCATTTAATATCCCTTCCGGACAATGGATTCAATCCCGGCAGGGCCCGCAATACCAGCCCAGGAGAAGCCATCTGGTGGGTATCCCAACGCTGTTCATTGATAATTTCGGTGTAACCACGGGCAAGCCCATCTATTTTTCTTTGGACCGGTAACAGCTGTGTCATGTTTTTAAGAGTGAACATATGCCCATGATCAATACTCTCCCATCAGGCCACGGATTAAAAACCACTTTCCGGATGAAAAGGGTCACCATCGTTCGGGAAAGAGAGCAGGTCTCCTTTGAATTGTTCATCCCCAGCCTGACGGTGGAAAAAGGGGAATTCATTATGGTTCTCGGCCCCAGTGGATGCGGGAAATCCACATTTCTGGATACCCTGGGACTGCTTCTCAAACCCACAGCCGCGGAAGAATTCGTCCTGAATATCGGCACAGGCAGCCATCCTTTTGTGGATGCAATGGGTGCCGCTGGAAATGAACTGGCATCGATCAGAAAGAAGGGGATCGGCTATGTTCTTCAGACAGGCGGACTGCTTCCTTTTTTGTCGGTTCAAGAAAACATTGTACTTCCCTGCAGGCTGAACCGGATTCCGGACGGCCTCAAAAGGGTGGATGAACTGACCCGATTTCTGGGAATATCTGACCAGATAAAAAAAAAGCCGCAATATTTATCCGGGGGACAGAGACAACGGGCCGCCATTGCAAGAGCGCTTATCCATGAACCTCCGCTGGTTCTGGCGGATGAACCCACGGCTGCGGTTGACAAACTGACCGGTATGGAGATCATTAAAAAATTTAAGGAATATACCCAAACCATCGGCAGCACTGTTGTGATGGTTACCCACGACAAAACCCTGGCATCGCATGTGGCGGACAGAGCCCTTTTGTTTCACATCGAAAAAAGGGGGGAAAATAAAACCTGTGCGGTCCTGACTGAGAGGGCGCATTCTTGAAAAAACCCGGGAGCGTTTTGACGTCATTTTGAAAAATCCCTTTGAAAATGCCGATGTCCTGCGGCTTGCCCTGGCGGATCTGATACATGAATGGATTCTTTCGCTCTGTCTTGTGATGGCCGTTGCAGCGGTTCTCTCTCCTTTGTTTTTGTTGTTCGGCCTCAAACACGGCACCATTGAGACCATGAGAAGACGTCTGATCCAGGATCCCAGAAATCGGGAAATCCGGCCGCTGGTCAGCAGCTCGTTTACAAAGGAGTGGATCAACGCCCTGGGAGAAAGGCCTGATGTTGCTTTTATCGTTGCCAATACCCGCCAGGTATCCGCGATGGTTAAAATCCGGGCAATAGAGAATGAAAAAACAGGAAACACCCTTTCTGTGAATGTGATCCCCACAGGGGACGGTGATCGATTGATTCTTGAAAACGGTTCTTCCATTCCAGGAGAAGACCAATGCGTATTGACCGCATCAGCAGCAGAAGCCATTGATGTCAAAAAAGGCGCGACTGTAATTATCGAAATGGACCGGATAAAGAAAAGCAGGGTGGAAACCTGTTCTTTTGAATCCTCAGTTGCCGGTATTCTGGACCGCCGTGCCAGCAGCATGAAAGCGGTCTTTTTAAGACTGGAGACATTAGAAGCCATTGAGCAGTTTAAAGATGGCATTGCCGTTTCACGATATGGATGTCCCGGTTCAATCCCGCTCGCATATGTCCGCTACGATGGTGTGGTGGTTATCCTGGACCGGAAACTGGACGACTTTGGAGAGTTGACTCTCATCAACCACACGGGGTTTACAGGGATCAGACCCTTATCTCAGACCCAGCTGCTTGCACTGGCCGGTTTTCAGACCGATCCAGATCGGTTTGTCTATTTTCTTCATACGGACCAGCGAGCCGTGAATCAGGAATCCATAGATGCTGTGCGAAATAAACTGCGGGGAAAACACGGGGTGATCATCCCATGGGTCAAACCGTTTGAGGCGGCGCTTTTGGATAATAACGGCCATTTGGCGGGGCAAGTTCATCTTTTAGGCCTGACCCTTTCCCCTGAACAAGGATTAAGGATCGGTTTACATCCGATTCCCCCATGGAATGAGAACCTTCATTTGACAAAAGAGTGGCGCAAAATCATGTTACCCCGCTCCATTACGCATCCGGGGTCAGTTCTGTTCCTAAAGGTTAATCAGGATCAGCGCTTTGTTCAATTTCCTGTAGAACCTCTGGAAGAAGCAGCACCCGGGTCTCATGCCATTATTCCCGCACGTCTTGCCGGTGTGCTCAACCTTCTAAAGGAAAGAGATCTCAGCTACCAGGTTCAAGAAGATCAATTTGTTCTGGAAAGACAGGGGTATGCTGGATTTCGTCTCTATGCAAAAACCATTGACCATGTAGACAATCTCAGCCGTCATCTGGAAAAAATCGGCATTCCCGTTCATACGGAAGCGGAGCGGATCCGTGATGTCACTCAACTGAATCGGTATCTGACCCTTATTTTCTGGCTTGTTGCATCGGTCGGCCTCATCGGCGGTGTTGCGGCCCTGGTGGCCAGTTTATATGCCTCCGTGGAAAGAAAAAAAAAAGAGATAGGCGTACTCAGGCTCATTGGATTGTCAGGATCACTTTTAATTCGTTTTCCCGTCTATCAGGGTCTTTTCATTGTGTTTACCGCCTATCTTTTTGCCCTTGGCTTTTTTTATATGTTGGCCTATGTTATCAATATACTGTTTGCAACCCATTTACAGAGCAGTGAAAGCCTTTGTTCACTGTCGGCAAGTCACCTGATGTTTTCTTTTACAGGGACCGTCCTCCTTGCTGTTCTGGCTGGTGGAATTGCCGCCTGGCGGGTCAGCCGTATTGATCCGGCAAAGGCGCTGCGTGACGAGTAAATCATTATGACACCTGCCATCATCCGCCAACTGATAGCAATTATGACGGTCATTTTCGCCGTGGTGTGCGGATCATTGAATGCCTGGGGATATAATCCCCATCCCGCTGAAGATGATCTGATCCTGCCCCTGCCTGGGGGGAACAGCATGGTCTTCAGACCTGTTTTTATCGGAGAAGGAGATGCCCCTTTTGCATTAAAAAAATTTAAAATGGGGGACACTGAGGGGGGATTCAAGGAAAACCCCACCGCAGTGCTTCTGGGGGGATCTTTTGTCGGCCGCAAACAAGATCAAAAAGACTGGCTTTTTTACATGGGAAAATATGAAGTGACCCGGGAACAGTACGATGCTGTCATGGCATTGCACACTGAAAACCCGCCTGCCCCTCTCAAGAACCCAACGTTTCCGGCGACGGGGATATCATGGTTTGAAACGCTGACATTTATAGACACCTATAATCAATGGCTTTTTGTCCATGCCAAAGAGAACTTACCGAAAAATGAAAATCTGTCCGGATTTGTCAGGCTCCCCACGGAAATTGAGTGGGAATTTTCCGCCCGGGGCGGTATCAATGTAACAGAGACAAGGTTTGATCAGAAACATCCTTATTCGGGAAATCTTTCTGAATTCGAGTGGTTTGCGGGCCCGAGCTCCTCCCATAATCAAATGCAGCCGTCAGGTCTTCTCAAACCCAATCCCATCGGACTCCATGATATGCTGGGCAATGTCTCTGAAATGACTGCCAGTATCTATCAGATCGAATATTATCAGGGAAGAAGCGGCGGGTTTACTGCAAGAGGCGGCAGCTTTCTGACGGAAAAACAGACGATTCGGTCATCATTACGCAATGAAGAACCGTTTTACATTGCCGGTCAGAATAACGCACTGGAACCCAATCGAAAGCCGACCCTTGGATTCCGGCTGGTCCTGACCTCTGTCATTTATCCCAACTGGGGAAGCGTACAAAAACTGTCCCGGGCATGGCAGGCGTATCGCACCCACACGGGCGCAGATTCACCCGCAGCGGTTTCGGTAGAGCCCACCAGTGTCCAGACACAACTGAAGGGTCAGGATGCCATGCACTACTTTTCACGCCTGAAACAGGAATTGAACAATTCACCGGGATTGTCCGCTGAAGCCCAAAGACAGCTCAATTTTCTGGAAAATGCGATTACTGAAGTCGGGTTTGTGAAAAAACAGGCAGAAGAAGATTCCGCTTACGCATGGGCGAAAATTGCTGCCGAGCAGGGTTTTTTTATCTACAGAGAACTGAAAAAGCTGCCCACATTGGAAAAACTGCTGGCCGTTGCCGAATCTACCCAAAGGACCGCAATGGCAGAAAAATACAAAGAAAGGCAAAAAGAACTTTTATCCAATATTGAACAGGCCTTATCAACATATTCCGACTCCTTTAATCAGCTGCTGAAAATCAATGCCACTGCCGTTTCAAAAGGGTTTCAGCGATACATCCAGTTCCTTGCAGGACACGATGCCGCAGAACAGATGCGGATCTTTGACATGGTCAGAAACCACTTTGCTGTTTTTAAAAAAAGCAAAAGAGCGGACCCCGTCGGATGGCGGGACGATTTTGAACATCAATAGCATTGTTGTCAGTCAGCATTACCGTTCTCAATGATGAACAATGAAAACAAGATACAATCAAACAACCTGGAGGAGGGTCCCATGCAAAACCGATTGTTTCACATGATTATTGTAATTTTTTATCTTACAGGAACCCTGGGGTGTGCCAATATTGAGAATGACCGTAAACGCACGCAAACAGAAAGCACCATGGCAGGTGCCGGGGCCGGGGCAGTCCTTGGCGGCCTCATCGGGTATGCGGTCAAAGGCGGCGATGGCGCACTGGCAGGAGCGATTATCGGTGCAGGTGCCGGAGGGATTTCAGGATACGCTTATGGTACCCATATTGCCGATGAAAAAGAAAAATACGCCAGAGAAGAAGAATGGCTGGATGCCTGTGTATTAAGTGCAAAAAATACCATCAAGGATACCAGGGAATACAATCAGGAACTTGCAAAGAACATGGTACTATTGGATATGAGATCAAAAGAACTGGTTGAACAATACAATAACAAACAGATTCGAAAAAAAGACCTGTTAATCGAAAAAGAGATCGTTGAAACCAAACTGGCAGAGGCTGAGGAAAAATTAAAAACCTCCAGGTTTGAACTGATGAACCAAAACAAGGTCCTGGCCGATGCCAGAAAAAACAATAAAGATCACTATGTGGATACCCTGGACTCAGAAATTGCCCGCCTGGAAAAACAGATTGCCGAACTTGAAGGCCATACCCGGTCCCTGGCTTCCATTTCCCAGAGAATGACGGTGTGACAGGAGTGCTGAAATGAAATATTCCACGGCAACTGTATTGAGTGTCATAATCATCACTTTGTTATTTACTGCAGGCTGTGTAACAACAGATGACCCCCGAAAAGGAGGGCTGTTCAGTTACAACAAAGACGTCTATGAGAAACGGCTGGAAAAAAGACAAAGGGAACTTGAACTGCTGGAAGACGAACAAAAAAAAGAAGCGGAAAAAACACAACAGCTTCTCATGGAAACTGCTGAGAAAGAAGAAAAAGTCCATCTGTTGGAGGAACAATCAAAAGCGCTTTACAACGAGATCTCATTGCTGGAGAGAATGATCAGTCAGGTTGATATTCAGACCGGAGAAAAAGAAGAGAAACGATCCCGGATTGCAGCCCGGCTTGAAAAAATCAAACAGGACTTGAAAACAACGGAGCAAGACAGCACAATTTCAATCCAAAAGAAAAAAGAACAACTGGAATCGTTGAATACGAAAATCGATCTGCTGCTGGAAGAGGCCGAAGCACTCAGCCAGCTATGAAAACATTTGCTTCTGAGCGGCTTTGACCATCCAAACGAACTGTTCTTTGAAATGGCACATTCAAAACCGGGAGCATGGTTTTCTCAAAAAAACCATTTCAACGGACGGATGAAGACACCTCTGAATCACAACTTTTTCTGAGCCACAAAAAAACCGATCGGTTTGAACAGGACGGGTGCCGATGACAGTGGCGACGTCCACCAGGGCGGCAGTGCTTAGGGGAGAGGACCGGCTTTTTCCGGATCCGCATACACGATCTGCATGGGCAGGCCGCAGGGGTCGATTTCCAGCACGGACGGAAGGGAAACGAGATGATCTTTGAACGAGGCTGCGATTGCCCCGCAAAGGGCATCCAGGATATCATCCATCCCGGCCTGGTTTCGCGGACACCGCATTGCCGCTTCCGAGAGGATGGCCGGGGAACAGGAAACATAGCGGGACAGGATTTCCAGCCGCTCTTCCCGGCCGGACCGGTGTTTTTTGGAATATGTCAGCGGCACAAACCGGTTCAGGGCCAGGAACCCCAGTTCCGGATGAAATTCTTTGAAATCCAGCCCCCGGCCCGCCCCTCTGATAAACCGATCCAGCTCCCTGATTTTCGGCATGAGGTGATAGGTCTGCTTAGACAGGCGGCGGCCCGTGACAGCCTGATTGCGATCACTGGCCGGCAGATATTCCTGTTCGGCCAGGCTCTGCCGGCAGGGAGCCGGAAAGATGCTGGATCCCCTTTTTTTCAACAGTTTCCTTGCGGCCCTGTCGCACTGCCGTTCATGGGGACCGGTCTCTTTCAGCCCGACGGGCATGTCTATCAGCACGATGGCATCGGCGCTGTCCGGCAGTCCAGTCCATTCATCAATGGTCCTGAGAATACCGGATCCATGGACCCCGTCCGAATCCAGCCACACATGAAACCATCCCCCCCTGCACCCGTCAATGCCGACCCATTTCACGGCCGGTCAGGAGTCCTTCCGGTACAGGATGCTGTAGAGGGCGGGAATGAACAGCAGGGTGATGGTGGTGCCGAACAGCAGCCCCACCATGATGGCGACCGCCATGGGCTGCCACATGTTCCCGCCCCCCAGGTACAGGGGAATCAGGCCCAGGGTCGTGGTCAAAGTGGTCAGCAGGATGGGTCGGAACCGCTGGCGGCAGGCTTCTTTCACGGCCTCGGCCAGAGGCCTTTTCAATTCATTGCGTTCGATTTCGATCCGGTCGATGAGCACAATGGCATTGTTGATGACAATGCCGGCCAGGGAGATCACCCCCAGAAACGCCATGAATCCGAAATAGGACCTGAACGCGATCAGCCCGATCACCACGCCGGTGATTCCCAGCGGGATGGTGGCCAGCACCATGACGGTCTTGCGCATGGAATTGAACTGGACAATCAGCAGCAGCAGGATAATGCACCCGGACAGGGGCAGGTACCGGATCACCGCGGCCATGTTCTCCCGGGTGTTTTCCGCATCCCCGCCCAGTTCATACCGGTAGCCCGGGGGCCACTCCTTTGAATGGTCATCCAGCCATGCCTGGATGTTTCCGGTCACCTCGCTGGCGGTCACCCCCTGCCGCAGTTCACTGGTAACGGTGATGCTCCGGGACAGATCATAATGCATGATCTTTGCATAATCCCACTGGGGGACGATCCGGGCCACCTGGCTCAAGGGAACGGCCTTGCCCGTGGACTGGACAAACACATTGGTGTTTTCCAGGTCCTGGAGAGTCCGGGTGCTGAACTGCCGGCTTCTCATCACAATGGCCAGGCTGTCCTGGCCTTCCCGGAAGGTCCCGGCGGACACACCAGACAACCCGGTCTGGAGGCTCACCGCGATATCCTCATGGGTCAACCCGGCCCTCCTGGCCTTGGCCGGATCGATGTCAATGACGAATTTCAGCAGCCGGAGCCCCCAGTCGTCCATGATATTCTTGGTCCCCGCGATCGTTCCCAGGGCACTCCGGGTCTCGTGAGCAAGGGCGTACAGCTTGTCCTGGTCTGTCCCGAATATGCGGATCTCCACGGGCGTGCCCCCGCCCCCCTGGCCCAGAAGGGAGACCTTGATGTCGGCATCGGCAAAGGTGTTGAAACAGAAATCATCCAGGTTCCTGATGATCCAGGCGTTGTCCTGTCCGCTGCTGGTATTGATCAGCAGGTGGGCATAACCGGCATTGGCTTCATCCGGAGAATACCCCAGGTCGTAGGACTCGGGACCTTCTCCGATGAACGAAGACCAGTCCGTGATACCGGCCGGTCTTTCCGGACCGGTTTCAAGCTCCGAAACGATATGATCCTCGATGGCCCGGACTACTGCCACGGTTTTTTCAATCCGGGTGCCCAGGGGCAGGTTGATATCCATGGTGATCAGGTTCCGGTCGCTGTCCGGTATAAAAATGAACGGCACCAGCCTGAATCCTGCCAGGGAGACCAAAAATACAGCCAGCATGCTCACGACAAACAGGATTTTCCACTGGAGCACCCGTTCCAGGACGAACCCATACCCCTTGTTCAGTTTATCGAACACAGACGGTTTGGGTATTTTCTGTTTTTTCAGCTTGACCAAGTAATACGCCAGCAGCGGGATAATGGTCAGGCTCATGATCCACGAGGAGACCAGGGCAAAGGAGATCACCACGAACAGCGGCCCCATGATATCCCCCATGGCGGATTCCGCCAGGTAAAAGGCCAGAAAGGCCGCCGAGGTCGTCAGGGTGGATATCAGCAGCGGAACCATCAGTTCCCGGCAGGTTTCCACGGCCGCGGCCATCCGGTCTTTTCCGGACGTCCGCTTCACGATAAAGGATTCAGACACCACAATCCCATTGTCCACCATCATGCCCAGGGCCATGATCAGGGCTGCCAGGGTCACCTGGTTGAGCCCCATCTGGATGACCCCCATGAGCAGCAAAGTCATCACCGTGACCAAAGGAATCAGGCCGGCGACCACCAGCCCGGTCCGAAGGCCTAAAAACACCAGCATCACCGCCATGACGATCACGATGCTCTGCACCAGATTGCCGATGAAATCATCGATGGATTTCTGGACATACCCGTCCAGGGAAGCCAGGCGGATCACCTCCAGCCCCCAGGGCAGGCGCCGGTTGTAGTCGGCGATCTTTTCATCCACCATCTGCCCCAGGGAGATGATGTTGGCAGCGTCCTTCAGGGAAATGGCCAGGGAGATGGCCGGCCGGCCGTTGACCCGGACCAGGGCGGCAGGCGGGGCTTTATAGGTTTTCCGAATCTGGGTGATGGCATCCAGATAGACCACCTCCCCGTTTTCTCCCACAGGAATGATCGTCTTTTTCAAGGCCTCGACACTGTCATAGTTACCCGTGGGCTCGAGAATGAGGCGCTTGTCCCCCACATTGATCTCGCCGCCGGGGTTCAGGATATTGGTTTCCTTGATGATCTGCCTGAGCCTGCCCACGGTCAGGCCATATTCACTGAGCCGTGCCGGGTCGAATTCCACCACCACCTGCTGTTCCTGGACCCCGCCCAGAACCACTTTGGCTGAATCCGGCAGCGCAATGAGATCGTCCCGGATCCGCCTGGCCACATCCTCCATCTGGTCATAGGCAAAGCCATCCGATACCAGTCCCAGGATGATCCCGTACACCACGCCCACATCATCATCCTTGAGCACGGGCGTCACCCCGTCCGGCAGGTTGGTCATGCCCTGCAGGTTCCGGCGCAGCTCGTCCCAAATCTCCTGGAGCGCCTGCTGTGCGACCTCATCCTTCAAGGTGACCGTGACGACGGAAAGGCCGGTTCTGGACTCGGACGTCACGGTCTTGACCTCCGGAATTTCCTGGACCTTTTCTTCGATATTCTTGCTCACCAGAAGCTCCACCCGCTGGGGGTTGGCCCCGGGGAAACTGGTGACGATGGTTGCCACCCGCACCACATAAGGAGGCATACTGTCCCGGGGCAGCTCCCGGTACATGGAAAGCCCGAGCAATACGACAATCGCCAGGAGGCTCAGGGAAATCCGGTTTTTGTCGATGGCGAATGAGGTAAGGTTCATGGGTGCTTCACCATTGATTGACCGGATCATCCAGGAGCCTGACCGCCATGCCGTCCATGAGCAGGTGAAGCCCGGCCGTGACCACCCGCTCTCCGGGGGACAGTCCGCTGGTCACCAGAAATCCATGACTGGTCAGGGGGCCGATGTCGATGACCCGTTTATGGATAATGCCTCGATCGCCGGTGGTTTGCTCGATCACGAATACAAATGGTCCGTCCGGGTCTTCCCCCACGCCGTCCGGCGGGACATAAAGACCGGTCTTTTCGAGATTTTCGCCGAAATCAAACCGGACTTCAGCGGCCATGCCCGGGCGCAGCCGGGCATCTTCGGACAGGACACTGACCGTGACCGGGTAGGTGGGGGTGTCCGCGGACCCGTAAGACACTTCGGTGACCCTGCCGGGGAAACTTTCCTGATCCAGGGCCGGAAAGAATATCCGGCAAGGCATTTCCGCTTTGATCCCCGCGATGTAGAGATCTGAGACATCCACCTTGATTTCCAGTTTTCCCAGGCTGTTAAGCGTGAGAATCGGGGTCCCCGGTGTCACCTCCTCGTTTTCCTGTACCACGATGCTGTTGACGATACCGTCAAACGGGGCGGTCAGGCGGGTATACCGGAGTTGATTGTCAGCGGCCGCCAGTTTGCTTTTCTGGGTGGCGACCTTGGATTCGGCCGCCTGGCGCTGGGCTTTGGCGGTATCATAATTGCCCCGTGCCTGTTCGAACTCGCTCAGGGAGACACTGTCATTCTCATACAGCTTCTGGATCCGGTCATAGTTCGACCGGGTGGTGTAGACATTGGCCTGGGCGGATTCCGCATCCGCTTCAGCGCTTTTGAGGCCGGAACGGGCCGATTCCAGGTCGATCCGCAGATCGGTCTCATCCAGGTGGGCCAGCAGGGTGCCGGCGGTGACGCGGTCCCCGACTTTCACGGGAATGGTATTGACGGTACCGGCCACTTTGAAACTGAGCACTGCCTGGCGGTCTGCCACGGCCGTCCCGCTGAAAACCGGGTTCCGGGCCTGGGCCGCAGGGGTTATCTGGACATAGCGGACCGGCCGGGCCGCCGGTTCCCTGTCCGGGTCCGCGGTATCTTCCCGGCCGCATCCGGCAATAATCAGGCCTAAACAAACCAGAAAAATCAAAGAGATCTGTTTCATGAATTCATCCTGTGTCAGTGGTTCGGAGTTTTTGCCAGATGGGTTTTCAGGCGCTGAAGAAAAGCCTGTTTTTCCTGGATGGATTCCAGAAAATAAAACCGGCCGGTGGCCCGTTCCATCTCAAGGAAATCGATGACAAACTGGTATTTTGCCGATGCCGCGTCCCGTTCACTGCTGACCCTGGCATTCTGGGCATCGATAAGATCCGTGACCGAGTTTCTGCCTTGGGCATATCCAGCCTGTACGATGTCATAACTTTTCCGGGCAGCTGCCAGCCGGTTGTCTGCCAGAGATATCTCCCGGGCCGAAACCGCTGCAGTTTCCAGGCTGGACCGCACATTGAGGTGGATCTGGTTTGTCAGGTTCCTTTCCTCCAGGACCAGCCGTTCGAGCTGGTAACGGCTCTGGGCCAGGTCTTTTTTGAGAGCCCCGCCGGTGAAGACAGGCCAGGAGGCCATCAAAGAGACCGACCAGGGGTGGTCAAGATCGGACGGGGTCTTCTGCCGGGCATCATACTCATCCAGAATCTTGTCCACCGATCCCTTTAAAACGATATCCGGCAGAAAAATGGCCCGTTTCCGGTTCAGGACCTGGCGCTCCTGGGAACGGATCTGTTCCCGGACCTGCTTGAGTTCCGGCATGTTCCTGTCCGCTTCGGTGATCAGGAAGTCACTGAACCGCCGGGCCTGTTTGATATTTTCCAGCAGCCGGTACACCTCCGGATCGGTAATCATCAACTCAATGCCCTTGACCGGCCCGATATCCGATACGGAGAACCGGCGGGTGATGGGGCGGTCAAGCACCTGGTTCAGGCGCATCCGGGCCAGCTGATGATCCCGGTATGCATCGTTCAAACGGATCTGGTTGGCTGCTTTTTCACTTTCCCACCGGCTGACCTCTGACGCGTCCACCGCGCCTAAGGCTGACTTGTTCCGGGCAATTTCAAGGTTCTTTCGGGTGGCTTCCAGGTTGCTGTTCTGGATGGCCTGATTGCTCATGGCAAAGAGCAGGTCAATATACGCATAGGCCGCTGTCACCACCGTGTCCAGCAGCACCGCCTTTTCCTGGAACCGGGCCGATTGTGTCAGAATCGTCTGGATCGCATGATTGGCCAGCAGGTCATCGGAAAAAACCGCCTGGCTCAGACCGGCGGACCCGGTCAGGGTGGTCCGGGCCGGATAGTTCAAGGTGTTGTCAACCCGGTTCTCATCGATGTGGGTCATGCCTGCCGACAGGGTGACCTGGGGAAGCAACGCCCCCTTGGCCTTGCCGGTTTCCGCCTCCTGGATGCGGACATCGGTCCCGGCTGTCAGCAGGTCCAGGTTCCGTTCCAGAGCCTCCAGAATCACCTCTTTGAGCTGCAGAGACACGCCCTTTTGAAGTTTGTCCAGGTTCAGCAGCCGGGCATCCGCCATGGCGGCCCAGCCAGGATAATAATCGATGGCCTGGAGGGTCTCCATGTTGATCACGAAATTATCGGTATACGGCGACGCCGATACAGGCAGGGTGCCGGCATCCCTGCCTTCCAGAATATCCAGCACGTTGATGGCCACGCGCCGGGCCATGATGTCCAGATTGCGGCCTGGTGCTATCGAGGCCATGGCGCCCATGCGGACATGCGTTTCTCCCATCATGGCAAAGGACGGCAGTTTTCTGTGGTTGACCGCCTGGATGACCGCTGTTATCTGCAGTGATTCTGTTTCGGAAAACAGGGGAAGCAGATACACGGCATCCACATCCGCCGGGATTTCAGGGATGCCGTCCTCGACCGATCCCGGATTGATTTCAACCAGAGAAAAGGCCGCATCCGGTGACACCTGCTGCACAGCCCTGCCAAAATAGCTGTACAGGGTGTGGAACATGGGGGTCTTGACGACAGGCAGCACCACGGCCAGATGGCGGAAGTCATAGAGCGTTCGAAAGGCCTGCAAGTCCTTTGTCACATCAAATCCGGACTGGATGTAATTGAAATTCCTGATGCCGCTGGTGTCTTCGGACGTCAGGGGGAGCCCCTGGAGCTTCCGGTCCACCACCACGGTGGCAATCGCGGGTCCGGGATACTGTTTCATCCGGATGAGCATATCCGATACCAGTGATCCCATGCCGATGACACAGTCAATGGTGGTGTCCGCCATGAGCTTGGAGAGAAGTGCCGCCCCCTTGTCCGGGTTTTGGGGATCAACCGTTTCTTCGAGAAACGTCACACCGCCCCGTCCCGCCATCAGGGTGGTGATTTCATCCATCACCATTTTCTGATAAACGGTGATTTCACTAGTTTCCATGACAATCGCGACTTTAGGCATGGCCGTCACCGCTGCCGGCAGAAAAAAAAGCAGCCCGGCAATCACCACGAACACATTAAGAATGGATTTCATATCCAAGAGATCCTGTTTTGAGTCATCGCCTATCCGCTCATAATCACCATTTAAGCGGTCGCCTGTCAACCGGTTTTTCACGCTGCCGGAACGAAAGTCCCTGCATGGTCTTTGGCATTCCAAATGCGGTAACGATCCCCTTGTCAAACCCATATGCCCGAATCTCCGTGGCAACCCTGTGTATCATGTATGGAAACAGTCGAAAAATCAAGCCCGGGCAGCCCTTTCCAGACTTCTTTTTTTTCTTGACTCAGATTGCCGCTCATTGATACAAGCTTCACATATTGTGATTGTATCAATGAAAAAAAGCTGTTTAAAACCTTAGAGTTTTTTGATGCGTTGTTCACAAAAAAGCAAGACACTATGCTTTTGTGCCCAAAAAAATGTCCTGCTTTTGATTCTTTTTGTTTTGACGATTGCGATTGCGGGTTGCAGTGCAGCGCCTTACAGGATAAATCCAATTACCCGGGACTGTCAGGAAAATGCGGTTATTCCAGGGATACCCGGTGCCAGGTACTGGGGAGACCAGCCGCCTTTAGGGGTCGAGCGATGGCTTGAAAGCCCTGTGGCTGACATCAAGCGTGACTATCCCGCCATTTTCGGGAAGCCCCACAACTACCTGGCATTGTCCGCAATGATTCATTGATGAGCACGCGGCCTCTCCGCCAGCTGATCGCCCATTATATCAATGATCAATTAATTGAAGAACTGGCAGATGAACACCGGCGCGGGCGCTCACTGTTAGTCAGCACCACCAATATCGATGCAGCCCGACCCGTGACCTGGAATATCACCCGTATCGCTGCAAGCGGTTCTCCCCAGACCCTTGATCTGATACGCGATATAATCCTTGCATCTGTATCGATTCCGGGACTGTTTCCACCGGTCAGCATCGATGTCGACGCATGCGGCCGCCGGTTCCAGGAAATCCACGTCGATGGGGGCGTCACTTCCCAGGTATTTCTCTATCCGGCCGGGTTGAACTGGAAACGGGTGACAAAAAAACTGAATGTGCCTGGAAACGCCAGGTTATATCTCATCCGCAATTCTCATACCGATCCGGGCTTCAAATCAATTGACCGCCGCATTATTCCGATAATGGCCCGTTCCCTGTCTTCTCTTATCCGCACACAAGGGATCGGGGATATTGCAACGATCTATTTTCTTACCCAGCGGGACGGGGTGGAATTCAATCTGGCGTTCATTCCGGAAAACTTCAATGCACAACCCAAAGAGAGCTTTGATAAAGCGTATATGAAACAATTGTTCAAACTCGGGTATGACAAAGCCCTCCGCGGGTACCAATGGACAACCCGATCGCAACCCGCTGATTGAGACCTGTAGCGATTGTCTGGCATATGTCAACCGGTTTTTCCCGCTGCCGGGTCGATCAAGTGAACATCCCGTTGCGGGAAAGGGATCACGACATTGTGCTCCCGGAACAGCCGGTCGATCTCGAACCGAAGCCGGGTTTCCGCCGTGAGAAAATCATTGATGGTGGACCAGAAACGAAGCCTGAAATCCAGTGAACTCTGGCCGAAATCGATAAACTGGACCACCGGCTTTCTGGGATACTGGACCACCTCTTTGACATGATCCGCCGCCTGCATCAGAAGACGTTCCACCAGAGCGGTATCTGACTCATAGGCCACCCCCACCAGCAGGTCCCGCCGGATATAGGGATCTTTGTGGCTCCAGTTGGTGACCCGGGAACTGATGAATTCAGAATTGGGGATGATCAATGTGGAATTGTCATAGGTCTGGACCAGGGTGGACCGGACATTGATTTTCAATACCTCTCCCCAGGTGCCGCCGACCTCCACCACATCCCCCACCTGGATCGGCCGTTCAAACAGCAGGATCAACCCGCTGATAAAATTATTGAAAATGTTCTGGAGCCCGAATCCGAGCCCAATACTCAAGGCCCCGAACACCACGGTCAAAGAGGTGGTGTTCAACCCGAAGGCCGTCAGACTGAGCAGGATACCCAGGGCCCAGACAATATATCCGCTCAAGGTGAGGATCGATTCCCTGGCCCCCGTGGAAAGACCGCTTTTTTTCAGAATCTTTTCCGCCATCACCTGCTTCCACAGCCGGACAATGGCATAGGTCATCAAAATGACCACAAACGCAAACACCAGGCCCGAAAAACTCAACTGGAATTTACCCAAAGAATACTCACGGGTGACCACGTCTGACAAAAATGGGAAGATGCTGTCCCCGACCCCCCAGGAAAATACCAGGACCACAAAAACCAGCACCCCGATGATCAGGTAAATCCCGTTGGACAAAATCCAGTAGAATGGATAGGATATCCCCTGATTATCCCCTTTTTCCGGCTCGACCTTTTGTTTGAATTTCTGATTCACGTCCTGAAAGGAGTCGATCAGCAGCAGGGTGATACAGGCCACGACAATGGTAATGCCCCAGGAAACGTACCAGTGAACAGCCAGATAGGTATATCCTGCTGCATCGGCTATCAACCCGGCAACCGCGGCCGCCTTGACAAACGGTCCGATCATACGAACAGGACGGGGCGGCGTCTCCATCCGGTTGATATCCCTGAAAAAGGCAAATATACCGAGAATCAGCAACAGTTCAAATATCAGATAGAGTGGATATAAAAATGCACTTTTAAAAGATATGAAACGATGTATGAACAGGGTAACCAATGCAAAAATCCGGATACCCCAGACGAAAATGGGCAGCCACTTGACCACAATGGACATGACATCCGCTGAATGTTGCCTGACCGCCAGGCGGATTGCCACCAGTGCAATCCGGGTCAACAGGACCACAACAAGCAGAGACATTAGATACTGTATCAAATCCGGGATAACAGGATTGATTCGGGTTTTTGACAGAATATAAAAAACTCCCAGCCAGATCAGCAACGGCATACAGGATTCGAGCAACAGCAATGGATAACCGATCCGCTGACAGACCAGTGTTGCAAACAAGGGCCGTCGGGTAATCATCGCCATCCCCCTGAAAACAGCCAGGGCGGCCAGGATCAGTCCCATCAAAACAATGCCATCGGATATCTCTGCCTGACTTTTTATCAGGGACCATTTCTCCCTGAGCAGCGATCCGTTCAACCAACTGGACACCACGCTTACGGTATGGGACAATTCCTGCTTCACAACCTCTGCTCGCCAGATACTGTGCTGATGGTCATTGCGCTGCAGCAAACGGCGGCCACTGTTCTCAGCAATCAGATGTTCCAATCGATCTCGAATAGTGACAAATCCTTCAAACACCTCTTTGTTAATCAGTTCCTGTTTTGACAGAATCCCGAGAATGGCCTGGATCAATGCCTGTTTTTTTGCCAGCAACGCTTGATATTCCACATATTCATTCTGGATCGACTGATCCATATTGGGCCGGTGCCTGGCTTCCCGAAGCAACTGAATCAGCATGGACTGCTTTTCCGTGGTGGAAAGCAGATCCTGCCGGTATTTTTCAATCATCTGGCTGATCGTGTTGAGCCGGTTTTGAACAACAGCCATTGACAACTCCGTCTCTTCCACCCCTTTTTCCAGTGCGGATACCCCCCGTCCGGTCAAGATGACCAGGTTTTTCAAGGCGGTAATACGATTTTGATAATTTTGTTGCCGGATTTCATCCTCTTCCAGCTTAATGGTTTCAGCAACCAGTTCCGCCTCAAGGTCTTTGTTCTCTTTTTGGGTCTGTTCCAGGGCTTCTGAAAACTGGTGCTGCTGTTGGGGACCGTCCACCGGGGAAGCCGCATCGGTTCTGGCATAGGACATGCTCTGGAAACACAGCGAAAACACCATTGATACCAAACACATGAACGGCAGAAAACACATTTTCTTTTTCACACTTTTTTTTCCAAACACTTCAACGACTCCTCATATCCCGGCAAATCATTGGACAGGGCAACGCGTTGACATCGCCTGTCAGTTGACACATTTCGCCCATTATTTGAGCCCCTGCACTAGTTACTGTGTTGCCAAACCAAACATCTCTTACTGAACCGGACGCTTCAGCGAACGCCGGAAACCGCCCCTTTTTCTCATTTCAATCTTGGAATGAATTATTCAGATATCTCTATTAATTGTCAATCATCTTGTTGCCCGACCGGGCGGCAATCCAGTTTTTTGGTCATGCATTGCCTTTTCAGGAAAATGTACCCAAATGCCCCCCGAACTCGGACCGAGTCCCTTTCAGTGTCAAACCCAGGGACAAACTGGGATTACCCCTTGATTTTTTTTGTCACCAGGTCTATGAGATTGAACAATCTGGATGGAATTGGTCCACCTCAGACACTGGCTTCCAAGGATATCGGACAGGAGAGGAACATGAATTACTTCAGGATTTTGGTTGTGCTGGCGATGCTTGGCTTTTCAATTGCATTGACCGGCTGCGGCGGCGGAGGTGCGGAAATTCAAGCGACAAATACGACCATGGGTCAAGAGCTGCAGGATATTAAAAACGCCTTTGATCAAGGCATCATAACCGAAAAAGAATATAATAGAGCCAAAAAAGATATCCTAAAAAAATATGATTGAGACCGGGTATGGGGGATGATTCCCAATATGCCGGCTGATTGCGATGTCGGTCAGGATTTTGTGTTCTCGGCAGACCGGACTTCCAGCAGGCGGGCGCCCTGCCGGGCCTCGATGGCCAGCCGGTCCCGGTTTTTCTGAATGTCAGACTGGGTCTCGATGATGGCGATTTTTGTCTTATAGGCCAGCACCGCCCGGACAATGGCATAGATGCCGCCGACCAGGACCAGGCCCAGCAGCACCCATTTGAGCTGTGCCAGGGTCTGGAAGCTGACTTTTCCGATGGTGACCAAAAGATCCGGCACCATCCAGTAAAGAAACGCCGCCACGATCACGGTGGCCCCTAAAGAATAGATGTTCAACCGGCCCAGGGTTGAAAACAGCTTTTCAAACCGGGTTTCCTCAAAATCAAATTCCCGGGATTCTCCATCCTTTTGATCCAAAGGTTTCTTCTTTGCCAGAAACACATCTTCAAACACCCGG